>Ga0213870_1001646_pt1 | contig 9979 bp, 8 predicted proteins | sample WICALVC2017_Meta_FD_160119 | JGI IMG/M metagenome (GOLD analysis project Ga0213870, IMG submission 160119) | Freshwater microbial communities from subterranean cave lake in Wind Cave National Park, South Dakota, United States - WICALVC2017 | ecosystem: Environmental > Aquatic > Deep subsurface >... | reverse complement strand
GCATTTGAGTGAGTTTAGTTTTGTTTATTGTTCGAGCAGGTCGAGAACCCTGATTGTTCAATTGTTTCATTGCTTCATTGTTAAACCCGCCTGCTGGACGAGCGGGTTGCTTTATTGTTGCAATTAATCTTGTAATCACTAACTGTCCTGCTGCAAAATAGATAGCAAAAACAAAAGTGAAAATCCCCAAGACTTTATCAGCAGGAAAGCGGAATGCTTCTTGGAAGAGAGGCGTATAAGTTCTGAGCAGGTTATACAGAGGCGAGATCGGGAAATTATCGTTAAATAAAAAGAATAGACATAAAAAGAGCAGGGGCAAAAGCCCGATAAGGATTTTATTCCTTTTAAATATACTATATATAATGCCGCATAAAGACACAAACGCAAAAAGATAACCCAGAGGCTCAACAAACGGCTGTTTCAAATGCTGTATCCAGGGAGCAAGAAGTTGGGTAAAGTGATTGTTGGTGGTATAAACATTCCAGTCAAATAGGAAACTTTTAAGCCCCGCGATATCTTTGATATTGCCAAATTCTTTATTGTATAGAAATGCCTGGGGAGAAAAGAGCTTATTGGTGTAGGCTTGGGTAACGCCTGAGCCGTGGGTAAATACATAGTATACATTTGGCAGAATCCAAAATGAGTTAATAAGAAGGGTTAAGAGGATAAGGATAAAGGTTTTTTTAACTATGGTAAACTCTTTTTTTCGGATTCTAATAAGAGTGAGAACAGAAAGATACGATATAAAAGCAATAAAGTATATATACCAAAGAGTTGGAGTATAAGCCATTGGAACTGAGAAAAGCGTTGCTATGGCAAAAAGAAAAAGCATTTTCTTTTGGTGTGTTTTTATGTTCAAATATTCGGTTGCGGATAAAAAAAGCCAGGGAAGAAGTGCGTATTGGGTTGTAAACATCTCAAAGGGCACAATAAACTGTTGCATAGCCCCAAGATTTAAGAGATAGAAAAGCGCTCCTAGAAAAGAGGGGATTGTGCTTTCTGTTGGTGTTTTTGAAAATACAACTCTTTTTAAAAAGAAGTACATGCCCATAGGGCCTAGAATTAAGGTTAAAAATATATAAAAATAACGCAAAAAAGACATAGGCATAAAAGGGGACATAAGAATTAGAAGAATTACCCGTGGTAAATCTGCCATATCTGAATGTGCGGCAACTGCTCCTAAGCCCTGATACGTTCTAAATACACCAAAGATTTCCCGTTTTAGAGCAAGTCCAAAGTTAAATTCCGGATGAAGCGTATCCCAACCGGAAAGAATCGTGCCGGGAGTGTAGTTTTGAAAGCATAAGGCAATGGCAACGGAGATCAAGATGATAATGGGCCAATTTTTTTTCAATTTTTTGCTGCCTTTTTCCTTAAGAAGAATCCGGCAATCCCTGTTGGAATAAGAGAGATAATAGGAAGCAATTCTCCGCCTGTTGCCGGTGAAGTAGCAATGGTTGGAGCAGGGAAGACTGGGAATCCTCCTTTTGAGGTTTGTGCTGCTAAAACTTGTTTTTGGATACAAAATTGTGCGTTGTCTTGAGCTTCCCCAGCATCACTTGTTGTTGCAGTTGCTTGGTTTATACTACAGACTATACCAAGGTCAATTGGCAACTGATTTGCCTCAACTATCTTGCCTGTAACTGTAAAGACTCTAGTCTCGTTAGGCAAAAGATTGGCAACTTCGAAAGCAAGTGTTTTAGTATTAGCATCGAATTTACCAGGGCCTTTGGTAAACACGACATATTGGGGGAATACGTCCTTAACATCAATATGTTTAATCTCTGATTGTCCTGTGTTTGCAAGATTAATTTGAAAATTAATAGTTGAGCCTGGGAGGAACTTTGGGTCATTTATCTCAAGATTATCAGTCATTTTTTGGGTTCCTGGATTAAGAACTTTTTTGTCGATAAGAATTTGGCCTGTTGATACGCACGTTTGTCCGCCGCCATATATTGGTTGGCAGGTAACATTGGCACTTGCCGAAAACACGAACCAAGAACTAAGAACAAAGAACAGAACGAGCGAAAGACAAAGGTTTTTCATTGGTGGGCGCAAGGATATCACATATTATAGGACATGTCAAGGCGGGGGGACTTTTGCCATATTGCCATATTGCTTTTCCTTCTTGACAATCCCCCTAATCTTATGCACTCTTAAATAGTGCCAAGAATAGTTAGTATTCAGCCTAGTCAAAATGTTTGGAATCGAATAAAGGGTCTTTGGGAATATTTCCAGTCTTTTGAGAGTTTTACCAAAGTAACAATTATTACTTCTCTTCTTATTATCCTCTCAACCCCTTTTATTGTCGGAAATAGGCAAATCTTTACTCCCAGGGCAGAAGTGGGAGAAAGTACTGCGCTGGGACCTCAAGAGCCTCAATTCCTCTCCAACCAACTCTTAATAAAAGTTAAGGGGGGAGTAAAAGCCAAAGTTAAAGAGAATAAAGACAATACAGGACTTCCTTCTTTAGACCAAAAGTTTAAAGAGCATAAGGTTAAAAAGTTTCAACAGCTCGCAAAGAAAGGAGCATCATCCAATACCAGCCATGATCTATTTGCCTGGTACGAGATTACCATTGATGCACCTTCGGAAATCCTCCAAGGCAAGCTCAACCATACTTTAGGAGTAATCCAAACAAATCGATCCAATGCCAATGCCAATGCCAACCAAAATCCTACCCAACCTACTCTCCAACCGCTCATCACCCAACTTAAATCTGATCCCAATATTGAAGACATAGATCTTAACTACATTGTCCACACCGCCGCATTTCCGAATGATCCCTACTACTCATCAACAGGTTCCTGGGGCCAATCTTATGGCGACCTCTGGGGAATGAAAAAGATTAACCTTGAGCCTGCTTGGGATCAAACCACAGGATCATCATCAATAATAGTTGCTGATATTGATACAGGAGTTGATAGAAACCATGAAGATATGGTGTCAAGCCCATTTAGAAATGTCCGCTTTTCTGCAAAATAGAAATGTCCTCTTTTTCATAAAGTATTGTCATTGTTTTTAAACCAACCAGCTCTGTTTTTTTACAGAGCTGGTATTATTATTTGTTCTGCCCAGGGATCTTTTGTCTGGATCAAAACCTGTCTTTCTTGAAACGATTTTGCTGATGCTACTTGCATAAATCTTGGATGTTTTATGATTTCCCCAATAATGGTGTAGGGAATACTTTTGTCTTTGTGTCGCAAGATAATATTTCCTGTTTTGTTTTCTTCAACCAGTATGGTTTGGTTTCGTAACAAATACTGGTACGCACTTTTGGTATCCAGTTGGTATCTTGTATTTTTGTATTGAACCACCAGCGCTTTGCTTACGTGTCGTTGGGTCTGAACCGTAAATATTCTCGAAAGATCATCTGATGACAAAAGTATCTTATGCATATTGGCTGAGTCTTTTGGAGGTACTGCGAACTTAGCATTGTGTTTCGGAATATATACCTGCCTGAAATATTTTGTTCCTTCCTCTTTTGTCGATATTCCTCCAAGTCTCATTTCTTTTACCAGCCTGTCCTGTAATGTCTCAAAGAGTCGTTCAACTCTCCCTTTTGCTTGAGGGCTATGCGCAAAGATCAAGTCAATCCGCAACTGTTCGATTGCCCTTCCAAATTGAGATTGGGGCATCAAATCTTTCAGCTCTTCCTCAACGGTTGCCTGCCTGTTGATTTTAAATGTACTATGTTTATCAACATACAAGCTCAATGGTTTTCCATATGTTTTAAGATAATGCTCTGTTGCGCCAAACAAGGTAAATGTTCCTTCGTAATCAACAAATGCTCCATCCATAATCCTGCTTGTTGCATCGTCGATAAAGGCAATGAGCGTACAAGGCAGAGCTTTTTCCTCAAACCACTTATGAGGAGAGCCATCAAGCTGAACAAGCTCTCCAACACAAGGTCGTCTTTCCCGATACGTATGGATTACTACTTCTTTACGGTGATGTGCCTTCCATAGTTGTTCCTTAATCATCAATTGTCGAACAGTTTCTCGGGAAACAAGAATGCCATCCCGTTCTGCTAATTTCTCAGAAGCTAAAGTTGGACCAAAGTCCGGATACTGTTGTTTAATACGAGAAATGACTTGCTGTTTCAATTCTCGCGTAAGCGCTCGATTGCCAACTCGTCCTCTGCTTCTATGCATCAGTCCCACAATGCCTTCGCGCTTGTATCGTTTGACTATTCGTCTTACCTGACGAACAGAGATGCCTAATTGGGAACTTGCATGTTTTTGCTTGATCCTTTTTGCAACCAAGTTATCCATAATGGCAATCCGTTCTGTTTCTTTCATACTCATAGCAATTTGTCCCATCTATCCCACCCCCTTCCTCCTCTTTTAGTATGAAGGAGGGAAAGCGGACATTTCTATATTGCTTAAATAGGACATTATCATATTGCTGCGGCCTGCAGTGACTTAAACTTGCTTATGGGTTAAAAATTATATACAATTATTACCATCATGGCTCATGTTTGGGATTACGATATAAAAACGCTTAAAAAAAGTAAGAGTGGAAGACTTCTTCTTCTGGAGCGTCAGATTAACTATGGAATTGATTGGGAAAGCGGAGAAAAGATAAATCTATCGGAAGTTAAAAAAAATTGGAACGCTCTACACCTTGATCAGAACCGCCGCCGTCTTTTAAAACTACTTATATGGGGAAAGTAAATTCTTTGACCCAAAAACAGGCAATAATCTTTAACGAAGTAGCTGATGATGAATTTTTCCGGTCTAATTTTTACTTTACTGGAGGCACAGCGCTAAGCGCTTTTTACCTAAATCATCGAGAATCAGAGGACCTAGATTTTTTCTCGGAAAAAAAATTTGATCTTCAAATAATACTTGCCAAAATAAATACTTGGACAAAAAAATATTCTTTAGAATTTGACATTAGACAGGTTGAAGATATAAACGTATTCGATTTTATATTCCCCGATAAAGAGAAACTAAAAGTAGACTTTGTAACGTATCCCTATAAAAGACTTGAACCGGGAAAAATTGTTGAAAATTTTACCATAGATAGCCTTAGCGATATTGCAACTAACAAACTCTTAACTATCATACAAAGAAGTGCTGTAAAAGATTTTGTTGATCTGTATTTTTTGCTAAAAAAATATACTGTTTGGGACCTTATAGAAGGACTAAGGATAAAATTTAGGATCAAAACCGAACCATTCCTTATTGCCTCTGACTTTACAAAGGTAGAGGAATTTGATTTTTTGCCTAAGATGCTTGTGCCATTAAAGCTTTCCAATCTTAAGGAATTTTTTAAACAAAAAGCCATCGAGCTTGCAAAAAGGGTGGTTGAATAAATCATTATCTCCCGATGTGTAAAGCTATATCACATCCGATGTGAACAGTGTATTAAAATAATTGGTGGTATTTCGTGTTTTTATTCGTGGTACTTCGTGTCCTCAGATCTTCTTTGCAAACAGGATTCGTCCCGCTGTTGTCTGAATAACTCGAGAAACAATAACGTCAACCTCTTTTCCCAAATCCTCACTTGCCTTTTCAACAACTATCATAGTCCCATCATCCAAGTACCCTATTCCTTGAGTAGAGTCTTTACCCCTATGTAAAATTTTTATATGTATAGCTTCCCCTGGAACCGCTGTTACTTTAAGAACATTTGCGAGCGTATTGATATTTATTGCCAATACCCCGCTTATAGTTGCCTTTTTCCCCAAATTATAATCGCATGTTATAATCCTTCCTTTGTGGATATTGGCTTCACGAATCAATTCTTCATCAACCTCTGTCCTACCATTATTATTAGACAAAACAGTAAATTTAACACGTCTATTCTTCTTAAGCTTTTCTAAAAGTTCTAAGCCTTTTCTCCCCCTTACTCTTTTAACCAAGTCCTTGGAATCTGCGATGTGCTTAAGCTCTAGAAGGATACTGTCCAAAATTACGAAAACTCCTTTTATTAGGCCCAAATTTATAACATCAAAAATCCTAGCATCAATAATTGCGGAGGTATCTAAAAATATGGCATTTTCTATTGGCTTCCTGCGCATTTTTTGATTTTTTTTTCTCGCATGAGGAATAAGTTTTGGCAAACGCTTAATTACCGTTTTTGCCACCTCATCTGCCATGGCTCTAATAAGACGAGGAGGGAAGCGAAACACAGATTTATTTTTAACCATAATCAATAAATTCGAAGCACGAAATCCGAAATCCGAAACAAATCCAAATGACCAAAATACAAAATCCAAAACGTTTTGAAATTTGAAAATTTGAATTTTGAAAATTGTTTCGAATTTCGATATTCGGATTTCGGATTTTATTTACTAAGTGACCTTATCGCTTCATTAAGCGTCTTATATGCATTATAGCTAATAATATTTTTAAAGCCAAGTTTTCGCGCCTCTTTAATGCGCTTTTCCAAATATGGGGCAGTTCTCAATTCTCCTAACAGTCCTACTTCTGCAATAGCAACCGTCCCAAGAAGTGAAATATTTTTAAGACTAGAAAAAAGAGAAAGACAAATGGCAAGATCTGTAGCCCTATCGGTAAGCCTTAATCCCCCAGCAACATTCACAAATACATCAAGTGTTGCTAATGGAAGGCTTGCGTGTTTCTGAAGAACTGCAAGTAACAATTCTAATCTCCTCCCATCAATGCCTGAGACTACACGCCTAGGTATTGGTAATTTTGAAGCTACAACAAGCCCTTGAATCTCAACTAAAAATGCCCTGGTTCCTTCAAGGGTTGACGCTAAAACAGACCCAGAAGTCTCATTTGAGTATTCTCTTAAAAAATGTTGAGGATTTTTAATCTCTATTATCCCTTTTTCTTCCATGCTAAAAATTCCAACCTCATCAACAGGCCCAAATCTATTTTTAAAACTTCTAAGTATTCTTGTATTGGTTGCCTTTTCTCCTTCAAAAAATAGAACGGCATCCACCATGTGGGATAAAATCATAGGTCCTGCAACCATCCCCTCTTTTGTTACATGTCCAACAAGAAAAGTTGGGATAGATAGTGTCTTAGCAGTTCGGGTAAGTAAAGACGTCGCATATCTAATCTGGGCAATTGATCCGCTCATTCCTCCAACCGCTCTTGATTCCATAGTTTGGATTGAATCGATAATTAAAAGTGATGGTTTTGTTTTTTCAACGATGTCAACAATATCATCCGTATCGTTTATAGACAAAAGCTTAAATTGCTCCTTTTGTTTTTGACTAGCTGTGATACGCAGTGCTCTTAGTTTTATCTGCTCAACTGACTCCTCTCCGCTTACGTATAGCACGTTGCGCGTGGCATGTGGCTCCAGCGTGCTACCCGCTATGGTAAGCCCAACTTGTAGCAACAAAGTCGATTTACCGATTCCCGGATCCCCGGCTAAAAGTATTACCGAACCGGCAACTATTCCTCCGCCCAATACTCCATCCATTTCCGAAAAACCAGTAGACATTCTCTCCTTTTCTGAGCTTTTAATTTCGTTTAAGGTTTTAGGAACGGACGACTGGAAGGAGGAGTTCGCTTGCGAGCGTAGCAAGACTTGAGTGGATGAACTTTTGGGTACTTTGAATTCACGAAGTGAATTCCACGTTCCGCATTCAGGGCACTTCCCCAACCACTGGGGAGAATCATACCCGCATTCCTGACAGACAAAGGACATTTTATTTTTCATAAAATGACACGAAGCACCACGAATAACAACACGAAGTGCCACCAACTGTTTTAGTGGCTATTAGTGTTAGCATTAGTGGTTTTTAGTGTTTTATCGGTATCCAATCGGTTTTTCCAAAAGAACAGGTGTTAATACAACCCTATGTCTTTTTGTATCGATCTTAGACACTACAGCATCAACCATCAATCCCTCCTTGTAAGAAACATTTGGCGGAATTTTATCCTTTTTTATAATTCCTACAATACCTGCTCCTAAATCCAATAAAACTCCACTTGAAATAACTTTAATCACCTCGCCTTTAATTTTTTTATCTATTGTGTATTCTTTTAGCTTTGCTTCAAGTGGGTTAGCTGTTAATCTTTTAATGGAAAGAAGTACCCTTCTTGAGTCTTCATCAAATCCAATGATGACTGCTTCAATTTTCTGCGAAACCTTAAAATTATCTGAAATACCATAGACATTCTCCCATGAAATTTCCGATAAATGAATAAAACCCTCAACAACATCTCTTGCCCCGTCAGATCGCTCCGTGAGCCGTGTACGAATAGTACCTGAAGGCGAACGGGAAGATCCTACGGGGTTTTCTTGTATCAATAAAAACATTCCAAACGATGTAATATTGGAAATATTCGCATCTATTTTTTGTCCGATTTTTAAGCTTTTGATTGATTTATTAAAATCATCTACTCCTAAAACTTGTTTTTGGGAAAATATAATCTTATGTAACTCCCGATTAAGTTCAAGAACAACAGCTTTAATTTTTTTACCAATCAGATTCTGAGGATTATTAAGAGTTGATGCATGTGAATTTGGTAAAAAACCAGAAGTGCCATCCTGAGTAGTTACTAAAAATCCTCCTTTTGTAATCGAATCGACATTTACTTCTAAAACGTCTTTATCATTCTGAAGGGTCTTCAGTTTTTCCCAAACAATATCACCGATAAACCTGCGAAGAGACACAACTGGATTGCCCAAATCTCCTTCTGGATTAAGTACTGAGACTGTTACCTTGTCTCCAACTTTAACCGAGGATATAATCGAGGATAAAATTTGCCTATCCTTCTCCAACACAATCGCTTCTGTTTTGGCATTTATATCAACAAGAATTTCAGATCGGGTTAATTTCGTAATAACTCCAGAAACAGCATCTCCTTTGCGAGGGGTTACAAAAGTAGTTTTAGCAGACCTCATAAGCTCTGCCATTGTCTGAGCTTGTCCTGAGCTCGCCGAAGGAGCTTTTGAAGTATTATTTTTTGATATTTGATATTTGATATTTGATATTTGATATTTTTTTGCCACTCATTTATTCCTCCTTACTTCTAAGTTTACCTTAAAACGATTGTACCATAAAAGAAAAATAAGAACAATTGGATAAAACAAAAAATCCTAAAATATTATGTATGTACAGTTTATTCCGAAGCTAAAGAGATACGCGTAAGAGAACGCCATAATACATAGCGTAAGACAATTTCAAACGATGCTGGAATAATAAGAAGCAATTGTTGCCCCAAAACTGGAAGTGATTGCCCAAAAAGAATTAATAAAAGGATATAAGGCAAAAAGGAAAATCCAACTATCGTTGCTATCCTAAGACGGTTGCCTTTCGTTACTTTTCTGCTTTCGGAAAATGCTTCTCTTACCCCTACTCCCTTAAGCAAAACAAAGTAATAAGCTTGACTAAATATAATATCTACAAATATTCCCGGAATAATGAAAGCAACAAAACCGGCAAAAAACATGACATCGAACAAAATAATGTAAACACTCACGGGAACAACTCTTTGTAGTGATTGACTAAACGAATCTGCCAAAGAAATATGGGATCCGCTTAGGTGATTGTGTATATACCAAGTCGCAGCAGAATAAAAGATCGTTGTAATTACTAGAGATAACATCAAGAATGCAGACCATAAAGCGAGAGAATCTTTGTAAATATGCTTTACGAAAACCTCTTGGTCAACAATGTTATACAATGAAGTCAAAATACCTATAAATATAACCTCTCTGTAATATTTTTTATATAAATTTATTGCCTCCTCAAATATCTTTTTAATGGAAATTGACTGATGTTGTATTTCTCCCATATATACAGATTGTATCATAAATTTTCTTAAAAATCCCCTGTGTGGATTGCGATTTGAAGAAATTATTTTTTCTGAAGCTGACTTTGAAGAAAGAAATCCCATGGCGACCTGCCCGCCATCCCGATCGATTCGGGAAGGCAATTGCAGGCGGGTGACTCTATTGTCCTTCCGCGGGGCGTTCGTTTTTTGCGCTCTAGTCCTCCGGCCTTGATCTATTGTCCCTCCGTCAGCTGACGGAAGTATCGTGA
>Ga0213870_1001645_pt1 | contig 9979 bp, 10 predicted proteins | sample WICALVC2017_Meta_FD_160119 | JGI IMG/M metagenome (GOLD analysis project Ga0213870, IMG submission 160119) | Freshwater microbial communities from subterranean cave lake in Wind Cave National Park, South Dakota, United States - WICALVC2017 | ecosystem: Environmental > Aquatic > Deep subsurface >... | reverse complement strand
ACGCAATATTTGCCGCCCTTAAATTTTTGGAATACCTTTCAACACAAAATAAACCATTATCGCAAATTATTGCAGACACTCCTTATTATGTCTCCACCCCAACAATTCAGGTAAAAACAACTGATGAGGATAAATATGCCATTGTTAATCAGTTAACAAAAGAGTTTAAAAATGAAGGGTATAAAGTGGTTGATATCAATGGCGCAAGGGTTTATACAGAAAATGGTTGGGGGCTAGTGAGGGCTTCTTCAAACACCCCAACATTAGTTTTGCGTTTTGAATCAAAAACGTTAAGTGATTTAGAGAAAATTAAAGCCTTATTCAAAAAGAAATTGGATAAGTTTGAAGTTGTTGACAAAGATTGGGACACAAGCGGCAACTAAGTATGATCAAAAGGTCGGATTTAGTAATTTGGCTTTCAAACATTGATAAAGAAGACGAAGAAAAAGTTGGGAAAGAGGCCGCAAATCTAGGGGAAATGGTAAAACTCGGCATCCCTTTCCCGTCTGGGTTTGTTATTACCACAAATGCATACCGCGAGTTTCTTTTGGCGAATAATCTTCTCACAATAACAAAACCCGTTCGTAAAATTAAAGAAGCCACCATGTCTAAAAAGCTTATTAACGAAATTTTTAGGGCTTATAAACGCTTGGAGTCGCCACTAAAAGATGCTACTGTTGATATTAGTTCGACTTTTTTAAAAAAGAAATTAAAAAATGTTAAAGGCGAGGCGAATCTGATACAAAGTGTTAAATCTTTGTGGTCGTTGTTTTTTGAATCTTCGACCAATCATTATCTTTCTGCTATTGTTGTTCAAAAAAAAATATCTCCCTTTTGTTCTGGTATTATGTTTACCACAGATCAGATAAATAACGACAAAACAAAAATTACTATTAAAGAAGAAAAATCTGGTAATCATTACGAGGTTTTAAAAAAAGGTCTTAAAATAAGTTCTAAAAATATAAGTAAGGGCAAAAAACAGTTGTTATCAGATAAAAAATTGATTGAGGTGGCAAAGTTAGGTGTAAAACTGCAAAAATATTACTATTTTCCTCAAGAGGTACATTTTGCAATTGAGAAGAATAAGATTTATATTACTCAAACAAAACCACTCACAACGTTTAATCATCAAATGCATAATGTTTACCAAAAGCCTAAGCACAATGTTTTATTGACAGGTAAGCCGTTCTATCCTGGAATTGCAACCGGACATTTACGAATAATACAAAGCATGCAAGATATTGATAAGATACTGCGTGGCGAAATTATAGTTATTCCTTACCAAGATTTAATTAAACGTTCAATAATAAAAGCCGGGGCAATAGTTGCTACAGATGACAGGGTGCATCACATGTCACATCTAACCCTTGGCCGATTTTTTTCTGGCAAACCCGCACTCATAACTACACCAAACGAAGCTAAAATGCTAAAGAATGGCGCTGTTGTCACTGTAAATGGCAAAAGTGGAGAATTGCACCTAGGATAAATATGGCATACTTAATTTTAGTTAGACATGGTGAGTCACTTTGGAACGCCAAAGGATTATGGACTGGTCTAACGGATATTCCCCTAAGCGAAAAAGGCAGAAGAGAAGCTGTACTTGTTGCAAAGGCTATGAAGCATATTAAAATTGATATTGCATATACGTCTGTCCTTAAACGCTCAACTCAAACACTAGATCAAATAAAAAAGACGCTAAGGTTGAACGATCTTGCCACATTTGAAAACAAAGCATTAAACGAACGCGATTATGGAGAATTTACTGGCAAAAATAAATGGGAGATCAAAAAGCAGTATGGTGAAGAAAAGTTTCTTAAGATTCGCCGGGGTTGGGATTATTCAATCCCAGGCGGAGAAACGCTAAAAGATGTTTACAGTCGCGTAGTTCCATATTATCAGAATCAAATTCTTTCCAAATTAGAAGAAGGAAAAAATGTTCTCATTGTCGCCCACGGAAATTCTCTCCGAGCACTTGTGAAATATCTTGAAAATATCTCTGACAAAGATATAGAAAACCTTGAAATTGCAACAGGCGATGTGTACATTTATAAAACGGATAATAAAAATAAAATCCTGTCTAAAAAAATAATAACATTAAAAAGAAAAAAGATTCAGCTTTTTTAACAGGCGTTATTGAAACTATATTGATACCTTATTGACACCTTCCAGGTGATCTGAGAGGACACCTAACCGTCATATTACTCAGAAATAATTATAGATTCTGCAAAGTTGTAGTTATCCAATGGAGAAAATTTTATATTTCTTTTATTAACCCAGTAAAAACATTTATATATTTTATCTCTGGTAAACTTCTCGCTCCAAAAGCCTTCTTTAGTTGCGCAGAACTCGTCTTCCTTTGACGTAATAAGTGTCATCCCACACTTTTTATAAAACTTTTCTTGTCTTTTTCGATTTACATCAGTATCAATATATACAGAACCTAGAAATAATTTTCCATTCTCTCCCAGCATTTCATATGCAGATTTAAAAACTTTAATAAAATTTCTATTTGGATTTAATGATTCTTTAGGATAAGAAGTGATCTTATTATTTTTATCAGTCTCAATTTTAATTTCATCCGGTTTAAAATTTCCAGGCGTAAAATAAGTGCAAATAATCAAATCATATTTTTGTTCCGGGAGTCCAAATTTTTTACTTTCTAAATTTAATGCATCAAAAGAAATAACCTTTACCTTATGGTCTAATTTTGATTCTTGGATAGTTTTAATAGCGCTTTGGGCCTCCATCTGACTATTTTCTATTCCAACAAAAAGATCAATTTTTTCCCAGACACCATTTCCGCTAAGAGCTAAAGGGATTCGCCCATCTCCAACTCCAATGTCTAGAATTTTTAATTGTCTTTTTGTTTTTAAAAACTGACTTGAAATAAGCTTTATAAGCTCTTTGAACTCAGCAATTTGTGCAATCTTATGAAAGGATGTCATGAAGTTAGGATCAAGTGTGTTATCTACCTTTTTATTTGCATACATTATGAAGGATTTTTGCATAGCTAAATGTAATGCAGCTTCGCCATCTTAGAGATGGAACAGCCTCGCCCTAAAGTTTTGTTTTTCCAGTATTAACGATTAGCATTTTTTTATCTTTGGGAAGTTCTTCTTCCATCTGTAACATTAAAGCTAAGCCCGCTATGCCCGAAGGTTCACAGTTTATCCCTTGGGAAACTGCCACATCCATTGCTTCTTCAAGAAATTTTTCTTTTATTAAATAAATTCCTGTTTGTGTTCCGCAAAAACCAGAAGTTATGTAAAATCTTATCCAGTCTTTGTCGATTTTGGGAAACGGTAAGTGATGAGCAAATAATTTATCTGCTATCGAGTCTGGGTATTTAGTTGTTACGCCCATAAAGTTGCAAGTGGCTAGTGTTTCTGTATCTCCTTTAAATCTGGGGTCTCTTTTCCCGTATCCTACTTCTAGTTTGTTTATTTCTAAAACCTTCTCAAATAGCGTTCCAGTTCCAAATGGGATAAAACAATACTCAGGAGAGTTATTAAGAATCTCATAGCTCATCCAGTCGTAGTTTCCTGTTTCTAGTCCTACGGCTTGATTAGATGTTAAATCGAATCCGTCTTCATTATCCGTTAATGAGAGAATTTCTTTCGGAGAAAGTGGTTTTATTCTCAAATCAGTTTTGAATACTCTGCAATGAGACCTCGTAATCGCCTCGTATATTTTTTGATCAAGATTTATATCTACCAAAACGTGTAGCTTTGGAAGATTGTAGTCTTTAAGCATGCGGCCTATGGCGATTGCTGCAGACCCGGAAGATATTATAGAAAATGTTGGTAAGTGTCCTTTGAATTGGGCTCTTTTTTTCGCCCTTAAAAAATTTCTGTAAAGAATTACTACTTCCCATGCAAATCGGTCTTTATGGGTACCGCTATATTTATTTATACTTTCATCTTTGAGCCACACATTGGAAAAACCAGGCACTTTAATTTTGTACGTAGGAGTTGCAGGAAATTTTGGATTATATGGAGGAAATTCAGGATGTTTAGGATCATTTTCCGATGGAACTTTGATAGATTCTAATATTTTTTGCTCCGATAAATAGAGATTGCTAGAAGGTTTTCTTTTCATACTTATTGATGAAATAATATCACAAATTCTCCCTTTGGTGCAATCTTATTGAAATGATCAATTGAGTCTGAGATTTTTTCTCGACGAATCTCTTCGTGGATTTTGGTTAATTCTCGAGCGATCACTATGTCTATATCTCCGAACACTTCTTTCATATCTGATAACGATTTTATTAGTCTGTACGGTGATTCAAAAAAAATTATGGTTGGATGAACCTGTTTCAAATCTTTGAAACATTTAAGTTCGTTCAGAAGGTTTTTTCTTTTGCCTTGTTTTTTTGGAAGGTATCCTAAAAATAAGAACTTATCAGTTGGGAGTCCAGAAACAACTAGAGACGATATCAGAGAAGATGGTCCGGGAATTGATTCAACTTTTATTCCCTGCGCGATACACTCCCTGACCAATTTAAATCCTGGATCAGAAATAGTAGGAGTGCCAGCATCGGACACAAGCGCAACATCAACACCGTTTTTTAATGCGTTTAAAACCTGAGGAATTCTTTTAAATTCATTTTGTTCGTAATATGAAAGAAGAGTAGGAGATTCTGGATGCGGGAGGTACCGTCTGGCACCTCCCTTACCAGAATGACGTTGAATGTGTTTAAGTAGCAACCCTGTGTGTCTAGTATCTTCACACGCAATAAGTCCAACCCTTGTTAGTACATCAACCGCCCTAAAACTTATGTCTTGTAAATTACCAATTGGTGTTGCTACTAGGTATAATGTTCCCATTAATTTCTAAAAGGTTTTAAAATTAGGGCAAGTATCTGTTTTCGTGTTTCTCTACTTTTAAATACATGTATTGCCTGAGGGAGAATAGATAAAACGATGATCATAATAATTATCGGTAGTAAATATTTATCTACATCAGGAATTGATTTTCCTAGGTAAAATCCGGTAATCGGAATCAAAACAGCCCATAGAAACCCACCTATCACATTGTAGGCTAGAAAAGTTTTATATTCCATATTCCCTATACCTGCAACTACTGGTGCAAAAGTTCTTATAACTGGAAGAAATCTTGCTAATACTATTGTTTTTTTTCCGTGTTTTTCATAAAATTTCTCAGCTTTTATAAGATGGTCTGGATGAAAAAAGAAAGACTCTTTTTTTCTGAATAACTTCCTGCCAAGCTTATGTCCAATTGTATACCCAACACTATCCCCTGCTACAGCAGCAACGAAACATACCATGGCTAGTGTTTTGATATCAAATATTCCCTGAGAGGCTAAAAAACCAGCGGTAAAAAGAAGACTGTCGCCTGGAAGAAAAAAACCAATCAGTAGGCCTGATTCAGCGAAAACTATTGCAAATATACCAAGCAGTCCTATTGCCGGAAGAATTGTTTCTAACTGCATAAGACATTATTATACCTTCTTTCCGGACAACTGTCACTACTAAAATCTCCTAACTATCCCTACTGCTTTCCCTTGAATAATTAAAGAAGTGGGATAGATTGGCTCCATGTTTGAGTTGGCGGGTTTTAAAACAACTCTTCCATTTTCTTTGTGCAAACGCTTAAGTGTAGCAAGATTATTATCAACCAATGCCACAACTATATCGCCATGTACCACTTCGTCAGTTTTTTCTATAACAACATAGTCGCCGTCCAAAATTCCATCCTCTATCATTGAGCTTCCTTTTACTTGTAAAACATAAGCGGTTTTTTTCCCAGTAATCATGCTTGCAGACACCTGAAAAGTAGCATTAACATCACTATGCGGCTCAAGCGGCTTTCCTGCAGCTATATACCCCATCAAAGGAAGCGTAATAGACGCAGTGCTTCCCATCATTGAAATCTTCACTTTTTCATCTATAATTTTAAGTACCCTTGTATTGCCATCAACTTTTTGAATATAACCTTTATCCACCAAGGATCTAATAATCGCATGAACTGTTGATGGACTTCTATGTCCTGTTGCTCCGCATATCTCAACTAATGTAGGCGAGTAGCCATATTGCTTTTGAAATTGAGCAATGTATTCCAATACTTCCCGTTCTTTTTTATATAATACTCCCGCCATATTTTTCTATCTTTATATTTTATACGAAAATTTCGAGTAATTTGTCAATATGACGAATATAAACAAAGTGGGTCATTATGCTACAATATATTTATGAATTTTAAATTGGTTTCAGATTTTAAGCCAACTGGTGATCAGCCTCAAGCAATAGAAAAACTAACGCACAATCTTAAAAATAATGCCAAACATCAAGTGCTTGTTGGTGTTACCGGAAGCGGAAAAACCTTTACTATGGCAAATGTTATTGCAAATAGTAATCGCCCGACACTTGTTATCTCGCACAACAAAACCTTAGCAGCCCAGTTGTATCAAGAGTTTCGAGACTTTTTCCCCAATAATGCGGTTTCTTACTTTGTTTCTTATTACGATTATTACCAACCCGAAGCGTATGTTCCCCAAACCGATACATATATCGAAAAAGAAGTTGAAATAAACGAAGAAATAGATAAATTACGGCTTTCTGCGACAACCAATCTTCTAACAAGAAAAGACGTTGTCGTTGTCGCGTCTGTTTCTTGCATTTACAATTTAGGTTCACCTGTTGAATACGGAAAATTTGTTCTGGAACTAAAACCGGGTGTTAAAATAAAACAAGAATCAATTATAGATCGACTAGCGGATCTGCAATACGACCGAAATGAATACAGTTTTGAACGCGGAACCTTTAGGATAAGAGGGGAGACTATAGATGTATTCCCTGCTTATATAGATTTTGGATTACGCATTGAGTGTTCAAACGGACACATAAAACAAATCCTACAGTTCGATCCTCTAACAGGAGACGAAACTTTGAATTTAAAAGGTACTGTCATTTATCCTGCAAAGCATTACATGACAGATCCAAAAACCTATAGCGAAGTGTTTCCAAAAATAAAAGAAGACTTAAAAATACGAGTAAATCAGCTTAAAGCCTTGGGAAAACTTTTGGAAGCGCAAAGATTGCAGCAACGTACCAATTTTGATCTCGAAATGATCAAGGAGGTTGGCTATGTTAATGGAATAGAGAATTATTCAAGGTATTTTGATGGCCGAAGCTCAGGCGAACCACCATATACACTTTTGGATTATTTCAAAGCATGTTCAGATGATTTTTTATGTATTATTGATGAATCACACATGTCCGTCCCACAACTTAGGGGAATGTACAACGGCGACAGGGCAAGAAAAGAAACGCTTATAGATTATGGCTTTCGTCTTCCTTCCGCCCTGGATAATAGACCGCTTAAATTTGAAGAGTTAATGAGACGGCTTAATCAAATAATTTATGTAAGCGCTACTCCGAATGAATACGAGTTGTCATTGGCCATTCAAACCCACCTTCCAGGTGGTGTTGCGCCACAGTCAAACGCGGCTGGGACGTTTGACGTCCCGCCTGCGGCACACCTGGAAGGTGAAAGTTTTGGCATTGTTGAACAGCTAATCCGTCCAACCGGATTAGTTGATCCGCAAGTCATGATAAAACCAACAAAAGGGCAGATCGATGATCTTATTTTGCAAATAAAACGACGTGTTGCTAAAAAGCAGCGGGTTTTAGTAACAACTTTAACCAAGCGCATGGCAGAGGAACTTTCTTCCTACCTTGAAGAACGCGATATTAAAGTATCATATCTTCATTCAGATATCGAAACCTTAGAAAGACAAGATGTATTAGACCGTTTACGAAAAGGAGAATACGATGTTGTGGTAGGAATTAATTTGCTTCGAGAAGGGCTTGATCTTCCCGAAGTATCTCTTGTTGCAATTCTTGACGCAGACAAAGAAGGATTCTTGCGAAGTCGTACTTCCCTAATTCAGACTATGGGACGAGCTGCCAGAAATGTTGACTCTGAGGTCATTATGTATGCTGACACAAAAACAAAATCAATGGAGGAAGCAATTAAAGAAGTTAATCGAAGAAGAGAAGTCCAGCTTTTATATAATAAAAAACATAATATAACGCCAAAAAGCATTGAAAAAACAATAAGAGCAAGATTAGTTGAGAAAGGAGAAGAAAGAAATTCTGATTATTTCTGGAAATTAGAGAATAAAGAAGTTCTTCTTCCGGATGAAAAAGAAGTTTTGATAAAAAGACTGAGAAAAGAAATGCTTGAAGCGGCAAAAAAATTCGATTTCGAAACCGCAGCAATTCTCCGCGACCGAATTCGTACTTTACAATAATAATAACCAATAATTAAGATGTATAATCCATCGACTTATTGATGCCATGGCAAGATTAAGTCGACAATTACATTTCATTTTAGGTTTATGCGCTAATATTCTTGATGTGTTCTATTTTTTCTGTTTGGTTCCCAAATAAGATAACCGAAACAGCGTCTATGCGAAGACTGTCTGGTAATTTTGGATGTATCATTTTATAATACTGCGCTGTTTTGATAAGCGATTTTAATTTCCAATATGTAATTGCTTCAAGAGGACTCCCAAAGCTGTCTGATGTTCTTGTTTTTACTTCTACAAACACGAGGGTGTCTTTATGAGTCGCAATAATGTCTATTTCTCCATATCCTTTCCTAAAATTTCTTTCGATGATTTTGTAGCCATTCTTTCGAAGATATTCGCAGGCTTTATCTTCCCCAAATGAAGCAACGGGATTTGCTATTTTCATTTAGCTTTTCGAAGGTAGTAGAGTTTCGCTCGTCTTACTCTAGTTTTTGAGTGTTTTTTGACATCAACCTTCTGTACATTTGGAGAACTAATTGGCCAGATTTTCTCAACTGCCACATCCCCAACTATTTTCCTAACCATAAAAGTTTTATTCTCGTCTCTTCCTTTTATTCCTAAAACTACCCCTTCAAAAGCTTGCAAACGAAACTTCTCTCCTTCTTTGACTTTTTCAAAAACTCGAACCGTATCTCCCGGCACAAAGTTTATTTTTTGTATCATTTACCGATTATACCATACCACAAGCTTTTATAAAACCCAAAAATATAGGATGAGGATGCAGGGGCCTGCTTTTATATTCCGGGTGGCCCTGCGTACCTAAGTAAAATGGATGGATAGATTTGGGTAATTCGATTATTTCCGCAAGGTTTTCCTCAACCGACCTCGCTGAGATTACAAGTCCATTATCTTCAAATTCTTTTGTGTATTTATTATTAAATTCGAAGCGATGCCTATGTCGTTCACTTGTTAAACCCTTATTTTTATCAATAAAGCCATTGTATGTATCATAAAGACTAAAAGCTGTTGTGCTTTTCTTAACTATCGCCTCCCAGCCGCCCAGCCTCATTGTTCCACCATATGATCTCCTTTTCATAATTTCTTTTTGCCCATGTATTAGATGAATAACAGGATAATTAGTCTTTGGGTCATTCTCTGTACTGTTCGCATTTTCCCAACCCAAGACATCACGAGCAAAGGCTACAACTGCAAGTTGCATTCCATAACAAAGCCCAAGGTATGGAATTTTATTAATCCTAGCGTACGACGCTGCCTTAATCATTCCTTCTGTCCCCCGCTCTCCCCAGCCAATCGGGACAATAATGCCATCGGGGTGTCCTAGCATGCTTTCTAATTCTTTTTTTTTAACTTTCTCCGCATCAACGCAACTAGTCTTTACAGCCACACCTTGCTGCCAACACGCATGATTAATTGCATCAAAAAGTGCTGCGTACGAATCTCTAAGTTGATAATCCCCAGTCCCGAAATATTTACCAACAATTGCGATCTCTATCTGTTTTTTATCCTGTTTTTTAATTTTTAACAGAAGGTCTTCCCATTCCTTAAGCGGTGCACTTCTTAATGGTAAATGAAATTTTTCTAAGATTTTTTTATCCAAATTTTGTTTGTGCAAAATAAGAGGTATTTCGTAAACAGAGGGTAGATCTGGATTTGAAATTATATTTTCCGGATGCATGTTGC
>Ga0213870_1001644_pt1 | contig 9979 bp, 7 predicted proteins | sample WICALVC2017_Meta_FD_160119 | JGI IMG/M metagenome (GOLD analysis project Ga0213870, IMG submission 160119) | Freshwater microbial communities from subterranean cave lake in Wind Cave National Park, South Dakota, United States - WICALVC2017 | ecosystem: Environmental > Aquatic > Deep subsurface >... | reverse complement strand
TATTGAAATATTTGCGTTTTTGTAACCTATTGATTACAATAAGTATGTGCAAAATCTACTTAAAGAAGCAAAATTGTTAGCACAGACTATAGTAAAGAATTCCAAGCCCGAAAAAATTATTTTGTTTGGATCAGCAGCGCGTGGCGATTACCATGCTAATTCAGACATTGATCTTTTAATAATTAAAAGAAGTAACAAAAAAAAAGCTTATAGAATAAAGGAAATATTTGAGTTTCTTCGCAGTACGCCTCGCAATTATCCTTTAGACCCAATAGTCTATACGCCCAATGAGATTAAAAAACGGCTCTATCTTGGCGATTATTTCATAAAACGAATAATGACAGAGGGAAAAATACTCTATGAGTAATGCTCAAAAACAACTCGCAAATGAATGGTTTGATGTTGCTATCAGCGACTATAGATATGCTTTGGTGGGATTAAAAGAAAATCAGGTATTTCCACAAGTTGTCTTTCTGTCCCAACAGATTGCAGAAAAGCTTTTGAAAGGTTTTCTTGTGCTGCATAAGATTGAACCTCCACGTATTCATGATCTGACAAAACTTCTTGATGAATGCTTAAAAATTGAACCATCGTTAGAAAAACTTCGTGACGGATGTGAGGTATTGACTGGGTATTATATAGAAGTAAGATACCCTCCCAATATACCAGATTACACAAAAACCGAAATACAGGAAGCATTTAATCATGCAAAACTTGTAAAAGAAGCGGTTATGTCAATTGTTGAGCAAGAAGGATAATGCAGTTTTAATCTGGTGAAACGTTTTTGACTGTTATAGTTTTCAATTTTTCAAGCAAAAGTGGAAAGTTAGATAATTTTGGGAAGATTTTTTCGGCTGTTTTTTTGGCTTTTTCAATTAAAGCAAAGTCTGAAAAAGATGCGATTTTAAGACTTGATGCGCCATGCTGCATTGTTCCATATAATTCTCCATGTCCTCGAAGTTTTAAATCCAACTCTGCGAGTTCTGCGCCAACCGACATTGTCCCCATTGCTTTTAGTCTTTGGATTGATTGTTGACTTTTTGACTCAGTAAACAACAGGCAGTAAGACTTTTTATTTCCTCTTCCAACCCTTCCTCTTAGTTGATGTAGTTGGGAAAGACCAAATCTTTCCGAAGCCTCAATTACAATTATGGTTGCATTTGGAATGTCAATTCCAACCTCAACAATTGGTGTTGCAACCAAAATATCAATCTTACCCTCTCGGAATTGATTAAGTATTTCTTCTTTATCTTTTGCTTTTTGCTTTCCATGAAGCAATCCAACCCTCAGATTATTAAATGCATTATTTTTTAAATATTCAAATTCTTTATTTGCTGCTTTTACTGTTTGCATGCTTTCTGACTCCTCAATAAATGGACAGATAATAAAAACTTGGCTTTTTGTTTCGCCAATTTGTTTTTTAATCCATGCGTATGCGCTTGTTCGTTTTTCCGGAGGAACCAACCAAGTTTTAATATTTTGTCTTCCTTTTGGTAGCTCATCCAAAACAGAGAGAGAAAGATCTCCATACAAAGTCAGTGCAACAGTTCGAGGGATTGGCGTTGCTGTCATCGTAAGAAGGTGTGGGCTTTTGCCTTTTTTTCTTATTAATGCTCTTTGCTCAACACCAAAGCGCTGTTGTTCGTCAATTACCACAAGCCCTAGATTTTCAAATTGAATAGTTTTTGATAAAACCGCATGAGTACCAACTAGAATGTCAAATTTCCAATTTCCAATTTCCAATTTCCAATTTTTCGTTTGTTTGCTTTTTTGGTTATTGGTATTTATTTGAGATTTGACATTTGAAATTTGTAATTTCTTACTTCCTGTAGCTAATCCAACTTTGACCCCAAAAGGCGACAGAAGATTTGAAATTGTATTAAAATGTTGTTGTGCGAGAATTTCCGTTGGTGCCATAAAGACGGATTGGTAGCCATTAAGATGTGCTAAATACATGGCAATTGCAGATACGACAGTCTTTCCACTGCCAACATCGCCTTCAAGGAGTCTATTCATTGGCTTATTACCTGCTAAGTCGGCAAATATTTCCTTTACTGCTCTTTTTTGCGCGTTAGTAAGTATAAAAGGTAGATTTTCCCAGAATTTTTGTATGTTTTTTTTGAATTTCGATATAGAGAATGGATGTCCGATCAAATTTTTTTCCCATTCAAAGCGTCTTTGCATAGCCCTAAGTTGTAATAGCAATAGTTCGTCGAATGCAAGTCTTTGTCTTGATTTATTAGCATGTTCTAAGGTATTTGGAAAATGAATTTGTTCAATAGATTCTTTTATTTCTAATAAGCTATTATCATTAATAATTGAATACGGAAGATACTCGAGTAAATTTTGTTTATTGTGTTCAATAATATTATAAATTTGCCGTCGCAGCCATTTTGAAGATACGCCCCGAGTTTCTGGATATACTGGAACTAATCGGCCAGTATGAATCCCGCACCAAGGTGGTGCAGGATGAATTGTTGGATAATTGTTGATGATTTCATAAACTGGAGATTGCATAACGAGTTTATGCAAATACCAATCAATCTTACCAGATAAAGAAATGCGATCTCCTTTATGGATAACATTAACAAGAAATGGTTGATTGAACCATACTACATCTATGGGTCCAGTTTCATCTTGAATTTTTGCTTTTTGTAATCTCTTCCAGTTTTTAGTAAATTCATTTTTGATATCCACAACAGTCCCCTGTATAGTAACTATCTCACCTCTTTGAACATGGGAAATTTTTGATATTATTGAATAATCTTCGTAACGAAACGGAATATGGTAGAGGAAATCCTCGAATACGTTAATTCCAAGTTTCTCTAACCTTTTAGAATAAGTTTTATAAATAGTTCCCGCTTCTTTGATTGGCTTTTGCAGATTCATACTTTATTGAAGCGATAGGAATGGTAGCACCGACGTTGCAATGAGCGCAAGGGTAGTGATTATTACTACTATCTTCCAAATCCACTTTTTGTTTCTAATCATTTCCATATTACGTAGCGTATAGTTAATTAGCGTTTAGCGCCTAGTTTGATTTTTACAAACTTTCTCTTTCCAACTTTTATTATCATATCATTTTTTATGCTTATTTGTGAATTGGTATTGTTAATAGTTTTTTGATCAATATATACGCCCCCTTGCTCTATAAGTTGTTTTGCTTGAGACTTACTTTTAGCAAGGTTTGTGTTAACCAATAAATCTGCTAGGTTTATAGTTTTTGTCCCTGAATATTTGTGAATCGGAATATCTTCTGGCGTTTCTTTTTCTTGCACAACTTTTTCAAAATGTTCTTTTGCATCTATAGCATCTTTTTCACTGCGTAATTCAGTTACGATAACTGTTGCCAATTCTTTTTTTATTTCCATTGGATTTTTGACTGATTTAATTTCTGTTTTAATTCTTTCAATTTTATCAATTTCTGTATTTGTTCCCAACGTAAAATATTGAACAATCAGATCGTCATTTATTGCCATAATTTTGCCGAACATGTCCTGAGGCTTATCAGTAAGCCAGATCGCATTCCCCAAACTCTTACTCATTTTTCGTCCATCGGTTCCAGTCAAAAATTCAGTACTTATAATAAATGATTCCTTGTTACGCCAAAGTTTTTGCAAGGTTTTTCCGGCTTGCATATTGAAAGTTTGATCTGTTCCCCCAATTTGAATATCTGTATCCAAGAAGTAGCTATCATACCCTTGTAGTGCAGGATAAAGAACTTCGTGTAGTCCTACCCGCGTTTTCATCTCAAGTCTTTTTCTGATAAGTTCGCGGCTAATAAAATCATTTAAGGAAAACTTTATACAAAGTTGAATAAACTTTCTAGGGTCTAATTTATTAAGCCATTCGCTATTAAATCGGACTTTTGCTTTAGAAAAGTCTAAAATTTTTTGAGCCTGTTCTTTGTAGGTTTGAAAATTTTGCTCGATTTGATCAGAAGTTAAGACCGGTCTTTCTTTATTTTTGTCCGACGTATCTCCAACCAAAGCAGTGTAGTCCCCAATGAGAAATGTAACATTGTGCCCAAGCTGTGCAAGCTCATTCAGTTTACGAAGCACAACGCTATGCCCCAAATGAATTTTTGTAGAAGTTGGATCAATGCCTAGATAAACGTTTAATTTTTTACCAGAAGATAAAACCTTTCTTAACTCTTCTTTGTTAGGAATAATATTTGCAACCCCTCTTGTTAGCAATTCTTCGATTTTATCCATAGAATTTTGATTATTTGGTCAATTTTATAAATGGTAAAAGGTCTTCTTTTGTAAGCAAACGAGATTTTGAACAATTTGCAACCATTGCAATGCTTGGTTGATGAGAAAAACCAATATATTCTACCACTTTTCCTTTTTCTTTTGCTTTTTTAATTGCTGGAAGGAGATCTGTATCGGAAGACACAAGGATAATCCTATCGCAAAGATTTTCGTAAGTAGCAACAAGCATGTCGACTGCTATATTTACATCCACACCTTTCTCATGGAATTTTCTTTTTGACCTTAAAAGATAGCCAAGAGAGTAGTTAAATCCTTGTCTTCTTAGGTGACCAAGAAGCTTCCGTTGGTCTCTAAATAGTCTAAGTGATTTTTCTGTTCCATTAGTTCTAACTGCGCCAACGTAATATGTAGAATGTACTATTTTATCTTTACCTGCTAGCCACTTTGCAAAACCCTTGAAATCAAGTCCAATAAGATGGTGCAGGCTCAAATCTTTAAGCTTGAAATAAAAATTACTTCCATCTATAAGAATAGCGCATTTTTTTTCTTTCATTTCAGCGCAGAATCCTCCTTAATCAAAAAAATCCTGCGAAGACCTTGCGGTGTCGCAGGAGATTTTAGTATAAAAATACTAACATACTTCACGCAGTTTGTCAATAGCGGTGTCGGAATAATATTCGCTACCCCTCTTGTTAGCAATTCTTCGATTTTATCCATGCCAAAAGTATAGCATATTTATACCTATTGGTAAATTTGGTATACTTTTAAAGTATGATGGAGAGAAGGCGTAGGAGAGTTAGGTTAAGGCATGGTAATAGTAATATATTTTTGTTAAACCGATTCGCGCGATTAATATTTTTTGGACTTGTTGGTTTTTTTGTACTCATCGTTATTTTGTTCTTTTGGTATAGTCGCGAGTTGCCAACTCCTGGAAAACTTTCATCGAAAAATTTTCCTCAATCTACAAAAATTTTCGACAGAAATGGAGTTGTTTTGTACGACATCTACCGCGAGGAAAACAGAACTTATATAACTTTAGACAAAATTCCCAAAGTTTTAAAGCTTGCCACAATCGCAATTGAAGATAAAGATTTTTATCAAAATCAAGGCTTTTCTCTTTTGGGATATGCTAGGGCGATTAAAGATTTTATATTGTTTCAAAGGATTAGTGGCGGATCCACTCTAACTCAGCAGTTAGTAAAAAACACTCTTTTAACTAGCGAGCGAACAATACCACGTAAAATTAAAGAATTTATTTTAGCAATTCAGGTTGGAAGAAAATACTCAAAAGACCAGATATTAGAGCTTTATTTAAATGTTACTCCATATGGAGGAACCGCCGTGGGGGTTGAAGCCGCGGCAGAAAGATATTTTGGAAAGAAGGTTCAGAATATAAATTTGGTTGAGTCTGTAATTTTAGCTGGATTACCTCAGCGCCCGTCTTACTATTCGCCTTTTAGTCAAAATCCAAAAGCATATATAGAGCGGAGTCGCGAAGTACTGCGTCGCATGAGAGAGGATAAATACATAACAAAAAAACAAGAAGAGGATGCTGTTAAAAAGCTATCTTACGTATCATTTCTTAAGAAAGATCAGTCAATAAAGGCGCCACATTTCTCTTTTTATGTAAAAGATTTACTTATTAAACAGTTTGGAGAAAATCTTGTAGAGCAAGGTGGACTTCAGGTAACTACAACTCTTGATTATAAATTGCAGCAACGAGCAGAAAAAATTGTCAAAGAAGAAGTTGAGGCGGCTTCCTATTTAAACGTTGGGAATGGAGCAAGTGTGGTAATTAATCCTAAAAATGGGGAAATATTGGCCATGATTGGAAGCCGAGATTTTTTTGCGACACAGTCTGCAACAAAAAAAGACGAGTTTGAAGGACAATTTAACGTTGTAACACAGGGTCTTCGTCAGCCAGGATCTTCAATTAAACCGATAACATATGCTACAGCCTTTGAGCGGGGATATACAGCATCGTCTTTAATAATGGATACAAAAGCCATTTTTCCAAATCCAGGAGAAAAAGATTATAATCCCGAAAATTATGATCGCAAATTTCATGGGCCGCTCCAACTTAGATTTGAGCTTGGGTCATCGATAAATATCCCTGCAGTAAAACTTCTGGCGTTGGTTGGGGTTAAGAATATGTTGGCAACAGCCTACGGCATGGGAATTTCAACGCTTGCGCCGACAAATGAGAATGTAAATAGATTAGGACTTTCTCTTACTTTAGGTGGCGGAGAAGTAAGACTTATCGAACTTGCGTCAGCTTATTCTGCTTTTGCAAACGGCGGATATAAAGTTGATCCGACGGCAATTCTAAAAATTACAGATCCAAAAGAAAATGTGTTGTTTGAACAAAAAGATGTGCAGAAAAAGCGTGCAATAAGTAGCGAAGTTGCATTTATAATCTCCCATATTCTATTAGATAATAATGCAAGGCTTATAACTTTTGGGCAGAACAGTTATTTAAATATTTCCGGGAAAACAATTGCTGTAAAGACTGGAACAACCGACGATAAGAGGGACAACTGGACAATAGGTTGGACGCCAAACATAATGGTTGCAACATGGGTTGGGAATAATAACAATAGTCCAATGGGAAATGTGGCATCAGGTGTAACTGGGGCCGCGCCAATATGGCGAAGAATAATTATAGAGGCACTAAAAGAAAAACCTATAGAGGATTTTCAAAAACCCGACAATGTTGTTGCGGCAACGGTTGATGCATTAGGTGGTGGGAGTCCAGTTGATGGTCAACCCACTCGGTCAGAGTACTTTATTAAAGGCACAGAGCCTCAAGGACCAAGCCACATCTACAAACAATTAAAAGTTTCTAAGGCAGATACTAATAAGCTAGCAAGTGATAGTGAAATAGAAAAGAATGAGTATGAGACTCGTAAGTTTATTGTTTTTATCGAAAACGATCCGTTGTCAATTGATGGCAAGAATCATTGGCAAGAGGGGATTGATGAGTGGATAAAAGAAAATCACAAAGATAATCCATTATATTTTCCTCCAACGGAAAAATCAGATCGGGTTATTTCGGACACCCCAACGCCTACCCCGACATTGGTATCACCAACCGAAATTCCTTTGTCAACCCCTACTCCTTCCCCATCGCCAACCCCGTAGGCATTACTATTTTTTGATTTTGACACAATTTCTGCCTACGCCAGATTTGTGTCACCTTTTTCATTTTACTTCCTTAATCTTGCTCCGAACTTTTCTTTTAGGGATTTTAGAATTTTTGAGCGGATTTTTGAGACCTCCTCTGTTGTTAGATTTCTATCTTTATGCTGATAGACTATATGGAATGTTCGAGTATCTTCAAATTGATCTAACAATGAGACATCGTGAATTAGAGGACTTTGTTTTTTTATAGTTTCTATCATTTCTCCAGTCTTGACATTAGGAGATGCTACTATTGCCATATCTTCTATAATTGGTGGATATTTTGGAAGAGGAACGAATTTTTTTTGCAAGCTTACTTTTTTTAAAATGTCAGAACAATTAAGTTCAAAAAATATTCCTTCATCAGTCATTTCAATAAATCTTGTAGGATCATCGGTAACTCCTAGTTCTTTAAAAAGTCTTTCTAAGACTCCTTTTATCTCAAAAAAACTTTTACTATTCGATATGCCTGAAAGAAAATAATATTCTTTTGCGCTATCAAGATTTTTTCCAAGATACACTTTTCCTAGTTCAAGAAGATTTATATTCTTAAAGTATGGCTTATTTTGGTAAAGAGCCTTTAAGAGATTGATTTTTAATGTTGGTCGCAGATATTCAAACTCGCGACTTACTGGATTATCTACACGAAGAGCGTGTTCGGGTTTAATGGTAACGTCTAAAAGATCATTTTCGCTAATTAAACTATAAGTATAGATTTCAGAGAAACCATCTGATGTTAAAATATTTTTTGCTTTTTCTTCTATTTTGTAATCTTTAAAATAAGGAATTTGTTTAATTGGAATTTGGCCAATTGGAATGGTTTTTGGAAAATTATTGTATCCGTATAACCTTGCAACTTCTTCTATGAGGTCTTCCTCGATTTTAAGATCGTTTCGGTAGGTTGGGATAGTACACTCGATTTCTCTTGCCTTATTCCACCTCGAAGGAGTCGAAGTCGTTGCTTCGCCACCTTCGAGGTGTTGTTTGAGGCTGGGGTTTAGGTTTAGAGATTCTAAAATAGAGAGTACTTTCTTCTCTGGAATTTCAATTCCGAGAATTTTATTCAGTCTTTCGATTCTAAGGTTTAATTTCCATGGTAAGAAGTCTGACTTCTTAAGATCATATAAATTACTTACAATTTTTCCTCCTGCAATTTCAAAAATTAAATCAACACATCGATTCAGAGAATCAATAGTCCCACCCGCATTTACTCCTTTCTCAAAAATACTGCTTGCATCCGATCTTAATCCTAACGTTTGGGATGCTTGTCTAATAAGTATGGGGTTCTCTGCTGGAACTCTAATAAAAATTGTTTTTGTATCTTTGAATGTTCCACTATTAAAACCTCCTTTTATTCCACAAAGATCTATTATATTTTCGCCATCGCGAATAACTACAGCGCCTTTTGGCAGATGATAAGAAATTCCATCAACGGTTTTAAATAATTCTCCACCCTTTGTTTGCTCAACTGACATTAAGTGGTTTTTTATCTTACTGTAATCAAAAGCATGAATTGGATTTCCAAGTTCAAGCATGACATAGTTGGTGATATCTACGATGTTGTTGATTGGTCGCTGCCCAATTTTCGTCAATCGTTCCTTCAACCAACCGGGAGAATCTTTTACAGTTATGCCATCTATGATAAGTCCGGTAAATCGAGGATTTATTTTAGGATCAGTTTTTATTGTTAACGGTAGAGTTTTTTTGGGATTAGGGAGATTTGGGAGATTAGGGAGATTGATTCTTTTTTCTTCAACAGCAGCGATTTCTCTTGCGACTCCAATTATCGATAATAAATCTGGCCGATTTGGAGTAATTTCGAATTCAAAGATTACATCATTGTCAATCTTGGTAATCTTTTCTGTTCCAAGACCAATTTCAGTAAGTTTCTCTCCCAACTCTTTGGGAGTTAATGTTATATCAACGTATTCTTTGAGCCAAGATAAGGGAGTCAACATATTTCAAAACTGTTCCAATATCCTCAAATCTGGGTTCGTCAACAGTCGAAGATCATCCATATGATATCTTAGTGTGACTAATCGTGAAAGACCGATTGCAAATGCAAATCCCGATACTTCTTGTGGGTCATACCCGACTGCTTTTAGCACATTTGGGTGAATCATTCCAGCTGGCATAATTTCGCTCCAACCACTCATCTTACAAAAACTGCACCCTTTGCCTTTACAAATAGCACATTCAATATATGTATCTACTCCTGGTTCAACAAAAGGAAAATTGGTAGTTGCGAATTTTAATTTTATACTTTGTCCCAAAAGCTCTTTCAAAACGTAATCAATTATTCCAAAAAGATCAGTAAGTCGTACGTTTTTATCAACCATGAATCCTTCCAGTTGCCAAAACTCAAAGCTATGAGAAGCGTCCACCTGTTCGTAACGAAAATTTTTCCCCGGAACTATTACTCTAACAGGAGGTTTTATTTTCTCCATCACTCGTCCCTGCATGGCAGATGTTTGAGTTCTTAAAATTATCTCTCCTGGTGTTACCTTGCTGTTTCGAGTGTCAAGGTATAATGTTTGTTGAGTATCCCGGGCAGGATGGTCTTTTGGAATATTTAGAGCTTCAAA
>Ga0213870_1001643_pt1 | contig 9984 bp, 15 predicted proteins | sample WICALVC2017_Meta_FD_160119 | JGI IMG/M metagenome (GOLD analysis project Ga0213870, IMG submission 160119) | Freshwater microbial communities from subterranean cave lake in Wind Cave National Park, South Dakota, United States - WICALVC2017 | ecosystem: Environmental > Aquatic > Deep subsurface >... | reverse complement strand
TGCTCCCGTAGACCTTGCTCTGGCAAATCCCACTTGTGAGTCGATAATCCAGCCCGCATTACAAGCTGAAGACTTGTTAACGGTATTTACGAGGCGAGGCACAGTGTGGGGGAGGGACCATTCCACAACTCTGCGGGTCATAGGTTAATCAGCGCCCCGCAAGCGATTGTGGTCCGAGGAGACGATCGTCCCGCGACTTGTCCTTTGCCTAACTGCCGCCCTACTTGTTGAACAGAAGCCTTATGTAGTACTTTCTCCGGCGTAGCACCTAAAAACATGGAAGAAACGGTAGTCAAGGTAACCCGCAAAGGGCAGGTAACCATTCCCGCACAGTTTCGGAGATTGCAAGGGATCCGAGAAGGAAGCAGAGTAGCGTTCCGCGCAAGTCCTAGTGGTCTCATCCTCGTACCGCTTCCAAACATCGAGGACTTAGCGGGCGTAGACGCTGGGAAGATCAGCTACGAAGAGGCGGTTAAAGCACTGAACGAGATGCGCTCTCAGGATAGGTATTGACTAGAACGGTGGACACCCGCTTCTTCATCAGACATTTTACCGCAGACATTGATGATCTGAAGCGGAAGACGAGGGAGAAAATGCATGAGCTGCAAACAGGATCAGCTACCGTTCCAACTATCGTGATTCACGAACTGTACAAGCACCAGTACCAAACGCTGGGGAAAGAAACAGCCGAGACTCGGGCCAACATAATAATCAAATCAGGATTTAGCGTCATACCCTTAGATGTATCAATAGCGAAGAAGGCTGGCGAGCTGCGTTGTCTATATGCAGGGCTACCTACAGCAGACGCAATCATCGCTGGCACGGCTATCATAGTCAAGTCTTTCAGAGTTGTCACTGATGACCCGCACCTCCAAGCTATCAAGGAGATCAAGACGGAGTGGCTTTAGGCTATGGGGTGGGTGTTTGATGCTGGAGCTCTTCCTTCAACCTCTTAATCTCTTGGCTAAGCCACGTCAGAATCCTATGCTGAAGAAACAGGATTGTCATGAAGAGAGTCTCCGAAGATGTTTTAGATGAAACACGAATAGCAGTTGCATATTTCGAGCAGAGGTTCAGCATATCTCTGAAGAGCTCTTTGTCTTCAGCCCTCAGAGAATCTTGGAAACTATCCCAGGCTCTCTTCTCATTTTCAAAGAACTGTATATCAGTGCTGTCCAATCTCCTCTGACCTCTTCAAGATTAGCTGAATCTCGTCAAGAATATCGATGCTCTCTCTGAGGTGCTTGAACTGATGAAAGAGGAGACTCATGAACATCGCTTCGAACTTCGTCAGTCGAAGAGTGGTTGAGGCTGCTGAAGCGTGTAACCTGCTTTGATTCAACATATTATCGAAGAACTCTCTTTCCTCTTTGGATAGCGTCTTCCTGAAACTGCTCCAGCTTGCTATCTCCTCTTGCAAGAGCATCCTGAAAGATGGTATTGTTCTACCCATTTCTCATCACATATTGGTAAGTCAAGGGCTTAGCTGCCGTAATGTTTTGTTCGAACTTGAAACTCACCGAAGTGGATTGGATGAATGGGTGATGTTCAAGCGTCGCTCTTACCTTCCCTCTTCCCTCTTCAACCTTCAGAAGTATGTCTGATGAATCGAAAAGTAAGGATGTGAAAGGAAGGCTGTCTCTGAAACAAGTTGCCATCGTAATGATCCCTTCATCTCTAGCAATGCTGCGAAAGAAGCCCACGATCTCCTTCACTAGCTTCTGTGATTCTTCAGCATCCAAAGCAGGGTCATTGAAGAGCTGAAGAAGGTCCGATACAACTACAAGCTTCGGATTGAATTGTGCTATGGTCTTCGGAAGCTCCTTCAGAACTAATGCTGCTAGCTGATAGATGGTGAAAGGTCGAGAAATTATGACGTGCTGTAACGCGAGTTTGGGATCTATGTTCTGTTGCTTGGCAAATTCAGCTAAGAGATATGGATCAAACGAATTACCAGCGTCTATGAAAATTGAGTATGAGTGATTTTGGGAGAATCTACTTGCTGTCTGAGCCCTAAGACCGAGTAGCTCGGATAGAGCTAGACAGTAACGTGAGCCGTGAAGTACTACGAAATTCCCTGGTTCTATCCTGCCTACTAAATCGTCAAATTGGGAAATGCCTGAGTCTATGTTGAATAGCTCTGAAGCTCTTTGAAAGACTGCTCTATTGCTCTTCCTTCTCTCGAAGCTAAGCTGTAAAAAATTATTTTTACACTTCGGATGAAGCCAAAATTCTGAAGCTTGAGGAAGATGGCACTTTCTGAATGAAAGTTTCAGGGGTTGATTGCAATCTGGACATTTCTCGTTAAAGTTCTGCTTAATCAGTTCTAAGCGGATTAGCGTACTACTTGCAGAGAGGATGGAGAGGCAGTCTTTACAATAGTAGCAGAATCTGGGATAGGTGAGAAGGTCCTGTCTCGATGAGTCCCACTCGTAAGTCGATAATCCAGACTGCATTATGTGCTGAAAACAGCGCTAACGGTATTTGGGAAGTGAAGCATAGTATGGGGGAGGGGCCAATTCTCGTTCCAAGAGATCTCCACTTTTGCCAACATTCACCGTTAACCAAAATATTGCTTGAGTCACATGCACCTTCCTAGGAAAAGATTGAACCACAAAGCGAAAGTGGAAGGTAAAAATACGAATCTAGCTACCTTACGGAGAGGCAGTAACAAGTTGGAGGTGCCAAGATGAAGAAGATGCCTGGCTCGAATAAGCTGTGGGAATGGAAAGCAGAGTCACCAAAGAATGACGACGGCTACTTTGAGCAGATGACCAGGGCTCTATTTCAAGCCGGACTTAACTGGAGAGTAATAGAGAACAAGTGGCCCACCTTCCAAAAGGCCTTCGCTGGCTTCTCGATCGAAAGGGTAGCTAAGTTTGATGAAAAAGATGTGGAAAGACTCATGAAAGATGAAGGGGTAGTTCGGAACGAAAAGAAAATTCGAGCTGCGATCACTAACGCGAAAGAGTACCTACGGCTCAGGGAACAATCCGGTTCCTTTCGGCACTACCTCGACTCGTTTGGGGGAGACCATGAACGGCTTCTGGCTGACTTACAATCCCGATTTCGGCATCTAGGCGAATCCTCAGCTAGGACTTTTCTGTGGATGGTAGGCGTGAAACTGAAGCCAACCAGTCAAGAACGGCTATGGCATCGACGGCATCTCAAAAGGGAGAATCGGTAGGACGGTTCTCAGGTCACGCGTTCCAGAACTGTGCTAACAAGCATACCCGTTGCTTCACATTGCTAATGGTTAGTACCAAATTCCTGTGATGCAAATCCTGTATTAAATCCGAAGGCGTTTGAAAGATCATCTTCGTCACCACTAATGTCATACAGAATATCCAGCTTTTCACCGTCCGTAAGCAGAAATTGCATCACCATTCGACCCCCCTAGGGGAGTCATTCCGCACACACATTTTCGCTGACAACACGTGAACGCATAAATGCTAGGCTATAGAGTGGCGAAGGGCATTCTCAGGTGCCCTAGCGTATGCCGATTTCTAAGGGCTACAGAAGAAAGACTCGAAGTCTATTCAGTAAGAGAAGCAGAGGAATGACAGGTCTTACAAGGCTTCTGAGGGAGTATACTGTGAACGATAAAGTCGTAATAGACATTGATCCGGCTCAGGTAAAAGGAATGCCTCATAGAAGATTCCAAGGTCTAGTGGGAACAGTCAGGGAAGTTGGCAGAAGATCGTTAGTGATTGACGTACCTGTCGGAAACAAGATGAAGACCGTGATCGCTAGACTGGAGCACATCAAGCCTCACCAGGAGGTACATCCTGCTGCCTGAAGAGAAGCCGAAGAGGCTCCCGATCTCAGTTCCGGAAGTCAAGGATCTGCTGGATAAGATAGACCCTGAAAAGGCGGATCAGATTCAAAAGAGAACCCAAGATTACGTCATGAAGTTTTCTAAGGTTTCGGCAAAAGAAGCTAGAGACCTCAGGAGGAAGCTGATGAAAGAAGGAGGGCTTACAGAGGAAGAAGCCATAGAGGTTGTCAATATTATGCCTAGGAGCTTAGAGGAGATTCGGGCATTCACCGCAGGATGGAAGAAGCTGTATCCCACGGAGCAGATTCAGCGGATCCTGTCTCTGCTCAGAGAACATTGAGTAAGAGTTAGCCCACAAAGGGGGTTCCGACACCATAAGCGCTTATGACAATTCCGAAGCCAAAGGCTTAAACATATTAATCGATGTACCAATAACGGCAACAAGTACATGTACGACGGCCGACGCAGCGGTCGCATTGGCCTCCTATTGAGTTTCGATACTAACCTTGCTATGCCGCTAGCTTCCAGAATCTAAGAAAATCTCGAGGCGGGCAACGAGCGAAATGATGAATGCAATTCTACCACCTAAGAAATATGAGGAATTTGCGTTTGTGCTTGATTTCCTTCCTAGGGGTAGGTCTGCACTCATTAAAGGTCGCGAGGGGCCGATTGTGCAAGTGATCGGTGAAGAACGCCTGACACTTCTGGAACTATTGGCGACGAATGATGTGACATTTGAGGTGTCGGAGAGGGTGTGCATCGGAAAAGAGGGCAGAACCAAAGTGCTTAGTGTCTTAGGGAAGCTAAACTACGAAGAGCTTACGAATCAAGCTAGAAACGAAGTTCTTGAAGTGGTGGAGGAGATTATCAAAAGCAACGAGAAAAAGTACGTCTCATACTTCAACGAGCTTCAGCCGATTACCCCAAGGCTGCACGCTTTGGAACTGATACCTGGGATAGGAAAGACCTTCATGAGGGCGATAATAGATGCGAGAGAAAAGAGGCCGTTCGAAAGTTTTCATGACCTGCAGCAGAGGATAGGCTTGCGAGACCCCGCCAGGCTCATCGCGAAAAGAGTGATTGAGGAGCTCTCGGGAGGCTCGAGGGTCAGCCTTTTCGTCAAAAAATGAGGAGAAGAAGACTAGGGCAGCATGTCCTAGTCGATCCCAAGATTCTAAGAGCAATTCTGGACTCAGCCGATATTCAAGGGGAGGAAATCGTGTATGAGATAGGCGCTGGAACGGGTGAACTGACGGCGAGGCTCTGCGAATTGGCCTCAAGGGTAATTTCCACGGAGATTGATCCGCAATTATACCGTATCGCGAACCACAGCTTGTCCCAACTTAGCAATCTCCAGCTCATGAACATCGATGGTTTCGAATTTGATGGTCAATTTGACATCCTGGTCTCCAACCTGCCCTACTCGGAGTCATCGCACTTCATACAATGGCTTGCGACCAAGAGATTTCGTAGAGCTGTTGTCACCCTACAAAGGGAATTCGTACAGAAATTGAAGGCCAAACCTGGATCGAGAAATTACCGGGCAATATCCGCACTGGCACAGGCAGTCTTTAACCTGAAGTCTGTGATGAACTTTGGTAGATCAGCGTTCAGACCTCGGCCGAGGGTTGATGCGAGTCTGATAGTGATCGAGCCAAGATTCACAAATCCGTTAACTCGTAGCATTGAAAGTGCCATAACAAAACTCTTCGCATTCAGGGGCAGACTAGTTTCCTCTGCACTAAGAAATCTCGCAAAGCACGGAGAGGAGGAAGGAATCAGAGGTCTTCAAGTTGAACAGCTTTCGTCAAACCTGCTGTCCAAAAGGATCGAGAACCTGGAACCTTCAGAGGCCCTTCTAATCGCGAGTGCTCTGGAGAAGCGTATTGAGCAAAGATAGCGTCTACATACCTGCCGAAGACACATTTCTCCTAGCTAATGAGGCTCAAAAGTACACCGTAAATTCTGCCCTAGAAATGGGCGTAGGCTCTGGTTACCTCACAGCTGAACTTGCGCAGCAGGTAGAGCACTTCATTGGAACGTACATCGATCCCGAGGCTATCAAGCAAGTCCGTGAAAGACTAGAAATCGAAGGGCTCGACGGAAAGGTTGACCTAGTATGCTGCTCCGCTGCTGAAGCATTTTCAGACCGCTCTTTCGATCTCGTGGTGTTTAATCCTCGATACAACGACTTCCAGAATTTTCCCGTCACTCTTCGACCTGAAGATCCACTTATTCGTCTCATCATAAAGCCTCACTTTCTTGGCGGGCCTTTGGATGGTTCTTACTACGATGGCTTCGGAAATTCCTCCGTGGCGCATTCTCGCTCGCGCGTGCCTTGTGAATACGATCTTTACAGCAGCGGTCTAGTACTTGAACACTAATCAGTAGTATGTGTCGGAATTGAACAGAAATTAAATGCAAATCAGAGCCATGCTATTTGGGTATGAGCAGCGAAGGCATTACTAAGGTCCAAGCTCTTATCGCGCTGATAGCCATCATCAGTTCAGTTACTGTTGGCTATTTCGCGGCACTCCCGTCTGCTCCGACGACTCCAACATACAGAAAAAACGGCTGTACGGGAACCGGTAACGTGAAGTTCGGCTCACCTCCCATGAAAATCGACGATATCGGTCTCATAGTTCCTATGGGAGCCATGATTGGGGGACATGTCACACCAATCGATCATCAATACTACCAGCCTGCGGATTTCAAATCACTTCCCGACACTTACGATGTCATGGCAATAGGCGACGGTGTAATAGTTTCCATTGGATTAGAGGGCAAACCGGTTGAAAGCAACGGACCAGGCTATAACAAATACAGACTTGTAATAATGCATACTTGCACATTTTACAGCATCTACAATCTTTTGACAAGCCTGTCCCCAAGAATAACTGCTGTAACAGGCGAAATAAAACCGGCCTCTACAGCGGAAGTCAACATTCCAGTGAGAGAAGGCGAGATAATAGGAAAGATAGGCGGACAGACGTTGGACTTGAGCGTGAATGACGACAACGTAATTCTGAAAGGCTTTATCGTGCCAGAGCATTACCAATCCGAGCCTTGGAAGATACACACAGTGGACCCATTCGACTATTTCAAAGAGCCTGTCAGAAGCCAGCTTTTGGCTAAAAACATAAGGGAAGTCCAGCCTCTAGGGGGCAAGATTGACTATGACATTGACGGCAGACTTGTGGGGAATTGGTTCAAGGAAAACACAAATGGATATGGTGCCGTGGAAAGGCAAAGATATTGGTCCACCCATCTTGCAATTGTTTACGACCATGTGGACCCGACACAAATCAGAGTTTCTCTTGGAGACTTCAACGGCAGTGCAACGCAGTTCGGCGTAAAAGGCAACAGCCCCGACCCGGCAAATGTCACCGTGTCTACAGGTCTTGTGAAGTACGACCTTGTGCAGTTTGACTATTACTTGGGCGACACTGGTCAAGGATGGGACAGATTTACCTATGCCAAGGGTTTGAAGTCCAGAAACATTGGTAACACAATATTTGGAGTAGTTTTGTTGCAGCTAATTCAAGATAGAAAACTGAAGGTCGAGATTTTTCTAGGAAAGACTTCATCAGATGTCATTGGGTTTTCTGATGCTGCTATGATTTATGAGAGATGAAAGTCAAAGTAACCATGGAAGGCTTCTGAGTTTTCTTCCAACTGAGAAAATTACCTCGATAATCATCGCAAAACGTAAACTATTCTTTGAAGAAATCATGGTGGTGCAAACTCCTAGCGCCCATTAGATGGCGTGTATCTCTACTGTATCGCCATCCTTCAATTCAAATCTTGCTCCTACTCTTATCGGCGGGCCAGTAGCGTCTCGCCACAGCTTGGCATATCTGAAGAATTTTACAAGGTCTTTATGCACCATCTGTGCCGCGTCAATAACTTTACTTCCCTCTCGCAGGAGCAAGGGTCTATCGACCCTTTCCCCACCAATCCCCTTCGTGTAAACTCGAATCAAGCTCAACCGATTGAGAAACCAACTCGCGATCCGATCTGGGAATACTGAGGCTTCTTGGATCAAATCACCCGGAATAACATGAGAGAGCTCATCTTTCATGTACTCGGTTAAAGTTACAAAAACTGCGCTCTTCCTTATTCGCTCAAAAATCGCCGCTTCAACGTCCTCAGTGGTCGTATCGTTTGAAACCTTGACCACGGCATTTTTAATCCCATAACTCGACAGCACGGCAACTATCTCACCGTCGGAGCTCCTCGTGGACCGGCCCACCACCCTTATTCCTCCTGACGCCGTGGGAAGAACCTCAGCTGCCAAGTTCGGGGACAGTACCTCGATACCCTGTGTCTCAAACCATTCAAGTAGCTCGCGAACATAGTTCATAAGTTCAGACCCTAGCGCAACTGCGATCGCATCTACATTTCTAAGCAGGTTAACGAAACGATTCTGTTTCTCCTTGCCGATCGTTTTGTCGTACGGCGCCAAGACGACTTGAATCCTCAAAGAATCCCGCTCGAATACGCCAGCAAGAGGACGGACTAGCATTTCACCATCTCGCACATACATGTTTGTCAACGTCATGAAGAGGGTCCTCGAACTCGCAAGGGAGCCAGTTACTCCGAGCTGTAACATGCCATCTTTTCTGACGACCCATTCTGACCTCGATGAACCTTTACGTCTCTTTCTGGCTCTTTCAACTTCTTCTACAAGCGACTTTATCTGCCTCTTGATGGAGACTTCAAGCTTCTCTACCCCTTTGTGCTTTGGAATCATCGAATAGAATTCTCTCAGCAACTTCAGTTTTACAGCGGGAGCTCTTGCGCCCTGAGCCTCTGCCCACTTGGCCTTGGCTCGTTCAGGAAGGTTAGCGGGCATCGTCTTTTAGAACGCTTTATTCGCTCGTAAAAATGCTTAACCTTCAAATGCAAGAGATGATTGTGGCGTTAGTTCAGCCCTTCTATCCTACAAACATAGGTTACGTCGCACGGGTGATGAAGAATTTTGGTCTACAAAAACTCGTGCTAGTTGAGCCTAAAGCTCAAGTAAAAGAAGCCATGAAATTCGCTTCCCACGGCTCCCATATCTTGGAGGAAGCTACCGTCGTAACGAAGGAACAACTCTTCCGAAACTATGATTTGATAATCGGAACGACCGCCATTCCGGCGAAGAAGTCTTCGAACCTTGCCAGAAGCGCGATCACTCCAGCAGACTTTGCTGAGAGGTCAGTTCAGTTAACGACTGGCACGTGTCTTCTTCTGGGTCGTGATACAACGGGACTTACGAGAAGTGAGCTAGATCGTTGCGATTTGGTAATCCACATCCCCACAACCACTGACTACGAAACTCTGAATGTCAGCCACGCCTTGGCTATCATACTCTATGAACTCTCAAAGGTCAAGCACTCTACTGGTGTGAAAACAGCGTCGAAGATCCAAAGGGAAAGGTTAGTCAGTCTAGCCACTCGCCTCGCACAGATGGCCGGCGTACAACATCACAAGATCAGCCAGCTCCGGTCCGGACTTCGAAAAATGCTTGGCAGAAGCCCTATCACAGAAAGGGAAGCGTTCCTGCTGATGGGTTTATTGAGAAGATCTGCTTCAGCCATACAGAGATTCGTCAGATACGCCTAGCTTTTTCTAAATACGAATATTCCCCGAATGACCTTTTCATCCCCCGCAATCGTAGGAAACAGAGGCCACCTAATTTTTGGGAGCCCTCTCGGAATATACTCCATGAGACCTACCTTCGAAGCCATACTCTTCAGATCAAATGATTTCATACCGCCTCCCCGGGTCCTGATGAAGGGGGCTACAATTGCAACTCTACGCCATCGTTTCAAGACGCTGCTGATCGACTCTAGCGCCCTTGCGTAGATTTTCCTAGACTTTGCGAGCAATAGGCCAGCCTTCTTCTCTGAAACAAACTGCTTCAACGGAGGGAGAAGAACTGGCTCACTCGCGACGGCATCTATAGAGCTCTCGTGAAAATAATGCTGAAGATTTTGAGCGTCACCGTTAATCACTTTATCATCAAGACCCGTAAGGCCAATCCTAAATTCTCTTGAGATCCAGTCGAGATTTCTCCGAGTAGCCTCGACCATATCCCGTCTCAAATCTATTCCACGTATATCGGCACCCATGACCAGTCCTTCTTGAAGGATAGTTCCGATTCCGCAGAAAGGATCAAGAAGAATCTCGTTAGGCTTGACACCGCTCAGATTTACGAG
>Ga0213870_1001642_pt1 | contig 9987 bp, 11 predicted proteins | sample WICALVC2017_Meta_FD_160119 | JGI IMG/M metagenome (GOLD analysis project Ga0213870, IMG submission 160119) | Freshwater microbial communities from subterranean cave lake in Wind Cave National Park, South Dakota, United States - WICALVC2017 | ecosystem: Environmental > Aquatic > Deep subsurface >... | reverse complement strand
GTTTGATAATCTTTCACAAACAACGCATGATGTTAAGTTTTTCGGGTCTCGTGGTCAGCAGCGATTGGTTGTTTTGCAGCTAAAGCTTCTTGAGCTAGAATTTATTGCACAAAAGATCGGGCAGAGGCCGATTTTGCTTTTGGATGATATCTTTTCCGAGCTTGATAGTAATCATATAAATTTGGTTCTTGATATAATAAATAAACAACAAACGATTATTACAACAACACATAAAGAATTTATTCCAAAAAAATTGTTAGATAAAGTGGAAATTATAGAACTTGAAGAAAGATAGAAAATGAAACAGTTTAATCCTGATTTGTTAAAAAAACTATATATTCCGCCCCCCACTTCTCATAAAGGGCAAAATGGGAAGCTTATGATTATTGGGGGATCTAGGCTTTTCCATGCCGCATCTTTGTGGTCTCTAAAAGTCGCAAGTAGAATTGTTGACATGGTTTTTTACTCGTCTGTCCCTGAGAATAACGAGATTGTAAAGAGAGCAAAAGAGGAGTTTAGGGATGGTATTGTTGTTCCACGACACCAACTCGATTTTTATATTACTGAAGCGGATTGTGTGTTGATTGGTCCTGGTCTTCCAAGGAAAGAGGGGCAAGAAGTTGGAGATGATGATACAAAAGAATTAACAGAGAAACTATTAAAAAAATATGCTCATAAAAAATGGGTAATTGACGGAGGGAGTCTACAGACAATGGATCCATCATTTATTCCAAAAAATGCAATACTTACGCCCCATCCTAGAGAGTTCGAAAAGCTCTTTAATTTCAAATTTCAAATTTCAAATTTCAAATCAAATTCCAATGATCAAATTTTTAAAATTCAAAAAAAAGTGGGGGAGATGGCCGAAAAATACAACTGTATAATTTTACTTAAGAGTCCGAAGGATATTGTTTGTTCGCCGAATGAGTGTATGGAAATTGCTGGAGGCAACGCTGGGATGACAAAAGGCGGGACTGGGGATGTGTTAGCAGGTTTGGTGGCAGCGCTTTACTGCAAAAACGATGCATTTTTGAGTGCAAGCGCTGGTTCGTATATCAACAAAAAAGCAGGAGAAAGGCTGTACGAAAGAGTAGGGTATTACTTTAATGCTTCGGATCTTGCCGATGAAATACCAAGGGTGATGAAAGATCTTCTATTATGAATACCATATCCTCTATAAATTCAAAAAGAAATTCTTCCCAAAACGGAAAAGTTTCCGAACTTATGGGGATTTTTATTTTAATTGGATTCTATATTGGATTTATTGTCGTTGTACGGGGCAAAATCCCGGATGCTCAAACGCTTCTTTCTTTGATTTCAGAGTTATATAAAAACTATGGGTATTATCTTATCTTTTTTGGAGCATTACTTGAGGCAACATTTCTTATCAGCTTGTATCTACCGGGTTCAACGGTAGTGTTATTGGGCGCTGCATTGTCAAGGACTGGTGCAATACAGTTTCCTATAGTTTTGAGTCTAGCAATGCTTGGGTTTGTTATTGGCTACACCATTAATTATGTTTTGGGAAAATATGGATGGTACCACATACTCACTCGTTTTGGATTCAAAAAAGGAATTGACGTTGCAAAGAGTAAGCTTGAGAGTCACAGAAATAAAACCATTCTTATTGGATACTTTCATCCAAGTAGCGCTTCTTTTTTATCAACCGCAGCAGGAATCTTAAAGATGCCATTTTATAAATTCCTAATGCTTAGTATTATTGCTCAGTTGTTTTGGGGCATATTATGGGGAAGCCTTGCGTATATTTTCGGTCTGGTTCTTGTTGAGCTATTTATGAAATATTTTGGATTTGTTGTGGCTGGCGTTGTAGTTATTTGGTTTCTGAAAAAACGTTTAAGAAAGTAAAATTAATCATCCCTTGGGTAGTTTGAAGCCGAAGTAGGCAAAAAGGACTGTGGACAAAAAAGCAACTCCCATAATTTGAACAATATCAACATTCTCTCCGTAAATAAGAACAAAGGCAGTTGCGAGCCACTGTATTACTATTATTACTGCTACCCAAGGATACTTACTGTAAAAGTTTAAGAATTTATCCATAACCTAACTATCTATTGCATTATATTCTTTAAATTTTTCTTTGACAAGTTGATATAAGGACGGGTCTATCTCTATTAAATATGACAACCAACTGTTCAGCTTTTCTATAGCTTTTTCTCTATTGATTCTTTTAAATAAAGGCGCATAGTCGTCTTCATCCAATAACGTTTCTTCAGGGTGGATATTAAAAAATTCTTTCACTTCCTCGGCTAATTTATAGTTATAATTTAGCTCTTTTGACAAAAATCCTACCATACTAAGTAGCCTAATAAATAATACAGCTTCTTTTGGAAGCTTAACTTTGTATTTTTGCCCTGCTTTTATAATTTCCAAATAATATACGGCATAATCTTTTTTCATTACTTCTAATTCCTTTTTACCGACAGCAGAAAGTCTGTAAACTGTTTCCGAAAAATGTTCAGACAGCAAATTAATAATTTCTTCTAATCTTTTTTCCGAGGTATTTGCAGGTAAAGCGCTTCCTATAATACTTTTTAACTCCTCGGAAGAAAAATTTGCAAAGTGGAATATAGACCTTTTTAATTTTTCCAAGTTCGCTGCCCCAAGAGAGCTTGTGATTGATTTTACAAATGCTGCTTTATTGTAGCTTATTGTTTTTCCAATGATTCCAAAGTCTAAAAGAGCCAATCTGTTATCTTTCAGGATCAAGATATTGCCAGGGTGAGGATCAGCATGAAATACATCATCCATAAAAAATTCTCTTAAAAACTCTTGCGTGTATACACTTGGTATCTTTTTTATATCTATACCTCTATTCTTTAGTTTTTCTGGAGTTAATCTTCCATCCTTTAATCCGAGTAAAACTCTACTTAGGGGAATCCCCTCAATATAATCTGCAACTAAAATCTTTTTAGTTGAAATTTGGGGATAAACTTTTGGAATGACAATATTTTTATTTACAAGGACATTTTTGTACATTCTCTGCATGTTTTCTGCTTCTATTTGATAATCCAGTTCTTTCTTGGTCCATTTTTTAAATTCACTCGCGAATTCCCCCCAAGGAAGTGCCTCAATTTTGAAAAATAGATCTGCAAAAAATGCAAGGATATCAATCAATAAAAAATCTGCGATAACTTTATCTTCTATTCCCGGCCGAAGGACTTTTACCGCAACTATATGATCATTTTCTAGTTTTGCTCCATGAACTTGTCCAAACGAAGCGGAAGCAAAAGGTTTTTTTTGGAAATCTTTAAATATTTTTTGGGGTGTTACTCCTAGTTCTTGTAGGAAAATATTCTCTACATCTTGATAGGGGAATGGTTTTACATTGTCAAAAAGACCAATCATCTCAAGGGCATACTCTTTTGGCAAAACATCGACCCTTAGAGCTAATAACTGTCCAAATTTAATAAACGCCCCTCCTGCTTCTTCAAAGAAGTTTCGGAGTATCTTTTCTTTTGGTTTTTTATAAAGACCAAATTTTAATAAAAGGTAAATGGAGAGATACTTGGTAAGAATACCTATAATGTAGAAGAACCTTAGCATAAAGCTTAGTTACGCGCAAACCCTAAAAAGAATAAAACAAGCGCTGTGGCAGACGCGTAAAGATACAAAGTAGTTGGTTCAACAATCTTAAAAACAACTACCAAAATAGTAGCTGTCCACACTCCGCAGACCGATAAACATACCCAAGGATAACGCATGTAGTTAGTATAGAAGAGTAAAGAAGTAAAAGCAATGGATGGATAAGGTGGAAGCAAAAATTCTTCGTAACTCCTTAAGCGGAATTATATCTACCAATCAATTTTGAGGCAGTTTTAAGCACTCCATTGCAAAGCATAGGCGTAATTCTTTCTCCTGATGCTTTCAATTGATTTTTAACGGTGGTTAACTCTTGCTTACTGCCTACAAGCTGGTTGCGTAACCAGTCATTAATAATTGGATTTTTAGTTACTTCTGTTATGGGCGAGTTTTGGTCAAGCTGTGCTTGTTCAAGAATTTCTTGTGGAATGTTAATTACGCCACTTTGCCAATCCTCATCTAAATCTCTTACGCTAAAAACTCTTCCTTGACCATATGACAATGCAGGAATATCCGAAGCTCTAAACTGAGACTCAAGCCCAATAAGTGTTAGATTAACTACAGAGAAAAAAGTGTCATGGTAGTAATTATTTAATTCTTTTTCAGAAAGCACTTGGCGTTCTCCAGCTCTTTGATAATCAAATACCATTGTATCAATTACATTGACAAAGTCTTGTCGAGGATTGTCTGTTGGTAGACTTTTTCTTTCAAAAACTTCTAGAGAATATTTAGCCAGATCTCCAATTTTAGGATTTCCTGTAAAGTTACCAGATTCTACTTGATTCCTTAAGTTTAAGACGTAGGGAAGTTGACCGTCAGTTCTTTTTTTGGGCTCATCAAGAAAGTCATCAATATGTCGAAGGAAAAGATAATATGCTCTTTGTACTTTACCAAGCTCAAAATCTTTTAAAGACAAAAGGTAAAGTCCAGCTACCAAACCAGCATATTTCTTAGGTTCATGTATAAGAAGCCTTGCGCTTTCAGTTGCAGCTAATCGTTCTACGCCCATAACAGGAATTATAGCCTATATCCTTGTTCTTTTAAAGACATGAATGGTATCATTGATATGATGTTTAAAATGACAATGTCAAAGCTGCGAGCGCTATCAACTCTTTGCGCAAACTTTTCAGAAGTTTTTCTTGCCTCGCTTGTTATTCCAGTTTTAATAGATGGTATTGACTTGAGTAAATTACCCGTGATACTATTTGGAGTAGCTGGGACACTCTTGTCAGGATTATTTTCACTGTTCTTTGCTGAAAAGGGTAAATTATGAAATTTGATAATCAAACCATAGGATTGCTTCTATTTTACGGGGTGGGTTTCCTCATGCTTATAAGTATTGCTTTACTTTACCTTGTTTCTAAGAAAAAGTAGAAAAGAGGAAAGGCAAAAATTCTTCGCAAGTTCTTCTTAGATCCTAAGACTATAATTCGTAAGTCTCGCTAAAAAGATGTAATATTAAAGCATGCATGTTTATCTTGATGAGAGTGGGACATTAACAGAGAGGGATAGCAAATATTTTACTGTTGGTTCTTTTACTGTTGGAAATCCCCAAAGGATTATTAATGCTTTCAGACGATGGCAAAGGACTAAATTTCCTAGGAAAATAAAAGTGCAATCTGAAGTAAAATTCAATGATTCTCATATTAAGGATGAGTTACGGTTGAAGACGTTAAAGTTTTTAGCAAAACAAGATATTAGAATTTTCTGTACATTCCTTAATAAAAAGAATATTCCAATAGAGTTTCGTAAAAAGGGAAGAGTATACGAGACTGGTTTACTCTACACAGAAATTGTCGTATCTACTTTAGAACTCTATTTACCGATAACTGAAACTGAATTTAGAGTCATACGAGACCAACGAAGCTTGAAAGGAGTAAGCCCTGCTGTATTTAATAAGACTATAAAGACAAGCTTATTGCCCAAACTTCCTGCAAAAACAAATCTCCAGGTACAGGCTATTGATTCAACGACTAATCCACTTGTGCAAGTGGCAGATTGGGTTTGTGGCGCACTGGCAAGATATCACGAGGGAAAGCCACGGGGACAGGCATTTTACAATGTGCTGAAAGGTAATATTATTCAGCAAAAAGAATTATTCTCAGACTATTGGACAAAGATATGGGAAAAGGAGAAATAAAATGGAGCGGCGGTGCTACCTGTGGTGTTCCTAGACTCAATCACGAGTGTCCCACTCGGGAGCATCTAGGCACAAAGTAGTATGTTATTACCAACTCCAATGATAAGATACATAATCTATCAATATTTGTCAATAGTCATAATCAAAATGTTACAATCAAAAGAAATAAAGCAAAAATTCTGAGCAAGCGGTTCGTAACTATTGTTTATTTTCCAATCTTTTCAAAAGCTTTTGATAATTAGACAACCACTTCTTATTGACTTTTTTCGGGAATAGTGCGTTAATTGAATAATCGTGATATGTAACAGGTGACACGTGACAGGCAACACGTGACACGGAAAATGGGACAAGAAAAATGTGAAAAATAAAACATGAGCGCTTCTTATAAAAATTTGATAGTTTGGAAAATTGCTGACGAGCTCGTAAACCTAATTTATGATTTAACAGTGAATTTTCCTAAAGAAGAATTATATGGGTTAACCTCACAGTTAAGAAGAGCGGGACTTTCAGTTCCTGCTAATATCATTGAAGGTTACGCAAGAAACAGTAAAAATGAATTTCATCGCTTCCTCTCAATTGCCCTAGGGTCCCTTTCTGAGGTAGAATATTATTTGGAATTTGCGTTTAGGAGAGAATATTTAACGGAAAATCAGTTCGATCAAGTAGAAAATTTACGCAGTAGATGCGGACAACTATTATGGGAACTTTATAAATCACAATCCAAATAACTTGTCTCGTGTTTCGTGTCCCATGTCCCGTGTTTCGTGTTACTTTTATGTATACACCTAAGTTTACAATTACAAACAAGATATTAAAAAACATTGGTATTATCGAAGCATGCAGGGAAGTCATAGATAATGCGCCGCTTTTGCCCTACTACGAAAAGAAGTTCCGGGATGAGGCTTTAACTAGGAGCGTGCATCATGGAACCCACATTGAAGGAAATGAGCTTAATTTATCCCAAGCAGAGAAAGTTTTACAAGGAGCAGAAGTTGTTGGAAGAGATCGGGATATTCAGGAGGTTATGAATTATAGAAAAGTTATTGATTATATTGGTGAATCACGAAATATAGACGAGGTGTTTATAAAAAAACTTCATAAGATGACGGTTTTTAAAATTTTACCTACTGAAAAATGTGGGGAGTATCGAAAAACGCAGGTTGTAGTAAAGAATAATAGGACTCTGGAGGTTTCTTTTAGGCCGCCACAAGCAATGCTTGTTTCCGGACAGATTAAGGATTTAATTGCGTTTATAAATAGCTCTCAACAAAAAGATATACACCCAGTTTTGAAGAGTGGAATTGTTCATTACGAATTGGTAAGAATTCACCCGTTTTTGGATGGAAATGGTAGGGTCGCGAGAGCTTTGTCCACCTTGATACTTTTTTTGGAAGGATATGATATAAGAAAGTTTTTTTCTTTGGAAGAATATTTTGATTCTGCAGCGGCAGAATACTATGATGCCCTCCAGAATGTAGAAAAAAATCATGGTGATTTAACTTACTGGCTTGAATATTTTACAGAAGGGTTGAGCATTGAACTCAACAAGATAAAAGAGAAAGTAGAACATATATCAGTTGATGCCAAATTACGAGAAAAATTAGGAGGAAAACCCCTTCTTCTTTCTGACCGTCAGCTTAAAATTATAGAGTACATTCAAAAAACAGGATATCTTCAAAACAAAGCATTTGAACAACTTTTTCCAATGGTTTCGGAAGATACTATTTTGAATGAGTTGAAAGTATTGTTAAAGTCTGGTATTATTAAAAAACAGGGAGTAACCAAAGGCGCAAAGTATGTAATGACATAATTGCCTTATTATGTTTTTTGGCCGGCTAGAGAGCGTTGGATTCGGGTGTAATATTGGATTGGTGTAATAGTAGTACTACCAGTGGCGTCCGTTGAGATTTTTAGTTGATGATCCTCAGTTTGTATAAAATTAAGATGTCTATACATGGATCGAGATATTGAAACTATTTCTGCTGCTTGTTGTTTTACCGTTGGATCATTAGTTAACTCTTCAATCAACTCAGGATACCCGAAAAGCGATCCGAAACTATCATTGAAATTGTGTTGCATAACGTTCGTGAGAAGACTAAGTTTTGGAGTAGTAGTTGCATCTATAATTATTTCGGATTGAGTTGGTGGTTGTCCTTCTGTTGCTCTTTCTTCTGAAAAAGAAAAATCTAATAATCCTCCCGGAAGCGGAACAATTTTTGCTTCCTTAGCATGTTCAAGGTTGTCTGGAATAGCAAGAATTCTGCTGATTGCCTTTTCCGTTGCTTGCACACAATCTTGATTCACTTGCGGATTATTCTTTAACTTATCAATGTATGATTTGATTAGTTCGAGTGGCTGACTTAGGACTTGATTTAAACCTCTTCCCAAAGCTCTCGCGGTTTCTCTTGGAATTATTGTTTCTTTTGTTTCTAATCTTTCACTGTTCGGTTCCGGCTTTATTGGCTCCACAACAAAAAGTATAACACAGAAAATGGTATAATTCAATTAATAGTTATGACATTCCTAGAGCTTTCTTCATATTTTGTCCCGACGAATCGGGATCTCGCTCAGCGGGACTCCGCGGGACAAGCAAGAATAGACGAAGAGCTCATTAAAAAACTTCATAAAATGACAGTTTTTAAAATTTTACCGGCTGAAAAATACGGAACATACAGAAAAACACTATTGCTTTCAGATCGCCAGCTTAAGATTATTGAATATATCCAACAGACAGGTTTCTTACAAAATCAAGCTTTTGAAATGTTGTTTCCCATGGTATCAGAAGATACAATTTTGAACGAACTGAAGCCGCTTCTTGCAAATGGAATCATCAGAAAGCAAGGAGTGACAAAAGGCGCTAAGTATGTTATACTGTAAAAACTGATATGGTTGGTGTTGGTCAAGAAATAGGATTAATTAGAAAAGAAGATGAATATAAAAAACCATTAAATATATTATTGGTTGAAGATGACGAATTTATAGTGCCTTTAGTAGAAAGAGCATTGAAGGGTCATAAAGTTACTGTTTTTGATAATGCAGAACAAGCGCTTGATAAGTTAAGAGAAAGTCAGAGATTAGGTATGTCTTTCGATTGGATTATTACGGACAAAGGTTTGGTAGGCGAGTTGGATGGATTTGATTTGGCAAAAGCAGTAAGAGATGAACAGCTTGGAAATCCTTTTGTAACTTTATTTACAGGATCAGCCGTACAAGTACAAGGGGAAAATACTGTGCAGCAGCTTAGAGAGAAAGGGATACATCAAGTAATAGAAAAACCTTTTAAGCGTGAAGGTTTTGCTAATGCAATTCAGTTGGCTAGAGAGTTTAATAAGCAGTCTCAAGTTCCTCAAACTAGCAAGATTTAAGCATGCAATTTAGTCAATTATCTTCTTACTTTGAAAAGCTAGAAGGGACTTCTTCAAGGCTTGCTTTAATAGATATTTTATCTGATCTCTTTAAACATTCTTCAAAAGACGAGATTGATAAGATTACTTATCTAATCCAAGGCAGAATCGCGCCATTTTTTGAGGCAACAGAAATTGGCATGGCAGAAAAGACTGTTGCGCAAGCAATAGGATTAGCATATGGATTTACTAAAGAAGATATTCTGAAACGATATAGCAAACTCGGCGACATGGGATTAGTCGCAGAGCAGTTGGCTCGGGGTCCTGCCACTCCTTTCCCTCCCGCCACTGCTCGGCTAGTCTCGCTTCGCGCCGAACGCGTGCGCGGTGTCGGGAGCCCTTCCAGTCGTGTCACCCCTCGCCTTTCTGTTTTGGAAGTTTTTGAAATACTGACAAAAATAGCAAAAACTTCGGGGGAGGGGACGGTTGAGAAAAGACAAACGTTATTATCAGAACTTTTAAAAAAACTCGATTCAATATCTGCAAAACATCTGGTGCGAATTCCTTTGGGTAATACTCGGTTGGGGATTGGAGACCCAACAATATTAGACGGATTAGCGCTTGCAAAATTAGGAGATAGAAGCAAGAGAAAATTGTTGGAAGGGGCGTACAATAGGACTTCAGATTTGGGCTTAATAGCAAAGACTTTGTTTAATGAAGGATTGCAGGCAGTTCAAAAATTAAAAGTACAAGTTGGCAAACCAATTAGATCGGAACTTTGCGAGAGGTTACCTACTCCCCAGAAGGTTATAGAAAAAATGTTAACTGTTAATGCCCAGCTAAAATACGATGGACTTAGGGTGCAGATCCACAAAGACGGGAATAAAGTCACTATGTTTTCAA
>Ga0213870_1001641_pt1 | contig 9990 bp, 12 predicted proteins | sample WICALVC2017_Meta_FD_160119 | JGI IMG/M metagenome (GOLD analysis project Ga0213870, IMG submission 160119) | Freshwater microbial communities from subterranean cave lake in Wind Cave National Park, South Dakota, United States - WICALVC2017 | ecosystem: Environmental > Aquatic > Deep subsurface >... | reverse complement strand
TTTCTTGGCTTCCTCTGTGGAAAGATCACCATGCCTTTTTAGACCTTTAATTTTTACTATTAATTCTGCGATTTGTTTTTTTAGCTCTTCCTTTTTTTTAAACCACCTTTCTCTATCATCTTTAACCTTATTAAGTTCAGAGCGCAGGCTATGAACTTCTTTTTGGATGGTTTTCAAATCTTGTTTTTCGTCCATTTTATTTAGCCGAATAGGCTTGATAACCCTGCGGCTGCTTTATCTACATCTTCTTTAGTCTCTTCTTTTTTCTCTTCTTTCCTTAAAGTTTCTGCTGGTGCTAGTGGTGCAACTGTTGGAACCATTGTTGATTCTTTAATTGCTTTTTCAATGTCTAAGTCTTGTATAGCTACAAGTAGTCCTTTAATTTCGCTATCACTTTTCTCGATTCCTGCTGCATCTAACACTTTTTTTATGTTTGATCCATCAATGCTTTTTCCTGCCCTGTGCAACAGCAAGACGCAATAAATAAGCTCCATTTTAAACCTCCATGATTATGTTTTTTTAATTTTTTTTGAAGTTAGACCTTTTAGGATAGTTTGTGCCTTTGTTATTGTCTCATCTGTCATTCCAGATTGATCATATGTTTTTATATCGGTTTCTTCTTTAGATTCTATGGCCGGAATTTCTGTTTTTTCTTCTGATTCTGAGGATACATATTCGGTATTACTTTTTCGTCCATTTTGTGGTTCTATTTTTTTATATTCTTTTTCCAAAATAAGTGCCTCACGTTGTGCTTTTCTTATTAGCAATTCTATTGTGTCTTTAGTGATATAATTAATTGAAATTGCCAGAGCAATGCTGTCTGATATGGCTAATTTAAGATTATTGAATATTTGGTCTGTATCAATATCTAAAATATTGCTTTCTAAAATTTCACCGTTTTGATATGTTAAAACAATATTAATTCCAGTTTCCATTGGCTCAATTCCTAGCTTGCTCATTAATTCTGCTTGTTTGCTATTTATTTTTTGATCTTTTTCAACAAGTAATTTGTCTGTTTTTATGACTATTTTACCCTGCTCAACAGCTGTTTTTATGCCTATTGTACTTAATTCTCCAATCATTGGACCAGGTGTAAAATTTGTGGGTCCAGCAGGAATGATTATATCTTTGGGTGCGAAGTCATCTGCTTTAGCGGGTATTGGTGTTCTATTTTTTTTGAGTAGTTGGAATAGCTTAAATGGTTCTTCATTAGTAAATATCAATGCAGGAATACCTACTAATCTGTCTTTTAAATTTATGAGATTTGTATCATTAAGCTCATTAAATGCCCTTTTTATCAGTCTCTTTTTTGCATATTTTAGAATAAGTTTGCCCCTAATGTTTGTTTTTATTTTCATTAGATTAAAGGCAGGCAAATTTTTTAGGTTTACTATTGCTAATACTTTGTATTCTTTTATAAGTTGTTTAATCTCTTCTACTTCTTTTCTTTTCCATTCTGGTATTTTAATTTGTTGGGTTATCATTTGCTATTTTTCTTGGATTTTTCTTTATATTTACTTTTCTTTATTTTTTGTACTTCTTTTAATTCTTCTTGTGTGTATGGCTTGCCTATTATAAATGGCCTGCCCATTGAAAATTTAATAATAACGTTCTTGATATTCCTTTTTTCATCTTTTAAGGAATGTAAGACATTATTGTATATTGTCATTATGTTTTCTGCTATACTTTCGTCTTTCATAGATTCAGTGGCCACGGCGCATTTTATGACTGGTTCGTTTTTTGTTTGTAGCCTGACTGTTTTTTTGAATTTTTCTACTATTGGTTTTAAATCTGGAATAGTAGGGGGTATTATGCTGCCTATTTTTGGGTTTGGCATTTTTCCCATTGGTCCTAGGACTTTACCGAAATATTTTGCTACATCCGGCATTAAATTAGCTTGGGCAATGAAATAATCAATGCTTTTTGCAACTTTCTTGAGTTTTTTTGGATCTTGTTGAAATTTAGGGAACTCATCGTGTTCTATTGCCATGTCTACAATAGACCTGGTCAGACTTATTAGTTCTTTTCCGATTAGTGCTCCAATTTTGCTTTCTTTTCCCCGAGAATGAGGCAAAATAGTGAATATGTTTATATTTTCTTCAGGTTTTTTAATGTTTATTCCTTTGAGATTAATAATTAAATCAATACTTTGAGAAAAATTTCTTTTTTTAGAATGTTCTCGAGCTAATTTTAATGTATCTAATATTTGCTTATTATCCATGCTTTCCTCCTACTTTTTAAGTAGTACAAATGGAAGTAATCTATATGCTGTGGGTTATGTATTTAAATATATCTATTTTGGGAGCTGTTAAGTTAGCGTCAGGTAAAAAGTAGGTTTTTGATTATAACTTCAATTAAAGCTGAAGTTAACGTTACTTTTATAAACAACCTAAAGATTAATTATAGTATGAAGAAGATTTTGACTATCCTAATAGTATTGGTTATGGTGGCTATTGTAACTGCCACAGCAGTACTGTTTCTTTTTCCATACAATCCAGATCAACCACCTGAAGCAGATGAGACTGGCTCAACACAACAAGGAATTCAAGAAGTAGTAAATGCAAATAATAAATTTGCCTTTGAACTCTATTCAAAACTAGATAAAGCCGAAAGTGAAAATATGTTCTATTCTCCTTATAGCATTTCCACTGCTTTAGCAATGACATACGAAGGTGCAAAAGGACAGACAGCAGAGGAAATGAAATCTGTTTTTCATTTTCCAGAAAGTAGCGTACTGAGACCGAATTTTGCTGCAATTTACAATGAAATAAACAAGAAAGATAAGCCTTACAAATTAAGCACAGGAAACGCTTTATGGGTCCAACAGGATTATAAATTCTTAGACGAATACCTTTCAACAGTAGAAAAATATTATGGCGGAAAAGCTGCCAATGTAGATTTTGTTAAAGAAACTGAGAAATCAAGACAAACAATAAATACATTTATTGAAGAACAAACATATAATAAAATCAAAGATTTAATTCCGCAAGGTATTCTAGATGCCTCAACTAGATTGGTTTTAACTAATGCTATATATTTCAAAGGCACATGGACATGGGAATTTGATAAGTCCGATACCAGTGAACAGGATTTTAAAATAACTCCTACTAATATTGTAAAAACCCCAATGATGTATATGGATAATAATAAAGCAGAATTTAATTACGCCGATATAGGAGACTTACAGATTTTAGAATTACCTTACAAGGGTGATGAAATTTCAATGCTTGTATTGTTGCCAACAGAAGATATTGACGACATAGAACCTTCTCTAACTGTAGAAAAGCTAGAAGAATGGAAGAGTCAAATGAAGGAAGATAGATTAGATGCCATTTATTTGCCAAAATTTGAATTTGATACAAAATACTTTATGAAGGATGCTTTAAGTGCAATGGGGATGCCAACCGCTTTTTCTGGAGGGGCAGATTTCTCTGGAATGACTGGAACAAGGGATCTTTATATTCAGCACGTAATTCATCAAGCATTTATTAAAGTTGATGAAGAAGGGACAGAAGCTGCAGCCGCAACAGCAGTTATAATGGGGGAAAGTGCAGTTATACAAAGAAAGATATTCAGAGCAGATCGCCCATTCATTTTTATAATTCAAGAAAAAGATACAGGAAATATTTTATTCATGGGGAGAGTTACCGACCCTACAAAATAATCTTACGAAGAACAAGTTTCTTTACTACTTAATCTAATCAAATCCAACCATCTATTTTCTTCCAATTCTAAATTAACTCCTGCTCTTTCAGAAGGAACTTCATCAGTAGTTGAGTGATTTTCTATAAAATTGTGTTGAATTATTATTGCAGTCATTAAGATAGGAGCAGACCATAATGCCTTCAAACCTCTAAAGTCTATAACTCTATCTTTGATTTTCATAAAGACAGTTTCAATTCTATAATTATGAATTCGTGTTGTTTGATAGTTTTGTAATTACGGTTCAGCATACCACTGTGGGAAATCTATATTATAAATAATCAAAATTGTCCTTTGACTTTATACTTATCTGATTTTATGAATTCTTCATACATATTAGCGTATTCTTTATTGAGCTTTCTTTGTTTGTATAATGCTAATCCAAACAATAATAATAAAAATCCTATGCTTATAACGATATATTTATTCATAAATTCACCTTCCTATGTATCTGGCAGTCCATTTTATATGAATGGGCTTTCTTTTTAATTTTAATTGATTTTTTCTGCATTTACTTGAGCAGAAATATGATATTTTTCCACTGTTTGCTACATACATCATTCCAGTTCCTGCTGAAATATCTAGACCGCAAAATGTACATTTAACCATTTTAGGCTCGCCTGCTTTGGGTTAATCTTCTGGCTTCAATTTCTGTTTCTCTTAACATCAATATATCTTTTACTCTTACAGGTCCTTTGACATTTCTTCTTATTATTTTATTTTTATCTCTGCCTTCTAATACCCTTGCTCTTACTTGCGTGACTTCTCCCCTATTGCCTGTCCTTCCAATTAGCTCTTCCACAACTGCAGGTAGTGCGCTTGTGAATGCAATTCTAGTTGTGGGTTGTTCTTGTTCTTTTGTTTGGGATTTTTTTGGTTTATCAGGCATTCTATTTTCTTATTTTTTTAATTAAATCTTTAATTAGGTCTGTGGAATTCCCTTCTTTGATAATTGCAACGGCACTTGTTCCAATTGGGATGCCTGCAGCAGCTCCAAGTTCTTTTTTGCTAGGGACTATGATTAAAGGTGTTTCTTTTTCTTCACATAAAGGCGGAAAGTGCATGATAATTTCTTGTGGATTAACATCTTTGGCAATTGCCACGAGTTTGGCTTGGCCTCTTTCAAGCATTTTGGTTACTTCATTTACGCCCTTTTTTATTTTACCAGTGTCCCTGGCGATTTCTATGGCTTCGTAACACTTTTCTATGGTTTCTTTAGGAATATCTTGATTTAAAGTCATTTTTAACCTCCAAATAAGATCCAAATGATCTTATAGCCTCCCAATTTTGGGACTTTCATTGGTTTAATAGGAAAGATTAGGAATACGTTTTTAAAGGTTTCGTAAATCTTTAGGATAAAATCGAAGTCTTTAATAAAAATTATTTATGTGCAAAGTAGAATATTATTTCATTTTTTAATTTTTTATCACATCTGGCAAAGCCTATGCGCATAAATTGAACAATATCACCGACCTTTACTTTTTTTAATGCCGGTTCTCCTAGGCCCCTTTGAACGCTATTGTCTGGCATAACTAAATGAATTTTGACTAAGTTTTTGGTTACAGGAAGCCAATGAATTGGTTTTGCTTTTAAGTTGGGATTTAATTCTGTTGAAACATGTTTTAAGTTTATGAAATTGAAAAGATCAATGAATCTGTAATATTTGCTTGGTTCAAAGGTTTCATCAACGTAGAATTTATTACTTGTATGAAAAATTCTATAACCCAAGTTAGGGAAGTCTGGATGGCATTGTGTTTTAATCTTCATTTTAGGTGCATTATCAATTTTGACATTTTTCGGATTAAAGACCACAAAAAACCTTTTGGCTTTTTTATCAATAATCTCTCGGTTATGGGCTGCTAGGCTGTCTATATTTACATTAAAATCGGACCTCCCAATTCCAAGGTCATGAATAAAGTTTACTATGCTTTGTGCCTGAAAACCGCGTTTTCTTAAGGCAGCTACTGTGCCTAGTCTTGGATCATCCCATCCTGTTAGTTTTTTTTCTTTAATAAGTTCAATGGCTTCGCTAGTGCTGCTTATATCAGAAATAAAAAATTTGCCATGGTAGATTGTTTCAGGATATTTCCATTTAAAGTAATTATAAATAAACTTTTGTTTATCATCTGATACCTCTAGGTCGATGCCGCGGATAATGTGGGTGACTTTAAGTTCATGATCGTCAATGGCGCTTGCGAAATTAAGCAAAGGCCAAACTCTCGCGTTTACTAATGGATGTTTAGGTTTAGTAATAATCCTGAATGCTGGCCAATCTCTTAATGATGGATTTGGATGATTTATGTTTGTCTTAATCCTTAGAATTGCCTCACCGTCTTTGTAATAAGTGAACATTTTTTTCCATTTTTTCATGACTTCTGCTGGGCTTTCCTCCCTCTCATCTGAGATTTTTTGATCCCAGAGCATTTTTTTCATCTGTTCAGCTGGTAATGTATCTATGTAAGCATTGCCTTGCTTAATCAATTGTGCAGCATACGTATAATATATTTTCAATCTTTTACTTTGTATGATGATTTTATGTGGATTAATGCACAGCCATTTTAAATCCTGCTGGATGCTTTTATAGGCTTCTTTTAATGGAACTTTTGTTCTAGGGTCAGTGTCATCAAATCTTACAATATAAGTTCCTTTGTATTTCTGAACAAAGAACCAATTCCATAAAGCTGGTCTGATATGACCAAAACTCATGTAACCATTTGGATTAGGTGCAAATCTCATTACGACTTTGCCCTTTACATTTGGTAGAGAAGGATCTTTTTTTCTCTTAATTTGTTTTTTTAAATGTCCTAGTTCATTTAGCTGTTCTTCTTGTTGGGATAAGAGTAATGTGTTGACATTATCTACGATTTTTTTTGTTAAACTAATTATATATGGTTTATCTGCTTTTTTTTCTTTGGCAAAAACAGAACCAAGAACAGAATTTAGGTCAGATTTTCCGCCATATTTTACTGCGTTTTCTAATGTGCATTTAAGAATAAATTTTTCAAGCTTATCCATAATTTTAAGCGTAAAAATGAATATAAAAAGCTATCTTACTTTAGTTTTCTTATTACTATTTCGATCATGTCTTGTGGCCATTGGGCATCTTGGGCCATACTTTTTATTTCATCCAAGCTATAGTTTTTTTCCTTAAAAGCTAGCATGGTAAATAACAAGTAATATAATTTAATTTCTCTTTCATTCCACTTTTTTGTTTTTCCATAGGCTAAAACTTCTTCAATTGATTTATTTTGTTCGTACATTGCTCTTACTGTTTTTTCAATTTTGCTGCTCTTGGGAGTTATGAGAAGAATAATAGCGATTAAAAAAATGGCAATACCACCTAAGAGATATAGCCATGTAGTAATTTCAACCATTAATTGTGTATTAAAATTAACAGTATAAATATTTTAGTAACTACTAACGCACTATAACATCACTTATTAATTTCCTTTTTTATAATATTTAAAAAGTTATTAAAATCATCTTTGGAAATAGATGCACCGCAAGCATGTTTATGACCACCACCGTAACCAGGGATTTTGGATAGTGCCTTTTCTAGGATTTTTCTAACATTGAAAATATCACTCCTTAAGCTCATAATAATTTTTTCCTCTTTTTCTCTAGCAACAATAACAAAAGATCTTGGATTTCTGTAAATTAGCTCATTGCTTAAATCAGAAGTAAAGCTAGTTTTTTGGCCCAAGTAAGAAAAAATAAGTAAGTTTTTTTCTTTTTTAGATTTTAATGCTACAGCTAAAAGATCATCATATTTCTTATTAATTTTTGCAGCGATATTTGTGATAAACTTTCCTGCATCTGTTGTGGCATTTAATATTTCATAAGGATTGTCGATTTTTAGAAGCATATGCGCGCATCTTTTGAATACGTCATGTTTAGCTTTATTTATAAGAGAGAATATTTTGCATAACTTTCCTAATTGGCTATTATAAAGTAAATCTTGAGGTGTTTTTTTGTTGGATACAAGATCTGGATATTTTTTTCTGAATTCTTTAAAATAATCCGGGATAGTATAATCGCTTAATGCGCCTATTACCGCTATCCATAAGCTTCCGTCTACTGTTTTATAACACCAATAAGTTGTAGATGTTTCTTTATTGCTTTTCAACATGGGATTAAAATACTTTACTTTACGTCTTTTTACTGGGGGATGATGGTCTATCCAAATGATTGGGATTTTAGCCTCGTCTATAAATTCTTGACTGACTAAAGGTTTATCTAAAATAAATATGTAATCTGGATTATGGTTTGTTACTAGGTTTAATGAACTTTCAGTAATTTCAGGATTGGTTTTTATTTGTAAACCGTTGCCCCTTTGAATGAACTTTCTTAATAATAAAAAAGAGCATAGCCCATCGTTATCATCGTCAAAAAGAAATAATGGACTTTGGGATAGTTCTAGATAATTTCTAATTTCTTTTAGTTCTACCTTAGAAATCATTTTTTAATAGATTTAAATGCAAGTTTTACTTGTTTTCTACCCCAACCACTTTTAAGCAATGCTTTTTTGATTGTTCTTTCAGAATCTCCTGTTGCTAGACCAGATTGAATAAATCCTATTATTGGTTCGAGTCCAGAAGTGGAACTCTTATTTTCTTTAATCAATTCTTTAATTGTAATCTTTTTTGTAGTTGCTTCTGGTTTGATTAAGACCTCTTGTTTGCCCAGGAAACTAGTTAGCTTCTTATTTTTTTTCTTATTTTTTACTTTTATTATTATCATAGAGACTATGAATATTATGACTATGCCGATTAGAAAAGATAATTTGGCATTTAATGGTAAATTAGTAATTACTGCTCCTGTGATTTTTGATTTAGAGATACAGCCATTAGGTGTACATTCTTCGTTATCTTTGCAAACTATGTCTTCAGGACAATTTAAACATGTTTCATTAGCATCGGCTATACTATTCCCACAGAGGTTTTGTTCTTTTGCGGATATGGTAGGTTTTTTTACATTTAGTTTCCAGCTGTAACTATCAGTTTCACCATCAATTTCCACTTCTACTGTGATATTATATATGCCTTCTTTATCTGGACCAAAATCAAAATTATCTATGCCTAATCCTTTTTTGGTTTCTATTCCGTTTACATACCATACAACATTTGCACCAGGTTTGTTTAAATCTATAAAGAAGGTTATATTTGAGCCTAATGTTAATTGCGGGTTGCTACTTCCAGGGAGATGGCTTTCTATTTTCAATGGTTCTGTAATTTCTTCTTCAGGTAGTTCTTCTGAATCTGATTCTGTTATTGTGATTTTTACATTTTGTGTATCTTGAAGATTGCCAGTGTCTTTTACAATAAATGTTACTATATTATCTCCTATGCCAACAGGGGTAAAAGTGACTTTTTTAGAAATTTGGTTAATTGTGATTTCTACTATATCTTCATCTATGCCTTCAATGCTCCAATTTAGATTACTGTCACTATCTTGACTATCTTCAACATAACTATTCAAATTTAATGTCCAAAACTCTATGTCAAGTGTTTTATTTTGATCTGGTATATCTGGCGTTATCCTGGGAGGAGTATTTTGGGGTGTTTGATTAGACTGATTGCCACTTTGGTTGATTCTGCTTTCTATAATGTTTACAGGCATTGGGCCGCATTGGACATCGCTATTTCTTCCATCGTTTGCTCTGAAATAAATTTGATCTCTACCTACTGTGTTGGGTGCTGGTTCCATATCAATAGATCCATTAGTTCTAATTGAAATAAATACATTGCCTGCTCCTGAATATGCAAATGTCAATGTGTCGTTTTCTGGGTCTGTAAAAAAGTTATGCAAATTAAGAACATTTGTTCTTATAGGACCGTTTCTCTCTAGGGTTATTGTTGGGAAAGTTCCAGTACATCTAGGTGGTTCATTGGGTAGGAATTCGAAGGTAAATGTGAAGTTATTGGGTGCAAAAATAGTTCCCTGTTCTCCTATAGCTAGACAGTTCCATCTATATGTTCCAGGTGTTACATTTAAAGCTATAAAACTAACTCTTCCATTTGCATCATCTCCAAACCTACGGGTGCCAGTTTGTTGCCAGCTTCCGCTTATAGTAGTATATAGTCTAGATTCAGAGGCTCCAGAAATATTACAAGTAAAGAGGATATTATTTATTCTTTCTCTTTGGATAGTTGTTCTGTCGCGTGGATCAATCAGTTCAACAGAAATTGCATGGACCAAAGATACAAATAGGGCAATTACTACAAACACAAAAATACTTTTTTTCATGCTTGAAGAGTAGGAAAAAATTAGATTTAAATAGTTTTATTT
>Ga0213870_1001640_pt1 | contig 9991 bp, 12 predicted proteins | sample WICALVC2017_Meta_FD_160119 | JGI IMG/M metagenome (GOLD analysis project Ga0213870, IMG submission 160119) | Freshwater microbial communities from subterranean cave lake in Wind Cave National Park, South Dakota, United States - WICALVC2017 | ecosystem: Environmental > Aquatic > Deep subsurface >... | reverse complement strand
GCCTTTGAGCATTAATAAACTCTGTTACAAAGGGCGTAGAAGGCTTATGTACAAAATCACCAAATTCTCCATGTTGAACAACTTTTCCAAAATGGAGGAGCGTCACAGTGTGTCCAAAAAAAGCTGCTTCTCCGACATCGTGTGTAACGATTAAAACTGTTTTTTTAAGCGTATTAAAAATCCTTTTAAGTTGATTTTGTAAGTCAGCGCGTACAATGGGATCTAGAGCCCCAAGGGGCTCATCTAACAAAAGGTATGGTGGGTTATGTATCAGTGCGCGCATCAGCGCTACTCTTTGTTTTTGTCCACCCGAGAGTTCTTTTGGATATTTTTTTAGTAAGGAGAGATCGAGTCCTACTAAGTCTAGAAGTTCTTTTAATCTTTTTTGAATTTGTGGTCGTTCCCATTTTAAAATATGGGCTACAATTGTGACATTTTCTTCAGCAGTCAAATGGGGGAAAAGGCCCCCATCTTGAATGACATACCCCATCTGCAAAGCAAGATGTCTTTGAGTGGATTTTACAAGTGGCGTGTTTTGAATTTCAACAACGCCAGTCGTTGGAGGAATAAGGCCCATGAGAATTCTTAAAAGTGTTGATTTCCCACTCCCACTTGATCCGACAAGAACGTGTGTTTTGCCCTCTTCAAATTTTAAATTAATAGAATCTAAAACTAGTTTTGATCCAAAAGTTCTAGAGATGTTTTTTACAAGGATCATTTTTAAAAACTATCTGCAAATAGACTCTAATTCCTTTTTAGGTAATGGTGGAACATAAGGATAGAAAACGTGATTTGCTCTTGCCATTTGATCTAAGAAATTAGCGCCACCAGTTGTGAGCTGATTGGGGTTAATAGTATATGCCTCATCTGCCATCGCAGTATGAAGATCAATAAATTTTACGCCATGGGCTTGATAAGCTTCAATAAGCTTTTCCAGGGCTACTGCATTTAATCCACCAACATGTGTAAGCAAAATATGCTTGATGTTTCTTCCAAAAATTCTTTCAGATAGTTTGATTGCAATATTGAGCCTTTCTACAGCAGCTTTTACATAACTTTTAACAAGCCACTCAATTGCTGCAGAGTTGTTTTTTGTCACACAGCGTGCGTAAGGGGCATTCCAAAGATAATCCCCAAAGTCTACTGTGACCTGAGCGATTTTATAGCCTTGTTTTTGTAGGTATTCACGTACGCCGTTTCTTTTCTCATAATTTGCTCCTTCATGTAAATAAGGATAGCGAAAAACCATATAATCCATCAAACCGGATAGGTCTTTTAAAAGGGGTTCATTTTTTTCAATATCTAAAAAATATTCTTCTAAAGATACTGCATTGAGGTCAATATGTTGCCAGGTGTGGTTTCCTAAAGGGTGCCCTGCTTCAACCCATTCTTGAAGAATTTTTATATCACTTGGAAAGAATTTTACTTTTTCAGCGTTGATAAATCCATACACAGATGGAACATTGTGTTTTTTTAATGCAGAAAGCAAAGTGCGTGCAATTTCCAAGCGAGACATGTTTGGCGCATTGGCTCCGTGACGCGTTAAATCGTCCACTGTAAGAGCTACTTCAGTAAAAGCATGAGAATTTAGCGCAAAGCAAAAACTTAATATGTAAATCAACTTTTTCATGAAATCCCCCTATTTTTAAATTTAGTATCGAGAAAACCCTTTAGCGTCAACTAAACTTAAGTCATAATAGATTTATGACGAGCAAATTATATCAAAAAATAATCCTCTTTCTTTGCTTTTTAATAACAACGGTTTCAGAAGCCGCAGAAAACAAGCTTTTCTCATTTACACATATGCTACCAAGTCCTTTTACTTTGCCTGCAGGAAGGCTTGTGTACGGCACTGAGCTTGCTTTTGGAGTGACTGACTTTCTACAAGTTGGCACAAATATTTTAAGGGATTTTTTTAAGTTTTATAATGCTAATGCTAAGGTTTCACTTATCGATTATCCTAACTTTGCTTTTGCTTTAACAGGTGGATGGGAGTCGTATAATTACAAAAATATTTCTGCAACAAATCCTAGTATTCAAATCACTTCTTGGATGCCAGGTGCCGTGGTTTCTTTTGCTCTGGCCCCACCGCTAGCACTTTTTGTTGGTGGGAATGCAGTGTTTTCTAAAACGACTTTAGTAACATCTGGGATTGAAACCTCAGGATTTATTCGTGGGGCAAATTTTGAAACCGATCTTTCTTGGTCTTACAATCCACAGAAAAAAAAGCGAGTAGGCAATGTCTTGTCTAGTGGAGTAAGCTACGATTTTACTTACAAACTTTATGGATTAGGAATTAGCCATCACTGGCCTGGTTTTCATTTTGGTGTGCATTACTATCCTCAAGCCACAAAATACCCTTTACAGCCCATTATTGCAGGTGGCGGGTCTCTAGATATTTAGAGATATTTAGAAGTATCCCAATGCGAAGAATTTCTTTTACAACAGAACACGGTACAATCGAGTGTCCACAGTTTATGCCTGTTGGAACACAAGCAACTGTTAAAGCGCTGACTCCACAACAGCTTAAAGATGCTGGAGCACAGACTGTACTTGCAAATACGTATCATCTTTATTTAAGACCAGGACACCAAACAGTTGAAAAGCTTGGTGGGTTGCATTCTTTTATGGGATGGGATCGTCCGATTTTAACAGACAGTGGTGGATTTCAAGTGTTTAGCTTAGCCTCACTTAGAAAAGTCACCGACGCTGGCGTCGAATTTCAAAGTCATTTAGATGGCTCAAGACATTTTTTTTCTCCTGAACTTTCAATGGAAATTCAAAAATCTTTGGGGAGTGATATTGTGATGGCTTTTGACGAATGTCCACCTTATACGCTTGATAAAAAACAAATAGCGCAAAGCATGGAAAGAACGTTGAACTGGGCAAAGCAATGCAGGAATTTTAAACTTAAGCCCCATCAAAAACTTTTTGGAATTGTTCAAGGAGGAATGTTTTTAGACTTAAGGCAGGAGTGTATTGAAAAATTAATTTCTATTGATTTTGATGGCTATGCTTTAGGTGGGCTATCTATTGGTGAGCCAATAGAACAGATGTACGAAGTTGTAAAAAATGTCACCCCATTTTTGCCAGAAGACAAACCCCGTTATCTCATGGGTGTAGGAACACCAGAGGATTTAATTTTTGGAGTAAAATGCGGGATCGATCTTTTTGATTGTGTGATGCCTACTCGCAATGCCAGAAACGGGCAGCTGTTCGCTAGTACTGGAAAAATCAATATTAAAAACGCTCAGTATGCAGAGGATCCCAATCCTTTAGATCCAAAATGTAATTGCTACACTTGTAAAAATTTTTCACGTGCATATTTGCGACATCTTTATGTTGCCAAAGAAATTTTAAGTGCAACATTAAATAGTATTCATAATATTTCTTATTATTTAAATCTTATGAAAACTCTTAGGACTTTAGACTAATGGTAGACACCCTCTCAAAATTTTTTGTTACTTTCTCAGGATGGGAAAGCTCTAGTCCTTATTGGTATACTCGGTTCTTTTTTCAAAGAAGTTTGGGTTTTATTTATTTTATTGGATTTCTTATTATTTTAAATCAATGGAAACCTCTGGTGGGTGAGCGCGGACTACTCCCAGTGCCTTTGTTTTTAGAACGTGCTCAATTTTGGGATGCTCCCAGTATTTTTGTGCTTCATTTTTCCAATCGGTTTTGCATGGTTTTAGGTTGGATTGGATTTTTATTTTCAGTTTTAGCAATGACAGGAATTTCTGATGCGTTTGGATACACGCTCTCTGTAGTGGTTTGGGGAGGTTTATGGGTTTTATACTTGTCCTTTGTCAATGTAGGTCAAACTTTTTATGGATTTGGATGGGAGACTCTCCTTTTAGAAACAGGGTTTTTAGCAACATTCTTAGGCCCATCTAAATCTCAAGTTCCTGTTGTGATTATTTGGCTTTTACGGTGGGTGCTTTTTCGAGTCATGTTTGGAGCAGGTCTCATTAAATTACGAGGAGATCCATGCTGGAGAGATTTGACGTGTATGTTTTATCACTATGAAACCCAACCCCTTCCTAATCCTTTAAGCTGGATGTTTCATCGCTTTCCAGCATTCATACATAAAACAGGTGTTTTGTTTACTCACTTTGTGGAGTTGATAGTCCCATTTGCATATTTTTTACCTCGTCCTATTTGTTATTTTGCTGGTGGGCTGACTATTTTATTTCAAGGGATGTTGATTGTGAGTGGAAATCTTTCTTGGCTCAACTACATTACGCTTGTGCTTTGTATTCCTTGTTTTGACGATGTGCTTTTGTTTAAGTTCTTTTCTTTTATGCCTGCTGTTATGGAAACCTCAAAAATCCACCAGGGTTTAAGTTACGCAATTGGAGTCTTGGTTGTTGTTTTAAGCATTCGACCTACGATTAACTTGATTTCTCCTCGTCAGATGATGAATGCAAGTTTTGATTCTTTGCACTTAGTAAATACATATGGTGCGTTTGGGAGTGTTACAAAGTCTAGGGAAGAAATTATTTTAGAAGGTACATTGGATCCTGTCATCACGCCTGTCACACGTTGGCGGGAATATGAATTTAAAGGGAAGCCAGGGGATCCCAAGCGTAGACCTGCGTTGGTTTCTCCTTATCATTATAAAATAGATTGGCAGATGTGGTTTGCTGCCATGTCAGACTATCGACGCCATCCTTGGATTTTAAATTTAATAGCAAAATTTTTGAAAAATGATCGAGAAGTCTTGAGCCTTTTAGCTTATAATCCTTTTCCTGATTTACCCCCTGTGCACGTACGGGCCAGGCTTTACAGGTATCGCTATTCAAGTTTAGAGGAGAAAAAAGAAGGGTATTGGTGGAATAGAAAAGTTCTTACAGAATACCTTCCGCCTCTTTCTTTAAAAAATTCTTCTTTTCGTCAAATATTAAAAGACCAAGGTTGGCTCGAGTAAAAGTTGTCAAATGTAAGTTTATTTGCTTATATAGAGTTCTGCTTTTATTCAGGAGTAGCTCAGTCGGTAGAGCAGCCGGCTGTTAACCGGCTGGTCGGGGGTTCGAGTCCCTCCTCCTGAGCCAATTTTTTATGGGCCTTCAGATTCCCTAATGATTCTGAAGGCTTTTTAATTTCCATTGGCTGCTTAACCTCGATTTGGTGCCTTTTGGTGCCCTGGTATCACTAAAAAACAATCAACCATTGAGCACTCCACCCAAAACACTTACTAATCTTTTATCAACTTCCTTTTGAGTTTGAATTAGCGTCGTGTTTCTTACTTTCGCGTATCTCATCGTGGACCGAATATCTTTTTGGCCACCTAGCTTTTGGACTTGAAGAATATCTCCGCAAGTTTGATGAGCCTCCGTCAAAGAAGCATGCCTAAGTACGTGTGTTCCTGTAAATGGAAGTTGAGCAGTCTTAAGAGCATCGTCATATTTTTTTTGAATTTGACGGTAAGTGATCAACTCCCCATCCATGAGAAAAAGAGGACCTAAACGTATTCCAGATTTCAGCATCCACTCTTTACAAGCGCTTGCTGCCATCTGTGGAATACAAAGCTCCTTGATACAACCACTTTTGGTTCCATCCACTAATCGACATGTCATTCCTTTTGCTCTAAGCCACTGGACCTTACGCTTGATTGTGACAATATTGCGCTGAAAATCAAAATCCTCAACATGCAATGCTGCTGCCTCTTGAATGCGTAAATAAATGGCATATTGCATAAGAGCCATGTAGTATATTGGCTCCCATTTAGTATCGACACACGACTCCCTTAATGCGGTAACAAATCGTTTAAACTCTTCTGGAGTTAAATCTTTTGTTACCTTTATCTTATTTTTTACCTTCAACATTTTCTTGTGATCTGGAAGAAAAGGTAGTCTGTAGCTTCTATTAATTCGGGAGGAATAGTAATTCAAAATTCCACGCAGGACACTAAATTCATGATCGTAAGAGCACCTGGTAGGAAGGCTCCTTGCCAGATATTCTGGATGCTTGATTTCAGTAATCCACTGATCAATAGTAGTTGGATTGATTGCCTCCACGTCCATTTCATTAAAAAAATTGAAGTGTTGTAGATAAGACCGATAGCGAATCTGAGTCGATACATCTTTATGCGGTAGTTGATTTTTAGTCCACTGCTGCATAAGTTCCAAAAACTTCATGCTCTTGGTTGACTCAGAATCGCTTTTTACTGAAGGTATCCAGGTAGATTCAACTGAGTTCAGTTTTGTTTTCAAAGAAAAGGTTTTTGCCTCTTCAAATGAATCAAAATATTTTACCCTACGCTTTAACTGTTCAACCCATCTGACACAAAACTGTTTGCCTCTTATTGGTTCTTCCAATTTTTTATTCGCAGAATCTAATATCATCACCCGAAATACTCCTGGATAACTCCTGATTTGTTTTACTCTCTTTTTTTTCATCGCTTTATCTCTCGTTTCTCAATCCAAGCGATAAGCGATGCGACTCGGAATCTTATGCTACGGCTTCCAATCAAAACATAAGGAATTTGTCCTTTTTGTTTTAGTCGCCTAAGGTAAGGTTCCGATATACTGAGATACTGAGCAGTTTCCTTATAGCTTAGTAACTCTTTCCAGGTAAGTTCTTTATTCGCGGTATGGTTAATCACTTTTCATATCGTTATTTCCTGTCCAGTTAATCTTGAGGGTTTTATTTCCTGCATATGCAGTTTTATTTGTCTAAGGCGTTGCAATTATTCGGACATAACCAGCTTAATCTTGGAATTTTACCGCCTAGTCTGAGCATGATGAACCAGCCCGTGTGGCACTCTTTGCATCTCATTTGAAGCCGATTATAATCTTCTACTGTTACCCATTTCTTTTCAAAATACTTAACCCAACTGGCAGCTGTCTTTTGATATTCTGGTAAAAGATTTTCAATTTGTTCTTTAATGAATTTATTCATAGTTCTTTTTCCTTTTTAGTTATAGGGCCAAAGGTTGCCCATTTTTCAATGAGCAACCTCTAGCTTGGTAGTTTAAATTGGATGAACTACCAAACTTTAAATCTTCTATTTTTTTGCAAAATTTATTTAATTCTAGCTTCTTACATAGGGTAACTAGGACTTGGAGTAGGATTAAGAATTGGAGATGGAATAAGAGAAAGAAAAGGCTTAGAAAAAGAAATAAAGAAGTAATGCTAACTTTAAACATGTTCATTCCCTCCAGCAATAATTCCTAAAATTCTATCAACTACTGAGTACTGCTGATGCTCTTGAAATTCGGTTTGTTTGTAATCGTGAATTACAGTTCTTACGAAAATTTCTAAAACCTTATTTTGAAATAGCTTTAGAGGGAGTTTAGTATTTTTTCTAATTCTTGATCCATGAAGCAAAACTAAATCTTTATACAAATTACAACCACGAGGTAACTTTTCTGAAAAATTATAATTTTTGAAAACAATTGTTCCAGCATACTGTCCAAAAGAGATAATTTTAAATCCAACATAAAGCTTCATTTTTCCGTAAAATGGACATTTTTTAAAACTAACAACTTGCGCTTCATACCTGCCTTCGGGAATTATGGGTTTTGCATCTTCTGCGGTAGTGCATTCAAAATTAGTAATCTCCTTAGAATTTTGAGTTTCCATTTTTACTCATCCAGACGTTTAGCTATATTTTGATGCGGCCTATAAACCCATAAAGCACATTTCCTAATAGTGCATTCTCTAGTTCTACGGGCTACATCTTCCCAACCGTTACAATCAGCACATTTGGCTTTAATCGCTTGGCGAGGCGATGCTTTTCCATGAAATGCTCGTAGGAAGAGCTTCTGGTACTTTAGTGGTATCCCCTGCACTAAGGGGTCTAGCAGTAGTATTTTAGTCTCAGGAACTGCTTCTATGGAGGGGTTCTGTGACGTATCTGTTAGATTAGAACCAGTTGGGTTATTTGTTGCAGGCATTTGGTCCCGATCCTTGTTGTTGCCAATCAGCAGAATCAAGTAACTCATTTAGCTGACGCCCCACCCCGTTATCCCTACTCAGTTGCTTTAATAGGGAGCTTCTCAGCTGATCCCATCTTGGATGATCGCTAACGTAAAATTCTGCATCATCTAAGATGTGTCCACGATGACGATTCATAATTATTTCAATTTCAGATTTTAGTTTTGTAAGATTCATTTCATCTCCAATCAGTTAAACCCATGATCCTAGTTGTAATATTAAATGAGTTGGAGATAAATATTTCTAGAAAAGATTAGCTACTAATTTTTGAATAATCTTTTCTACTTATACTAGCGGCGTTTACGTTTGATTTCTGGTGGATTATGAGATGAAACATTAGCTTTTGTTGTGGGTTTGTTAAATAATTGCTCTGCAATCGCAGCAACCCACTCATTTTTGGTTTCTCCAATTATAGAAAAAACTATTGTTGCCATTCCTCTTAAGAACACTTGCCAAGTGGGGTTAGATTTACCCTTTAGTTTCTTAGGATAATTTAGTTTTACAAATGTTAATTTTAGTGCTTTTGTAAATGCGCTAAGTGCTAAAAGTTGATCTCTCAATTTTGAGATATAATTTTCATCATAAACTTTAGGGTTACTGTGATGAAGCTGTATCGACATATCCCAAATCTCTATATTGATATGTCGATTTAATAATCGTGCTAATTCTTTTGATTTAATAGAAATTTCCTTAAATATAGTCTCATTTCTTGGAGATATAACGACATTTTTAATGCCACATAAAGACCATAGGTGCCATATTAAGGCCCTCATTTGATCTGAATTTTCTATCGTACAATCAATATCTTCCCATACTTTTTTTAGTCGCGGACTTGGCTGCTCAAATAACAAACAAAAATAAGGAGCTTCATTTAGTGGCCTATCACCAAGAGTACTCAGACCCTCCTTTATTCCTTCTGGAATAAGCCACTTATTGATCTTACTACGCCACTCATTTGACAAGATAGCTTTTTCCATTCAATTCAATCCAGCAGGCACTTGAAAATTAACTGTTTTACCTCTTATTCTTTAATTCATTCTCAGCTTGTTTTATTTCAGAAGGATATTTTCTTTTTGCTCCTTCATAAGCATCTTTTAATGCACCTTCAACAACTTCAATTTGTTTTAAATTTAATGCTCGGCAAATAACGTCCAGGTGGCGTTCCGCTATTTCTGAAAATCTAAAAGATCGAGGTATAGGTCTAAGCTTTCTTAGTTGTTTTTTTTGAAGTGGCACAATTATCAATATAACTTAACAGGCACTACAATTACAATATAAAGTAATATTTAAAACATCAAATTAATTGACTTATGGCGTCAGCAATGATATACTGCGTTGTATGAGAATTGGAGTTTATCTTCGTGTCAGTACGCAAGATCAAAATACCGACCTTCAGATAAAGGAAATTCAAACCTACTTAAAAGCTAGAAATTGGTCTGATTATGCAATTTACGAAGATAAAGCAAGTGGAACTCATAGCAATCGTCCACAATTAAAGCAGCTTCTATCAGATACAAGGCAAAGAAAACTTGATGTTGTCATTTGCTGGAAGCTTGATCGCTTTTTTAGATCCTTGAAGGACCTGGTAATAACACTACAAGAACTAGGTGAGCTAGGAGTTAGCTTTATATCACTACGAGATCAGGTTGATCTTTCTACCAGCTCAGGAAGGCTCATGCTCCATATGCTGGGTGCTTTTGCTGAATTTGAAGCTTCCCTTATTCGAGAACGTGTAAAAGCTGGTATAGCAGCAGCAAAAGCTAAAGGAAAACGCCTAGGAAGACCTAGTAGAGTTGATCCTGCGCTTATTTTAAGGCTTAGGAGTACAGGAAAATCACTTTCTGAAATAGGAAAAGAAGTTGGACTTACTAAAAGTGGCGTACACAAAATCCTATCAAAACTAGCGTCAACTAATTCGTTGAAAAATATTGAAACTATTGAGGAGCCAAATTTATGAAAAAGCGTCAACTAAACTTTAGTTTTTTCAACTCCATCAAAATAATACTTGGTCAATCAAAATAAATTTTTAGTCAATTTAAATTGATTTATGA
>Ga0213870_1001639_pt1 | contig 9994 bp, 8 predicted proteins | sample WICALVC2017_Meta_FD_160119 | JGI IMG/M metagenome (GOLD analysis project Ga0213870, IMG submission 160119) | Freshwater microbial communities from subterranean cave lake in Wind Cave National Park, South Dakota, United States - WICALVC2017 | ecosystem: Environmental > Aquatic > Deep subsurface >... | reverse complement strand
TGAAATCCGGGTTGCCGGCCGCTAATCGTTTTAAGCTCTCCAACTCTATTTCAACTTTCCGTATTCGCTCTTGAGTATTTACGCTTGCCATATATTGATAGTACTTTACTTCTAAATCTTTGTCAAACCTATGCATATCGCACAACGTTAATCCCCTTCTCGTTGATCTACGAGGCCGCCCATATACATGGCGGTATAAATCAAATCGCCATGTAGATATATTTCCTCTTTGCCTGAGTAATTCTCAATTGCGCCTTGCCAATTGTTTGCATATCTAAATTTCCCTTCGCTGAATTCTTTTGGCCCCCGAAAACTCTCCCCTGCCTCGCCCACTCGCCTCGCTGAAGCTTCGGCGAAGCGGGCAGGCGGGTCTTTCTTCGCACGCAGAGCTTTTCTCAAAAATACATATGCTTCGTTTACATCGGATACCTTATTATCAAGCAAACCGTAATACACCATAATCCATACCGGTTTGTTTTTGTAGGAGATGACAGTTCTTCCTCCATAGGGTTCTCCTCCAAAATAATTGTCGTGAAACTTCCAATCGCCCGACTCATACCAAAGAGTAGTTGAGCCATCACCCTCTTTTACTTCGTTCTTCGGATTTTCGCTTTCGTAACCAGCGCCGTGGGCTTCTTTTTTAAATTTCTTGAGTTCGTCAAGGTTAATCATAAATATCGCACAATTTATATAATCATATGAATTCCACGACCGTTAAATTCGTTCTATCGTTCAATTTCTTCAATGTTAATCCCGTTTCCACTCCTCAATTCTATCCCCTACTCTCTTCCCTTGCCCGCCGAAGTCCCGAGCGATAGTCGAGGGACGAAGGTGGGAATAATCACACCTTTGTAGTTCATAAATTTATTCTCCTAATTTTCTTGCCCCGTTAGAAGCGGCGCGCTTTCTCATGGGGTCTTTGAGCCCCGTTGGATAACTTCGTATCCAACGGGGTAAATTTTGATTTTTCATATTCTCCATACATCGACTTGTGTAGCACGCTATCAAATAACTCTTTTAATTTTGTACGTTGGGCGAAGAGTTTGGTCTTATAGTCCTGCGCCGCGGAAAGTTTTTCAACGATTTGTTTTTGGGTTTTGAGAGATGGTAGAAGGATTTTAATACTTTTTAAAAATTCTTGAGTGACACCTTTTACCGTTGCCCCTTTTCCATTTTTTACAATTTCTCCAGCGTTTTTCAAAATGGCATAAAAGAGATAGCTGGCATCAACTCCATCGTTTGCGACTAACCCTTTGATATCCTGATTGAAAGTTAGGGGCTTTTTGGCAATTGCAATCTTGCCAAGCCCGACACGCGTAGCAACTAAAATAGTATCCGCTGGTACTAAATTTGCTGCACTATTTTTCAACGATTCTTTATTGATGTGTTCAATGGTGTCTTCAATCTCTAAAATATGTAAATCTTTCACAGTAACCCACGGTATATCGCCTTTGAAATGTTTGAGATCTTCTCGTGACGGTGTTCCACCGCCAACAATTTTACAAACTTCACCGATATTTTTAACTTCCCAATCTTTGCCGGCGGGGTTGAGTTCTTTATGCAAAAGCGACTGGGAAAGCTCGTCGGCTTTTTGGATGAGTTTGTCATTCAATTTCTGTGCCTCAACAATCTTATCCAACCGCTCAACAATTTGTTTTTGGATTTTAAGAGGCGGGAGAGGAATTTCATAGTTTAAAATGTCTTTTTCTCGCACTGATGGGTAATTACTACCTTTTTGTTTACTTTGAAGATAGACATAGAACTTCCTTAGATTACCGAGCCAATAAAATAAAAATCTTGATGACGTTTCTAGCTGTCTTGCCTTAAGAACTGTAAAAGCAGAAGAAACTATATAATTTTTATCAATTAGAGCAATAGCTCCCCTTGTTGGGCGAACACGAGAAATTAAAACGCTATCTTTTGGTGCTATAACCGCGCCTTTTATAGATTTCTTGTCTTTCAAAATAACTGATTTATTTTCTAAATCAACATCTCCAATTTCTATGTATGGCCACGAACCGAGAGGGGCTTTTTCTAACCTCAACCTTTCGGTTACTTCTCCTAATTTTTTTGTTGGCCAAGAGTTCATAAAACTAATTTAACTTCCACAGCTTCATCAAATACAAAAGTAGTTCTGACAGATACTTCCGTAATCTTTCCAAGTCTTTTCTCGGTTCCAAAGTAATCTGACGGCTTGCCGATGGGACTTGTGAATTCATCGCCCTAAATCTTATCTGCCCATTATCATTCCACATGTTTGGTTTCCAAACGATTTTATCACTTTCTTCGGGATGCGCAGTGACACGGTCTCGCTTATCAATTAAAGCCTTTGCCCATTCGTTATATCCACTGCGAAACTTTTTAAATTCTTCATCTTGTTCTGAATCTTGGATACTATTAATTATTGCATTACTAAACCTTAAACAAGTTCTGAGATTTGAATATGCGGTAACGGCACTACTATATAATTTCAGTAAACAATCAGCATATTCCGCATGTGTAGAGCAATTTCTATGTTGACCACCTGCCATTTTTTGTATATTTTCTTCCTGAATGCAAGTGGATGCAACAGCATATTGAAAATACACAAAGAGAGCTTGCAAGCGAAGATATCTTACCTCCCAATCCTTGCTTTCGTTAACTAGCGGCCGTAACCGCTCAATCAATTCTTTTATGTTGTCTAATTCATAATCATTCATATTTTCCTAATTTCTTGCCCCGTAGTGAATGCTTTACGTTTTATTACTAGGGTTTGTTGGTCAAAAGTTGTCCATATCTAATGAATCGTATTTATTTCTTCAACTTCTACATCGTCTGGCGTCAAGCAATCCAAAAAAGTAGAAACCCCCTTCCCGACAGTATTCACAAGATAAACTCTTTTCTTTGCTCTAGTTACCGCAACAAGCATCTGATATATCTCGCTGTCAGTAGCCTTCGCTTTCGAAGGAAATTTCCCTTGATCAAAACCAATAAGAAAAACGATATCGGCATCAAGCCCTTTGGAATTCAAGATGTTGCATACAGTAATATCAAGATTACAAAGAGGTCGCGGCAGAAAGAGATTGGAATACTTAAGTTCATGAATTAAAACGTTTTTTCTAATTTCCTCATCTTGTTTGTAGCGTTCGGCTTCTATCGCGATCCCGTCTGACTCGCTATCCCCTGCATCTGCCTTCTCATTTTGTGTCTCCCAATCTTCGATTATACTTTCTAGGGTTTTGATATCCGCATCTTTGATTTTCTCCAGTTGCGAAGGAGTGCCATCAATAATTGCCTTTAGGGTTTTAGAGTTTTTTATATGCTTCTCTTTCTCTCCCTCATTTGTAGGATTCCCTAGTATTCTCCACCCCAACAAAGAAGATTCATCTTTTACAATAAACTTGTATGCGTCAACAATATCCTGCTGTATCTGCAAAATATCCGCTTCGTCCCTGTAGTCAATATTCTTGAAACCATAGTTCTTCAGTTGTTGTGCGATTATCTTAAGCAATGCTTTACAACTCTGACCCTCACCAATAATGAGTACGTCTTTTATTTTCTGAGCTTCTATAAGTTCCTTAAGTTCGCTATAGACCTTATAGGCGATCATCCCTACAGGACAATTTTTGATGAGATGAATTTTCGGATTTGCCTTTGAATCATAAATTTTTGAGTCACTTTCTCCGCTTGGCATATAACAAATAAACTCCTTTTTGATCCTTCTCGTTGTGGGATCAGATTCGGTGGGATCATTGAGATTATATCGTTCCACGATGGCATGGAAATACTTGATTATTACTTCTGTGCATCGAGAACAAAAACGGAGAGTACGACTTTCCCAATGCGTATTATCTAGATCATACTTTTCTCTTATAAAAGAAGGGGATGATCCCTTAAAACCATAGAGAGCCTGATCGTCGTCTCCTGTAATAACAATCTCGTTTTTTTGTGCCAATATATCGACAAGCGCAGATTCTGTCGCGTTAAAATCCTGGTACTCGTCGATTAGTATCAGATCGAGTACAGGGATTTTATTTGCGTCTTTTTTGCATATTTGAACAGCATAGTGAACTACATCGGCGTCACCTATCGCTTGATACTGTTTTGTTTTTCGTTTATAATTTTCATCACCAATTTCAAAATCTGTGATTCCTTCGGCTTTTAAATCCTCTTCAATCAACTCACACATTCTCGGGTAATAATTCCATCCCTCGCAGTACTCCAACACAAAACCTCTCGCAAAACCGTGCATCGTAGTTGTTTTTGCAAGACCACACAAATCATCCGCAAGCGCATCCCCTAACTTTCCAATAAAAGTGATGGCAAGAAATCTCTTCTTCCCCTCTGCCTTTTTCTTTTTGATGATTTCTTGAAATAAATAGCTTTTTCCGGTTCCAGGACCAGCCACAATCACTTTTCTAGGATGAAGTGAATTCAGTATCTCGTTAGAATCATTAGTTCTCTCTTGTTTATAATCTATTTTTGCATCTGGCATAGAATTACACGGTTATTGCAATAAGTTACAATGACGCTTTTAATTTCTCAAACTTATTAATTCGATCGGCAGTTACGCTACCCTCATACTCAACCTCATCAAAAATCTTAAGCACGTTTTCTTTAGTAAGGTACCCATTTTGCATGTACGTCCTGATTGTTTTGGAAACGGTTTCTGGCCTTTCTTTGTCGCGAAGAACAGCTATGATATGACCTTTTAGCGTATCGTGATGCATCAACCAAGCAAATTGTTCAATGGAAAGTTTTGCTCTGTCTTCCCATGTTCTAATTTCTTTCAAAATTACCTCCGGTTCTCTATATTCTTTTTCTTCCTCGCCGGTGTAAGGATTGTAGGTATTGGCAGAGAGGATGTAGTCGTTTTCAACGATTTCTTTTACGGAGGTAAGCCAGGAGAACCCCTTTTCTTCTTTGGGCTGGCCGCCTTCCCAAAGTTCTAAAAGTTTAGGCAGGTCATTACGGTATTGAGGGCCGTACTTTTTAGCTTTAGAGAGCGAAGAGCCGTCGCCCTGCATATTGAAGAACCAAATCTTTTCTTCTTCGTTGAACTTAGGTTGGATTTTCTTCTTGAACACCAAGAAGCTTGTTTTTACGCCAGCGTAGGGCTGGAATACTCCGGCTGGCATTGAAACAACTGCCTCCAGTTTTGTGTTCTCTAGGAGATAACGGCGGATTTCTTTATCGTCTCGGTTGGTACCAAAGAGGGTGCCTTCAGGCAGAATAATACCAGCTCTTCCTGTGCCAGGTTTTAACGCGTTAAGCACATACCCTAGAAACAAAATCTGGGTCTTCTTAGATTTAACCGGCAAACTCGCTTTAATGCGTTCCAAGTCTATTTTGCCAGCAAAAGGAGGATTGGTGAGCACAACATCATATTGCTTTAAGTCCCCGTCATCCTCTGTGCCCGCCACAGTATCTTTTCTGCGAATATGTGCATCTTCAATACCGTGAAGAATAAGGTTCATTAAGCACAGGCGTACCATCTCAGGATCCACGTCATACCCGTGAAATGTTTTTCCCACCAAAAACTTCCACTGCTGAGTGGTAAGTCGATCTCCATATCCCCTCTTTCTCCCATTTTCTTCTTCTATACTGGCTTTACTGCTGTTTTTGAGCTTTATCCACTCATGTGAAGTTATGAGAAACCCGCCGGTGCCGCAAGCAGGATCAAAAACCGTCTCCCCTATTTTGGGGTTAACCATTTCTATCATGGCACGAATAACGTGCCGGGGTGTGAGAAACTGACCTAACTCCCCTGCCGCATCAATACTATCAAGCAGACTCTCGTATAGATCGCCTTTAATATCGGTGTCTAAACCGGAAAAATTGATGGTATCAATGATCTCAACTGTCCGTTTCAGCGTTACCGCGTCTGGAATAAGAAACTTTGCTTGATAGAATATTTGCTGGATGTTTGAATGCCCATTCTGGAGTTCTTCTATGAATGGGAAAACCTTTGTTCTAACGAATTCATACAAATCTGGACCAGCTTTTTCTCGCCAGCGAGACCATCTGAACTTTTCATTTTCCCCTTCAAAAATAGACTTGTGCTTGTGCCCCGTAAGTTTCTCTTCTTTTTCCATGCCAATATCCTGTTCCTCGAGCATTTTTAGGAAAAAGAGAAAGCTGATTTGCTGAATCCGGGCAATTGGATCTTTAAGACCGGCGCCCCAAAGATAGTCATTAAGCCGCCTAAGTTTTGCCTGGAATTCCTCTTTAAGTTGTTGGACTTCTGGGTTCATACTTTTCCAAATACTCTTTGATTGAGTTCTTCCAAGGTAGATTTTAGAATCTTCTCGTCAAACACGCTGAGAATATGATTAATGCCGCCAAACTGCTGGAAAATTGGCTGGTTGAAAATAGAAACATCCACAGTTTCTTTGTTTGCAAGATATTGCTCTTTTACAAGACGCAGAAGTTTTGTTTGCTCTGGAGAAAAGTTTTTCTCTACCATCCAAGCTTCAAAAAGGTCGTTTACTCTATTTTCCATCATTTGTTCCTCAGTAGGCAACTCTTCAATCTCAAGCGCCTTCTTGAGAAACTGGCTTAGGGTGCCCGGTGGATATCCATAGGCTTCTCTTAGATTTACTTCATTAAAGTAGAATTTGGGCGAATTCAGTTTTTCGCCCAGATAAGAAACTTCTTCATTCGAAAGTTCACTGCCTTCTTTTACTTTGCCAACAAGCGGTTCTGTTTTTGCAAGTTCTTGAACTTCTCTCTCCCATGCAGATTGATATTCATCTGTATCTATGCGCTCCCCTTCTGGTCCCACTTCAATATGGGTCCGCTGAACAACAATGTCGATATTTTCGGGGGCGGTTTCTGGAATCTGTACAAACCGTTGCTGATAAATAAGTTCTCGCTCCTCCTCTGGAAGCTCCTCCACATCGCTTCGTTCCGTACCCCAGGGTATGCCAGTACGTGCTTTGAGAATTTCAGAGTATGGATTGTAGCTTTCATCATTAAAGTAATTAGTAACGCCTGCAAAATCATAGATTCTAAAAGAAGTTTTCCCAATAGCCGGATCCAGACGACTCCCCCGCCCTCTCATTTGTTGGTATAAAATTGAAGACCTGGTTGGACGCACCATAACAAGATTCTCTACCATTGGAACATCAATACCCGTATCTAGCATACCTACGGAAACTGCCATCATGGGTAACTGTTCAAGCTTAAATCGCCGAATCGCAGCGGCTGGGTCTGCAGTATCTGAAGTAATTACTTCAGCAAATCGCCCTTTGTATTCTGGATATATCTGGTTAAAGTAATATGCAAGCTGAGCTGCGTGTTTTTTGGTTACCGCGAATAAAATACTCTTTCTAAGTTTTTGTGACTCGCGTTTTTCTTCTTCCTCACGATATACTTTAGCTACTTGTTCATTGCGAGCCGGAACATTAATCTTTCTTTCCAGATCTTCTGGTTCATAATCCTCATTCTCGTATTCAACGCCCTCAAGCGAGATTTTTGTATCAATACGAACAATATCATACCCGGCAAGATATCCGTCTTTGATCCCTCTCCGAATGCCGTAAATGAAGGTTGGTTTTCCTGCCTGCGCCCTTTCATCCCAACAGTCAAACAGTTTATATGTATTGCGATCTAAGTACATGCTCGGGGTTGCTGTCAGTCCTATCCTAATTGAGTCGAAATGAGAAAGAACGGGATTATAGAGGCCGTAAATAGAACGGTGCGCTTCATCAGAAACCACTACATCAAAATATCCGCTTGTGAAGTTTTGAAGCTGAGAATACATCGTTGGCAAGGTAGAAATGAGGATTGAGGATTCATCCCCCAACTTTCCGCCATAGAGCAGCTTTGAAGAGTAATCTCCCAATATGTCGTTGAAAACTTCCTGCGCTTGTTTTCCCAGATCAATTCTATCCACCAGAAAAAGAACCCTTGTTGCAATCCCAGCTTCGAAAAGACGCTTGAGATAAAGTGCTATAACATCGGTCTTCCCGGTACCCGTTGCCATTAATAAAAGCATCTTGCGCTTTTTATTTTCAAGCGCTTTGTCCATTACGGTCATTGCTTCTTTTTGGTAGGGTCGCAAGGTACGCCATTCTCCTCCTTTGAAGTACTTCTCTGGAGTTGGAATGACAGAGATAGGTTTTTGCTCAAGATATTGAGTTTGAAGTTTTTCTAAATCACGTTGAGAGAAAAAGGTTGTCACCTTTTGCTCCGGACGATGCTTATAATCCCAAAAATAAACATCTTCTCCGTTTGAAAGGAAAATAAAGCTGGTATCTGTAGCTTCTGCATACTCCAAGGCCTGTTGTTTAGCTGCCACGGGGTCTACCGAAAAACGCTTTGCTTCTATGATTGCAATGCTTCTTCCTCTTTTATCGCGAAGAATGTAGTCGGCCCTTCCCTTGGCAGCCGGAACTTCGGTTGATACCTGGTTTTTGTCCTCGATATTCCAGCCAGCCTCTCGGAGTTTTCGATCAATCAAAATACGAGCATCGGTTTCGCGTCCAATTCGTGTTTCTCCTTGTGATTCTGAGTAAATTTCTGACATACACTAGATAAGTTTTTGCTGCTTAAAGCTAAAAAATCCTTTTTTCCCTATAATGACATGATCTATAAGCTCTATACCCAATATCTTTCCTGCTTCCACAAGCTGTTTTGTTATCTCAAGATCCTCGTCTGATGGTGAAAGATTCCCCGACGGATGGTTATGAGCAACTATGAGCTGGGCTGCTAAGTTCTGAATCGCTGGCTCAAATACTTCGCGTGGGTGAACGAGGTGAGAACTCAAGGTTCCCACTGATATAACTTCCTTTTTAACCTCTTGGTTGTGAACGTCGAGATAGAAGATCACAAGATGCTCCTTTTTGTGCGTCCTGGTGTCTTTTAACTCGGTCCATACATCTTGCGGCGAAAGCAGTAATGCAGATTGCTTGTTTTGCAGAAGCCGGCGGCCCAGCTCAAAACAAGCTACTATCTCACATGCTTTAGCCACGCCAAGCCCAAAAGTGTTTTTGAGTTCTTTCACTGATGCCTTTGCTAATCCGACACCGCTAAATTTTTTGAGAATCTTACTTGAGAGCTCAACGACATTTATACCCTTTGCGCCACTTCGTAAAAGTATTGCCAAAAGTTCCGAATTCAAAAGCCGCTCGGGTCCATATTTCTCGAGTTTTTCTCGCGGTCGCTCTACTTTAGGAAGATCTTTTATTCTCATAGGCAAGATTATCTACTCTACCAAAAAATCGCCCTTCGGCAAAGCTCAGGACCGAAGAGTTAACAAAGGTTATGCGACTTGTGGTATACTGAAAGAACACTAGGCGCAGTTCTTACGAAGGAGGTGGGAACAATGAAAAACTTGATTGTTTTCTACCACTTTATCACTTTCCGTCCTGCGACTTCCAAAGAATAAGGCTTGCCCAGCTTCGGTAAGGGCTCCAGCGGGCTACGATGGGGTCCATGTTTCTTCTCCCGTAAAGCTTGGCACATGCCTTGCTAAGTCCAAGGTCTCCAAAGGAGAATACGTCTTCTCGGCCTAAAGAAAATATTAAAAACATCTCGGCAGTCCATCGGCCAATCCCCTTTACCTTCGTAAGCTCTAGAATAGCATCCTCATCAGAAAGACTCGAGAGCCTGGAAAGCGCAACTTCTTTTGTAGCAACTTTCTGGGCAAGATCTTTGATAGAGCGCGCTTTTGCCCAAGACATGCCACTTTTTCTTAGTTCCCTCGCTTGAATTGTCGTGATGTAGTGTGGTTTCACCTTTTTCCTTGGAAAAAGATTGTGAAAACGGCCCAAAATGGCATGGGCCGCTCTATTTCCCAGTTGCTGCGCAATGATTTCACCGCATAAAGAACCAAAGTATTCCGAGGACTTCCTTGGAATTATTTCTTCTAGTTCCCCCACCTGCTCTGCCGCTCGAAAAAGAATTGGGTCAACTTTCTTAAAGTGTTGTCTTATTTTTTGTCTCACTCCTATCGGAATCTCTTAATGTATTCATACTGGTTCATCAACTTTTTTATGTCAGTTACTCTATC
>Ga0213870_1001638_pt1 | contig 9995 bp, 9 predicted proteins | sample WICALVC2017_Meta_FD_160119 | JGI IMG/M metagenome (GOLD analysis project Ga0213870, IMG submission 160119) | Freshwater microbial communities from subterranean cave lake in Wind Cave National Park, South Dakota, United States - WICALVC2017 | ecosystem: Environmental > Aquatic > Deep subsurface >... | reverse complement strand
GTAGAGAAGTTCTTTAATTTTGGGAGAAAATAAGAAAAACTTAATTTATGGCTTGTACTTTGAAACTTCATGATACCAAACTGAAGATTCTACGCCACGTATGCGTGCTGAATCTGAAAAAATGGTAGCAACAGAATCCTGTTTCCCCTCTTCAACCATGACTTCTAACTTAAGTTTAGGTCTAGGTTCTTTAAGCGAAGCTATACCATGACGAGAAAATGGTGGATATTCTTTTGCTTCAGTTACATTCACTCTAGTAATGCCCATGCGAGATAGAGATTCTCTTATAGAATCTAATTCCAATTGCTCTACATAAGTTCCCACTAGATAACATTTTTCTGCTGTTTTAGGGGTTTGTGCCATTTTTTAATCATTCTCCACCCTGGGAGCAAGTATAAAGGATAGCTGTAGCTTATCTATTAGGTTATATTCAAGCTTTAAAGGATAGTCCTTGTTAAGCCTTATTATAACATCATCAGTTAGCTTAGAAGCAGATATCATCTTCTTTAGGTATTCTATTGAATATTTTGCCTTAACCTTGTCAGAGTTGTCAAATTCTATGTTAGTCTCTTCGTCTGCCTTAATCTCTACCTTTGCCTGGCTAAGGTCACCTTCTCCTAGGATAGTTAGCTTTTTAGGCTCTACAATAAAGTTAACTGATTCTGCAACTATGTCTGCATCTTCTATTGCTTCTGAGAGTATTGCAGAAGAGGTTTTAATGCTGACTGAGAACTTTAGCTCTGGAATCTTTTGCTCTTTTTCCTCTAAGTCAATAATTGGCAATGAGAAGGATCTTAGAGTATTGCTTTTCATTATTATCTTAAGCTTATCATCTCCCAGCTCTAGTGATAGCATGTCTTCAGGCTTTGCTCTTCTAAGGATTTGTTTTAAATTACTGAGGTTAATGGCAATCTCCATTTCCTTATCAACGTTATATTCTGTAAAGCAGGAAGAAAACAAGTTGAATATTACCATGGCAACATTAGCTGGATCCATGGCAACTAACTGCATAGAATCACTTGTTATCTTAAACCTTCCTTCTGTAACCAAGTCAGAGATAATGGAAACACTTTCCTTTAAGTATCTAGGCTCTGCCAATGTCAATCTCATGCTGTAACCCCCGATTACTGAATTAACTATATTTCCCAGTATAAATAAGCAGTATTTAATGTTTTTGCTTTTTCTTATGCTATAGTTATTCTATCGCCTTCATTCATCTTGTGGACCTTACTTTGAGAGTAGCCCATCTCAAGAGTCAGGCTTGCTGTGGCATTAATCATTGCCAGAGTGCCATGGGTAGGTATTATGTGCTTTGGCCTTACTAGCTTTATCATATCCCTTAAATCTTCTTTGGCTGCATGGCCAGAAACGTGGATGTCCTTAAAGATCCTAACCTTGTTTTGCTTTAGCTTTTCTTCCATTATCTCCCTATTTTTAATATTAGTTTCAGTCGGTATTACCCTGCACGAGAAAATTATATGATCATCAGGCCTGAAATTAAAGTGAAGCTCTTTGTTAAGCATCTTTGATAGGACAGATTTCGGCTCGCCCTGATGGCCTGTTGCAACTAACAAGAATTTGTTCCTGCGCTTCTCAACATCTTTCAACCTATTCTTTATCTGCTTATTGTATTTTAGTATTTCAACATGCTTTGAGAAATTTATTATTCCGGCAGACTTGGCAGATCTTGAATATTTCTCTAAGCTCCTGCCTAGGAAAAGGATTTTTCTATTAAGCTTCTTGCCGCATTCTATTATTGATTTTAATCTTGCTATATGAGAAGAAAAAGTAGTTACTACAATCGCATTATTACTGGAATTAGTTTCAAGCATTACATCTTTCAGCATCTGCTTTGCAACATTTTCCGAGGGAGTTTTCATCTCATCAGTTGCATTAGTGGAATCAAGGATTAATGCTAGGACACCTTTATTGCCAAGCTCATGCAGCCTTTTCATGTTAGTTTTCTTTCCTAAAACTGGGGATCTGTCAAACTTAAAGTCAACAGCATAAAGAATTACTCCATATTTTGTGTGCAATGCAACAATTGCAGTTTGCGGAGTGGAATGTGTTACATGGATTAGCTCAACAGTTATGTTATTGGTTAATTTATAATGAGAATTTGGATGCAATGTCTTGATATCATTCCTTAAAGTGATTTTTTCTTCTTCTAGAATTGTTTTTATTACTGCAGTGGTGAAAGGAGTGCCTATAATTGGCGCATTAAATTTGTTGCCTATGAAAGGGATAGCACCAACATGGTCTAGATGAGCATGGGAAGGAATAATGGCTTTAACTTTACTTTTCCAGTCTTCAATTGAAGAAATGTCTGGAATTGCTCCAACTTGTGTTAACTCATGAACATCTATCTTTACTATGTCTTCATCTTCCGTATAGTTTATGTAATGCTCAAGATGCAAGCCTAGGTCTAATAGGATAACTTCTCCGTCAATGTTTACTGCAGTGCAATTCCTGCCAATATCAGTATAGCCGCCAACAGCTGTTAGTTGTATTCCCATTCTTAATGCTATATTTTATATTTGTTATAATAATTTGCAACTATGTGACATATTGTGATCCCTGTCCGCTAGTGCACTATACAGCTTTGATTAGCGGACCTTTGGCACAGGCACGTAGTTCGTGCCTCGTAATGCAAATATTGTTTTTTATTTATTATTATAAATGCGGGGAGTAGGATTCGAACCCACGCAGGCACTAAGCCAGTAGATATCTCACATGCCAGAAGCCTTGAGTTTGGGTGCTTACGCTCTACCCCGATTGGCCACTCCGGCATCCCCGCAATGAACGTTAATGAACAAGGGGATCAGCGAATCCATAGAAATACTTTTGTATTTCTAGGTTGCCAAAAATTACTATGATCTTTGAGCATTATAATTCTAGCGCATCCCCGCTTGTATAGAGAAAGTTGTTGATGGGTTTAAAAAGGTTGCTCAAAATAAAATTATATTCTCAGAATTAGCCACTCAACCTATTCAGCCTGTTCTCTATCAGGCTTAGCTCTTCTTCTAGTTTTTCTATCTCGCCTAATTGCTTCTTAGAGATTTTTTCTGGCGTGGGTTCTTTTCTTGATTTCCTTTCCTTAACTGGAGCTCTTTCAAAAACATCTAGCTTTAGGTCAGCTTTAGGAAATTCTGCCTTTAAGTCAGCATTTAATTTGTCTATTTCCTCGAATACATGCTTAAGCTCAATTATTTTCTTAATCTTTTCTTCTCTAGTTTTCCTAAATTGTTCATACTTCTGGAGATTCCGGACAATATCTTTAGTGCATTCCAGAATACTTCTCCTTACAGAAACCGGATCCTTAATGCCAACAAAAAAGCCATACTTGTCTTCCATTTTAGAAACTCTCAGGCTCGTAAAGGCTTTTATCAATTTCCTGCAGCTTTTTCTCAATCTCCTCTAAGCTTGACTGCCAACTTATCAGCTCAGAGTCTTCCTGCTGCTTAAGCTCATTAATCTTCTGTAAAGTCTTTTTAGCCTGCTCTATCTTTAATTTTAATAGTTCAATTACCTCAAGTATATCCTTATACTCATCCAGCTTAATGAAAACAGGTGTATTAGATTTCATCTTATAAAACCTCTTTTTATATATGAAATGCTTTGCATTTCATCTTCCCTCAAATAAAGCTTTATCCATGTACATTACCTTTCTTTGCATCTCTTCAAACTCCTCGCGCCATTTCTCAAACTCTGAATCTATCTTTGTCTTTAAGTCATTAAGTGCTTCTATAATGTAATCACTTTCATTTATCTTATTTCTTATTACATTAACATTTTCTAAAATATTTCTATAATCATCAACCTTAATAAATATAGGACCTCTGGATTTTGTTTCTGGCTTTTCTTTTGTTAAATCAATAGGCTCTTGAGGTTCAATGGTCTTCATTGGTTCTTCTAGCTTAGGCATAGGCTCTAAAGGCAATGGAAATTCTTCTTCAAGAGGCGGAATTTCATAATTGGTAGCTTTAGTCTCTTCTGGCCCAATAGGCTCTAATTCTGGCAATGGAGGCAGTTCCAAGTCATCTTCTGGAAGCTCTGGTTGCAGAAACTCTGGAGGCGGTGGAGGCGGTAAATCTAGTTGTTTTTGCCTTTTCTTGAAAAAGTCTAAGACTCCCATAACTACCCCTTTTATTATTAATTAAATCTATACTTATCCACAAAAATTTCTAGGTATTTTTGTGGCTTCGTAATAGTCAACAACAAACAAAACAATAATCTAATTACTTTGTTGATTGACTATAAAAGAATATTAATGAAGACATTATTAAAGCTTTTTGTGTTATTTGAGAATGGTTACAGATTAAAATAAGTTTGGTTTTATTCCAGTAAAGCATTCAGTGCAGAATCCATTAAAACCCTTTGCAACTTTCTCTAAGCCTTTTTCACTTAAGTAAGAAAGACTATCTGCTCCAATATATTGTCTAATCTCTTCAATACTGTTAGAAGAAGCGATGAGTTCTTTCCTAGTAGGAGTGTCGATACCATAAAAACATGGCCATTGAGTTGGAGGAAAACTTATTCTAACATGGACTTTACTTGCTCCGCCATACTCTCTCATAATGCCAATAACCTTTCTACTAGTATTGCCACGTACAATGCTATCATCTACTACGACTACTCTTCTACCTTCTAATATATCTCTGATAGGGCTTAGTTTTACTTTCGCACCAAAATCTCTTATCCCATTTTTTGGCTCAATAAAAGTTCTGCCAACATAATGGTTCCTCATTAAACCTTGATCATATTCAATCCCTGATTCCATCGAAAATCCAAGTGCAGCATATATCCCTGAATCAGGAACAGGTATGACTATATCTGCTTTAGCTGGAGCTTCTCTAGCAAGCTCTCTGCCCAATTCTTTCCTAAAAGATGCCACATTTTTGCCCCATAGTATACTATCTGGTCTGGCAAAATAGTCATATTCAAAAATGCATTTTGTTTGCTCTATCTTAGCAGCAGAATTTATATTTATATCACGAGGACCTTCTTTATCAATAACAACCAGCTGACCTGGATCTATATCTTTTATGAAGTTTCCATTTAGCAAATTAAAAACACATGTTTCAGAAGTTAAAATGAAACCTCCATTTACAGTGCCAATAGATAATGGTCTAAAACCATTAGGATCTCTATAGCCTATGATTTGATTTTCATCCATTATAAGTAAAGTAGCTGCACCTTTAGGTTTAGTATAATCCCCTCTAAGCTGAGTTAATCCGTCGATCACTTTGTCTTCTAGCCTTTTTTCTTTTGACTTAACAATCAAATGCAACAAGACTTCTGTATCAGAATTAGTTTGTAAAATAGAGCCACTTTCTTCTAATTCATTTCTAATTACATCTGCATTAACTATATTGCCATTATGTGCTATTGCTATTTTCTTACCTTTATGTTGAATTACTATCGGCTGAGCGTTTTCTATCGTACTTGAGCCAGCTGTCGAGTATCTTACATGACCTATCGCTAAGTTACCTGGTAATTCTTGTTGAAAATTTGTTTTTTCGAAAACATGTTGTACCCAACCCATTTTTGCAATACGCTCCAAATTTTCGCCATCACTAGAAACAATTCCAGCACTCTCCTGCCCCCTATGCTGTAAAGCATACAATCCTAGATATACAAGATTAGAAGCATCAGCATGACCATATACTCCACAAACCCCACACATGATATTTTAAAGAAAGAACAAGCAGTAGTATAAATTGATTTCCATCTTTGAGTATAATCACGGAATTAAAATCTTGAGAATCTAATAAAAACACAAAGATTTATAAATGAAAACATTTCCCTAAATATGGTATTTTCTGAGATTACATTAGGGGCTATTATTTGATTCTATCACTGAGATATATTATTGAGTTTCATAATCTATTTAAATGAATCTAAACTTTCTTTCTTTTTTAGTATGCTTGAAACTAAGAGAAATGCAAAACTTGTTCTTGAGGATGGAAGTATTTTTCATGGATTTTCTTTTGGAGCTGAAAAGTCTGTTTCTGGTGAAGTAGTATTTAACACTGGCATGGTCGGCTATCCCGAATCTTTTACAGACCCATCTTATAGAGGACAAATTCTTGTATTAACATATCCTTTAATTGGCAATTATGGAGTGCCTGGAGATGAAAAGGAAAATAATTTGCTAAAGAATTTCGAATCAGACAAAATACATATACAAGGTTTAGTAATATCTGATTATTCAAATAATCATAATCACTGGAATTCCAAGAAGAGCCTTTCTGAATGGCTAAAGGAGAATAATATTCCTGCTATTTTTGGAGTTGACACAAGAAGTTTGACAAGAAAGCTGAGAGAAAAAGGAGTGATGCCTGGCAAACTAGTAATTAATGATAATGATGTAAAAATAGAAGATCCTAATAAAAGAAATCTTGTTGATGAGGTCAGCATAGAAAGAAAGCAGATTTATGACAATGGAAAGAAAAGAATTCTTCTCATAGATTGCGGTGTTAAAAATAATATAATCAGGAGTTTGCTAGCTAGAAATGTTACTGTTATCAGAGTGTCATGGGACTATAATTACCATAGCGAGGATTATGATGGCATAGTAATCTCTAATGGCCCTGGAGATCCGAAGATGTGCGGGGCTACTATAGAGAATCTAAGGAAGGCTATCAAGGATAGAACTCCAATATTTGGAATTTGCCTTGGCAATCAGATTTTAGCTTTAGCAGCCAATGGAAATACTTACAAGCTCAAGTACGGGCATAGAAGCCAGAACCAGCCTTGCACTGAGTTGGAAACAGGAAGGTGCTACATCACTTCCCAAAATCATGGTTATGCTGTTGATGCAAGGAAATTAAGCAAAGATTGGAAGCCTTGGTTTGTTAACGCTAATGATAAAACTAACGAAGGATTGATGAATAAGAGATTATCGTTCATGAGTGTGCAATTTCATCCGGAGGCAACTCCAGGGCCCATTGATACTAACTTTTTGTTTGATAGATTTTTGAGGATGGTGAAATGAAACAAAAACAAGAATACGTATATCACGTAGATGGTAACGATAAAGTACTCAGAAAAGTGACTAGAAAGGAAATGCGGGAGAAAACCTTGCTGCATCGCATTTCAGATATTCTTGTTTTTAACTCAAAAGGAGAGATTTTGGTGCATAAAAGAACTATTACTAAAGATTTGTTCCCCGGATTCTATGCAGTTTTAGTAGGAGGATCGGTATCTTATGGTGAAACTTACGATGAGTGCGCTCAAAGGGAAGTGCATGAGGAAATCGGCATTAAAAATGCTCATCTGAAATTTCTTTTCAAATTCACATATATTGGACCTCATAATAAATCACTGGGGCATGTTTATAAGATGATTCATAATGGACCCTTCAAATTTCAAAAAGAAGAGATAGCTTTGGCAGGGTTTATGTCACTTTCTAAATTAAAACAATTTATGGAAAACAAAAAATTTTGTCCAGATGACTTAGAAATCTTCAAAAAATATCTAAAAAGGTTCCATGGAAAAACACAAAAATAAAAGAGCAATAAAAAAACCTAAAAAAGTCCTTATCATAGGATCGGGGGCACTTAAGATCGGGGAAGCAGGAGAATTCGATTATTCGGGAAGCCAATGTATCCGAGCATTAAAAGAAGAAGGAATTCATACAGTCTTAGTCAACCCTAACATAGCTACATATCAGACTAGTGAAGGCATGGCTGATACAGTTTATTTTTTACCTATTACTCCTTACTTTGTTGAGAAAATAATTGCAAAGGAAAGGCCTGATGCAATCCTGCTGTCTTTTGGCGGGCAGACAGCTTTAAACTGCGGCTTAGATTTGGATGAGAAAGGTGTATTGAAGAAGTATAAAGTTAAAGTTATAGGAACGCCTATAGAGGCAATAAGATTAACTGAGGATAGAAAGCTGTTTGCAAAGTTCCTTAATAAAATTGATGTTAGAACACCCAAAAGCCAGACAGCATCTAAAGTTGAACAAGCTTTAGATATTGCAAAAAAGCTTGGCTATCCAGTAATGGTAAGATCAGGATTTTCTTTGGGAGGCCTAGGATCAGGGGTTGCTGGAAATCTAGAAGAGTTAAAATCAATTGCATCAAAGGCTTTGTCACATACAAAACAAATTCTTGTTGAGGAATATCTTAAAGGATGGAAGGAAATTGAATATGAGGTTGTTAGAGACATCAAGGATAATTGCATTACTGTCTGTAATATGGAAAATCTTGATCCAATGGGTATACACACTGGAGAAAGCATTGTTGTTGCTCCATCACAGACTTTAACTAATACTGAATACCATAAGCTAAGGGATATTTCTATTAAAGTCATAAGAAATTTGAAAATAATAGGAGAATGCAATATCCAGTTTGCCCTTGCTACTGATTCTGTGGATTATAGAGTAATAGAAGTAAATGCCAGGCTTTCTAGATCATCTGCTTTAGCTTCAAAAGCTACTGGCTATCCTTTGGCATTTGTTGCGGCTAAATTAGCATTAGGCCATTCACTTGCAGAGATAGAGAATTCTATTACAAAAAAGACTAAAGTATGCTTTGAGCCTGCACTAGATTACATAGTGTTGAAAATTCCTAGATGGGATTTGCAGAAGTTTAAGGATGTTGACACCAGGATTGGAAGTGAGATGAAATCAGTAGGAGAAGTAATGGCAATTGGCAGGAAGTTTGAAGAAGTACTGCAAAAGGCAATTAGAATGCTAAACATTGGTATGCATGGCTTAGTTTGCAATAATATTGAATTTGAAAATCTTGAGCAGGAAATGGCCAATCCCACAGACAGAAGAGTTTTTGCAATTGCACAGGCTTTGAAAGACGGCATTAGTGTAGATAAAATATATAGCTTGTCGCATATTGACAAATGGTTTCTTTACAAGATGAAGAATATTGTTGAGATGGAGAATAAGATAAGGCTTTACAGCCTTACAGAGGATTTGCTAAGAGCAACTAAGCAATTAGGATTTTCTGATAAGCAGATTTCAATAATAAAAGGGAAAACTGAACTAGAGATAAGAGAGAAAAGAAAAGCTTTTGGAATATTGCCTTATGCAAGGCAGATTGATACATTAGCAGCAGAATATCCTGCAGAAACTAACTATATTTATATGACCTATAATTCAGAGCAGCATGATATAATTCCTAAAAGAGAAAAAGCAATAATAGTTCTTGGCTCAGGTGCTTATAGGATTGGCAGTTCTGTTGAGTTTGACTGGTGTTGTGTTAATTCAGTCCTGACAGCAAAGAAGTTAAGATATAAAACTATAATGATAAATTATAATCCTGAAACTGTTAGCACAGATTATGACATATGCGATAAGCTTTACTTTGAAGAGCTTAGCTTTGAGAGAGTCTTAGATATCTATGAATTTGAAAAACCTCTTGGAGTAATAGTTTCAATGGGAGGACAGATTCCTAATAATATTGCGCTAAAGCTTTACAATCAAAAGGTAAAGGTTCTTGGGACAAGCCCATTGGACATTGACAAGGCAGAGGATAGGCATAAGTTTTCTAAGCTTCTTGACATCTTGAAGATAGAGCAGCCAGAATGGAAAGAATTAGTTAGCTTAGAAGATGCTAAGAAATTTGCAGAGAAAGTAGGTTATCCGGTGTTGATAAGGCCAAGCTATGTGCTTAGCGGCTCTGCAATGAGTGTTGTGTTTGAAGAGAAAAAATTAGTAGAATATCTTAAAAAAGCTGCAGAAATATCGCCAGAGCATCCTGTTGTCATAACTAGGTTTATAGAAAATGCTAAAGAGATTGAAATTGATACTGTTGCAAATAATGGCAAGATAATCGCTTATGCAATTACTGAGCACATTGAAAATGCTGGAGTGCATTCAGGAGATGCAACTTTAGTGCTTCCCTCACAAAAGCTTTACTCAGAAACTATTAGGAAAGTGCAGGAGTGTGCAGCTAAAGTTGCAATTGCATTAAAGATAACAGGACCTTTTAACATACAATTCCTTGCAATTGATAATGATATTAAGGTTATAG
>Ga0213870_1001637_pt1 | contig 9995 bp, 12 predicted proteins | sample WICALVC2017_Meta_FD_160119 | JGI IMG/M metagenome (GOLD analysis project Ga0213870, IMG submission 160119) | Freshwater microbial communities from subterranean cave lake in Wind Cave National Park, South Dakota, United States - WICALVC2017 | ecosystem: Environmental > Aquatic > Deep subsurface >... | reverse complement strand
TATCCGCCCCCAGGTCTTCAGCAATCTCGGCGGCGGCGCGAGAGGCGCGCAAGAATTCCCTGGACGTCGAATCGTTGAGGGCGGGGACCCGATCGAGGTACTGATTCACCTCGGCCGTGGCCGAGGCGCGCTTCTGGCGGAGGTCAGCCTCGACCCCCACTTGCTGACGCATCTGTTCGGCCCGCTGCCACGCCAGTTGATCGGACGCTTGCGCGGAAGTGATCCGCCCGGCGTCGACCGCCGCTTGCAGCTGTTCAGTGGAATAGAACGTCGGGGTCTGAGCGGGCTTGTCTTTCGGTGGTTCCTGCTGGCGGGCGACCTGAGCGCGGAGGGCGGCAGCCTCCGCCTTGTACTCGTTCTTTTCGCGGACGACGTCCTCAAAGCGGACCCCTCCGGGTTCAAGGGGATGCGTCCGCCCCTCCGTCGCTACGACGGGTTCGGTGACTCCCTCTTCGGTCGTCGTCTCTGTCTCGTTCGCTGTCTCGTCCGCCATGTCGGTTCCTCGTCTTCGATCCGCCCAGTTAGGCGCCGGCACCGCGCATAGATCCGAGCCTTTCCTCGATGTCAGGCTGCGTCGGCCAGCCGTGAGCGACCGTGCGGGGTCCCCGGACAAAGAAAAAGCCCCCGGGGTGTGAAACCCGGGGGCTCGTGGTGTCGAGGTGACCCGCTTCCGTGACACTGTGCGTTACATGGTGAGTTGCTTCCTCATGAGGAGTGCGAAGTTGTGATTCAGGTCGGCTGCCGTCAGGACGTCACGGGGAGTGAAAACTTTCAGGGTCGGGATCGCCGGCCGCCCGTACACCGGAGGCGGCGCGATCACGCCTGCGACCGCAGCCGCAGGAGCCAGAGCGGCTGTGGCCGCTCCCACTCCGAGCATACGAAAGAACCCGCGCCGGTTCATGACCAGAATCCTAGCACATTACTTCTGGGCGACAAAAGCGGTCGTGTACGTGTGCGGAAGATCTCCAGAACTCACCTCCCAGTGTTCCTTGAAATCGCAGGACTTGATCCGGCCCCCGATGACGTGCAGCACGATGTCACCCGAGTGCCCGGCGCCTAACCACGCCCGGATCGTGACGTCCAGTTCGGCCGCCGTCACTTTCACGTAGGTTCGCGCCCCGCCTTGACCACCTCCGGCAGGACATCGAGCGCGATCTCCAGCGCCTTGAGCCAGCCCGAACAGCAGGCGATGTCCTCCCGGAGCCGGTGCACTTCCTCGGCGGTGACCCCGCGGCCGTGGGCGAGCCGGTACTCAGCACTCTTCGACTCCTGCTCGACCCGGGTCCGGTGCTTGGAGAGCACGTCCTGGAGGATCGCAAACCCGGGGTGGTTCAGGGCTTGTTCGGCCCGGGTCGCCGCCGCCTTCTGCTCGTTGGTGACGACCGGGCGGGGTCCTCGGAGGTGCTCATTCGTGTACTTCTGCCAGTCTTCGCTCGTGATGGTCACGCGACCCTCCTCATCAGCAGTACCCCGACCATGAGCACCACCGTCGCCAAGGTCGCCACCCGTGTCGGGAAGTTGGCAAGACAGGACACCCCCAGGGCGACCACCGATCCGGTCACGGGGTCGGCCGGCGCGAGCGCCCCCCCGTAGCGGTAGAGCCACCAGCCGAGGACGAGCACGATCACGAGCCCGTTCTCGTAGAAAGCTTCAAGGTAGTCGTTGTGGGCCTCGTTGTAGACCTCCCCGGTCTGGACTCCCTCAGAACGAACCCACGTCCGGGCCTGCTGTTGGAACGCCCCGTGGCCGGCTCCGTGGAGGACCTGACGCCACGACTGAACGCTTTTCCGGGCAGTGACCTCCCAGATGCGTCTGCGGGCGAACACGGAGTCTCCAAGGTGGCGGAACTTCCAGCCTCCCGGCTGGTTGCCGATCTTCAGCATCCGGTAGCCCAAGGCCCCGACAATGGCAGGCAGCATCCAGAGCCACGCTGACGGCACGACCCAGAGAAGGCCGGCGCTCGTTGCCATTGTGGCCACGCTGGAGCGGCTGAGGAAGACGCCGGATGAATAGAAAACGGCCAGCCAGACCCCGTAGTCGGTCAGGAACCCGAGCGGGATCAGGAGGGCCAGATAGATGCCGAGCCCCGTCCGGTGACCGAAGGTCCCGTGGATGTTCGTGCCGTCGAAGAAGACCGGCGCCTTGAAATATTGCGCGATCCCGAGGCCCGTCTGGGCGACCCCGAAGACGAGGAGGGCCGTCAGCCACGCATCGAGCGCCCATTGGGGGGCCTGCAGACCAAGAAAGACCCCCATCGCCACGAAGGGCCAGAGAAGCCCCCCGGAGATGCGAGGCCAGCCCTTGAACCACCACCAGACGCATCCTGACGCCGCGAGGACGCCGAGGCCCGGGTCGACCCAGCCGGCGAAGAGGGTGCCAGTCACCATCCGGTAGAGGTCGGAGGGCACGTCCCGGGTCGAGAATCCGTACCCTCGAAAGAACCACGCCAGCCCGTAGGCAGTGATTGGCAAAAAGACCATGGCGAGGAGCCAAAGGAGGGTCACGACAGGAGCCAGTTTATGAAGAGCGCCGCGCCGGCTAGCACACAAAGACCCGCAATCCATACGACCCCGGAGAGATCGCCGGCCATGTCCAGGTAATGAGCGCTGATGTCCACATCCTCGAGCGGAGGGGGATGGGCCCCGCAGACTGGACACGACCACACCACCCCGCCAATGCAAGGGCCGCACAGAGCGCAGTCGCACCACCGGAGCCGGTGAATCTTCTCCAGTGGACCGTGGCAGAAGGCGCAGGGCGAACCGACTCCAGTCATGGTCAAGATAATGCGCGGGGGTGGGAGGGTCACTTCGAGGTCTCACGCTCCTCACGGTCCCGAGACCGGAACCCGACCACACGAGAGAGCGGCCGGTTCTTCGCGTCGTAAAGGACAGGCCGGCGGGGCTCATCCACGATCACGTCCCTGCCCTGCTCGGAACCGCTCTGGCTCACCCCGTCGCCCCCGCCAAGCGATTCGCGCATAGCGAGCGATGTAGAACGAAAGCCTCGATAGGTCGGTCATCGCCGCACCCCGGACACCGCTTATAAGTTCTGAGTAGCACCTGCCAACTCATCACTGCTCGGAGCCTCAGTCTGCATTCCGGGAAGTTCGCCGGCCGATGGCTGACTTCCTTGACCTCCCCCGGAATTCCCGAGGGTGTTGGAGAACTCGCCCGCTGCCGCGGCAAGTTGCTGGGCCTGCATGGCCTGCTGAATGCGCATGTTCAGTTGCGCGATGTATGCCTGCGCGAGCCCCGTTTGAAGGGCGGGGAGTTCTACTTGATCGGCCGCGGCCTTCTGCTCCATGTCCGCCATGAGCTGCTGAAACTTCGCGAGGTGTTCAGCCGGATCTTCCAGCGGAGTCCCGACTGGAGGATGGCCTTCCATGATGGCGAGGGCGGCATCTTCGGCCGTGATCTTCGGACCGGACACCACCCCCGGCGGCTTCTTGATGTACCGCGTCGGGTCAAGCGCCGTTGCCTTAATTAAGTCGGCCTGCCAGTTGTAGTACTGCTCGGGACCGACCGTCCCCACCTGGAACGACAGCGGGTTGAACACCGCCATACCGATCGCCTGCAAGGCTTGCTGCACCAGTCCCTTGTTCGTGTTGAGGAGCGTCGGCTGCCAGTCCCACGCGATCGGGACGGCGATGTCGAGTGGGTCCCTGATTTCCCGGTACGGGTCCTCGTGCTCTTCGAGTTGGCCCGTGGCGAGGTACTGTTTACGCTTCTTCAGAAAGCGGCCATTCAGGAGATGGAACTGCTCCCACATCTGCCGGAAGCCCATGAACAGCCGGCGCAGCACCTGCTCTGGCATGGCCGCGCCCTGCTGGAGAATAGCCATCGTCGTCCCGAGCGTCCTGAGCGCCGAGGCTTTACCTTCGGGCACTTGGCCCCTCTGGATCGGCCCGATCTGAGTCACGTCATCCATGAACTGCTTGGCGAGACCCACCATGTTGAACCCGAACGTCTGATCGGCGTGGGGCAGGGTCGGGAAGTGGACGTCCTGCATCGGGTTGTCGATCGGATAGAGATCCCCCGGCCAGAGATGGATCGTTTCCGGCTTCATCCCGCTGGAGGCCCGGTAGAACCCAAAAGGACGGTTGGCCAGATCGCCGTTGTCCGTCATCTGGTTCAGCATCACGTGCAGGAAGTCATGCAGTCCTTCCATCACCTCGAGCAGCGAGATGCCGTAGATTTGCCCTTCCACGGGGATGTAGCACGTGTGCGACAGAGGGCGCTTGGGGGGCATTCCGGGATAGAGCTCCGTCAGGTGCTTGGCCCGGATCAGAACCTCCGCTTCCTTGATGACCCAGAAGATGACTTCTTCCTGCAACGCGTCGTCATCGACGTCCCAGCCCCCGAACCACTGAATCAGGGTCAGCCATTGCCGATCGTAGTCGTGGGGCCCGCCGGGGCTGATCCCCGCCGCGTCGTCCTTCTGCTGCTTCGGGGCGTCGTCGGTGTCTCCCCCGTCGGTCGGCACCCGGCCCCCGGCCGCGGCGTCGAGCTTCTTCCAGTCCTCGGGAGAGATCAGATCGTAGATGCCGTCCTTCTCGCCTCTGCGCAGCTCGTCGAGGGTGATCCGGCTCATGCGGGCGACCCACGGCGCGCCCTTCGGGTTCTGCGGGCTCACCGGCTGCGGATTCTCGCAGCGCACAGGAACGACCACGTCCTCGAGATCGTCCACGATCGCCACGGGACCGTCGAACACGACGGCGTCCCAGACGGCCATCAGCTCCAGCCGGGCCTCGTCCTTGTCCCACACGGTGAAATCGACGTCCGTCGTCTGCCCGTCCTCATTGAGGAACGTCCCCGCCCAGTGCGTCCCCGTCTCGTTCCGGGCGACGAGTTCGGTCACCTGGGGAAACAACGCCTGAATCTGCTCGGCCATGAACTCGATGAGCGGCCGGTCGTCGTGCTGGAGCACCCGCACGTCCGTCAGGCGGGACGAATACTTGACCCACGGCTGAAAGCTGAACACACAGGGGTCCTTGCAGAACTGCGCGATGTACTTCTGCACGAATTGCTCGCCGTCCGCTTCGACGAACAACTGATGGTCGATCAACCCGTTGGCCGCTTCCGCCGCCTCCCGGAGATCGCGGCGCACCTTCGGCTCCATCATGGGCCGGATGCCCATGACGGCGTTGAAAAGGCCGGCTTCGACGCGGAGTTCGTTCGCCATCATGGCGGGGTAGTGATGATTTGAACACCCCTCCCACGGCGGCGATTCCCGCTGGGTCCAGCCACGGAATTTCGCGTACCGCTCCATCCGTTTGTCAAGCCACGTTTGCCGCGCGCCCATCGTGTCGTCGACCCGTTCAATGACGCCCTGCACGACGTCCGCGGCGTCGATCGTCATCCGGCGCTTGCGAAGTTTCGGGCCGTCGGACTTTTTCTCCTCCGGTGTCTCGTCCGGGGCCGCGAGGTTCAAGGGGTTCGCGTAGTCGTCAGCCATGCGCCGCTTCCCTGACGTACACGGCCCCGCCGCACTGCGGACAGCGCTCGGCGATGTGAAGGACCGCGCACCCGGGCTTGCTATCGGGGCACGACACCATGGTGTCGACGAACTTCCTGTCACAGCGAACGCACATCTTAGCCAAGGATCAGGCCCTCCAGCGGGCGCGCACGCCGCGGCAGGTCTTGAGGCACGAAGAGCAGGGGGACGCGCTCACGGATCGCCGTGATCTCCTGATCCAACAGCCGGTTGAACTTCTCCTCCGTCACCAGACAGGCGGCAAGAAACTGCTGATAGAGGGCGCGGCAATCCTCGCAGTAACGCGCCTGGTTGCCCTCGGCGGCGGCGAGCCTGACCGCTTCCGCCTCGACGGATTGCCGGCAGCCGTCGCAGGGAATCATCGGAACACCCTCAGCATCGTGTCACCGCAGCAGACGGGCGTCCGTGCTGGAATGAACGGGGGCGAGCCGTTGACCGGCTCCAGCCCCGTGAAGTAGTGGCCCGGCCCGCCGGGGGGTTTGAACTCGTGGAGGATCACGCGGTAGGCCCGGCCTCCGCATCGCCGACACGTCAGCCACGCATCGTGAACGTGCCGCCCGGAACAGTGCGCGGGGCAGGACGGGCCCTCAGGCGGCAGAGGCATGACCCGCGGCACCGTCCCGGGTAGCACGAGGCGCGGCTTCGTGGCGAAGATCTCGGCCCAGCGTTCGTCGCTCACCGGAGGCGCTTCTTCTGCTTTCGCAGCTTGACGATGCGCCGCCGCAGGCGCCGGAAGGGATAGCGCGTGACGGCTTCTACCCCGTCCTTCCAGCTTCCGCCGAGGCGTTCGTACTGCACGACGAACCAGCAAAGGAACGCTGTCCGCATCCCGAGCAATTCCGCCTGACGCTTGATGCGACGCTTGGAGTTCCAATGCACGACGGCCACGCCGGCCGCCGTCAGTCCGGGCGTCGTAGTGTACTGACCGCACACGACGCAGCCGTACTTCCCCCGCTGAAGTTTCGCCTTGAACTTCGGCCTGAGACCGTGCTGCACCTCGGTCGCCATTATCCCGTTTTTCCTGTGTCGGAACACGCTCTCTAATCCGCCACCGTAATGAAGTGACACAAGCACGAACAGTCACCCGCCGGCGGCGAGCGCCGGCACAGGTAGACGTCGTCCTTGGCCGAGCATCCGAGGACGCAATCGTTCCGGGTGAGCGCCTCACAGATCCAGCAGCTCCACGGCGCTTGACCAGCCATTCCGTGGATCAGGCAGGCCATCAGGTTCATCCCGTTCTCCTATGTCGGAACGCGAGCCCCCGCGTGTAGCCCTGAAACGAGGGGCGATCCAACACGAAGTAGCGCACCAGATCGGGGAAGTCCTTGTGGCGGTCGCGCACCTTTTCTTTCGGTTCCCGGTCGCCCCCTCGAATCCACTCGTCCCACGTCCAGTGCGTCATACCGTAGATCATACGCGGGCAGGTGTTGAAGATGCTGAGGCGCGGGCGCCGTGTCCTCGGATCGGGGCGCAGGAATTCCTGCACCTGCGAGATGCCCGCGTTGATTTCGTCGTTCGCCAGATCGCAGCGGAGCCCTTCTGCGTCGTATTCCTTGCGGATCGTCCAGCCCCGCTGCATCCGGTCGTTTGTCTCGGTGGCGATGTTCGGGTCCATGAGTCGCTTCACCGGACGTATCCGGTGCTGCTCCTCGAAGGAGCGGATGGTGTTCACGACGTCCTTGGCCGTCCCCTGCGCTTCAAGTTCCCCGACGAGATAACAGTCGTCCGACGGGGCGACCGCGAACCAGCCGATGGCGTCCGCTTTCCTCGGGTGCGGGTCGATCACCATGACCACGGGCCACCCCGGGGGAATCGGGAACGGCTCGACGACGTGAGTGAATGTCCCGATGTCGTTGCCGTGACAGGAGGGACAGGTACCGTCCATCCCGAGCACGCGCTTCTGACAGCGGTAGCACCACGTCGCGTACGTGCGCTCGAACAGAGAGTAGACGACCCCCGAGAGGTGGATGAACCGGCCGTAGAGCCGGACTGCGCGCTGCTCATCGGTCAGCCGTTCCGCGATGGCCTGGATGTCCTCTGCGGAAAGGATCGTGTTCCGTTCCGTGAAGAGCGTCACCGCATCAATCTGGGCGTGCTGATTCGGACCGGGCAGGCCGGGCTCGTAGACTTCGTCGAAGAACCACGTGGCGTCGGTCTGCGCCACGCCGGCTTCATCGGGCGGGGTGAACGCCGTGATGATCTGGCCGCGGACGTCGAGCGTCCTGAGACGGTTCTCCCGGTAGATGTCCGCCGGCGGAAGCTCGTCGTGACAGATCAGGTGCAGCGAGGAACCGGCGAACGCCGACAACTCCTGATCGTAGGACATGAACTGGATCGACGAGGTGCCGCTGACGGAGTTGACCTCCCCGGTGGGGCCACGCCAGTAGGAGTCGACGGTGACGTGCAGCGTGCGATACCGTTCCGAGTATGCTTTCTCCCACGAGCCGCCGACCAGACACTTACGCGGAATCCAGCCCCAATGCCCCCGACCCTCCGAGGGGTCCCCGGCTCCGTTCCAGTGATCCCACCGGAGTTTCGGCTTGATGACGGGTTCGAGCGTGTCCGTCAACGAGTTGCACACGACGCGGGCGCGTATCGGGGCCCGGATCTTCTCACGCGGGTAGACGCCCATCAGCGAGATCGGAATGTGGCCGGTGGTCTGGATCGACAGCTCCGCCAGCGAGGTGTCGCTTTTCCCGCTGCGACTGCCCCCCACCAGCGCAATCTCCCGCTTCGTGCTCGTGTGAACGGTCAAGGCATCCGCGTTGCGGACCTGGTAGTACGCGAGCTGGCATTCCTTGCGATCCGTTTCCACCGCGGTCGTCATCTGCGTCAGGACCGAGCGGAACCACACGGGGTTCTTCCGGGCCCGAGCGACCAGCTCGTCCCGGGAGAGCGCGCCGAGTTCGCGCAAATCCAGCACTAGACGACTCGCCGTGCGCGACGCTGATCGTACCTGTAATGCGCCCGCCGAGCGAGGCAGTAGACGACGGAGAGGGGCGTCGTCACGGCCACCCCGCCAGGTACAGGGGAGTCGGCGCCGCCGGTTCACATTCCACCCGGAGCGCCCCACCGTCGCGGGCGATCAGGAGTGCCACCACGTACACGTCCGCCCACGGCATCGGAATGAACTTCCGGTTGACCGGATGGGGATGCCGGTAGCCGTAGAGCCGGATCAGACCGGCCCCCACCAACGCGAGCCGCATCAGGAGTTCGTAGAGATTCAGGATCATGTAGGGCGCGTCGTAGCCCTTCCACGTCGCGACGCCAGCCACGGTGGGCCAGTGCAACGTCACCCGGGCGTCGAGGATGATCTGCTCATTGGACACGCGGAAGTAGAGATCGCCCACGCGGTCGGCCCAGTCCGGCTCGATCAGCCGGTCGAACATTACCAGCAGGGGCGACCCGTTCGGGTCGATCGTCACGAGGTCCTCGACGTCGCTCGCCACGCCCCCGTGGGCCTGGGTCAGTCGGGAGACGGGCCCGACGCGATCGAGCCAGTACAGCTCCGAGGGGAAGAACTGCTCGCGCGCCGTCCTCACGTGAGTGCCCGGATCGCGGCGGCCGCAGTGTAATACGCCGCGACGGCCGCCCGGGTCCTCACGGTCATCTCAAAGGGCATTCGCTCTTCACAAATCCGTCGCGTCAGGTCATCCGCCAGCGCCTCGAGCATCTGGGCGCATGTCTCGCGCTCGGCGGCGATGGCCAGCGTGATGACGTGCGAGATTTGCTCCGGGTCCGGCGGCCAGTCCACGATCGGCCAAATCATGTCGTCCCACTGGCTCGGCGTCATTGCGTCATTCAAACCTCGTCGAGCCTCTTGAGGTATTCGCCTGCTACCGCCTCGTTAAAATCAACGGACCTATGGTAGGCAATCTCACACTCCCGGTCGTTCTTCATCACGGGAATCCACGGCTCCCGGATGCCGAGGAGAGTGCGGAGCATCTCGTGCCCCCGCTTGATCGCCTGCATGCCGGCGAGGAAGGGGTCGCTGGAGAATGCCGGGGCTGGTTGGAGGTGAAGATGGTGAGCGTCACGGTTCCCAGATCACGTCGAAGAAGAGAATCAGCGCGATCCCCAGGACGAGCACGACGACGGCCCGGTCGAGAACGCTCAGGCGACGCTCACGCGCCGCCCGAGACGGGCGCAGACGACCCAGCCAACTGCCATGATCACCCGGCCGATCCTCGAGTCCCCGTACGCCATCTCCCGGGCCCACGGCCGGGCGATCGCCGCTACGAGCCACGTCATGATCCGCGAGCGGCGCATCCAGCTGACGACCGTGGGGGCCCAGACAAGGTAGCCCGCGCGGACGTCGGCAGGGACCAACCGGCCGAACGCCTGATCACGCTCGTACGTCTGGTCGGTCATGAGGCACTGGCGGTGGAGCTCGCCGCAGATGACGCTATCGTCACCACCGCCCTCTCCCGCGTCGCCTTCTTCGCCGGGCTCGTCGGTCGGGGGCTCCGCCGGCGGGCCCGGCGAAGAAGGCGACGCGGGAG
>Ga0213870_1001636_pt1 | contig 9997 bp, 11 predicted proteins | sample WICALVC2017_Meta_FD_160119 | JGI IMG/M metagenome (GOLD analysis project Ga0213870, IMG submission 160119) | Freshwater microbial communities from subterranean cave lake in Wind Cave National Park, South Dakota, United States - WICALVC2017 | ecosystem: Environmental > Aquatic > Deep subsurface >... | reverse complement strand
ATATTTTAAAATCCTTTACCATTATTCTGGCTCCAGCAGCATTCTCATGTCCCCCACCATGCCCTATACCTTTCGAAGCTTTTTTGAAAATCTTACCTATGTCAAATTTATATGTCCTACCACTTAAATGATAAAAACCTTTTTTCTTATCAAATATGATAAAGGTCTTATCTGGATACAAATCAAGAACTATACTAGCGATAACAGAGGTTATGGAATATTTGCTTTTTATCTCAATGAAATTTACAGATTGAAGTCTAGATTTTTTAATGGTGTCTAATTGACTCTTAATTTCTTTGAAAAAGATTTCCTTGAATCCATTAAACTCTTTGTTTTCAAGAAATTCATTAATATTTTTTGATTCAGAAAGAATTTCCGCAATTTTTGGTAAAATTTCATTTCCCTTGACAGCTTTTGCTGCCGATATAGTTCGGACAACTTCTTTTTCATATATATTGCCTCTTATTACATGATCACCGACGTCTCCAATTTTGTAAAGCCAATCAAAATTTTTCATTCCGGCTTTTTCTAGAATATCAAAACAAAAATGGGAAGTTGAAATGTACAGATTTGGATTTTTGAATCTAGGATTTACATAAACAAAACCTAATTTATTCAAGTCATTTGAAATAGGATGATGATCTATTATGAGAGTTCTTTTATTTCCAAAACCTTTCAAAAAATCTGGATAGCTATCAAGAGCAAAATCTAGAAAGACTGCCATAGAAACTTTTTTTCTACTAAATATTATAAAAGAATTTTTATCCAAATCGCCTGTAAATAACTTGGCTCTAATTTTTCTTTGTTTGAAATAAGCTAACATTAAAGCTGCGGAACAAGTTCCGTCGGGATCAGAATCGAAGAAAATTCCTACATCTTTCTTTGTATTCTTCAAAAAATCTATGGCTTTTTGCATAAAATCACATGCGGAGGGCAGGATTTGAACCTGCGAACCCACTAAGGGATTAGCTTTCCTATCATCTTGAATCAAATCTCAAGATAAAATCTTGAGGCTAATGCCTTTGACCAGACTTGGCTACCTCCGCGTAATTGTAAAAATATAGAAAGAAGTTTATAAAATACTATTCTAAAACTAAAGAATGAGATTCTTATATGTCTGCAGGTCTGATTGTTGCTCTTCCGTTTGCTTTTGCTCTTCGCATCGCATCTCCTAACATGTCCTTTACTGTCCTATCAAGAGCCTCGTAGAAATCTCCAGAGCATCTCATTCCCTTACATGCTTCCTTTACCTTAGATCTAACAACTAATGCCATTAAAATCACCTTGTAAATACTATCAATTCTTAATTTAAAAAGGTTTTGGTTTTACTCAGAGTTTTATATTCTTTACGTACAGAATAATTGTATGAATAAGAAACAGAGAAATTTTGTTACAGCTTTCGCCATGTCTGTTCTGATGTCAACTGGAATAGCTCTTGCTACAGGCCCTGGTGTGCACACGAGTTGCATGGGACATGAGGCGTCTGCTATTTCCCCTCCTGGATCGTCAGAGGAAATTCCTGATGGGATGCCTGAATTTAAGGCATTCATTGACACCTTACCGAGCCCGCCTGGTACCATATACAGCTTTATTGCCAGTTTGCATGAAGGCTCTCACGAAGCATGCGACGAAGTCTTAGAGTAATTAATTTTTCAAAGAACTTTTTTAGCATAAGAAAAGTGTAGAAATCATGCTCCCAGCGGGATTTGAACCCACATTGGAGGCTTTCCTTAATCATCTTTTATCATGTCCTTCGAACAAGATTTCGAAGGGCCTCTGTCCTTAACCGGATTAGACGATGGGAGCTTGTTAGAAATTGATTTTTATAACTTATTTAAAGATTTGTTAATTAAAGTGACTCTGGTTTTACATAAGAAAACGGTCTGTCTATTATTGCTATAGCATTAGTTTTCCCTATTGCACGATCTCCTCTATGACCTTGAGACCTAATTATTTTACTGAAGACATCAATCTTTCCAGCTTCAAGAATTATCTTATCGCCCTGTATTTCGTCTCCTTTTTGTTTACCGATCATCTTTTAATCTTACCTTCTTTTTCTAGTAATCTAATAGCCTTCACAATAACAATAGGGTCTATTCTTAAATCATTAATTAAGTCTTCAATCCAAACTTTTCTTTTTTTATGTTTTATGTAAAGTTCTATCTCTCTCTTCGCCTTAAGAACAGGTATATTTCTCATTCGTTGCATAATTAAATTTTATTATGTTATGATATAAATATTTGTAACTTTTTTGGGTAGTAATGGGCCTATCCAGAATCGGACTGGATTCTCAACCTTGTGAAGGTTGGACCCGCCCAGAATTGAACTGGGCTTTTCACCTTGTGAAGGTGACGTCATTTATCGAAATCTGGTCTTTACCGATAGACCACGGGTCCATGTATACGGAAGTTTAATATAATAATGTTTTTTAAAATCGATATCCTTAACATGAATCAATCTTTGATTCTCATTATACTCTCTAAATCTTATAGGCCCCGATTTAAATATTATAATGAGAATATTAATTTAGTATGAATCCAAAATCTTTTCTTATAACATTATTGTTAGTGATAGTAACAATATCAGCATGCATAGGCCAACCAACTCCAAAACCAAGCGGTGGCGGTGGTGGCGGAGGTGGAGGTGTAATACCTTCTTCAGATTTTACAATCTCTCTGAATCCAACTGGTGCTTCAATACAGCAAGGTCAATCTACAACTACTGTTGTAACTATACAAGGTTTTTCACCTGAGACTGTTTCACTTAGTTGTTCTAATTTTCCAGAAATAACATGTTCATTTAGTCCAACTTTCTGTACTCCTACTTGTAGTTCAACATTAACAATAACAACTGCTTCAACAACGGCAGCTAGTGTTTATGCAATGACAGTTTCTGGAAGAAATAGCACTGATACTAGAAGTGCTACTTATTCATTAACTGTTAATACGCCTCCGCCAAACATTACAGAAATAACAATAGATAAACAAGAAATATTGAATGGATGGGATGATGCTCGTCAGAAATCTGGAGTTTTAGGAAGTTACGGGAATTCTGGATTAACGGCTTTAGCTGTGTGGAATTATTGGCTTCTTGGTGAAGAAGTTCCGAATAAGACTGATGTTATTAATTATTTGAATTCTCAAATTGGAAACAATGATACTAATCCTTGGGGTATATTCACAAGTCAATTGGCTGCTGATCAGAAGTGGCCAAATTTAGCAATACATCTTATGGCTTACAATCTACTTGGAACCAAACCTAACAAATCTCTTGATGTGCTCTTTTCTACAATTGATACATGGCAAGAAGTTCATGATGAGGTGGTAAGGGTTAGAATAAATCCATGGGGAAATTTGTGGGGTTATGTTTATGTTTGGAGAGCTTACTATGATAATTGGCCTCCTTGGATAAATAATTTTTTCACAGACGCTGAAGCAAATAAACAAACTTGGCTTTGCTCTGAAGTTTTCTGTGAACATCAAAGAAATCATTTGTGGTATGTTTATACAGGATATGGAAGAGACTTTCCAAATATTACGGATATTATTAGGCTAACTGCTCAAGTTCAGGCGAGTAATGGAATGTGGGGAAGTCCAACATTGCTTTCTGAAACAGGTGGTCAACTTCACATGCTTGCAGGTTTAAAGTTGCTTGGATATGACGGAGATATTGAAAATATGATGAATAAATCTATTTCAACTATAAGAAAATTATATGTAAAACAAATTGTTGACAGCAAGACAGTTGGAACATTTAAGCTTGATGAAAATTCTCAACCTAGTTTTTCTAATTCAGTTTTTGGATCTTTAGCTGGGATTTCTGCTGGAATTATTGTTGGAGGAAACTATTCTACATTAGATCCATTATGGCTTAGATGGAGAGTTTAAATTTATAAAATAACGCTGAGGCTGGGATTTGAACCCAGAAGAGCTTTCGCTCACTAGCTTAGCAGGCTTGCGCACTCCATATTGGAGTTTAGCGCCATACCATGTTCGGCCACCTCAGCATAAAGAATACTTATTCTGAGAACTTTAAAAATCAAATTTATATTGAGTAAATATAATCTATTGAATCATGAAATATATAGAACATTATTTTCCGTATATAATTATTTTTCTAGCTGATGCAGCAGTCTTGGCAGCATTTAATTATCTTCCATTATATGCGAAATCGTTTAACATTAATGATGTTGAAATTGGAATAATAAGAACTATTTACGCTGCTATTCTTTTGATATCAAATTATATTTTTGGAAGAGCATCCGACATGCTAGGAAGAAGAAGATTTCTGATCTCAGGCTTGTTTTTATCGGCTATAGTATTTTTAGGTTATCATTTAGTAAATGAATTCTTCTCATTTATTTTAGTTTCCATTTCCACAGCCTTCACAGTAGGAATATTTTCTGCGGCAATGATAGCATATGCAAGAGATGTGAAAAAGAAAATAGGTAGATTTACATCAATTGGAGCCTTAGGAATCACATTCGGTTTGTTGATTTCAGCATATATTTCTCAGAATTATGGAATAGAAAGTATTTTTACAGTAAACTTCTTCTTACTCTTAGCGGCAGGAATTATTTCATTAAGATTAAAGAAAAGTGGTTGGGAACCCATAAATGTTCCTAGGTTTCCTAGAAAGGTGATTAAAGAAAACTTGGCAATTTACATTGCCTTTCTGCTAAGACATACTGGCGCGATGATTATATGGACCTATTGGCCTCTATATCTTGTAAGCATTGGCGCAAATTTATTTTATGTTGGCTTTGTTAATTCCTTCAATACGTTAACACAGTTCTTTGTGGCATTCCTTATTTCAGACAGATTGAAAAGCAAGCATATGATTAGGTTAGGTTTGGTCTTATCTTTTTTAACGTTCTTCAGTTTCACTCTAGCTAGAAATTTCCTTGAGATTATACCAACACAAATAATGCTAGGATTTTCTTGGATATTTCTTTATGTGGGCTCTCTAAGGGATATTATGGAGAAGACAAAGGAAAGGGGCACTGCCACGGGAATTTTGAATTCAACAATGAATTTAGCCTCGATCATAGGACCCTTTCTTGCAACATTCATTATACAGGTAGGAAATTATGTTACCACCATGTATGTAGCAACGGTTTTTGGCATTGCTTCTATTATAATTTTTCATGTCTTAACTCTTCTCAAAGGAAAAAGTAAATCTTAAATATGCAAAAAAACTATATATAGATGTTAATTCATTTATTTATTATCAATTTGAGGTAATTCAATGGCAATAACAGTAAAAAACATATCAGAACTATTCGGAAAGGACGTCTTTACTAGCAGAGGAGTCTATGCCGGCAAGGTTGCAGACATAGAAATCAGTCTCAGTAAGTTCAGAATAAACTCGGTTGTAGTTGAAACGGCAAAAGGCTCATTTCTTTCTAACATGGTTGGCGGAAGTAAAAGAGGCGTTATAGTCCCTTATACATTAGTCGATAATGTTGGGGACGTGGTTATAATCAAACATATAACAATCCCACAACCTCAGTCTGATAAGATAGAAGCTGGAGAATTTTAAGATTTACTTCTAATAATCTCTGCAATGACCGCATAGATTATTTTACCTGCTATCACATTGTCTGTCTCGTTGTTAGACGGGGTAAATTCCACAAAATCGACTGCGATAAGATTTCTTGCGATGACTCTTACAGAATCTATTAGCTCTTTGAAACTGAAACCCTCAGGCTCCGGATTACCCACGGAAGAAAGGACAGAAGGATCAAGGATATCAAAATCTATGGAAAGATATGTTGGTTCCTTTATCTTTTTCAAAAAACTCAGAGAGTTTATATTTATTATATTGTCTTTTATAAAGAAATTTTCTTTTTTCGACATGGTTCTAACGCCGTAAATGAAAACGTTTTTAGGACCAAGTATTTCTACAATTTTTCTCATAACACCCGAGTGACCATCCTTATTTTCTAAATCAGGGTGCGCATCGAATGAAACAAACTTCTTTGGTTTCAGTAGCTTTACTAATGGCAGTGAAATAGAGTGTTCGCCACCGATGATCAATGGAAATTTTTGAAATCTAATATTGTTTATTGATTTTTCCAACTCTTCAAATTTATCTGCTCTTATGTTTCCTAGATCTTGTATGAAATATTCTGACAAATCTATTCCAGAAACGAATGTCTCCAATTTAGGCAAGACGTTTCTGATAACATCCGGAGCCTTTGCCGCGCCTTTCCTCATCGTTTGTGTCTTATCATAACACACACCAAGCAAAGCAAATTCCATGCTAGAATTAGGGAAATTGAATTGATATTATTTTCTTTTTACATGAATCATATGTCTCGGAAAGGAATATGCTTCTTCTGTTATTTCAATATTAGATTGAGAAATATAAGCTCTGAGACCTTCATTGAGCTGCGAGAGGAGCGTACAATCTCTATGATTTTCTGTTCTACAATGGACTTTATCGTAATCTATCATAAATAGGCCGTCAGATTCAGGAAGATTGTAGATACCATGTCTATTGACAACTTCCGTTGTGATCCTTTTAACCTTCCGCCAAGACTGTTCAGGAAGCATGAATTTAGTTGGCATATATTTATTTGTTACATTGTATTTAAATTATTAGTGATATTATGCCACATTCATTATGGAACGGAAGCATAAGCCTCGGGTTGGTAAATTGCTAAAGAATTTCTTTAACAAGCCAAAACATCCCTGTCAAGGCTTACGTTTCTGTAAAAGATAGAATAATATCTTTCAACAATCTTTGCGGGACTTGTCACACGAAGCTAGAATACAAGCGTTGGTGTCCTCATTGTCAAAAGGAAGTTGCCTACAATGAGATAGCTAAAGGTTACAAAATCTCCAAGGACAAATACATAATCATCGAAAAAGAAGAGCTGGAAGCTTTACAACTCAAATCGACTAAGGCTATAGAAATTATTCAGTTTGTCGACATAGCTCAGATAGATCCTCTTTTTATTGAAAACAATTATTATCTTGTCCCACAAGAAGGCGGAGAGAAAGCTTACACGTTATTCAGAGATGTATTGGAAACAACTGCAAAGGCTGCCATAGGAAAGGTTGTCTTAAGACAGAAAGAGCATTTAGTAGCCATCAGAGCGTATCAAAAAGGTTTGTTAATGACTCTTCTCTATTTCAAGGATGAAGTCATTCCAATAGAACAACTAGAAGAACTTAAACACACTATAATTATAAAGGAGAATGAAGTTAATCTTGCAAAGATTCTTATAAACAATCTTTCCGGAGACTTCCAGATAGACAAATATCATGATGAATACATAACAGCAGTCCAAGAGCTGATAAAGAAAAAAGCTGCTGGAGAGAAAATAGAAACAAAACCAATAGAAGTAAAACCGACACCACAGAGAGACTTGATAGCAGCCCTAAAGGCTTCAGTCGAGACTGCAAAGAAAAAGAAGAAGTAATTATTTGAGAGGAATTCTGACTTTTCTTCTAAGATACAAGTACCAACCAATACCGACGGCTGCTATGGAAGCTATTGTAATCGGGAGATAATTTGGGATACTTGGCAAGCTAACTAGAGAATTCAAAGCCTGGTTTGCTAGAGTGTTTGCTGTAATGTAATTGCAGGAATAATAGTTGTTTACTGCCTGATTAAGCAGAGATTCTGCTTTTTCTGTTGATATATTCTGTCTTTCTGCTAGTTGTATTGTGTTGTTAGCTTCCTGTATTGTTTGTAGAGCTGTCTTGGAATCTGGATTTGTCTGAAAGCCAGCAACAAGATAAGGTGTAGATGATATCTGACCGCAGATTATCTTAGATGTAGCATTTCTAATTATTTTGTCTTGTGGAAAGAGTGTCCAATCATCCTGAATAAATCTGAAAATAGATACAGTTGGATCTTCTACAGAGAATCCTGAGTAGTTTGCACAGAAATAGGCTAGGTCAGATGTGACATTGATTTCGTAGGATGCTATCTCTGTCTGATTGCACAAGAGTATTTTGTAGCGAGATGGCTCTATCTCGGATATGTTATGGATAGTTGCTTTCTTCTTTGTCAATGGATATAGAGTGAGAACTAACTTCGGATCTAGTCTTATTGTTATTCCTGTAGAGGGAAGATCAAATGTGGTTTCTGGTGGAGGCGGTGGAATTTCTGTTGGTGGAAAGATGGTTGGATCTGAGGGTGGTTGAATGCTGATTGGTGGGGGAGAAACTATCGGTTGGATTTTAACAAAAACTGTATCTGTGTTTGTAGAATTGTAATTGATTAAGGATGCATATCTATAGACCCTTCGATTATTAATTCCTGAAGTCCAAAAATATGTTCCGTTGTAAGTTATACCTGTAGAAAAATCTTGATCACCTATTATGAAACTAGAATTATTATATATACCGGATTCATTGTACCTGTAAACTTTGTATGGAAGACTATCGCCACCAACTACCCAGAAGTAAGTTCCGTTAAAGAATAAATCCGTAGGACTCAGATCCTGATTGCCAACAGAGAAGTTCCAGTTGTCATAGGTATAGTTATCGTATGTTGAGTTGTAGGCATATCTATAAACTCTGTCTGTGCCACTTCCCACTATCCAGAAATATGTTCCGTTAAAAGTTATGCCGTTGATATTTCCATCTTGATCTATGGAGAAGTTCCAGTTGTCATAGGTATAGTTATCGTATGTTGAGTTGTAGGCATATCTGTAAACATTGTTATTAAAATCTCCTGCTATCCAAAAGTATGTGCCATTGAAAACTATACCATTGGGTGTTGGATCCTGGCCGCTTGTAGAGAAGTTCCAGTTGTCATAGGTGTAATTGTCGTAAGTTGAGTTGTAGGCATATCTGTAAACTCTGTCTGTTACGCTGCCTACAACCCAGAAATATGTTCCGTTAAAAGTTAAAGCTCTTGGAGTTAGTTCTTCATTAATAACAGAGAAATTCCAATTATCATAGGTATAATTGTCATCATTATCGTTTGCAAAAAATCTAAATGATATAGTTTTTCCGGCACAAGCGACTGCTATTGTTTTAGTTGTATTTGTCCAATTACCAACTTGAAAGTTTTGTGCTGTGTCATTTACCCATGTGTCACAGTTAGTTCCGCCAGCGTTCCAAGAAAATATGTATTTACTAAGTTGAACGTTATCGGTCCATTGTGAGAAAAAAGTAACATCTGTAGACACATCTGCCGAAGAAACGCCTTTTCCTAAATTTTGCCATGTTGGTGTTGGCGCTGCATAAACTAAGACTGGCATAAAGAAGAAGATTATTAGGCTTAGAAATAATGATAAAAATACTTTTTTCATAGTTTAATATAACCTGTCATTATTAATCTATTTTATGGAAATTGAAAAAATAAAACCAATGCTATCGTTTCTTTCAGATACAAAGGTTTTCAAAGAGAAAGATTGGACTTATGAGGCAAAATACGATGGCACAAGATGCATTTGCTACAAGCAAGGAGACAAAATCAAGTTTCTAAATAGAAGAGGCATATGGTTTGAGATTAGATATCCTGAATTAGTTGAAGCACTCAAAAAATTTGAAGACGATTTTATCATTGACGGTGAAATAATACTTTTTGACAAGGAAGGAAGGCCAAGCTTCTTCGAATTAACTCATAGGGAACATATAAGCGATAAATTAAGAATAGAGCTTTTATCCAAAAGTATGCCTGCCACGTATGTTGTCTTCGACATATTAAACTTGAATTCAAAGAGCTTAGTTAACCTACCTCTAATAGAAAGAAAAAAGACTCTTGAAAAAACAATTGAAGACTCAGAAAGAGTTAAGAAAAGTTTCTACACTGAAGACGGAGAATTGTTGTGGAAAAACGTTAAGAAACTGAGATTGGAAGGTATAGTAGCCAAAAGAAAAGATTCCAGATATGAGATCGATACAAGATCTAAAAATTGGCTTAAAATAAAGGTTCTGAAGACACTGGATTGCATTATTTGTGCATATACGAGTGGTGAAGGAAAGAGAAAAAGTTATTTTGGTGCATTTCTTTGTGGTGCATACTATAATAG
>Ga0213870_1001635_pt1 | contig 10002 bp, 9 predicted proteins | sample WICALVC2017_Meta_FD_160119 | JGI IMG/M metagenome (GOLD analysis project Ga0213870, IMG submission 160119) | Freshwater microbial communities from subterranean cave lake in Wind Cave National Park, South Dakota, United States - WICALVC2017 | ecosystem: Environmental > Aquatic > Deep subsurface >... | reverse complement strand
AGTTGTATTCTGGAGCGGGAGACGGGGATCGAACCCGCGTATCTTGCTTGGGAAGCAAGCGCACTGCCACTGTGCTAATCCCGCGACCAAATGATTCTAATAAATTCTTTCAACTTTGACCAGAACGGATTTTTGGTTTTTTCAAGACTTGATGACGCTTTTTCTAAATCATCTTTACGATAAATAAAAACTACCTCTTCTCCAACTTTTTTCAAATTCAGCCTGATCCGGGCCTGCTTTTCCAGATAGCTTTCGGAATTCAAGTACTCGGCCAGGCTTTTCTGCCTCTCTTCTTCTTTTTTCAAAGCCTCGATTTTACTTTTCAAATCTCCGAGCTGTTTTCCGGTTTCAATCTTTTCGGGGAAATCTTTATTTATCAGCCAAATCAGAAAACCGGCGATGAAAACTAAAACAAAAGTGGCGGCTAATTGACGATTTGGCATAATTTAAGTTATCATACAAACTGCTTCAATGTTTAGAAATAAAAAGTTACTTAGAATTTTAACCATCATCATCGCGATTTTGGTCGCTTTCAGCATGATTGCTTTTTACTCGCTTATAATTATATAGATTCATGTCTATACTTTAGCATAAAAACGATGGCCCGAGGAAAACAGATCCAGTCAGTTAAAGGCATGCACGATATTTTACCAGAAGACTACTCCTGGCGGGAATTTATTTTTAAAAAAGTCAAAGCCATTTTTGAAGACTACGATTACGAAAGAATTGGAACTCCGGTTCTTGAAGAAACCGAACTCTTTCTGCGGGGCGTCGGAGGAGGGACTGATATCGTTGAAAAAGAAATGTACTCTTTCAAGACCAGGGGCGGCGATTCGGTAACGATGCGGCCCGAAGGCACCGCTCCAGTGGCTAGATCTTACATAGAACACGGGATGAGATCGCTCCCTCAGCCGGTCAAGCTTTACTACATTGAACCGATATTCCGGCACGAACACCCCCAAGCCGGCCGATTCAGGCAATTCTGGCACATCGGAGCGGAGCAATTCGGCGAAGGCAATTTTTCAGCTGACGCGGAGCTTATTTTTATTCTCTGGAAAATTTTTGAAGAATTAGGCCTGAAAAACGAAATAACTTTGAAAATAAACAGCCTGGGAGACAGAAACTGCCGGCCCGATTATAAAAAAGCTCTGAAGGATTATTACAAAAACAAATTGAAAAAAGTCTGCGCTCCCTGCCGGGCCAAATTCAAAAAAAATATTTTGAGGATGCTTGACTGCATTCAAACCGAATGCAGGGAAATCTCGGCTAAGGCTCCCCAAATTTTCGACTTCCTGGACGAAGACTGCAATCTTCATTTTAAAAATGTCCTGGAATTTCTGGAAGAAGCTCAGGTGCCTTACATATTGAACCCCTACCTCGTCAGGGGCTTAGATTATTACACCAGAACCGTTTTTGAAGTCTGGTTGGAAGAAAGCCCTTTGACCGGCCCAGATCAAGGCAACGGGATCCAGCTCGCCGGCGGCGGAAGATACGACTATTTAGTGGAAGAACTGGGAAGCCAAAAAACCGAAGCAGCCGGTTGGGCCATCGGCCTGGAACGTCTGATTGACTTATTAAAAAAGAAAGGGATTAAAATTCCCAAAACCAGACCGGAGCCCAAGATATTTCTGGCCCAGCTCGGCGATTTAGCCAAAAAAAGAAGCCTAATTTTATTCGAACATCTCCGCAAAGGCGGGATCCCGCTTAAAGCTTCATTAACCCGAGACAGCATTAAATCCCAGTTAAGGATTGCTAATCGGCTCGGGGTCAGATTCACTTTGATTCTGGGCCAAAGAGAAGCCCTTGACGGGAATATTATCCTGCGGGACATGGAGTCGTCGGTCCAGGAAACTTTGCCCCTTGACGGAATCATAGAAACGATAAAGAAGAGGTTGAAAGAAAAGTAAAATTCAAAGCTCAAATTTTAAATTTTAATTGAAATCTAAATGTTTGAAATTTAAAATTGAAAATTGGAATTTATGATACAGGACGTCTTCTGCAAAATCATCAAAGGAGAATTACCGGCTGAAATTATCTATCAGAATAGCGATTTTTTAGTGATTAAAGACATTAACCCCCAGGCACCGGTGCATTTGCTCATAATTCCGAAAAAGCATTATACTTCGCTTGAAGATTTTATGGATCCCGAACGAGGCCGCGAGGGCCCGCCCCGTACGAAGCAGAGGCGCGCTGCGAGCCCTCGCGGCTTCGTTCGGGGCCCGCAGCGCGCCTCTGCCTCGTACGGGATGGAAAGCGATTCGACTTTGCTTGGCCAATCGCTTATTGTCAGCCATAAAGTCGCTCACCAAGCCGGACTGGCCGACAAAGGATATCGTATAATACTGAATGAAGGCGAATATGGCGGCAAGCTGGTCCCCCACTTGCATATTCACCTTTTGGGCGGGAAAAAATTGGGACCAAAATTAGTGAAATGAACTTCCGCCTTCGCTAAAGCTTTGGCGGATGCTCATAATTGCAGCTATTCGCTGCGCTCATAGGCAATTATGGCAGAAGTCTATCGAAAACCAAAAGAAACCATCCCATCCTTGATCAGGCGTTTTTCTCGCGCCGTTCAAGCCGGCAAAATAATTGAAAGAGCCAAGTCAAGACTATATAACTATCGAAAGCCGTCAGAAAGACAAGTCAAACAAAGAGCGATAATGAGAGAGGCACTGAAAGAATTAAGAAGAAGGCTGGAAAAGCAGGGCAAATACAGCGAAGATATATTTGAACGGGAAAAGAAAAAAATCAAAGAGAAGTTCGGGTTTTAGAATGCCTGTCTATGCTTATCAAGAAAAAACTTCAGCAAGATCTTAATTCAGCCCTAAAAAATCGCGAGGACTTGAAACGGGTGGTTTTAGGCTCGCTCCTTGCCGCCGTCCACAATAAGGAAATCGAAAAAAGGACGGCTGAAGCCAAAAACCAGCCTCAGCTTTTAATCGAAGAACTTCAAAAAGTTTCTGAACTGACCGATGAAGAAATAATCAAAGTCATCAAATCTGAAATAAAAAAAAGAAAACAGGCGATTGAACTTTACGAAAAAGGCGGTCGGCAGGATTTGGCCCAAAAAGAAAAAAATGAAATGGAGATTTTGCTTTGGTACGCTCCGGAGTTAAGATAAAGGATATGCCTCACAAAAACATCGTCGCCGGAATAGACATCGGCAATTCAACCGTAAAAACACTGATTGCCGAATTTAAGGAAGGCCTGGCCCGACCCCAGATTTTGGGCCTGGGTTTTAACCAATCAAACGGCTTGAGGCGCGGAGTAGTAGTTGATATGGCCGAAGCTAAAAAAGATATAAAAAGTTCGGTGGTTGAAGCCCAAAGCTCGGCCGGAGTTAAAATTAAAAAAGCCTATGTTTCAATCTCGGGCCCCCATATAAGGAATCAGGTTTCCCGCGGAGTTATCGCCGTGTCGCGAGCCGACAACGAAATTTCGGAACACGACATCCAACGGGTCCTCGATGCCGCCTCAACCATCAGTTTGCCGCCCAATCGCGAAATAATCCACAAAATTCCTAAAAGATTTATTGTCGACGGCCAGGAATTTTTTAAAAATCCGGCCGGGATGACCGGAATCCGTCTTGAAGCCGACGTAATGATAATCGATGCCCTGACTCCATATTTAAAAGGTCTGGCCAAGGCGGTCAATGAAAATGACATCGAAGTGGCCGAGTTCGTCTATTCTCCCTTGGCTTCGGCCAAAGCAACCCTAAACAAAAGGGTAAAAGAACACGGAGCCTTGTCGCTGGATTTAGGCGGCGGCCTCTGCCATCTAGCCGTGTTTGAAGAAGGAGAATTGATCCATGCGGCCGCGTTACCGATCGGCTCAAAAAACATCACCAATGATCTGGCTATCGCCATTAAGGCTTCTTTAGACAACGCCGAAAAAGTAAAGTTGGAATACGGCTACGTTGGTCACTTCGGGACAGGCAAAAAAGACAATATCGATCTTTCTGATTTGACCGAAGAAGAAAATTTCATGGTCTCCAAAAAACTTATCGGCGAAGTGATATCAGACCGAGTTTCCGAAATCGCCGAAATGGTTTCCGAAGAACTCAAAAAAATAAATCCCGAACGAATCCGCGAGGGCTCGCAGCGCGCCTCTGATTCGTACGGGATAAACCGCTTGAAAATGCTGGCCGGCGGATTGATATTATCGGGCGGCGGAGCCAAGCTGACGGGCTTTACGGAATATTTAAAAGAAAAACTTAAACTGCCGGTCAGAAAAATTTCTTCGTACGAATTCGACGGCCTGGCCAATAAAATTAACGACCCCTCCTGGGCTTCGGCCGCCGGCTTGGTTCTTTGGGGCATTGAAAAAGAATTTCAAAGCAAAGAAAAACGGATTTTTGAAAACTTTGACTCTGAAAAAACTTTCAAAAAACTCAAAGACTGGTTCCGGATATTTTTACCCTGAATCTCCGACTCTCCTCAAAGTACTTGACTGAATTTTCGTCTCATGATAGGTAATAGCTAAATTTAATTATGAACTCCGCCTTCGCCAAGGCTTCGGCGGATGCTCATATTTGTAATTATTCAGCTTCGCTTCATAAACAAATATGGCACAGATAAAACCTCCATTTGAGACCTTTGCCCGAATCAAAGTTATTGGAATCGGCGGTTCCGGCGGCAAAGCGATCCAGAGAATGATGTCCGAAAAAATCCACGGCGTTGAGTTTATCGGCATTAATACCGACGCCCAAGACCTTCATTCTTCCAACGCGCCTATCAAAATCCATATCGGCAAAAACCTGACTAAAGGGCTTGGCGCCGGAATGAATCCGGAAGTCGGCCGGCAAGCAGCCGAAGAAACCAGAGACGAAATCCAGGAAGCCATCAAAGGCTCGGACATGGTCTTCATTACTTTCGGCCTTGGCGGCGGAACCGGTTCAGGCGCCGGACCGATTGTGGCCGAGGTAGCCAAAAATGCCGGCATTCTTACTGTCGGCGTAGTTACCAAGCCCTTCTCTTTTGAAGGAGCTCAAAGAAGCAGAATCGCCGAAGAAGGCTGGAATAAATTAAAAGACCGGGTCGACGCTTTAATCACTATTCCCAATGACCGTCTTCTTTCAGTAATTGAAAAACGGACCGGATTAATCGACGCCTTTAAAATCGTGGATGATGTTTTGCGGCAAGGCGTTCAAGGCATCTCTGATTTAATTACCGTACCCGGCATTGTCAATGTCGATTTTGCCGACGTCCAGGCAATAATGCAAAACGCCGGCTCGGCGCTCATGGGCATTGGCCGGGCCACCGGTGAAGACCGAGCCACTGAAGCAGCCAAAATAGCCATTAACTCTCCGCTCTTGGAAGTTTCTATTGACGGCGCCAAAGGGGTTTTATTCAACGTCACCGGAGGTCCGGACCTGACCATGGCCGAGATAAATGATGCCGCCAAAATAATCACTGAATCAATTGACCAGGAGGCCAGAGTTATTTTCGGAGCCACCCAGGACAATTCCTTAAAGAAAGGCGAGATAAAAGTAACGGTCATTGCCACCGGCTTTAACAGCGAAAATCAATTCGGCAAAAAAATCGGCGGATTTAGAGTTTTCGGGAAAGAAGACGCTAATCAGGAAAGAGGCGAAAAAGTCCAGATTCAAAGGAAATTCATCGATGATTTGGAAAAAGAAGAGGACAAGTACGACATCCCGGCGTTTATCCGGAAGAAAATGAAATAGTCGTGAGATTATATCGTTTTCTTCTCTCAAGTCTCATAGACAAATATACCTCAGAGAGTACCATTCGGTTATAAGAATAACCTCATTAAAATTTGCCGACAAATAGGGAACCCCCTACCCTATGTTGTCTCCGGCAAATTATTCACTCTCTTTCGGTTATTTGTCGCTATTCGCTTGCAGTTCAGAAAACGATATAACCTCACTCTAAAATAGAACTCGCCCTTCGCGGGATTTTTTGTTTTTAACCTGAAAATTAGAGCTTATCCACATTGACTAAAACCTCAAAACTTTAAGATAATGGAATCATAAACTTTATGGCTTTCTCCTGGACTCCTAAATTCACCCAAGGCGACCCTTTTGACCAAATAAACTGGGTTAAGAGGGACGCTAAAATCGGTTCTTCTGACGGAAGAATTGTTTTTGAGCAAAAAAATGTTGAAGTGCCGGAATTCTGGTCCCAGACCGCAACCGATATTGTCGCCTCAAAATATTTTTCGGGCAAAAAAAATTCTCCGGAGAGGGAAATTTCAGTCAAACAACTGGTTAATCGGGTGGCCAAAACGATTGCGGATTTAGGACTAAAAGATGGATACTTTGAAAATGAAGAAAGCGCCCAAAATTTTGAAAATGATCTTAAATGGCTTCTGGTAAATCAGTATGCTTCCTTCAACAGTCCGGTCTGGTTCAACGTTGGCGTGATCAAAGATTTTCAGGCCTCGGCCTGCTTTATTCTTTCAGTTGAAGATACCATGGACTCAATTCTTAAAGACTGGTACACGGTTGAAGGAAAAATTTTTCAAGGCGGCTCCGGTTCGGGAATAAATATTTCCAATCTCCGCTCTTCAAAAGAATCTCTTTCAAAAGGCGGAGTGGCTTCCGGCCCGGTTTCATTCATGCAAGGAGCAGATGGCGTGGCTAATTCAATTAAATCAGGCGGCCGGACAAGGCGGGCCGCCAAGATGGTAGTGCTTAACGCCGACCACCCTGACATTAAAGACTTCATCTATTGCAAACGGATTATGGAAGAAATGTCGCGGGTGCTAGCCCAAACCGGAAAATACGATGCTTCGATTGAGGGAAAACTTTTTTCAATCTATACCACCCTGCCTTTCCAGAATGCCAATAATTCGGTCCGGGTCACCGATGAATTTATGGAAAAAGTCTTGAAAGACGAAAAATGGGATTTGAAAGCTGTCACCACAGGAGAAGTCCTGGAAAGAATTAAGGCCAGAGAGGTGCTTGAATGGTGCGCTGACGCGGCCTGGCACTCGGCCGACCCGGGAATGCAATACGACACTACCATCAATAAATGGCACACCTGCCCCAATTCAGGCCGGATCAATGCCTCAAACCCATGCAGCGAGTACATGCATTTAGATAATACAAGTTGCAATTTAGCATCTCTTAATCTTTTAAGATTTCTGAAAGACGATGGTGCTTTTGACACAGAACTTTTCAAAAAAGCCGTGGATACAATGATTTTGGCCCAGGACATTATCGTAGACAACTCCTCTTACCCGACCGAAAAAATAACTCAGAACGCAAGGAATTTCCGCCAGCTCGGCCTTGGCTTTGCCAATCTTGGAGCTCTTTTGATGGCTCAGGGACTGCCTTACGATTCTGAACAGGGCCGGGCCATGGCCGGAGCCATTTCATCGATCATGTGCGGCGAGGCCTACAGGATGTCAGCCGAAATCGCCAGTCGTACCAAGCCTTTTGCCGGTTATCATGCTAATAAGGAACCAATGTTGAGTGTCATCAGGATGCACCGCGACGAAGCCTATAAAATTCCTGAAGAAATGATTGAACAAACAGAATTGATTAATGAAGCCAGAAATGTTTGGGACAAAGCCCTGCTTTTAGGCCAGGAAACCGGCTACAAAAACTCGCAAGCCACGGTCATTGCCCCGACCGGCACTATTGCCTTTATGATGGACTGCGACACTACCGGCATTGAACCGGGCCTGGCCTTGATTCAATACAAAAAACTGGTCGGCGGCGGAATGCTCCGATTGGTCAACAACCAAGTTCCCCAAGCCCTGAAAAAATTAGACTACAGCCAAGAACAAATAAAAGAAATAATCGACTATATCGACAAAAATGAAACTATCGAGGACGCGCCTCATGTCAAAGAAGAGCATCTGCCGGTTTTTGACTGCTCTTTCAAAGCAGTAAAAGGAACAAGGACGATAAACTACCTGGGCCACCTTAAAATGATGGGCGCGGTCCAGCCGTTCGTAAGCGGGGCAATTTCCAAAACGGTCAATCTTCCGCGCGAAGCGGCCAAAGAAGAAATTTTCAACGCCTTTATCGAGGCCTGGAGATTAGGAATTAAGGCGGTGGCTTTTTATAGAGACGGTTCTAAAACAGTCCAGCCGCTGAACACCGAAAAAGAACCCTCCTTCGCCAAGGCTTCGGAGGGCGCAGGAAAAGTTAAACTGGTCCGACGCTATCTGCCCAACGAACGGCCGGCCATCCACCATAAATTTTCCATCGCCGGCCACGAAGGCTACATTAACGTCGGACTTTACCCGGAAGATTACAAAGTCGGCGAAACATTCATTAATATGGCCAAAGAAGGTTCGACCATGGCCGGCTTAATGGACGCGATTGCGGTCCTGACTTCCATTTCTTTACAATACGGCATCCCCCTCAAAGTTTTAGTTAAAAAAATGAAAGATATGCGTTTTGAACCTATGGGAATGACCGGCAACAAGGATATACCCTTTGCCAGCTCGATCATTGATTATGTTTTTAAATATCTGGGCGCAAAGTTTTTGACCGACGAAGAAAGAGTTGAAGTTTTCGGGATGGCCGCTCCTGGAAACGGAACGCTGCATGAAGCGAAGATCAATGGTCAAATTAACGGCGCTGTCCAAAATGAAAAAATTGAAACAGCTCCAAAAAACGGCTTACCAAGCACCCTTAATAATAACGGCCTTGAAACTATAATGGCTAAATTTACTGGAGCCGAAGAAGAAGAACAAGAAGAAATCCAGCCAGCCTTGGCTCTCTCTGAAACATCTGAAACAACTGAAAATCCTCTCTGCTCCAGGTGCGGATTCATGATGTATCGCGCCGGCACCTGTATGCTCTGTAGGAATTGCGGTGAAATCACCGGAGTGTGCTCGTAGAATTAACACTATTTCTTCAGCACACCCTCGATAATGTACTTTTTAATTAGCGACTGATAAGGAATACTGAGAGCGTTAGCTCGTTCTTTGACTCGTCTTAAAATGTATTCCGGTACCCTAAGCGAAATTGGCCGAGAAGTCGGTTTTAGATTAGAAAAAGATGCAGATTCAAAGTCAGCCGATTTGAAATAGTCAAAGAGATTCATTTTCGACCAAAATCTTCTTTCCTGGTCTTCGTTTTTGAATTTTGGTATTTTAAGTTTTTTCTTCATATAACTTTCTCTCATTTTTATTTAAGTCGCGAGCTGATATAATCCTAATCTTTTTCTTTCGGATAGTAAAAACTAAAAACAATAATCTTTCTTTCTTGGTTTTGCCGAGTAAAATATAACGTTTTTCCTTATTAGAATGAGAAGTATCTTTCAAAGGTCTTTGCCATGACACACCTCCTAGATTATCCCGAAACCGTCGGGACCGCGGTATTATTATGGAAAAGTGCTGTTTTAAGCCGTTTTCAGCTTATATTTATATTATAGTAAATCTACAGATTTTGTCAAATTTTTCAAAAACCTTTATTTTTAAGTCTTCGGACTTCGCCGGCGAGTCCTTGGGATGAAACGGAATCTTTTTAAAGTATTGCGAGGGCTATGGTCGATTTCTGAATTAAAACGTCGAAGCTGCGAGGCTTGAGAGAAGAAATCGGCTATATCCCGAGAGACGGTTCTGAAATGGCTGTACCCGAGAGGCTTTTCGCTACTTCTTCAAAATCTCTAAATACACCTCCTGCGGAATCTCCACCCGGCCGGCTTCTTTGAGTCGTTCTTTGCCACGCTTCTGCTTCTCTAAAAGCTTCATCTTCCGGGTCACGTCGCCGCCGTATAAATAGCCGGTCACATCTTTTCTCCTGGCCTTAATCGTCTCTCGGGCGATTATCTTTCCGCTGATGGCCGCCTGCAAAGCTAAATTGAAAAGTTGCGGCGGCATCGCCTCTTTCAATTTCCCAACCACCCGCTTCCCTTCTCCATAAGCCTTGCTTCTGGACACAATCCGGGAAAACGGTTCGATCAGCTCGCTGCCCACCAAGATATCCAGCTTGACCAAATCCGATTCCTGAAAACCGGCGAATTTATAACTCATTGAGGCATAGCCGGAAGAAACACTTTTCAGCTTGTCGTGAAAATC
>Ga0213870_1001634_pt1 | contig 10004 bp, 14 predicted proteins | sample WICALVC2017_Meta_FD_160119 | JGI IMG/M metagenome (GOLD analysis project Ga0213870, IMG submission 160119) | Freshwater microbial communities from subterranean cave lake in Wind Cave National Park, South Dakota, United States - WICALVC2017 | ecosystem: Environmental > Aquatic > Deep subsurface >... | reverse complement strand
ACATTATTGCAATTCTTGGCATGGAAGAGCTTTCTGATGAAGACAAACTTAGTGTTGCAAGAGCAAGGAGAATCCAGCGTTTCCTTTCCCAGCCCTTTGCAGTGGCCGAAGCCTTCACCGGAAGAGAAGGAAAGTACGTTACCAGAGAAGAAACAATCCGCGCGTTCAAAGAGATTGTTGAAGGAAAGCACGACGCCAAAGAAGAATCAGCGTTCTATCTTAAAGGAGGAATTAATGAGGTATGAGAACTTTTCCTGTTTCAATTTATGCCCTGGATCGGGAGGTTTTCTGGGGAGAAGCTGAAGCCTTAACCCTTCCCACGCAGGAAGGCGAAATTCAGATTTTAGCAAACCATACTCCTTTGGTTGCCCTGCTCAAAGAAGGAGATATGAAGATTGAGGGAGAAAACAGTTTTCATCAAACCTTGCCCATCGCAGGCGGAGTCGTGGAAGTCACGCCCCAAGAGGTTGTTGTCTTGGTAAACTTTTAAGTTCCTTGTTGCTTTTAGTGGTTTTTTGTTGACAGCGGCACGGAAACAGCTTACAGTGAAACTAGAGTATCTATAGAGGAGGTTGGCCGTGGCAAAAGATGAGCTACTTGAAATCTCGGGAGAACGGAAAGCGAAGCTTGCAAGATTAGCTCTTTCCGAGGAGAACTATCGAGAAATTGTTCGCCGGCTGCGCCGCGAACCAAGTGACTTAGTGCTTGCAATCTTTGCCGCCTTATGGAGTGAACATTGTTCTTATGCTCATTCCAAACCGCTCTTGCAGAAATATTTCGGCCAGCTTCGAATGCCGCCGTGGGCGATTGCTGAGGCGAATGCAGGTGCGATCAACATAGACGCAGCAGTTCGTTTTGACAGAGAAAAAGGGGAATAACAACGCGCGCTTCAGCAATGTAAGGCCTCCGTGAATTGCAGGGGGCCTTTCTTTTTGCTCCTAACCGCTTTTGTGAGTTTTTAGCTTTAAGTTCGGTACGATTTTTCCACGATCGTGAGAAAAGTGAACAAATTATACATATGTTCGTTTTGTTCACTTTGATAAAGCAAATCCTTGTTTAGACAAAATAAAAGTTGTGTGCTACTACTACAATCATGCAAGAAAAACATACGTGCAAAGCTCTTGTTCTACACTGCATTGATTTTCGGTTTCAAGAGCAGATTTCAGAATTTCTGGAAAAGAAATTTCCCCAAAGTTATGACCGTGTAGCTTTGGCTGGAGGAGTAAAGGAACTTTTAGAGAATGGAGAAAGGAGCATAACGTTAAAGAATTTGGAGATTTCTTCGCAACTACACCAACCCAAAACCATTGTTCTTATTCAGCACGAAGACTGCGGAGCATACGGAGGAAGCAAAGCATTCACAACCTTCAAAGAGGAGGCTGAACATCAAAAGCGGGAGCTTCAAAAAGCAGCCGTCCTGCTGAAAGATCATTTTCCTCAAGACCAAATCGAAACCCATTTCATCCGTCTCTGAGGAGAACTCGTCTCCGCGTAACTTATCTTCCTATCATTGCCATGGCAGTCTTAAGAAGGTTGACAAGAAGATTTGCAAGGCATACAATAAAATCTATGAAAAATACATGCCCCACGTGCGGCAGCTCCGCGTGCCCAGGTTGCTAGCTGCTTTCAATCAAAGCCGCCTCGTCATTTGATGGGGCGGTTTTGTGTTTCTTTTGATTTTGTAGTATACTATACCCACATGGCAAAAGTAACTATTTACACTACGCCTACGTGCGTGTACTGCAGGGCGGCAAAGGAGTTTTTCAAGGAGCACAATGTTGCGTATGAGGAGAAAGACGTTTCAAAGGACGAGCAGGCTCGCAATCTTATGGTGAAAAAATCCGGGATGATGGCGGTTCCCGTCATAGATATTGACGGCAACATTGTTATTGGATTTGACAGGGCAAAACTTTCCCAATTGCTTGGTATCAAATGAAGACCCGAATCATTATTCTACTCCTCTTGGTTTCCGCAGGCGTTGGGTTTTTTCTCCTCGCCGAACAAACTCCAGAACAAGCTATGGTTGGTGAAAGCGAAACAAAACAGAGTATTCTCCCTGAAGAAATCGTAAGCGGAGGCCCGCCCAAAGACGGAATTCCTTCCATAGACAATCCAAAATTTGTAAGTATCCAGGAAGCTGATGCGTGGCTGAAAGATAAGGAACCTGGCATCGCATTTTCCAAGGGCAACACTGATCGATTCTACCCATACCAAATTCTCGTATGGCATGAAATTGTGAACGACACCCTGAGTGGAGCCGAAGGGGAAGGGAAGAGGATTTTGGTAACGTACTGTCCCCTGTGCCTTACCGGTTTCGTCTTTGATCCTTTGGTGAAAGGAGAACGGGTGGAATTTGGCACTTCAGGAAAACTTTGGAAATCGAATCTTGTGATGTACGACAGGAAGACCGACAGCTTGTGGGCCCAGATTCTTGGGGAAGCGATTGCAGGAGAGATGACCGGAGCTAAGCTCCCGTTTCTTCCATCAGACCAGATGCTCTACGGCAATTGGAAGAAGGCGTTTCCTTCAGGACGGGTCTTGTCAAGAGACACGGGAGCAGTCAGATTTTATGGCAGCAACCCCTACGGCGACTACTTTTCCGCAACAAATCTTGCGCTTTCCTTGGCGAAACCTACCGATACCCGTCTGCCCAACGACGCGTTTATATTCGGTATTGTGAGGAACGGCAAGGCAAAGGCATACTTGGTTGATAGCGTGAAGGCACAAGGGCAAGTCGAGGATCTGTTTGAGGGAACTGCGTTTGTGTTACGATACGATAGTGAACTTGATGCGGTGCGCGTGTTCGAAAAACTGGAAGACAACACAGAACAAAGAATCAATCCTTTCAGTGCATTCTGGTTTTCTTGGGCCGCCGCGCATCCAAACACTTCGCTGTATAAATAAATATGAAGAGTTTTCTTAAAAAATTACTGACAAGATTAACACCCATTCTAGGCGCGGGAGCAATTGGGGTCTGTCCGCTTTGTTGGATTGGTTCAGCATCGCTCCTGACCTATCTTGGTTTGGGAGCTTTGATACCGGTGTGGCGCTGGATTGCTTTCGGATTCATTGCTCTGGGCGCAGTAGGATTTGTTCTTGACTACAGATTCCATAAAAATCCCTATCCGCTTGCGCTTCTTTCCCTCGGTGCAGTTCTTCTTTACGTTGGCCGGTATGTATTCTTAAGCACGTGGGGAGCATGGCAGATTTGGGGGCCGGGCGCATTACTAATCATTGGAGCAGTAATCTACAATAAACGCCTCTTCCGAAAAATATGAAAACACCCCTCATTATTATCAGCATTGTGATTTTAGTTGCTGTGGGATGGTTGCTGATTTCCAAAACCGGACAGCATCAAAACATGAATTCGAGCAACAGGGCGCCTGATTTCCATCTCCAAGATTACAGCGGCAAAACAGTAAACCTTTCAGATTTTGCCGGGAAGCCCTTGGTGGTCAATTCGTGGGCGGCGTGGTGTCCTTTTTGCAGGGAAGAGTTAAAGGACTTTTCTGCAGTGCAGAAAGAATTGGGTGACACGGTTGTTATTATTGCCATAGACAGGGCTGAAAGTCTGCAAACCGCAAAATCATATTCCGATGCTCTTGGAGTTACCCAAGACCTTGTCTTTCTGCTCGACCCCGGTGATTCTTTCTACAAAACGATTGGAGGATTTTCCATGCCGGAAACGATTTTTGTGAACAAGGAAGGAAACATTGTTGATCATAAGCGAGGCCCCATGAAACAGGACGAAATTCGCCAGAGAATCCAGAAAATTTTATAGAACCATGGAATTCTCTTTTCCCATAATCCCGGCGTTCATCGCAGGAATCCTCACGTTTCTTGCGCCCTGCACCCTGCCTTTGGTGCCGGGATACTTGGCGTTTATAAGCGGAACCGCGAGCGACAAAAAGAAAATCTTTCTCAACGGCCTTTTGTATGTTGTTGGATTCAGCGCAGTATTTATTCTTTTCGGAAGCTTAGTCGGTCTCGGAGGGGCGTTGCTCTTTCAGTACCGCAGTATTGCAACGCAGATTGGAGGAGTATTTGTGATATTGTTTGGGTTGTTTCTTCTGTTCCCGAGGATTTCGGTGCTTGGCCCTCTTTTGGCGGAGCGTCATGTGCCATTTACCAAAAATCTCCAACCAGGGAAGCCCCTGAGTTCTTTTCTTTTTGGGTCAGCGTTTGCGCTTGGCTGGAGCCCGTGCGTAGGCCCCATTTTAGGTTCCATTTTAACCTTGGCTGCTTTTTCAGGAACATTGGCGCAGGGCGCCTTCCTGCTTTTTGTTTTTTCTTTGGGGCTTGCAGTACCCTTTTTAGCAGTAGCTCTTGCTATTGGCTGGGCCTCAACATTTTTTGCAAAGATTGAAAAATATCTTCAGTATGTTTCAATCGCAGGAGGAGTATTTTTGATTGTTCTGGGAATATTTATGGCAACAAACAATTTTGGCCTTTGGATTGCGTGGTTCTATCAGGTTTTTGACTTTATCAATTACGACGCTCTCTTGAAATATCTATGAAGGAATACGACCAATGGGGGCCAGAATACGTGGTTAAGGTATACCAACCCAAGATAGGGCTGGTTGGTTTTTTGGTTGTTGACAATACACTGCTTGGGCCAGGCAAGGGGGGCATTCGCATGACTCCGGACGTGACAGAAGAAGAAGTAAGGAGATTAGCCAGAGCAATGACGTGGAAAAATGCTTTGGCTGGCATTCCTTTTGGAGGAGCAAAAGCTGGTATTGTATGGTCCGGTGGTTCAGAGCAGCAGAAGAAAGAGCTGATTCAGGAGTTTGCCCGTGCTATAAAAATTTTTACCCCAAGGAAATACATTGCAGGTCCTGATGTGAATACAGGAGAAAAAGAAATGCAGTGGTTTGTGGAGGCAACGGGAAACTGGAGAAGTGCAACAGGCAAACCCGCAAAATTATGTATGCTGGTATTCGGAAAAAAGGGGACTGTGCAGCAGTGTGGCATCCCTCATGAGTTTGGGAGCACCGGTTTTGGAGTAGCTCACTCAACAAAGGTTGCTGCCAACATGATTGGGCTTCCTCTTAATAAAGCAACTGTAGCCATTCATGGATTTGGAAACGTGGGAAGTTTTACCGCAAAGTATTTGAAGGCAATGGGGGCAAAGATTGTTGCGGTTGCAAGAAAGGAAGGCGCAGTATACAAAGGCAAAAAGATTTCACAAGCGGATTTCTGGAAGGTTCCCGTAGATATTTTGATTCCTGCATCCGTAACCGATGTCATCAACAACAGTAATAAAAACCACATCAAGGCAAAACTGATTGTGGAAGGAGGAAATATTCCTATGCAAGAAAAAATAGAAGCAGAATTATTCAAAAAGGGAATCCTCATAGTTCCCGACTTTGTGGCAAATGCAGGAGGAGTGATTAGCTCGTACGCTGAATATCGCGGATATAATCCCAAAAAAATGTTTGAGACCGTGAAGACAAAAATTACCAAGAGTACTCAGATGGTGTTGGCACGAGCACTCCAAGAACACAAGAACCCAAGAACTATTGCATTACAAATTGCAAAAGAACAACTCCTCCATGCCTCTTAGTATCGTGATCTTTGGGGCAACAGGAGACTTGATGCAACGTAAGCTTGCCCCCTCACTCTTTCGGCTCTGGCTTGGAGGATTTCTTCCCAAGCCCTTCAATGTCATTGGGTTTGCAAAAGATGAACTTGGAACCGAAGAGTTCCAAGCAAAAGTGAAAGAGATGATTGCTAAACACCTCACCGTTTCAGGGGAATATATACAAAAATTTGTCCGGTCGTTTCGCTATCAACAGGGATTTTTTGAGGATACGCAAGGATACGAGAAAGTTGCCGAGACCTTAGGGAGGTCTGATAAAGAATGGCGAGTCTGTTCCAATAAACTCTTCTACATCGCAGCTTCTCCCCTCCATTATAAAACCATCCTAAAAAACCTTGCTGCTTCCAACATGGCAGAACCTTGCGTTCCTGGAGAAGGATGGACGCGAGTAGCAATTGAGAAGCCGTTTGGGAAGGATTTAAAAACCGCGCAAGAGTTAGATGAACTTTTGGGAAAACTCTTTGCAGAAGAGCAGATTTATCGAATCGACCATTATCTTGGCAAAGAGACTGTTCAAAATATTTTGGCATTTCGCTTTTCTAATTCCTTTCTCCAGGATTCCTGGAACAATAAAGGGATTGAAAAGATTTCGGTTCGTATCTTAGACAAGGAAGGGATAGGAGAAAGGGGAGACTTTTATGATGGAATTGGAGCATTAAGAGACGTAGGTCAGAATCACATCCTTCAACTCTTAGCCTTATTTCTCATGGGAAACCCCGAGACATTTGATGGGAACTCAGTTGGCAAAAAACGCCTCGAAATTCTCAAGGCTCTTCGTATTCCCCAAGGAGAGGAAATCCGGACAATGAGTAGTCGTGGACAGTATGAGGAATATGGGAAAGAAAAGAATGTGAGGGCTGGTTCCCAAACCGAAACATATTTTAAGATTCAAACAGAGGTATCCCTTCCTCAATGGAAAGGAGTGCCCATTCATTTAGAAAGTGGAAAGGGTATGGCTGAGGACTTGGCAGAGGTGGAGGTAGTATTCCGTCATCCAACCCCTTGCCTCTGTCCTCCTGCCTCAGGGGCGGGCGGGCGTGAGGATGGAAAACACTACAAAAATATCCTTTACTATTCTATCCAGCCAAAAGAGGCAATTTCCATTGCTTTTTGGGCGAAGAAACCGGGTCCTGCAATGGTTTTAGAGCAAAAGGCATTCTCCTTTGATTATAGGGTAGCATTCCAAGAGGAAGAATTTGTGGATGCTCACGAGAGACTCCTCCTGAGCGTCTTACAGAAAGATCAAACCCTTTTTGTGAGCACTGAGGAAATCATGGCAAGCTGGAAATTTATTGATTCCATTATTAGAGGCTGGGAAGAGAACGAGATTCCTCTTTCTTTATATCCATGCAAAACATTGGGTTTATCGGTTTAGGGAAGATGGGCGGACATATGGCTGCCCGCCTAAAGAGTAAAGGTTGGAACGTAGTCGGATTTGATGTTGATCCAAAATTGAGCGATGTCTCTTCACTAAGAGAGTTGGCTGAACATCTGAATCATCACAAGATTATTTGGCTTATGGTGCCAGCCGGAAAGCCTGTGGACGAAACTCTTTTCGGCAAACAGGGACTGGTAAAATTTTTACAAAGAGGCGATATCGTTGTTGACGGCGGAAATTCTTACTACAAGGATTCTTTGCGTCGCGCAAAGAAACTAAAACAACGAGGCGTTGAGTTTCTTGATATAGGGATTTCAGGTGGTCCTGTTTCGATACAATTAGGAAGATTTGCCATTATGGTGGGAGGAGAAAAACGTATCTACGAAAAGTGCAAACCACTATTCCATGATTTATCAGACACGAGCCCAGGATACATGGGAAAGTCGGGTGCAGGGCATTTTGCGAAAATGATCCATAATGGGATTGAATACGGAATGATGCAGGCGTTGGCAGAAGGATTCTCTATACTGAAAAAGTCGCCTTTCCGATTCCGGCTCAAGGACGTGGCAAAGGTATACAATCAAAACAGCATCATTGCTTCCCGCCTCACTTCCTGGTTGCAGGAAGGATTTGAAAAGTACGGAGAAGACTTGAAGACGGCTTCCGGGACCGTGGCGCACACAGGAGAAGGGGAATGGACCGTGAAGACCGCCAAAGAACTTGGCATCCCCATTCCCATCATTAAAGGAGCATTTGGTTTTCGTATCCAGTCAAAGAAAAAGCCAAGCTATACGGGGAAAATCCTCTCTATGTTGAGAGCGGTATTTGGCGGCCACCGCATGAACCCAAAGAAATGGAGGTGAAACAATATTCAACAAAACAAGAAGCAAGGGAGGCGGCTGCGCAAAAATTCAATCAATTACTGGATGCGCATTCCCATGTGCCAACGTTGTTTCTTTCCTCGGGTGGCTCTTCCTTGACATTGCTGGATTCCATTGAAATCTTTCCTCCCAACTTCACCATTGGCATGACAGACGAAAGATTTTCTGAAGACCCCAAGGTAAACAATTTTGCGAAGCTTTGCGGCACCTCGTTTTTCCAAAAGGCCCAGGAGAGGGGCGCTTTCTTCATTGATTCCAGGCCGCAGGCAGGAGAGGGCCTGGAGCTCTTTGCCAGGCGCCAAGAACAATCCTTGAGAACGTGGAGAAAAGAGCATGAAGGAGGCAGGATTATCATCACCCAGGGGGTGGGCGAGGACGGCCATACCCTGGGCATCATGCCTTTTCCAGAAGCCCCAGAAGCCTTTCTTTCCCTTTTTGAAAATGAAGAGCGCTGGGTGGCAGGATACGACGCAAAAGACAAGAACGAGTTTCCTTTGCGCGTTACCTGCACCCTTCCTTTTTTGCGCATGGCAGATCATTCGGTGCTCCTCATAGTTGGAGAGAATAAACGAGATGCGATGACCCGTATGTTGGCAAAAGAAGGAAATCTTTGGGAAACTCCAGGCCGCATCATTCAGGAGATGAAAAATGTAAAACTCTTTACGGATATTGTATACTAAACACTATGGTATATGACCTTCTTATTGTAGGTTCGGGAGCTGCGGGACTTGCCGCAGCACTTTACGCAAGACGATATCAAATGACAACGCTTTTGATTGCAGGGGAGTTCGGGGGGGAAACATCAACTGCAGGGAAAATCGAGAATTACCCCGGCATCATCACCATCGATGGGGGCGATTTGATGCTTACAATGAGAAAACAGGTAGAATTGGTTGGCGCACACATCATTGAAGGAAAGGCCGTGTCCGTTGAAAAGAAAAATAGGGGATTTGTCGTGAAAACAGAGGAAGAAACCTTTGAGGGAAAAACCATCATCTTGGCAATCGGAGCAAAGCGCAGGCACCTTGGCCTTGAGAAAGAGGAGGAGCTTACCTCAAGGGGAGTTCACTACTGCGTTACATGCGACGGTCCCTTGTACGGCGGCAAAACCGTTGCAATGGTGGGAGGAGGCGATTCTTCTGTGAAAGGAGTCAACTTTCTGGGAGAATACGCAAACAAAATCTATCTCATTGCGCGCGGGAAAGAAATTGTTGCAGAGCCCATCAATCTAGAGCAAATGAAGAAATTGGGTAATAAAGTAGAAATTCTCTTGGAAACAGAAATCAAAGAACTGGTTGGCGAGAGCAAACTGGAAAAACTTATCTTGTCTAAACCATACAAAGGGTCTCACGACCTTGTTATTGACGCTCTTTTTGTAGAGATTGGTTTTGATCCTGATCCAACCTTTGCAAAACAGCTTGGCATTGAGCTGGACGAGAAGGGATTTATGAAAGTCGACAATATGATGAAAACAAATGTGCCGGGCGTGTTTGTGACCGGCGACGCAACCAATCATTTCGGCCGCTTCAAGCAAGACATCACTGCTGCAGCTTTGGGTTCGGTTGCCGCAACCTCTGCCTACGAGTACTACAAAACTTTAGACATCAAAATTGGAAGTCAGTAGTCAAATCAGAAGATGTCGCTTGTCACTACGATCGTAGTGACAAGGAACATGCCCCGAACCCCTATATGCGGAGGCAGGGGAGTGTTCTCTTGACAACGTTATCTCTATGATTATAATAGGATTATAATCAACAACCTATGACTCAGAAGGTTTTAAGAGTTGGAAGTTCAGCGGCCGTGACCATTCCTCGAAAGGCGCTGGGAGAACTTGGTTTGGCGGTTGGCGACAAGGTAAGCGTTGAAATCGACAAGAGACAACGAAAGGTTTTCATTGAACCGGTTGTGAAAGAAGTAGATAGAGAGCTACTCGATTGGACGAAACGCTTTATTGCAAAGTATCGCCCCGCCCTTGAGGCGCTTGCAAAGAAATAGATAAATGAAATACCTTTCCGCTGGAAACAAGCGGACGGCAGCCGCAACCGTTGCACGTTTTTTATTTCTCAACGGATACGAGCTGAATGCAACGAATAAAGCGTTAGAAAAGTTTGTACTCAAGGTTGCAACCGCAAAAATTGATTTA
>Ga0213870_1001633_pt1 | contig 10010 bp, 3 predicted proteins | sample WICALVC2017_Meta_FD_160119 | JGI IMG/M metagenome (GOLD analysis project Ga0213870, IMG submission 160119) | Freshwater microbial communities from subterranean cave lake in Wind Cave National Park, South Dakota, United States - WICALVC2017 | ecosystem: Environmental > Aquatic > Deep subsurface >... | reverse complement strand
TTGATTCGCCTGCGGTGAAATAAACATTTTTGATCTGCCGGATAATATAACGCACCACTTCGGCTTTGCCAGCCAAACTGAAAAGTTCATTTAAATCCAAGTTGCCTTCGGACAACTGCTGGCCCGGGACCACGAGTTCACCCTGGCTGGCTAAAACTGAAGTCAGAGGCGGAAAAACATATTCCCTGATTTCTTTTGTATCTGAAGTTTCAATCTTGACTGTCTTCTGGCTGCCTTTTTGTTCCATTGAGATAACTTTGCCTTCGACATCGCTTATTACTCCTTTATTGCCAGGCGATCTGGCTTCAAAAATCTCTTCCACCCTCGGCAAACCTAAAGTGATGTCGCCGATTCCAGCCACTCCTCCTGTATGGAAAGTTCTCATGGTCAGCTGAGTTCCCGGCTCTCCGATGGCCTGAGCAGTGATGATTCCGACTGCTTCGCCAAGCTCAACTATCTGATTCTTTGACAAATCATAGCCATAGCAAAGCCGGCAAACGCCCTTTCTCGACTTACAGCTGATTAAACTTCTGACTCTTAATTTCAAAAAACCCAATTTATCGATTGCTTCGGCCTGCTGGCGGTTTATTAAATCTCCTTTCTTTATAATTGCTTTGCCGTCTAGCCCTTTAATTTCTTCCAAATTTATCCGGCCTAAAACGCGCCGGCCCAAACTTTCTGAAATCGCCTCGCTGTCTTTGAAATATACGGTGAAACCTTCTTTATCTTTGCAATCCTCCTCTTGAACGACAATATCCTGAACAACGTCAGCCAACCGGCGAGTCAAGTAGCCGGCTGTGGCGGTTCTTAAGGCGGTGTCAGCAAGTCCCTTTCTGGCGCCGTGGGTGGAAATAAAGTATTCCAAAACGGTTAATCCTTCTTTGAAAGAATTTTTGACCGGCAATTCAATTATTTCTCCGGCCGGATTTGTGAAAAGACCTCTCATGCCCATCAGCTGATCAATTACTGTCCAGTTACCTCGGGCTTTTGATTCAATCATAATTCTTACTGGATTAGTCGGTGGAAGCGCCTTCTTTACGTAATCCGAAAGTTTTGATTTAGCATCAGTCCAGATTTCAATGGCCTTGGACCTTCTTTCCTGCTTGGTTAAAAGGCCTTCTTCGTAAAGCGCTTCGTTTTCATCGGCTGTTTTTTGGGCTTCGGCTATAATCTCCGGCTTTTCCTCCGGGATTTTAAGATCGTCAACTGAAAAAGAAATCCCCGAATAAGTGGCGTAATGAAAACCGATATCCTTTAAATCATTGAGAAATTTAATCGAAATTTCATTGAATCCATTTTTATCCAAAACCTCCATTTCTAACTTTTTAAGATCAACCTGATTCAGGGTTCTATTTATAAACGGTATGTTCGGCGGCACAATTTCGTTGAAAATTATCATTCCGGCAGTGGTTTCAATTAATTCTGAACCAATCTTTACTTTTATTTTGGCCTGCAAATCAATAACCCCGTTTTCAAAAGCGTTCAGGCATTCTTCTTTGGATGAAAAAATTTTGCCTTCGCCTTTAAGATTATCAATTTTCATAGTCAGCCAGTAACAGCCCAAAACCATATCCTTTGAAGGAACGGCCACGGCTTCGCCGGTGGCCGGCTTCAAAATCCCTTTTGAAGCAAGCATAAGATCTCTGGCTTCTTCCTGGGCGTCTTCGGATAAAGGCAGATGAACAGCCATTTGGTCGCCGTCAAAATCGGCATTAAAAGCGGTAGTCGGCAGAGCCGGAATCCTAATGGCTTTGCCTTCGTGGAGCCGGGGGTGGAAAGCCTGAACTCCGAGACGATGCAAGGTTGGCGCCCGGTTTAAAAGAACCAGCTTATCTTGGATAATTTCTTCTAAGGCTTCCCAGATTTCCGGAGATTCGGTTTCAATAAACTTTCCGGCCGCCCGAATGTTATTAGCCAAACCTTTAGCCATCAGCCAGTTAATCACAAAAGGCCGGAAAAGCTCCAAAGCCATGAATTTCGGGAGGCCGCATTCGTCGATTTTCAGCTCCGGCCCGATAACAATGACCGAACGGCCCGAATAGTCGACCCGCTTACCTAAAAGATTCTGCCTGAACCGGCCCTGCTTGCCCTCAAGGCTGTCTGAAAGCGATTTCAGGCTTCTTTTCTGGCCGACCGTTGATTTAGTCAGGGCTTGACCCTTTCTCATTCCATTATCAATCAGAGCGTCAACCGCCTCCTGAAGCATTCTTTTTTCGTTTCTGGTTATTACTTCCGGCGCCTTAAGTTCCAAAAGATGCTTTAACCGATTATTCCGGTTAATTACCCGGCGGTATAAATCATTCAAATCAGAAGTGGCATAGCGGCCGCCATCTAACTGAACCATGGGACGCAAAGCCGGCGGGATCACAGGAATTATTTCCAAAAACATCCACTCCGGCCTTGAATTTGAAGCAATAAAACCCTTTATCAGCCTTAGCCGGCGGGTAAGTTTTTTAACCTGTAGGGGATTTTTAATAATCTTAATTTCTTCTTCGATTTCTCCGGAAATCCTTGCAAGGTCTGTTTCCTCAAAAATTTTCTTTATCGCTTCGGCCCCGATTCCGACTTCAAATACCTCACCGTATTTCAAAGACAGTTCCCGGAATTCCAACTCGGAAATAATTTTATGTCTTTTTATTTCCTTGAGGATCTGTTTTTCTTTTTCTTTCAAAACTTTGAATTTTTCCTTTTCTTCCTCGTTTTTTGATTCTTTGAACTTGGCCTTGAACTCCTGATCGATCTTTTTCATCGCCTCGGTTTTAGCTTCTTCGTTAACCTGAATAATAATGTAGCTTGAAAAATAAACGACTCTTTCAAGATCGGGCAGGGAAACATCCAAAATCATAGCCATTCTTGAAGGAACCCCCCGCAAAAACCAGATATGGGAAACAGGACTAGCCAACTTTATATGGCCGAATCTTTCCCGCCGGACAATCGAACGGGTCACTTCGACTCCGCAGCGATCACAAACTATGCCTTTATAACGGATCTTCCGGTATTTGCCGCAATAGCATTCAAAGTCTTTTTCAGGCCCGAATATTTTTTCGGAAAACAAACCTTCCGGCTCAGGCCTCTGGGTCCGGTAATTTATGGTTTCCGGCTTTACCACCTCTCCGTAAGACCAGTTTAAAATCTCATCCGACGAAGCAAGTTTTAATCTGATGGAATAAAAGTCCATATCGCTATTTTTCTAATAATTCTACATTTAAACCCAATCCTTTTAACTCTGAAAGCAAAACCTTGAACGACTCGGGTATGTGAGGCGCCTTAATTTCTTCTCCATTTACGATAGCTTCATAAGTTTTAGCCCGGCCCAGAACATCGTCCGACTTTATAGTCAGCATTTCCTGCAGAGTATTGGCGGCGCCGTATCCCTCAAGAGCCCATACTTCCATTTCCCCGAATCTTTGGCCGCCGCCTTGGGCCTTTCCGCCAAGGGGCTGCTGAGTGATTAAAGAATAAGGGCCGACCGAACGCATATGAAGCTTGTCTTCAACCATATGAATCAATTTCATGAAATAAATTATGCCGACGGTTATTTTTTGATTAAAGGGATGGCCGGTCTTGCCGTCATAAAGAATTACTTTTCCATCTTGGACCAGGCCGGCTTTAATTAATTCTTTCTTTACCTCTTCCTCGGTTGGCCCCGCCATCGCCGGCACTACCGCCCGATAGCCTAATTTATTGGCTGCCCAGCCCAGATGGGTTTCCAGAATCTGGCCAATATTCATTCTTGAAATGATTCCAAGCGGATTCAAAATTATATCAACCGGAGTGCCGTCTTCCATAAAAGGCATTTCTTCTTCCGGCAGAATAACCGAAATAACTCCTTTGTTTCCGTGACGTCCTGCGAGCTTATCGCCGACCTGAACTTTTCGAGTCTGGGCAATCGAAATTTGAATCGTCTTAATAACGCCGCTTTGAAGCTTGTCCCCCAGGTCGCGCGAGAAAATCTTCAGGCCGACCACCCGGCCCTGCTTTCCGAAAGGCAATCTTAAAGAAGTATCTTTAATGTCTCTTGATTTTTCTCCGAAGATTGCCCTCAAAAGCTTTTCTTCCGGAGTTAAATCAGTCTCTCCTTTAGGCGAAATTTTTCCGACCAGAATATCCTGGGAACGGACTTCGGCGCCGATTCTGACGATTCCCTCTATATCAAGATTCTTAAGCCTTTCCTCTCCGACATTGGGGATGTCAGCCGTGGTCAATTCCGGACCGAGCTTGGTTTCCCTGACGTCAACCGAATAATCTTCAATGTGAATAGAAGTTAAAATATCGTCTTTAACCAGCCTATCGGAAACAATAATGGCATCCTCGAAATTAGCTCCATGAAAAGACATAAAAGCAACCAATAGATTCTTGCCTAAAGCCAGTTTGCCGTTTTCCATTGCCGGTCCGTCAGCGATTATCTGTCCTTTTTTAATCTTATCTCCTTTACGGACTATCGGCTTTTGATTTATCGAGGTATAGGCGTTGGACCGCAAAAATTTCGAAAGCTTATATTCTTTGGTCCTGCTGTTTTTAACTCTTATTTTAACGGCCGAACTGTCAACGGAATCAACTATCCCCTCTGTTTCTGAAATCAAGGCCGAACCGGAATCATAAGCTACGTTTGACTCCATTCCAGTCATAACATAGGGGGTTTCGGGACTAACTAAAGGTACGGCTTGGCGCTGCATATTTGAACCCATCAAGGCCCGGTTAGCATCGTTATGTTCCAAAAAAGGAATCAAGGAAGTGGCGGATGAAAACGGCTGCTTAGGAGAAATGTCAATGAAATCAACTTCAGAGGCGCTGACTTCTCCGGGTTCGCCCTGAATTCTCGCTGAAACTTTTTTATCAATTATTCTACCCTCTTGATCAATGGCCACGCCTGATTGGGCAATGATATATTTTTCTTCTTCAGTTGCATCAAGAAATAAAACTTCGCCGGTAAGCTTGCCGTTTTTAACTTTCTGATAAGACGTAAGAATAAAACCGAGAGGAGAAATCCTGCCGAAAATCGAGAGATGGCCGACCAGTCCGATATTGGGCCCCTCCGACGTCTGGATAGGACAAATCCTTCCGTAGTGCGACGGATGAACGTCTCTTACGTCAAAGCTGGCCCTTTCTCTGGTTAAGCCGCCTGGGCCCATGGCCGAAAGCCTCCTTTTATGCTCCAGTTCGGAAAGAGGATTGGTCTGATCCATGAATTGCGATAATTGGCTCGAAGCGAAAAATTCTTTAAGGCGGGCGACAAAAGGCCTTGAATTGATTAATTGCGACGGCAAACTCAGAGCTAAGTCAGCCGTGCTCATCCGGTCTTTAATGATTCTCTCCATTTGATTAAGGGCTAAGCGCAGCTTCTCCTGAAGCTGTTCTCCGACTGTTTTAACCCGCCGGTTGCCTAAATGGTCTATGTTATCGGCCAGGCTAGCGGGGTTATTATTCAACTTTATTATTTTTTTGACTACAAAAACGATATCTTCCGGTTTTAAAAAACGATGCTCCTCGGTTAAAGGATAATTTTTATTAAATCTCTGATTAATTCTATGCCGGCCGACTTCGGATAAATCATATCGGCTGAAATTAAAAAACATATTGAAAATCATCTGTTTGGCGTTGTCGGACGTTGCAAAATCACCCGGCCTGATGCGCCGGTAGACTTCAATCAAGCCTTCGCCTTGATTTGAAGATGGGTCCTGAACTAAAGTGGCGGCGATATATTTCATCTCCGGATCGGTGTCCACGTCTTTAAACAAATCCTGAATCTCTCTATCAGTCGAATAGCCGAAGGCCCGAAGCAAGGCTGTTACCGGAATCTTTCTTTTCCGATCAATCCGAACAAAAATGACTCCGCTTTGCTCGGTTTCAAATTCCAGCCAAGCGCCGCGGGATGGAATAATTTTAGCGCCGAAGAAATTCTTATAGCGGCCTAATTTTGAATTTGTGAAAAAAACTCCAGGACTCCTGATGAGCTGGGAGACAACAACTCTTTCAATCCCGTTTATGACAAAAGTCCCTCTCTTAGTCATTAAAGGGATATCAGCGAAATAAGCTTCCTGTTCTTTCTTCTGGCCGGTTTTCTTATTTTCAAAAAGAAGCTTGACCCGAAGAGGCGCCTCATAGGTGATATTTTTTTCTTTGGCTAAAATGTCGTCAAACCGGGGCTCGTCGATTTTGTAATCGACAAAATGAAGACTGGCTTCTTTTCCGGTCCAATCGTTTATTGGCGAGGCCTCCTTAAAAATATTCTTCAATCCGCGTTTCAAAAAGTCATCATAAGAATCAAGTTGGGTTTTTATCAGATTGGGCGGAGAAACAAGGTCTAACTGATATTTAGAAAATATTTTTTCTTGAATCATTTGAATGATTTAACGCAAAAAAATACCTTTCCTTGCCAAGAAGGATTAAAGGAATATTTTTTATTTAATTTTTGGCCGGCTGAGTAATACCCAAGATTTTATGAAAAAATCTAAAAACAGTTAAAAACACGCAAAAATAAGGGCGAATCAACCTTTCAGGTTGATCGCCCGATCACCTTATTTTACAAAGTGATTTAGGGTGCATAACAAAGTATATTAACAAAAAAATATTTGTCAATAGGGTTATCAACACATTATCATGTTGAAGTTTAGAACTGTGGATAAAATATGGGGTTCAAACTTTGGCATAGCAGCTTCTGATATTTTCCAAAATAGAAAACCCAGCCATTAAACTTATAAAATAACTGCCTCCATAGCTTATAAAAGGCAAAGGCAGACCGGTAACCGGCAAAAGGCCTAAATTCATGCCCGCATTTATGGCTACGTGAGAGAAAAAATACACCAAAAACATAGCAATGAAAAATCTAGAAAAATTATCCTGAACCCTTGAAGCAATGTAAAGCAGACGGCTTAAAATTATAAAGTAAAAGATCAGAATTAAAACCAAAGAAACAAAACCAAACTGCTCGATTAAAGCCGCTAGAGCAAAATCAGAAGCAGCTTCAGGCAATATTCCAAATTTAGCCTGTGATCCCTTGCCAAAACCCAAGCCCCAGAAACCAGCTGAGCCTATGGCGATTTTTGACTGCAAGACGCTGTAACTTTGATTACCCCGTTCGATAAATCCAGCTAAAAAAGAAGTTATTCTTGATTTTTGATACGGCTCAAGTATAAAAATCCCAATTATAAGAGAAATAATAATTAATAAATTAACTGCCGCTATAATTTGTTTTTTGGTAAGGCCCAGCAAAAGAACTCCTCCCAGCCAAATTAAAAATAAAATAACAGCCGAGCCTAAGTCGGGCTGGAGAAAAACGAAAAAAATCACCAAAAAAGAGTAAGCGCCGGAAATCAATACGGTTAAATTGTTACTCGACCGGCCTCTTGATGAAAAATATCTGGCTAAAAAAAGAATCATGGCCAACTTGACCACTTCGGAAGTTTCAAAAGAAACGCCGAAAGGAAAATGAAGCCAAGCCGCCACGCCTCTTATCGGCGTGGCCTGCAGAGTAAAAAAGAGCAGAAAGACGCTTAAGCCGAAAAAAAACGATGAAGGAAAGGAGTAATTTTTAAAAATACGAAAGTTAAAAAACGGATTTAAGAAAAGAATAAAAATTCCGATAACGGAAAAAATAAACTGCTTTTTGAAAAAAAGGCTGCCGACTCCGGAGATGCCGGCTAAATTCAAAAGACCCAAAAGCGACAAAATAAAAATTGCCAAAAAAAGAGATAAATCGAATTTAGGGCTAGTAAAAATTCTGAAACCTTTCTTCAGTTCCATGTTCTTTTAAGAAATTGCTGTTTTTAAAAATATCGGTATGAGCCGAAACTTCAATTCTTGAAACTTCGCCCTTAAAAGAAACGGGCCACTTAACCTCAAAGAATCGTTCGGTCTTAGCCAGCATTGTCCTGATATCGGTTTTGTTCCCGGCCAAAATATCGCCGTCTGAACCATACAAAACGACAAAAACATCTACCCGGTCAAAATCAAAATTGGAGCTATTGAATAAAGTTCCGCTTAGCCTTGAAAAGCCTTGGCTTTGGGGCAAAAGCGAATATCCCTGATTTTTTAGGGAAAACAGGTTTTGAGGGATAAATTCTTTTAATCTTTCCCAGGTGACGCTAATAATTTTAAACTCTGCCCGGCTTATTTCGGCTTCGGTTCTTATCGGAGAAACAATTTCAAATCTGGACTGGCCGGGCAGCAAACTGATTGACCCAGTAATCGTCGCAGGCTTGCCGGCGTCCCGCTCAGCCGGGCCGTTTGGAACGTTTAACGTTCCGCCTTCAAAAAGGCTTAATTCGTAAAAAACTTCTGCCGCTCCGAAATCAAAATTGGGGTTTTTTATTTCGACTAAGAAATCATAATCCCGGTCCCTGACTTTTAAAAGTTTCTGAGACGGGACTAGAAGAGGGCTGACCGAAGCGGCTGGCGAGGAGACGGCCGGCAAAGGAGCATCTTTCACGGAAAAAAAATAAACCGCCGAACCGACGGCCGTAAAAAATATTAGAGCGAGGACTGTTTGTTTTAAGAAACGGGGCATATTAAAAGTATAAACAAAAAACGCGGTTTATCCAACCGCGTTTTTTGACGCCTCAAAATATCTGTAAGGCAGCGACCTACTTTCGCATCCTGCTAAGCAGGATACTATCATCGGCTCTGGAGAATTTCACTTCCGTGTTCGGAATGGAAACGGGTGGAGCATCTCCGATATAGCCGCCTTAAAGATACTTCGAAACAATTTTAAAATCAGATAAAGTGCGGGAATGCGGTCTATTAGTAGTTCTCGGCTAAACGGATTGCTCCGCTTACACCTGAACCCTATCAACGTGGTAGTCTCCCACGGACCTTTATCCTCCCAACTTTTTGTACTGGAGCCGAAGCTCCAAAAAAACTAAAACTTGTACAAAAAGTTGGGAGGACTAGAATCTAATCTTGGAGCGTGCTTCGTGCTTAGATGCTTTCAGCGCTTATCACTAACATACATAGCTACCCAGCTGCGCCCTTGGCAGGACTACTGGTACACCAGAGGTATGCTCACTCCGGTCCTCTCGTCACGTATTTCTTCTATCACTAGAAGCGTAGACTATATCTTTATCCTCCGCCTTAGACGAACCTTAGACGAATAGGATATCGGCATATTATAGTTGTCATTGAACAACCATCTAAGTTTTCACTTAAGTCGTTACGGGGCCAAATCTAAACTTTTTAATTTACCATCTTTTCTTTTCTTGATTTGCAGCATAAGGCTGCCATCTCCATCAAGAAAACCAGCGATATAAGCTAAATTTGTTTTAGATTGGCTTCCCACGGTATTGACTTAATAAATTCTGGTCCTCAAGTAAATTGTACCATAATTATCGGACCGACTAAATTATGGTTATCAACAGACCAAAGCCATTAAGCTTTCACCGTTATTAGCCGAATTGTCATCACGAATTACTCCGTGAAGTAGCAATCTTTTACTAGGAGCGACCCTCCTCAGATTCTTTTGCGCCCACACCAGATAAGGACCAACCTGTCTCACGCATATTTCTCAACGATTACTCGCTGTATGGACTATACCACCAACCAATTTTTAATTGGCTGACCGACATTTTGATAACTCCCTATGAAAGTTATCCTGACCATCTAAGGTCAAGTCTCTACGGGGTCAATCTGCCCAGATTCTTGGAGTCAATTTGTATAATTGACAAGTTAATATATATATTAGGCTTCCTTTGTGGCGGATGCAGTTCGGTTAGACTCGCGACTAGCAGGTGGAAGAGAGCTTTCGAAACTTCTTCCGTAAGTCTGCGCCGTATGCGAGAAACCTGATAACTTCCGCCACAGCTCTCACCTCGAGAGCTTTTTTATTCCTCCAAAATCTGAGCAGATGACTTCCCTCGGGATTATCCTCTTAAACAGGTTGTATTTAAGCAGGACTTCCCCGATATGAGTCGATTTTGCTTACACCGATTACTCGGCGTAGCCGCCTCAATTGACGGTTTGACAATACTATTAACGTATTAGACTATACCTTCTCCGATTTTTCCGAACACCGGAGC
>Ga0213870_1001632_pt1 | contig 10013 bp, 9 predicted proteins | sample WICALVC2017_Meta_FD_160119 | JGI IMG/M metagenome (GOLD analysis project Ga0213870, IMG submission 160119) | Freshwater microbial communities from subterranean cave lake in Wind Cave National Park, South Dakota, United States - WICALVC2017 | ecosystem: Environmental > Aquatic > Deep subsurface >... | reverse complement strand
TTTAAGGGTCAACAAGCGACTGGCTGGCTGACAAAACTTTTCCTCACCCACCCGCCCATTGAGGAGCGAGTTAGGGTATTGAGGGGATTAAAGGTTTAGATCCTTCGACCGTGTTTAAGATAAACTCCACCTTTAAGACCGCCACAGAGTATTTCTTCACTCCAAGTTCGTTATCGGAGTTCGCCAAAATGAATTAGATTGGCAGAATAATGCGATGAAAACATTTGCATTTATGGATGCCTCAAACCTTTTTTACGGCGGCGAAAAGAGCTTGGGGTGGAAGATAGACTACCAAAAACTTCTTAATTACTTAAGAGAGAAATATAGTGTCGCTAGTGCTTTCTATTTCGGCGGCGTTGAAGTACACGATTTTAAATACAATTATCAAGCCGACGAGACGGTTCCTCTTAAAGTTTTAGAGAAACACCTACTTAATTTGCTTCAAAATAAGGGTGAAGGGCTAAATGAGGCTCAGTTGCTTCTCATCGGGCGACATCTTCAAAGGACGAGATTTTATCTGCGACTTAGTAAATTTGGCTATAAACTATTTCTCAAGCCAGTGAAACTATACGATCAGGGCGATGGCACGACAAGGCGGAAGGCAAATTGCGATGTTGATATGACGTTTCACTTGATGAAGGAGAAAGATAACTTTGACCGAGTGGTTGTGTTATCAGGCGATGGGGACTTTCTGCCCGTTCTAAAATACCTCAAAGGGGAGGAGAAAGAAGTGGTTATATTGAGCAGGGGGGAGAGAACAGCTAAAGAAATAAGGCAATTCGCTGGTGCTAACTTTAGAGATTTTGAGTATTTAAGAGAACGTCTGAAAATGCAGTAGAAAAAGCGAAAGGCACCCATATAGGATGCCTTCCAAGTCTAGTGAGTTTAGTGTAGCAAGTAGTTGTTAAAAGTCAATTTGGCGTGGATATCCCACTTGCCCTATTACTTGTAATTAGTGTGAGTAATTAGTAGTTAGGGAAAACTCTCACCTTAAAAATAATGAGCTGCGTAAGCAGCTACCAAATCCAAATTACCAATTACAAATTATCAAATACTCAAAATTCGAGCAAGGCGAGAATTTTACGGAGAGGGTGGGTATCCTTCGCCAAGGCTCCGGAATACCAGATCACCAGCAACGAATCCTCGCTAAACCTACGGCTACTTGCCATTCCGTAGCTTTAGCGAAGGATGGCGGAGAGTAGTGGACGATGTTAGAACCTATTTTCGGACTACTACCACTCGTTTCTTTATACCCAGCTTATCTTTAAGCTACGCTAAAATTAATTAAACTCACAGAGTGGCAGGTTTAGTTTATTGATTATTACCTCACCTTTCAACTCGTTATTATTCTTCAACTACTCTTTTCCAAATATGTGGGACTTCCCACTGTTTAATTGGAATAAATTGATTATTTTTAAATATAAACTGGGTTTTATTATGACTAAATTCGCAACATTGCCCGACCTCATTTCCATTTTCATCAGTAAAACTGTCTTCATTAGTCCAATCAACATAGAAGCCATTTGGAGCTGGGCTTATCCCTCTGGAGTTAGTATAAAAATTGGTAGAAAACACAACCTCGTTGCCTTTTATAATTTCCGCATAATCGGAACAGTGATTACTGCCGATGCCACAAATTGTTACTAGTTTTTCTTTAATGCCGTCATTATCTACATCGGTGGCGTAATAACTGGTTATAGCATCATCGGGTAGATATTGTCTGGCGATTTCTCCATATTCTGCAATCTGCTCCTTTACATATTCTTGTTGTAGGCTCTGCATACCATCTTCATATGCAGTGGATTGATACTTACTTATTATTTTTTCTATTTCAGTGTCAGATTTCAAATTAAGAGGACGGTGTTCATTTTGATAAGACAATATAGAAATTGGTTTCTCGATGGGCGTATCATCAACTATAACTTTGGTATACTTATCATCTTTAACATTAACAATGCCACCGTGTAAAAAACTGTATTTTTCTCTATCATAATAATCAGAACTGTCAGGTAATTCGGAACTTTTAATAGTCGGTAAATCCATGTCCGCTGCATTTTCTTCCGTTTCTTCTATATCTTTTACTATTGATGACACTGGCCGTTGAGAAATCGTATTGCTGAGTAAGACAGCGTTTGACGGTTCGTTGCTTCCTTTAATAAAAATTAAAGCACTTAAAATCACCACACCTATCCCAATCTTAATCCAATGTTTTTTTATCCAAAACATATAATCAAATCTAGTAATTTTTACCCCACCCCGCTACTCACTATTATTTGACACCAATAAGCTCGTTTAATCTCTCAATTTCTTTCTCGCAGGTTTCAATATCCTTTTGCAAATCCACCAACTCTTTTTTAGATTTGCCATCACGCACCTGATTGGTTTTTGCTCTTAAACTTTCCAAAAGGCGTTTTCGGTATCGCCACTTTGTTATTAAGCGGTGAGTGGCACAGTTATCATCAGTGCACCCCAAAGTTAGGCATTTACCGCAATCAGAAGTATTACAAAGGCATTTTTTAGGATTGAAGGTTATCATATTTTACGAATGGTCTCGTATAATTCTTGTTGGCGTCTTTGAAGCGAGGCGTCAAAGATAATGCGATACTCAAAGTTCTTGTTTGCTTGTTGAAACTCCTTAAAGCCGATTTCTTTGGCAAAAACCTCGTTAAATAGATTTTCAACTTTGCCTTTGTATTCCTGCCTGTTTTTCTCATACCCCTCTTTTTCTCGGTTGGATTTTACCTCAACCACCAAAAACCTGCCTTTTGTCGTCTCAACCAGAAAATCTGGGAAGTATTTGGCTATCCGCTTATTCTCTGGGCTGTAATACTCAAAATAAAAATCATTATGAGTGGGGTCGGTAGCTCCGCCCGTGAAATAGACATCAACAATCGCTTCATCCTCATCCAGCACATCTCGTAAATACTTAAACAGGTCTTTTTCGTCCGTGCTGTCAAAATTATACGGGTTGATATGGAAACCAATGCGGCTTTTGCCGTGGGCTTCTTCCATTTGCTCTCTTGAGACAACGAGGATATTTCTGCCCTGCTCAACGCTGATTTTGAACGGATACATTTTTGCCAGCTCAATTTCTTCTTCAACTGTCTCGGTTTTCTCCTCATATTGATAGGCGTTTGCCAAAATACCACTGATGATAAACGGCAGTAGTGCGATATTCTCATTTACACTTTTTATGAGGTCTTTTCTGGACAAGTCGTTTTTCTCTAAAACTTTCTCAATGTCCAGACAGGACAAATGGGTATAGCGGTTGATAAGCTCAATTATCTCGTAGAAAGTGAGGTTGCCGTTTTCTTTCAACTCCCGTGTCGCTTGTGCCCTGCGGTAGCCCGCCTGCCCCTCGTTCAAGAATATACCACCCTCTCCCACGAGAGATCTATACTCCTCTGGCTTAAAATTGCTCACATCAATTTTGATTTTGTCCAAATCCTGATTTTGAATAGCAAGGATTTCTTTAAGCAGTTTCGTAACTTTGAGCTTCTTCTTTTTTTCAATCTTGAGGGTGTGCTCAAAGGTTTTTGTTTCTTGTGCCGACAACTCCTCAATAGTGGTAGCAAAGTTGCTTTTCAACTCTTTGTCTAAAATGCGGTAGTTTTCCTCGGAGAGAAAAATTGAGCCGAGCGTTGAATTATCGCCAATGCTTCGCAAACAACGAGTGGATGATTGAAGCACAAAGATTGCACTTTTTGGTTTGCGGTATAGGGCACAAGCAACGAGCGAGCGGCAATTCCAACCCTCTGTGCCTTTGCCGACAAGCAAGATAAACTGCTTTTTACTCTCTATGGTATCGCAATTCAAAAACTCCTCTTTGTTTTCTTCCGCTTCGGTGTGATATTCCAGCACCTTATCCAAAGCAATGCCACGCTCCGCCAAAACCTTTTCAAGTTTCGGTCTCAATTCTTTTTGCAGGTCATCAATCTTCGCCGCATAAAAAGCAATTTTCGGCAATCGGCTCTCCACCTGCTCCTCGCCGTATTCGTCCCAGAATTTACTGATGACATCCTTTATAAACTTTTCGCTCTTTACTTGCGTGTATTCAAAAAATCTCACCTGCTTCAAAATGCCTTTTTCTATGCCTTGCTTTAAGCCAAAGTGATACACGACATCGGCAATCATCTTGTTGTTTACATACGGCGTCCCCGTAAGGTTTATTACGCCGACAAGCGGGGTGTTGCCGTGCAGATAGTTGATGGTCTGCCTTGTCTTTTTCAGCGTCCCTTCAAGGGTCTTGCCGTAAGAGTGGTGGGCTTCATCTACAAACACCACGAGGTTTGAAAGCCCACGAATGGCGGCGAGGCGCCTATTCTCAATCTCTTTTTTCTCCAACTCGCTCCAATTGCCAAATAGCCGTTTTGTAATGTTGTTCTCTGCCCGTCTCGTTTTCAAAATTATCTTCTGGGAGTTTGAAACAATGATGTTGTAATTGCCAATCGGTGAGAGTGGCGCATCCGGGCTTTCCAAATAGTGATATTTAACATTAAGCAAAATGTTCTGATATTCTTTCGGCACAACCCGTGTGTAGTCAAAAGTTTTTATCTCCTTCAAGCTCTCAATGATTGTAGTGTCGGGAGCGAATACCAAAGCGTTTTTTGCAAAGCGTTTGTCGTCTTGGTGATAAAAAGAAAGCACGAAATCATAAGTCGCCATCACCGCCATCAAAATTGTCTTACCTGCTCCCATAGTGAGGGCATACACTTGGTTTGGATAATCAGAGACGCCAAACTTATCCGCCATCAACTCCTCAATTTTTTTCTTGTCATCAAGCAAGTCAAACGCTTCGTCTTTTGGGATACCGAGACCCAGAAGCATATCACGCTCACTGCTAAAAAATGACTTAAACACTTCCAAAGAGGATTTATTGCCGACAATCTCTTTGAGGTAGATATAAGTTTCTAACGCTTCAACCTGCGGCTTATGCAAAAAGCCCACTCGTTTTATGTGGGTCAAAATGTTCAGCGTCTCCCGTTCTACGCCTTTATAGCCGTTATCTCGCCAAGCGGCGACTTTTTGCTGGATGTGTTGTAAAAAGGGACTTTCCATACGCTATGCGGACACATCAAAGGTCTCAAAGTATTCTTCGCCAAGCACATCAACAATTTTTACAGCAACTGCATATTTGCCTTTCTTTGGATACTCCCAGCCATACTTTGCTTTGATAAGTTCTTTTTTGGTCGGCAAATCCATAACTTCAGCGTTGAATAGCCTGCCGTTGTAATCAACATCAATCGCCACGCTGTCTATGACTTGCTTAAAATCCGCTACTTTTGCTTGGCGGTCTTTTTTGAGCACCTTTCCGTTTTCCAGCTCCAGTTTTCTCATCAAAATCGGCGAGTAAAACTCTTTGAGTTCTACCGACAACTTTTTGTCTTTTGTTTTTGCTTCAATTTTGGCTTCTGGCTTTTTCTTGAAGATGAGATTTTTCTTATCGGTAAGGATGTCTCGGATTTCAACCCTCACGCCAGTTTTGTTTTCCTTTTTCAGGAAATCCGACACATCAAGCTCAATACCAGAGGCGATTATCAAAATGCCTTCCTCATACACTGGCTCGCCCGATTTCGATTTTTTCTTAACGGAAAAGATGCTGATATTGTTTTCAATTTCTTTTAGCACCGCCCTTATATCCATTTTGTTTAGCACTCGGTTCATTGGCATTATCTTCACAAAGTTGTTGTCCAAAACGCCGTCAAAATAACTTCGCTTAATCGGCTCTACATCATACATCTCCATCACAATTTCTTTTGCCTCAATCTCGTTTTTGAACACATCGTAATCGTTCACATTAAGAACCTTGAAGGTGTGGAGACCCTTAAAGTTTTTGTCCTTTTTCTTTTGCTGTTCGCCGATTATCTGATTTAGCCGCTTCGTAGTTGTTTGGATTGCCCCCAAATTGATGTCGCAAGCAATCCATCGTCTGCCGAGTTTTTGAGCAACAGCAGGAGTTGTGCCAGAGCCAACAAAAAAGTCAGCAACAATATCGCCTTCGTTTGTTGCCGATTTAATAATTCGTTCCAATAGTGCCTCTGGCTTTTGTGTTGGAAAATCTGTTCTCTCGCCAGCCATTACATTAACAATGGCGACTTCCCAGACATCAGCCATTGGAACGCCTTTTGAGTTATCCAGATATTGTTTTTGATTATCGCCCTGCAAACGATACCTGCCTTTTGCGTCTTTATGAATAAACCTTTGCTCTATGTATTCCTGTGAGTATTCCTCATATTGTTTATTGAAAGTTTGTTTTCCTGAATGTTTTGCATAGTAAAGAATTACATCGTGCGAATGAATAAAATTATCTACGGACGCCGCATATCCAAATAAGTTTCCTTTGTGCCAAATAATCTCTCTCCTAAAATTATCATCACCAAAAACCTCATCAGTTATTAACCGAAGGTAGGCGTCTCTATGCCAATCAAGATGAATAAAGATACTGCCTGTATCTGAAAGAAGCTCACGCATAAGCAAGAGCCGTTCATACATAAACTGCAAATACTCATCTTTCTCCCAGATGTCGGTATATTGTTTTTCTTCAAGCAAGCTATGCTGTTCGCCCTCTACTTTTTCGCCTCGTATCTGAACCCTCTTTACATACTCCGCCTTGCTATCAAAGGGTGGGTCTATGTAAATCAAATCAATCTTGTCCCGATATTCTTTGAGTAAGTGAGCTAAAACTTGGAGATTGTCGCCCCAGAAAAGTTTATTGAAATCCTTTGAATTCTTGTCGCCGTAGATTTCCTTTTCTTGGGCGGGATAGTATTCAACTTTATCCAAAGGTCTTTTGCCAACCCAATGGAGCATTGGTCTGCCTTTAGCTTTCTCAATATCAAAATTGTTTGTGGCGGGCTTTGCCGCCGATTGTAATTGTAATTTTTTCTTCATAGCCTTGGACGGATTTAGCTACGCTGGTGTAGAAGCACAAAGCCCCGCACCAGCTTGGTGGCTTTCGCCACACACAGTCCTTTCGGACTATGACCGTCCAAGGCTTGCTGATACGGGGTTCAGTACCTTGGACGGATTTTCTGCCATACCTCGGAGTTTTTAATTCACGAGGGTTAGGCAATTAAATTGTTAATCTTTTTATGTCATCTTTTCTTTTGACTTAATAACTTCAAAATATCCTCTTTCCGATAACGCCTGTCTTTTCGCTCGCCAAAACGAACAGCAACCAAAATACCTTTGTTGTCCCAATGCCGCAGTGTATTTGGGTGGCATTTTAGAATATCACACGCCTCTTGAAGCGATATGAGTTCTGGCATTTTGTCTTTTTTCTTTAGCGATTTTACCATTGATTTTTTACCTAACATTGCTTAACATACAGCATATCGCAGATAAAAGTGTTCTGCAACATTAAATGACAATTACCATAAATTCCAATGATTTCAGAAGAAAAGTTTAATAAAACTCTGTGGTGGCTTATGCAAACCATCAAAGAGGATTGGTTATTAGAAAATCTTGATAATAGAGATAAATTTATTTTTATCCTGCAAGAAAAAACTGTTGGAGCGCCGCCTCTGGACAGACAAAGAAAAGGGCTTAGCAAATTACAAGATTTGGGTGTAATAAAATATGGTGTCTATGTGGATAAGCTTAAAACTTCTATTCAAACTTGGAAAAATGTAACTAATTCAAATTATGTATATGAATATGAGCCGCCAAATGAATTTGAGGTAACTTTAATTCAGCCAGCTTTTGATAATTTATATCAAAACTATGAACAGTCTTTTTCTGATTATGGGAAGAAGTTTTATCATAAATCTACACAGTCTCCTCTTGTTGTTATTGATGAATTAGAAAATGAAGGCATAAACATAAATAGACGCTCCCAAGAAAATGACGCCGTTTATTGGGATGACTCAGACCATTTGGATAAGATTTTTAAAGATTATAATTTATGGCGGCAACGAATTAAAGACTTTTTAATCCAATCAAAAATAATATCTAATTTGTCTGGTTACTTTTTTGAAGCTGACAGCGTGCCAAAAATAAAAGGTGGTATTTATGACAATATAAACAGTCCAAAATCCCAAGAGTTACTTAAAAATATCCGCATTGAAATCAGCAAAAAGCTGGAAAAGTTACGGGAATTAAGAAAAGAACTAGAGCAGGAAACAAATCTTCAAACTCAAGGCGAAAGACAATTAAAATCAATGCACCTCATTACTGACTCCCTTGAACCCAAAAGCGTGATATTTTTGGTTCTTGATGGGCAGTTTCAAATGCCAATAAGATTTGCTGTAAAAAATAATGGTGGAGACCCCACATCAATAAAAAAGTTGTATAACATTGCCTATTTTGTAGACGCTCCTAATAAAATGGTTGCATATGATAAAAATACAGCTAACGGTATTAATAATGGATTATTTAAAAGAAAAGCAGTGAAAGAATATATGACAAACAAATCTAAAAGTCCAACTCTTGTTCAAAAATCAAAAGAGGAAACTTTAGTTTTGAAAAATGACATCGTTGTAAAAGTCGGGCTTATTAAAAACGATGTTCCAACGCAATACCAATCCCTTTACATAGATAAAACAAGATAATATCCGTATATTCCCCGACTTTGTAGTCAGTCGGATACAAAAAACCGTTTAAAATAAGCGGTTTTTTTATTTTGTTATCCGACCAGTCGGATGGATAAAATCAAAGCAGAGTACGCTTTGGCTTTTTGTTTTACTAGGGCCGCTAGGTCGTTTAACCGATTAACTATTACAAAACTATGAGCAAAAAATTACAAGACAGGCAGTCCGAGGAACTGCAATACATTCCTCTGGAAGGGGACGAAGTATATGCAACCTATGATTTGGGTTGTGCCGCCGCATTAGTAACGGCGGATTTTGCATTGCTTATTTTGAACAGGGCAAATCCCCGCAAAGTGAGATTTATTTTTCGCCGTGAGGCGGGAATAGAAAAGGTCGCAGACGATTTTTGGTCTGACCGTCTTGAGCAAAAATCCCGTTCCTATTGGGACAACATTAAGACCCTGAAGAATCGGCTTTATTCGGACGAATAAAAATGATTTCAGAAGCCGCCCTACAAGAGTTCAAAAAGCTATATGTTGAGGAGTTCGGAGAGGAGATTTCTGATGAACAAGCTGTGGAGCTTGGTACGAATCTCCTCACGCTCTTTCACCACATTTATCGCCCAGTGAAAAAGGATTGGCTGGCGGCGGTTTCTGATGAAGAAAAACCTAACAAAAACTAGCATTACAAAACTATGGAATTACAGACAATTACACCAAAAGAATACCTCGCCCGCAAAGGCATTGCCTTTCGTGAGAGTGGAAAAGAACTTATCACACACTGCCTCTTTAATAGTTGTGATAAAGACAGCCGAGGCACAGAAGCCCACCTCTACTTTGAAGCAGAGACGGGGCAATACGATTGCAAAAAGTGCGGCGAGCAAGGCAACCTCATAACGCTCGCCAAGCACTTCGGAGACAGTATACAGGACATTGCACTTAACCCCATCACTCCTCCCGCAAATCTACGAAGATCTACGAAGTTTGACGCAGAACTGGTTGAGACCTGCCATTTGGCACTTCCAGTCCACATTCGCCAGTATTTGAACGCCAGAGGCATTTCTGACGCAGTTATAGACGCTCACAAGCTCGGCTGGGGCAAGTTCTACAACAAGAACTGGATAACCATACCTGTGAAGGATATTTACGGAGCTTATCAGTTTTTCAAGTTGAGGCGAGACCCGAACGCAGGCGATGAAAAGATAACCTACCCCAAAGGAGTTGAAGCCCAAATTTACGGATGGGAAATGCTGACAAAGACTGACAATCCGCTCGTCATTTGTGAGGGCGAGCTGGACAGATTGGCATTGCTCTCAAAGAACATCCCCGCCATTACCTCAACGCACGGGGCAATGGCTTTCAAACAGGAGTGGTGCGAAAAGGTAGGAAAAGGCAGGAAGATTCACGTCTGCTTTGACAACGACGAGGCAGGTAAAAAGGGAGCGGAGCGAGCGGCAAAAATGGTGGAAAATGGTGGAAATGAGAC
>Ga0213870_1001631_pt1 | contig 10014 bp, 9 predicted proteins | sample WICALVC2017_Meta_FD_160119 | JGI IMG/M metagenome (GOLD analysis project Ga0213870, IMG submission 160119) | Freshwater microbial communities from subterranean cave lake in Wind Cave National Park, South Dakota, United States - WICALVC2017 | ecosystem: Environmental > Aquatic > Deep subsurface >... | reverse complement strand
GTGATGATCTCGTCATCTTTCTCTAGTTCAGAAAGCCTTCGGGAAAGTTCTCCGAGGGGAATTAGAACAGAGTCAGGGATATGTGCGCTTTGATATTCCCATCCCTCTCGCACATCCAACAAGACAAACGAATCCCCCGCCTCTTTTTTTCCTTTTACTTCTATCGGCTGAATATTCATATTTCGTATCGTCCCATATCGCGTCCCAGATGTCAAAACCAATCACTTTTGTACATGCACGGGCTTCCGTTTGTCATGGCAGATTTATACACTCTTCCAGTGGGACGGCAACACAATACGTATAGATGGCGCTAGTTTATAGATTCATAAAGCGTTTTTATTTTTTTTGCGTTTGCCTCCCAACTACACTCTTTTTCGGCATATTCCCGCGCATTTTTTCCCAAGGCTTCATAGTCCATTGCAAACATTTTATCAATGGCGCATCTTAATGCCTCTCCATTTCGATGGGGGACTAAAATGCCTGTTTTTTCATTAACAACCTCTTTCATCCCGCCAACATCGGTCGAGATAACAGGTTTTGAAAAGGCATACGCGAGCAGTGTCACACCGGATGTTGTAATTTCAGTATAGGGGAGAACAACGATATCCGACGCATTAAAATAAATTTGTACCTCATGGTCAGGAATCCAGCCTGTTATAACACGAAGATGCGGCATTTGCTTTTGAGTCTTGATGAGATCGTCATACACTGCACGATCGTGTTTCCGTCCGACAACAAGGAGATCGACTCCCGTCATATCCCTTGTGGCTTCAATGAGGTACTCATAACCACGATAATTTCTCAAAATACCAAAACACAATAAAACACGGCGATTGAGCGGAATATTTAAAATCCCCCGCGCCTCTTTTTTGGAAAGGGTATTTTCATAAGCCTGATGAAAGTGCCCATGGGGGATGACAATGTGCCGTTTGTCGACGGACGACTGAAGCATTTTTTTTGAACGAATAATATCGTCTTGACTGTGAAAAATAACCGCATCAACCTGCTCATAAAACCATCGCGACAAAACCCGCTCGGACGCATTGCCCTCATGGGGAACGATATTGTGCATCTCCCAGACAATTTTGATCTGAAGAAAACGACAAAAGAAATAAAATCCCTTCATGATAAAACCTAAAGGAAAGATATAGAGCCAGTGCACATGAATGATCTTGTAGCCGCTGATCCTGCCAAAGAGTAATTTCAGGATATTGATCGGCGTGGCATAGTGAAAAGGTTGGAGGGAAACGACCTGCACTTTTTCCTGCTGAAGCGCCCGTTTTAGTTCCCGAGTATATGGATGACTTCGGGGGATCATTAAGACTCTCATTGATCTTTTCCTGCGACGATTTTTAGAATTGCCTGCTTTCTTTTTTCTGGATTTGTTTCATGAAGGACGACGCCAACCCGGATTACTTTTTCTTTATAGGCTTCAATTGTTTTTAAAACCCTTGCCGGATTGCCCCCGACAACCACATTATCGGGGATAGGCTTTGTCACCACGCTGTTGGCGGCAACCACCACATTATCTCCAATAGAAACATTCGGAAGAATCGTTGCTCCAGAACCGATAAAAACATTATTCCCAATTTTTATTTTTCCAAAAATATTGATTCCTTTTAGCTCTTTTCTGAACACGCCTACGGCCCCGTCATGGGTGTGAAATGTAATATTTTGTGTCAGCGTAACATCATCTCCTATTTCAATAAGATAGGATTCGCATGGAAAGGTCAATGTTCCTGTAATGCGTACATTCTTTCCCATTTTCACCCCGTAATAGGCGGCATACAGGGGCGCTTGTTCGTATTCACCCATTCGGTTGATACGGAACCGAAAATAGGAGAAATGCAATTTATTGATCAACTGGTTGAACATCTCTATCATCTATTTTTAAAAAATTTAGACCAGACTGCACGATAAACGCTTCCCCCCAGAAGCCGCTTGGCAATATTTTTGAAAAAGTACGTGGTCTCGCACAAAGCGACGTATCGTCGATCTCCATGGAGCAGTGCGGTAAAATCTGAAAAGGATGTGACTCCCGTTATCGTAAAACGATTCCACACATAAAACGCTTTTTCTTTACTGTCTAAACGGATCATGCCGGGGACAGAAGTACATACGCCGCGATATCCGATCACCGAAGCCATACGGAGAACGTCATCTGAAAAAAAACCGCCGGGGATTGCGAGGAACAAAACAGACTGTGGGAGTTTTTTTTCAATCCCCTCTTTTGATCCATGTAATTCTAAATAAAGGGCATCCGCAGAAAGCGCAGAAAGATAGGGGTGTGTTAAGCTATGCGACTGAATCGACATGCCATCTGATTGCATCTTGGCCAATTGATCCCAATTGACATAATCCTTCTGCCCAACCCGACTGACAATCACAAAAAAAACAGCCGTAAGCCCGTATTTTTTTAAGATCGGTGTCGCAAGGGTGTAATCGCTTTCATTGCCGTCATCAAAGGTGATAACAACGCCTCTTTTCCCATCCCCATGCTGGAGAGGATCACACAGGGCATCAAGGGATAAGGTCAATATCCCCTGATCATAAAGATACCGCATCTGTGCCTCAAAGGCGTCTTTATGAATGGCATATTTTTCCTTATTTTGATGTTGATCAAATAAGGCATGATAAATCAGAATAGGAATTTCACGCATCTTCACGTGCGATACAGCATTGATATAAACTAAAATGTCTTTCGTATATCTTTTCAGAGGAATACGCACCTTGCACCGTATCATATCCAGAAAGGGCTAGTCCATAAGCAGCTAACGCCCTCTGGCCCCCTCTTTCATAAAGAGGGGGAACCGTCTCCCCTCCTGATCTCTCCTTACTCTGGATTAATTTCACGGACTTCCCCCATCAGGATTGGCTTTGAATGCAGATATTGCGTGGCCAACCGTTTTGAATCAATATCGCTAAATGCCTTTTCCGCCTGAGCCTCTGTTAGCCCTATCTCTTTCGCCACATCCGCAGCCTGCATGTTATGATTTTTGGCGTACAAGCAGCAGTCAAGTTGGTCGTAGGGCAGTGAGAAGTAGAACTCTTCCTGCGACTGTTGCAGAGAATAGGTGTCCGTTGTGGGAGGGCGTGATTGGATTTCCTTGGGTAGATTCAGATAGGCCGCTAACTGGTAAACCTGTGTCTTGTAAAGATGTGCAATCGGTTTAATATCGGCGGCACCGTCCCCGTTCTTCACAAAAAAGCCCTGATCGTACTCCAGCCGATTGGGCGTGCCCGCAACCAGAAAGTTAAGCCGGTCGGCATGGTAATACTCCATCATCTTACGGGTTCTCTGTTTGAAGTTCGTCGCCGCCACGATTTCCAAGTACGCATCTGCCGTCAGACGTGCCTTGGTGAGGACGCCATCAGGAGACGCTACCACGACGGAATAAAACGAATAAGCGCCCCTCGAAAGAAGATTGGGCAATACGATTTTATTTTTGTATCCTGCACGGTATGCTGGAATCATTTTTTGGATGGCGCAATCTCTTCTCTGATAACAGCCCGCAGCCCGCAGGATCGGGCCAATGTTTTCGGTAACAGTCTTAATGCCAAGGGTCTGGGCCAGCATCTCTCCGAGAGATGTACTTTCGTCAGAAGAGTCTTCTTCGGGCATAAAAAGGCCAAACACGCAATCTACCCCCAGAGCACGCACACAGATGGCCGCCACGACACTGCTATCAATTCCACCCGATAAGCCCACCACCACCCCTTTTTTACGAAATCGCTTTTGCACAGCGTCACGAACAACCTCTTCAATGCAGATCAATTCAGCAGGCAGCGATAATTTTAACATCTCTTTTGAGAATCGATTCATGTTGTGTTCCTCTTGAGAATAAACTGCTGATACAGGAATTGGGTCGATAGCGTTCCAACAAGCGCCATGCTGTCTTTGACCCCCAATCCCTCTTGCCGATTGCATTTATGCAAAAGCGCCTCAACAGCGACCGTTGCAAACAGACCACTCGTTTCAATGGCCGAAGGCGAAAGGGCTTCCTCAACGTAGGGAAGCGGTTTCTTTTTTGGGAAGAAGACAACGTCATCTGGCGCCCGATACGGCTGTTTAACGCGATTTGTAATCGTATTGGGTAGAAGGTGTTTTGTTGCCTCTCGCAAGATATGCTTTTCACGCAGCCGCCGTAACTTTAGATTGGGCGGTATGGTTGCAGAAAACGCCACCACACGATGATCCAGAAACGGGAAACGCCCCTCCACACCATGCGCCATTGACATGCGATCACCTTGAGAAGAGAGAATATATCCCGGAAGCAGATACACCAATTCTAAATATTGCGCCTGAGAAAGAGGATGCCACCTTGAAAAATCTTCAGGCAAGGCCTGCGCCATCTCATCAATCGGGTCGTACCCTTTAAGCGTTTCTCGTAGGTGCGAAGCGTAGAGCATCTTAAGCTGTTTTGTCACCTGCCACCGAGGCCGATGAGAATAGAACGGATCCATGACCTGATCTAACCCCTTTCCAAAAAAAGCAGAGAGATACGATATCCCCTGACCTTTTATGTTAGAAAGATAGGGGTAGAGCCGTTGTAAAAGCCGGGGACGTAATGTTGAGGTCGGATTTTTTGCCCAAAATCGACGCACCTTGGCCTCCTTAAAAATGTCGTATCCGGCCAAAACCTCGTCGGCACCCTCTCCAGTCAAAACAACCTTAATACCCGCTTCGCGTACCCCCTTTGCCAGCAGCATCATTGGAACCGGCGCGGTGCGGATGATGGGTCGTTCCGCATGCCATATTGCATCTGAGAAATGGTCACCAATGGCCTGATTCGAACAGACAAACCGATGGTGTTGCACACCAAGATGATCGACCATCGCCGCCTGAAATAAACGCTCATCAAACTCGGCCTCTTCGAAACTGATCGAGAAGGTCTTGAGCTGATCTGAAATATGGCGGCGTGCAAGCGCGGCAGTGACAGCAGAATCAAACCCTCCGCTCAGATAGGCGCCAACAGGCACATCGGCGCGTAGGCGAATGCTGACTGCGTCATCCAACAATTCCAAAAGATGATCTTGATACCAGCACTCTGGATGGGGCATCTTTTTTTCGGTTGCATCTGCGGGTGGAAACTGAGGTTGAAAATAACGTTTGAGAAAGAGATCTTCCCGATGCACAGTGAGCGTGTGCCCCGGAGGCAGTTCGCAGATGTTGGTAAAGCCTGTTCGGGGTGGTATCGGATGCCAAAAGGTAAAGACCTGATCCAACGCGAACGGATCAATCTCTCTTGGGATGCGCGAATCCTCAAAAATCGCCTTGATTTCAGAACCGAAAAGGAATCTCCCTTCGTGGAGGGTATAAAACAAAGGGCGAACGCCCACACGATCCCTTGCACAAAAAAGGGTTTGGCGTTTTTCGTCCCAGATTGCAAAAGCAAATTGGCCGTTGAATTGATCGACACATTGCGCCCCGATCTCTTCGTACATCTGAAGCACCACCTCGGTATCACAACGGGTTTTGAAAGTGCGGCCTTTACAAGCCATCTCTTCCCGAAGTTCTATATGATTGTAGATTTCTCCGTTAAAGACAATCCAAAGAGAGCCATCGGCATTGTGCATCGGCTGATGTCCTGCCAGCATGTCGATGATGCTAAGACGTGTATGACAAAGGCCGACATTGGATGCGCGATAAACCCCGTGATCGTCCGGCCCGCGATGCCCCAAAGCAGTCACCATGCGATCCAACAGCGCCGGATCGACAGGGCTTCTACTATTTCTATTCCAGATTCCCGCAATACCGCACATAAATACTAAAACACCCTATGGCAATATTTTTGAAGAAATATGTGGCTTCACACAAAAAAATGACGCAGAGTGATAAATCAGAATAGAGGTTTCAGGGGTCTTCATTGAATTTTGACGTTTCTGAAGTTGTCGTTGCCGTATCAGTGTATCATTAATTCCTGTTTGTTAATTCCACGTACAGCTTATAATATTTTTTGCACATTCTTTCTGATGTGAAATTCATTTTCACAGTGAGATTGGCTTCTACAGCAAGCCGATGACTTAAGCGAGGATCGCCCAATAGATGACAAACCGATTTCTGTAATGCATCAGCATCTTTCGGGGGAATCAATATCCCATTTTCATGATCTTTGATCACTTTGGGTATTGCGCCAACACGGGTCGCAATCACAGGTCTCTTTGCAGCCATCGCTTCAAGGAGGGCGATGGGCAACCCTTCTTCAACGGAAGGCAAGACAACAATATCCATCATCGTGAGCAATTCAAGTTTCTCCTTTCTATGCCCTGTAAAGATGATGTTCTTTTCAATTCCAAACGTTCGCGCTTGTGCTTCTAATTGATTTCTCAGCGGTCCATCCCCGACAATCACCACCTTGATATCTTTAAACTGTTTTAAAATTTCTTTGGCGGCTTGCAATAAAAAAATATGTCCTTTTTCAGTCTTAAGCCTTCCGATGGTTCCGATGATCTTCTCATTTTCATGTATGCCCAGTTCTTTTCTTAATGCGCCATTCAAAATAGGCGTATCAAAATCCTCAATGTTAATACCATAATCAATGACCCTGATCTTATTTTCAGCAATATGATACTGTAGCATCTCTTCTTTGATCTTATCCGAAGCCGTGATAATAAGATCAAAATATCGAATAAAGAAAATGTCAATGAAGCGATAGAGTTTTAGCTTCCAATGCCATTTTAACCAATTATGATTCGTCGTCATCGTAGGGATTCTGCGTTTCGATGCCAACAATCCAAAAAAATTCGATTTATAGCCATGGCAATGTACAAGATGAACATGGTTCTGCTTAATGAAGTTGCCAATTTCAGAAACAGTCTTGAAATCAAACTTTCCAGAACAGGGGAAAAGCGTTGTATCAATCCCATATTCATGTGCCTTTTCTGCAATTTCAATATGGGGATCCTGTACGCTCTTGATAACGCCAATAGTCACTTTACAGCCGTCTATGTCTTTGAGACCTCTTGAGAGTTCGAGTATAACGCGTTCTGCTCCATAGACACCATTACTGCTAACAAGATGAAGAATATGCATAGATTTACGGGCTTTTCACCGCTCTTTTTGATTGCATGGCGTCACCTAAAAGTTGCTTTAACACAGAATCAATTTGTATTTGAGGCGTATAGCCGAGTATACCCCGAAGTTTTTCGTTGCTACCATAATGGATTTTAATATCAATCCGTTTGACGCGGGCGGGATCTGTTCTAATTTCAATGGGAAGGCCAGCAAGTTGTAGCAACTTATCTAGAATCAAGCGAATTGAAATCGGTGTTCCAGAACAAACATTGATCACCTCTCCGAATGCCATCGGACATTGTAAAAGATCCCAATAGACTTTTACCACATCTGTGACTTCAACAAAATCTCGTGTGGTGTTAAGATTCCCGACTTCAATAAAGGGAGGTCTTTCCCCTCGGAAAATTGCGCCAATCTGATCCACCCAACTTCCAACAACAAGGCCTTTTGGTACGCCAAGCCCAATAATATTAAAGGGACGAACAACCACGACTGGCAAGTGATATTCAGAATAGGCCATTAAGCCCGCAAATGTTTGGGCAAGCTTACTGACCCCATAGTGATGATAGGGACGCGTATCCGCATTTTCAAAAATGGGAGACGCTTCGTCGGGACATTTTCCATATTCCGCAGCCGTCCCAACCAATAGAATTGGAGTCTTAAGGAGATGGGTCTTTGCCAGAGCAGACAACAAAGCGACTGCATACTGCGTGTTAACGCGATAAAACAAAGTCGGGTCTTCTGCATACGTAATCCCGGCGAGGTGAAAAACGTAATCTGGGCGGACGGCATTCAATATTTCCGCTAAGGCGTCAATCCTTGTGATATCAGACAAATAGCAACCCGCTGTACTGCCGTCTTGTTTCGAAGAGATTCGAAACACTTCAACGCCTTGTGTCTCCAAATAGCGTGCCAAATAGCCAGCGCAAAAGCCACCTCCGCCTGTAATCAGTGCTTTCATTCGTTACTCTGGCAAGAATTCGGCCCGTCGCGCTTCAAAAACTTCCGTCGCTGTCTCATAATCACTCACGCGTCCAATATCTAACCAATAACAGGGTTCTTCATAGCAAAACACAGGATGCCCGTCGTTTCTCAAGCTAACCATTAAGTCAGGAATATCCAAATATTGACAGTCCTTAAGATACGGCTTAACAGCGTTCTTATTCAGAACATTCACGCCCATGCTGACCCGAAATGGGTACACAGGTTTCTCAGTATATCTCAAGAGTTGATTCCTATCGTCTGCTTCAACGACACCAAAATCAATTTTCACTTCGCGCTTGTACGAACTAATCGTTCCCGCAGCTTGCATTTTCTTATGGTAGGAAAACAAACTGCGGTAATTCAGGGTGGTCAATAAATCGCCGTTCATGACCAAAAAATCATCTTCCAGTTGATCCATGACCAACGTAATTGGCCCTGCCGTTCCACGGGATTTCTCCTCAAAGGAATGAATAATCCTTAAGCCATAGCGACTGCCATCTTGGAAAAATGCATGAAACATCTGCGCCATGTACCCAACAGCAAGAATCACCTCTTCCACGCCTGCCCGCTTCAATTGACGCAGAATGATCTCAAGAATAGGCTGATCACCCACTGGCATTAAGGGTTTTGGCAAAACAGTTGTGTAAGGGCGGAGCCGCGTTCCTTTTCCACCCGCCAGAATGATTGCCTGCATTGTAGACCTCACACGGTGTATTGATCTGCTTTATAGAGATGCTGATTCGCCGTGATAAATTGTATCGTCTCTAATAATGCATTTTCTAATGAAAATGCTGGAGACCAGCCAACGGTGTCCATCGCTTTTTTGTTATCACAAATTAAAGTGTAAACCTCACTTTTGGCAGGTCTCATCCTCTCAGTCTTCGAAACAACGGGTTGATGGCAGCCCATCAAAGAGAGGATGGTTTGCACTAATTTCCCCATGCTGATCCCTTTTCCGAATCCAATATTGATTGTCTCTCCAACGGTTTGATCCGATTCGGCAATTTTGATAAACCCGCGTACCGTATCCTTTACAAAGTTTAAATCTCTGACCGTATCCAATGCACCAAGGAGAATTTCTTTTTGGGTTAACGCTTGAATAACAATGGTCGGAATAATGGCTCGGGCCGACTGCCTGGGTCCAAATGTATTGAACGGTCGAACGGTTGCAACCGGCAGATCAAAGGAAAGAAAATAACTTTCAGCAATTTTATCTGCCGCAATTTTAGACGCCGAATAGGGAGACTGCCCTTGTAATGGATGCTTTTCATCAATTGGCGTATAAAGCGCAGACCCATATACCTCAGAGGTCGAGGTATGAATAATTTTCTCGACGCCATGTTTCCTTGAGGCTTCCATCACGTTTAACGTCCCTTCTACGTTTGTACGAACGTAACTTAATGGTGCAGAGTAGGAATACGGAATCCCAATAAGCGCCGCAAGATGAAATACGACGTTATTTCCCCTAACCTGTTCCGACACAAAATAGCTATCCTCAATATTTCCAGCGACCACCTTCAATCGTGCTTTTTGGTCAGCAGAAAAAGCCTCAAGATTTCCCCAATCGCTTCGCGATGTATAGCGAATCAGAGCAGTAACGTTCGCACCCGCGGTGAGGAGTGCTTCACAAAGATGACTCCCAATGAAACCACCCGCCCCCGTAACCAAGACATTTCTATTAGTCCAGTCCACTAAGTACCATTACCTTCCATCGGGACATTCATTCTGACTGAATTGATTGCCGTTTATAAAATACAAAACCCAACACCGTTGTTTTTAAGAGATGACAGAAAGCTGATCATTATGCTTGCGTGTGCAGGCTAGCACCCATCGACACGCGACGCCACTCTATCAAAACTGAGTCGCCTTGTCAATGACTCAAAATCTTTTGTAGCACCAAAGTGATAATGTCCCCTTTCTCCCAAATGAAAATGTCCCCTTTGGGTTACTTTCAAGTTGTAAACATACAACCTGAAAGGAGCCAAAAAAATGGAAGGGGATATTGTCTTGAAAAA
>Ga0213870_1001630_pt1 | contig 10014 bp, 14 predicted proteins | sample WICALVC2017_Meta_FD_160119 | JGI IMG/M metagenome (GOLD analysis project Ga0213870, IMG submission 160119) | Freshwater microbial communities from subterranean cave lake in Wind Cave National Park, South Dakota, United States - WICALVC2017 | ecosystem: Environmental > Aquatic > Deep subsurface >... | reverse complement strand
AATAAAAGGTGGTGGCAGTCTTCCAAATAGTAATCACAATGCTTATAAATTTAACCCTATAATATTGCTATGTCTATAGGTGAAAAAATGAGAAAGAGGTTTATTGCGCCATTACTAACTGCTGCTTTGCTTAACCTGTCAGGCAGTCATGTTTATGGCCAGGAGAGCAAACCTGATAGTGAAAAACCGCTTTGCTACACAGAAGGCATGGTATATGCAGACACAAGCTTCATGCAGAGGGAAAGGGAGCTTATAGATAATGGTTATAGCTGCATTGAATCCCTTACCACAACCGACGCCATGCTAAAGGCCGGCGGCTATAAAATTGGCGACTACGTCTCTATAATTGAAACGCGGTACATAAAACGCAAACCCAACTCTGTTGTGGTTAACAGAGGCCTGGCAGAAAAAACAGGGGGAAATAAAAAGAAAAAATCTGAAATGTACCAGCTTGTGTTTTACGACAAAAAGCAGGAAACAAAATAAACTAGTTAATTGCAATCGCTGGCTCGCTAACTAATGTAAAAAATCCAAGAAAATATTAAACGGCGGGGCGTCTTAAACTTGTCTCGGAACCCAAATACCGTAAAGCGTCAATGAATCTCTATAAGCATTTACTTGTCTGCCAACTGCAGGGGATGGTTCTATTGGACTGACTCCAAAGTCTCCAAGCAATTCTTCTACGTTTTCTAATCCTCCCACATATATTGTTGCTTCTTCTCTTGTTGTTGGATCCCTTAGTCTCACCCCTAAATGTGATCTGCCTCTTCTAACAGAATCAGCATTATATGGAACTCTTTCTGCAACCATTGTATCTGGATTTCTACTGTAAAACCCAACATCAATTATTTCCGATGTAACTCTTCTCAGACTATCAAGATGTCGCTCATCTGCCTGCCATTGGCCAGTATGAACTTTCAATTCATTTACCATTACTGTTCCTGACATTTCATTCACCTTATCAATTAATAGTAGGTTAAGCTTTATAAAGCTTTCGGTTGTTCACTACTATCAAGAAACTAATCCAACCTCTATGATGCTCCCAGCTAAAGCTGGGAGGGTTCTAAGGGATTCTAAGAAAATATTAAAGGGCGGGGCGTCTCAAGATTATACTAATTCTTTAATCAATTCAGCCAGATTTTCTTTTGTTGGATTATCATTTGTTGGTGCAAGTATAAGATCTGTTGCATCATAGCCAATTTCATTTGCGATGCCGAAAAGTTTTCCTTTGTAATGTTCAAGTTCTCTTTCTATCCTTCTGTTTATTTCTCTTAGTCGCCTAAATCCTTTATCTCCAGAAACATAATCAGGTTGCTTTGTTCTCACTCGGCACATATCGAAAAATTCATTTTCTGCGTCTCTAAAATGAGCATGTGCCTGTGTAGTAATTCCTTCTCTTCCATATAACTTTGCAAGTAAATAGTGTGCCTTCATTAATTTTTCATCATATTGTGGGTTGCTCCAACTGACATACTGTGGAGTTCTTTCTCTAACAATTCCTTCCAATTTTCCAATCACGCTGTGAGTATCCATTTTGATTCACTTTATCAAAGATAGTAGGTTAAGCTTTATAAAGCTTTCGGTTGTTCACTACTTGCAAGAAACTAATCCAACCTCTATGACACTCGCCCGCTTACTTGATTTTTCCCTTAGGGGTCATTGCACTAGTAGAGAGAAGCTAAATGTTCTTCAGCTCCCCCAAATAAGTCCCGTCAAGCAAATCACATTTCTGCACTACAGCTGTAATAAGCAATACCTAAAGGCTTATAAAAACAACAGTTATAATAAAATTATGCCAAAATACGAGCCTACAAGAAGAGAAGTTTATTCAGAGATGTGGCGTGAATTTAGAAGGCAGTTCAATGATTTCAGAGATTTCCTTAGTGAGGAAACCGAAAAGCCTCTTAAGGCATTAAAGGAATTTGGATATGAAGCTGTAAGAGATGCAGGGGCTTTAATGGTTGCACCCTATGTTATTCCTACGGTTGCTGTGGTTACAAGAGAAGCTCCAAAGAAAAGCTTAACTTGGGCCGAGATTAGTGGAGGACTTGTGGGTATAATTGGTGGACTCGCAGCACTTTACGGACAAGCAATAGGTTATACATATTTGGCTAGACATGATCATCCTGAAGTTTTGGCTATTCCGGTTGCAACAAATGTTGTTTCCGGCGCCTATGAAATCTGGAGAAGCGGTTATAGAAGTGCAAGAAACAGAATAATAGAAAGGCATAGTTCTGATTCTCAGTAAAAATGTTTTTCAAGAAGCTAAATGCTTACTAAATCCTTTAGCTCCCCCAAATAAGTCCCATCCAAAAGATAAATTTTTGCATTTCTAAGGCCTGCATTTTTTATAATCGGCCCCATAAATTCCTTCTCTCTGTTAAAGCAGATTCCTCCGGCCAGGTCATTAAATGCAGGCATTACAACCAGTTCTGGAGCGGTTTTAACTCCTTTATATTTTTTAATTAGTTTTTTTCTATTTAATTTAGAAACAACCCATGCCTTTTCAATCCATCTATATCCTAACTTGTCGCGCAATTCTATCATAGGCTGGTTGTGGCCTATTATTACGGTTTTTGCTTTTTTTATATCCTGACTTGGCCACGCATGGCCGTGTGTGAGATAAAAATCTCCAAGCAAAAAACCCTCAGTCGGGTGTATTTTGATTTCTTTTGGCAGAAGCCTCTCTATTCCAGGGTCATGGTTTCCCAAAACGATTTCTGTTTTTATTCTTTTGGACAATTTAGAAAAAAATAATGGAATCTCCCTCTCCTCCTGCCAGCTTGTTCCAGGGACTTTGTGCTTCACATCACCTATAATAATCAACCTATTCGCTTTTGTGCGCGCAATTAAATCATCCAGCCTTTTTGCCAGAACCTCTGTTTGCGAAGGCAAATGTATTCCTGATTTGTAAAAGACGTGCTCTATTCCCAAGTGTAAATCAGATATGATAAGAGTTTTGCCTATCATTAAGGCAGGCTCGTTTGCCACAAATTTTATCCTGTCCATTAATGTCTTTAGGAGAATGTCAATTTAAGAAGTTTTTGGGGTAAAATCCGGATATTAATGCAATTAAAATATAACAGGCCCAAGTAACCCCAATTACTCTTATGCTAACAGCCACAAAGCCACCATAGGAAGCTTTAAATACTAGTAAATTAACTATTTAGAAGTGAATAAGTATGGCAAGTAATTTAAATCTTGATGAGCTAAGGGTTATATTATATGGACACCCTGATCCAGACAAGAGAATAAATGCAGGGAGCAGGGTTGTTGAAATATATGTTCAGAAAGGCAGGTATAGTGATCTTTTAGGTTTGTCATTTAATGAAAAGCTTCCTGAAGATGTTAGAGTAAATGCAGGGAGCAGGGTTGTTGAAATATATATTCAGAAAGGCATGTATAATGATCTTTTAGATTTGTCACGTGATGAGAGGCTTCCTGAAGATGTTAGAGTAAATGCAAGGGAAAGGGTAGGAAATGCAGTGGAAAGGGTTGTTGAAAGATATATTCAAGAAAGCAGGTATGATAGTCTTTTAGGTTTGTCATATGATGAGAGGCTTCCTGAAGATGTTAGAGTAAATGCAGGGAGCAGGGCTGTTGAAAGATATATTCAAGAAAGCAGGTATGATTATCTTTTAGATTTGTCACGTGATGAAAAGCTTCCTGAAGATGTTAGAGTAAATATAAGAGAAAAACTGAAAGATTTGGCTGTTCAGATGGCTGGAAAGTTGTGAGCCTGTTTTTTATGAAGGCATATAAATGAAGGCAAGGACTGGTTTACCTTTCATCAAACACAGAATGTTCTTGGAAACTCTTAATATTTTTCCATAGTTTCTCTTTCAGCTCAGAGGCCTCTATTAACATAAAAATATTTGAAAAATCTTGTTTTTAAAGGTTTATAAACACACAATCCTAATAAAATTGTGGCATATATGAGACTTTGAAGAGCTACTTCTTTGGGGTTTTATTTGTGCTATTAAAAAGTGCGTTAAAGCTGACTCAACTAGATTCTATAGAAGAAGTTGAGAATTTAAAGGCACTAAAGGAGTTTAGAATGGGAAGATTTGAAAGAGGCGGAGACCAAAGACGAGATTTTGGCGGCAGAGGCGGCGGTTTCAGAAGGGATTTCGGTCCCAGAGAAATGCACAAGGCAAAGTGCTCTGACTGCGGCGCTGACTGCGAAGTTCCGTTCAAGCCAGTAGAAGGCAGGCCTGTCTACTGCAAAGACTGCTACGCAAAGCACAGGAAATACTAAGTTATTGAGAAGATAGGTAAAAGAAGAAGGTTTTATTTCTTGTCTTTTTTTATTTTGGTTAGTGGTTAGACTATGGCAAAACAAATTTCTTATCACCTTTGAGTACAAAACTCTCTGCTTCATTACTAGTAGGATTTGTACCCACAACTAATATGTTTGCTCTTTCTGCAGCCCGTCTGTAATAGTTTATCAAATAATTAGCAGTAGGGGGGTTGTTTGCAGTGAACACCCAGAGCATAGTATAATGATGTCCAAATCTTTGGATAACCCCATATTTATATTTCTCAGAGGCTGTAAAGAAATCAGGATTATTTATTTGGCTAGCATTGGCATCAAGTTCTCCAAGATTAACATACAAATCCTCATTAACAGAGTCTTTGTTTAGCCCTTCAATATCATAAAAACTAGAAGGCTGTAGCCCTAAATCATCATATAATTTATATATTCTTTTCGCATGTTGTAGTTCATGAGTTAATGTTAGCCTGAATTCAAGATCAGAGCTAATATCTGATTCAAATGCAAAGGGGTATACAAAAATGTGTGAATTGTAACCTCCTTTATGTGTTATATCAAATTCAGATGGTAGTCCCGTACTAGACTGTGATATAATAGTCCTCATATATTCTTCTCCGTGTATTACTGGCCCAAACTTTTGTTCTATTTTTTTGTCAAAATCGCTTTTCTCAGAAGAAGAAATATAGTCTATCTCTACAACATAATGCGGAATATCCAATCGTCCTACAACTTGTTCCACATATCTTTCCCTGAGAGCTGGATTAGCCCTGGCCTCTTCAAATGATATCTTCAAATAATCATTAATGGCAAAATAACCTATACTGCCTGTTAGAAGAAGCCCACCGGCTATCAAACCACCTCTTCTAAGAAAACGCCTTCTATTATATCTTCTGCCAAAGTCCTCATAATTTACTGGTTGGCTCATGGCCTTTTTCTTTTTTGAACCCATACCACTAATAAAGCACCCTGTTTTATAAACCTTTCCGTGTTCACTACCATAAAATCGCTAACAACCTGTGAATTGTTATAAAGTTTGGCGTTTGAAAAATAAAGTGCTTATTAAGACTTTTATAAGTTTGTTTTCTATAATATTATCAGTAATTTTTGGTGAAATAAATGACTAATGAATATGGCACTGTGATATCTACTTTCGAGGGTCCATCTACTAGACGCTTCCAGTTCGTGATAAACGGCCCTGCGCCTGTGAGGAGGGGCCAGTTTGTGCAGATAGAGGTGGAGGACGGCAAGCTTATAGGCCGCGTGGCTGATATTTTCAAGACAAACAGGTATTTCATGAGACCTGAAACTGTGAAAGAGTATGAAAGCTCAGGAAAGCCAATGGACAATATTTTCCCTGTGGGTGAATGGGAGCATATGGTTGCTGATGTCGCTGCGCTTGGTGTTTACTCAAATTCTAGCTTTACAACCTCCAACATTCCGCCATCACCAGGAGCAAGGGTTATAGAGCCTGACAGCAATATAGTGACAGAATTTTTTGGCCTGGATAAAAATGGGTTGCATATTGGCCATTTGCCATATCATAATTTACAGGTAAACATTAATACAACCAGGCTTTTGCAAAAACATCTGGCAATTCTTGCAATAAGCGGCGCTGGGAAATCTTTTTTGAGCGCGATTATAATTGAGGAGCTGCTTAAAAGGGAGCCTGAACAGGGGCAAATGGCAATTGTTGTTGTTGACACACATGGAGAATACACAAGCTTTGCAGAGGATGGTTTGTTTTCTGGGAAGACAAAGGTTTTTGATTCAGGGGAGATAAAGATAGGGCTTGCTAACATTTCCCCACATTCAATTGGGGAATATTTGCCTAATCTTTCTTATACACAACTGAGGGAGTTAGGAAAAATAATGGCCCGGTTTGGCAGGAAGGCATACGGAATGGAGGACTTGCTTAATGCAGTGGAGGGCAGCGAGGCCTTAAAAACTGCGACAAAAGATGTTTTGCTTTCTGAATTAGGAAGCCTGGCAAATACAGGGCTTTTCGGTTTTGAGGATTACCCTCCTATGGATGATTTGGCAAGGCAGGGCGGCCTTACTGTAATTGATGTGAGCAGTATTGTGGACCTGAGGAGGAAGCAGCTGATTGTTGCATATATTGCCAGGAAAATGTTCAATGCAAGAAGGAACGGCATAATCCCGCCTTTCGTGCTTGTAATAGAGGAGGCGCACCAGTTTGTGCCTGAGCAGGCCAAAAAAGAGATTGCAGTTTCCAGGGGAATCCTGCAGACAATAGCAAGGGAGGGGAGGAAATTCCTGGCCTCCCTGTGCCTGATTTCTCAGAGGCCTATTCAATTATCAACTACTGCATTATCCCAATGTAATACTCATATAATTCTGCGCATAACAAACCCCTATGACCTTGACCATATAGGCAAGAGCTCAGAAGGCCTCACGCGCGATGTTCTCAGACAAATCTCCTCGCTGCCTGTGGGGACTGGAATAATTGTGGGCGAGGCTGTTAATTTCCCTCTTTTTGTGAAGTTCAGGAAACGCGTTTCCAAAGAATCTGACAAAGGCCTCAACCTGGAAAAAGGCGCCCAGGAATTCTACAAAAAGATTGCGCAGAAGAAAAAGGACGCAAAGGCGTTCATGTGAAAGGCTATATCTTACCCAAGGCCTCCAATATATCTCTAGTAGCCCATACTTTGACTTTATTCTGCTTCAGGAAGTGTGCATCTTCTGTCCAGATTCCGTTGTTAGGTATGCTTAAAGCCAAAGCAAGAAAAGGTACATCGCCTTTGTCTAGATGGCCTATTAGTTTATCGGCTTCTTGAAGTTCACCTGAATAGTCTTCCTTTTCAATAATGTTTATGTTGTCTGTTAATAGAGTAAACAAGATTTCAAAATCAGTCTTTATTAATCCGCTTTTTGCAATAATCAAACTCTCATATTTTCTTATTTCCTTTATCATTGTCTCCGGTGAATACAAAATAAAAGGCGAATATATTAGAAGTTCCCGTGTTATGCTTTCTTTTAATAGCCCTGCAAAAACTATGTTAGTATCAACTATGAATATCATAATAAATGATATAGATTCAGTGGTTAGTTAATCCATGCTGTTTAGCTATACTTTTCTTAACTAATTTATCTAACTCTTCTACATCTTTTTGTGTAAGCTTGCTTTTGCTGGCTATTGATTCTGCTATATGCAGTTTTCTTAAATGCTCCTCCATGGCCTTCCTGGTTACTGCACTCCAGTTAACCTCTTTGTGTTTTTTAATCTCCTCTTTCAGATCCTCAGGAATTGTTATTGTCATGTTTGCCATATTATCACCTTGTGTATATATGTGTGTTTATGTGTTTACAAATATATAAAGCTTACGGGAAAAAGCTGCTCAGGAATTCTACAAGAAGATAGCGCAGAAGAAAAAGGACTCAAAGGCGTTCATGTAGAGCAAAAGCTTTATAAACCACTAATTCATAGTAACATAGTATAATTATAAAAAACTTATGGGAAGCTTATGGAAAAGAGGAGAGTAGAAAGGGAGAAAGAAGTCTTTGAAAGCTATAATTTTGACATATTCGAAAATTTCTACTTAAACAAAGAGGAAAAACGCTGGAGAGTGCCAGATATACCACCACAGCCGCCTGATTTATCTGGTCCAGCACTGCCAACAAAACCGCAGAGCAGGGAGCAAGCGCTTAGGCATCTGGATTCGGTTTTCATTGATGATGCATTAAAGGATGATATAGTGACGAGAGTTGCCATTCCTGATTTGCTTGATGGAAACGAGCCGTCTTACGGTGGTGTAATACTGTTCGGACCTCCTGGGACTGGCAAAACTGTTTTGCTAAGGGCTGTTGTAAATGTTTATCGCGCATTGGGCGCTTATGCCAATGACATATCTGTGTCCTCAATTAACAGCGCATTTGTTGGTGAATTTGCTAGAAGATTAGAGGGGCAAATACAAATGGGCTTAGGAGAAGCGCAAAGAAGAAGAAAACCATCATTCTTGTCCTTTGATGAAGGCTCAATATTAGCACAAAATGCAATGGAAGGGGCAAGTTCTGTCTCAAAGCATTATCAGGAGGCTATAGATGTAATGAAGAGGTATATTGGAAATGAAAGGAGCCTTGTGGTTGGAATCTCCACCAACGTGTTGCCGGAGTCATTCGAAGATGCCTTAACAAGGGAGGGCAGGCTAACAGCTATCTTTATCGGTTATCCGGATACAGAGCAAAGGCAAAGTATGTGGAAACATTTTGCTAATGAATACAAGATAATAGATTTGACAGATGAGCAGACCTATAGGCTGGCTGAAGCAACTCCAACAGAGCAAGGCGCGTTTATTGAAGAATTTTGCAGAAATTATACGAGGGCCAGGAGAGCAGTTGTTTTAAGAAAAAGAGGCTATAGCACTTTAGTAGATGCCTTAAAACATAATGCTAATATCACTGACGAAGAGGTGAGAAGGTCAATCACATTTGATAACTTATATGTTGATTTAGCAGCAGCACTGAAAACAAAATATGACAGATTAAAAGAAGCGAGACAAGAGAATGGATCTAGAATTGGTTTCTCATCTGAATGACCTATTCAGACGCAAAGGCGTTCATGTAGTTAATCACCAATAACGTTTATGGTTTTTATCCTTTTGAAGGCTGCGTCAAGGGTTGCTATATTTTTAATGCCAAAATTCTCAACAAACACCCTGTTAGTGCAGTCTGTGAAGGACATTTTTTCACGGTTATCTTTCTTGAACATTTCCCAAGCTTTATTAATTATTATATCATTGACAACAGCTATTATGACATAAGTCAATATATATTCGCCTATTTTTATAGCACTTTCTATACTTTTTGTTTTGGTGAGCATGACTGTCAGGGCTTCGTCAAAAATATAGTCTGAAGTAACAGGTGCGCCATATTTTCCAGATGCAATGTCGGATATTATTTTCTTTGCTTTATTGTGATTGTGATCGTCTTCATTTGAGAAAGAAACAAAGATGTTTGTATCAATGAAAATAACCATTATATCAACTGTAAAGTATTTTATCTATCTCTTCGCTCAATTTTTCAGTTCCCTTGCCAAGCTTCATTGGCTTAAAATTAAGCATATTACTAAATGGTTTTGCATTCTTTTGAAGCCACAAGCTCATTGCAAGGCTTAGGGCTTTGCCTACCAGCATCCCCTCTCTGACTGCCTCTGCCCTGAACTCCCTGAATACCTTCTCATCCACATCCCTTACACTAAGCTGCATATGTAATACTTGTCGTACAAGTATATAAAGATTTCTGGTTACAAGCGGCTGTTCAGGAAAAGGAAGGACGCAAAGGCGTTTATGTAAAGGCTTAAAAAGCTTACTTATAATTAAATAATAAACGGGTATGGTGTGCTTTTTCTAGAAGCAGTAATGCTATACAGCTATAACATAATTTAGCCGACTTCATTACTAATGAAGGAGGATGGGTGGAAACCCTAGGTTTCCACATAGAAAGCTTTATAAACATATATGCAATATTATTTACTATTAAGTAGTTATAAATTACTATGGGTATAAGAAGTCTTTACAGGAAAATAAAGGATTACAGGAGCCATGACAAGGTTGTGTTAGATGAACATTTAGACCACACTATGTTCCTGGCGGGGACAAACGCAATAGGCCTTATTTTACTTGATGGTGTCCAGAATTTGGTTTCCAATAATACAAGTGAAGGGCTGGCCACATTTGGAACATATGCCCTTTGGACTGCAGGCCAGTATGCCCTACACGCATTTG
>Ga0213870_1001629_pt1 | contig 10015 bp, 14 predicted proteins | sample WICALVC2017_Meta_FD_160119 | JGI IMG/M metagenome (GOLD analysis project Ga0213870, IMG submission 160119) | Freshwater microbial communities from subterranean cave lake in Wind Cave National Park, South Dakota, United States - WICALVC2017 | ecosystem: Environmental > Aquatic > Deep subsurface >... | reverse complement strand
CCGGCGCGTTCTATAAAATTACTGATGGCTTTGCGGGCGGCTTCAATCTGCCGGGAGTTAATCCAGGCGCCGCTTGTCGCCTTCAAGCCAAAACTGCCGTAGGCCAGCTTGGTGCCGCGGGTTTCCACCTGACGGTTTTGGGAACGGCCCCGCTGCCATTTTCTATGTTTTACTTTTTTAGGAATCAGCATTTCTATTAAAAATCTCGCCCCGATAAAGCCAGACCTTTACTCCCACTGTCCCATAAGCAGTAAAGGCGGTGGCCATGCCGTAATCAATGTCAGCCCGCAATGTTTGGAGAGGCAGTTTGCCTTTGGCCAGCCATTCGCGGCGGGCGATCTCTTTGCCGTCCAGCCGGCCGGAGAGAAAAATCTTCGCTCCTTCAACTTTTTTGTCTTGGACGGCGGCTTCCAGATATTTTTTGATCGTCCGGCGGTAAGGAAGCCGTTTTTCCAAATCCCAGGCAATATTCTGGGCGATGTTTTGGGCCGCGTTCTCGCTGCGGCGCAATTCTTCCACATTGATGCTCAAAGCGATTTTCTTCGTCTCCCCTCGTTCCAAAAAAAGTTTTTTCAAAACCGCCTCTATGCTCCGGGTCAGGGCCTCAACTCCTTTGCCTCCCCGGCCGATAACCAAACCGGGCCGGGCGGCTTTAATAAAGATACGGCAGGGACCGGCGGTGCGCTCAATTTCAATCCGGACAATGCCGGCGCTGCCGATTGTCTCCCGGATTACCCTTCTAATCAATTCATCCTCCTCCAGCTCCTGTTTAAAATCCTTTTTGGGAAACCAGCGCACCGGCCAATTTTGGGTGATGCCCAGACGAAACGAATTGGGTCTAATTTTTTGTCCCATATCCTAAATGGCTTTTCTTCTGAAAATCCTTTTGAAGAAACCCGGTCTTTCTTCAATTTTTTCTTCCTTCTTGACCGCCGGTTCAATCTTCTTTTTCGCCTCTTTGGTTTTTTTCGGTTTTTTAGCCCTCTCTTTTTTGACAAAAATAAAGCGCGCCGGCAGGGCTTTATCGCTTTCCATAAGAACTAAAGTGATGTGGCTGGTCCGTTTTAAAATGGGGGTGACGCGGCCCATGGCCCGGGGCAAACTTCTTTTCAATACCGGGCCGCCGTCAACCTTGATTTCTTTAATCATCAGCCGCTCCGGGGTTAGTTTTCTATCCCGGGCATTGGCTACGGCGGAACGTAAAAGTTTCAAGAGCGGTCCCGCCGACCGCTGGGGCCGCAGATAGAGCTGGGCTTCGGCTTCGGCCGCGGTCAGCCCCTTGAGAGTATTCACAATCAGCCGCACTTTCCGGGGGGCGATGTTTAAATGATTAAGTTTGGCGGTGGCGGTGGTCATTTTACTTTTTTACTTCTGTTTTGACGGCGGCCGCTTGGGTCTCGGCCTGTTTTTGCTCCAGCTCTCTTTGTATTTTGCCGCCGTGACGGACAAATTTTCTCGTCGGCGCGAATTCGCCCAGCCGGTGACCGACCATCTCTTCTTTAATATAAACCGGGATAAATATTTTACCGTTGTGAACCGCCAAAGTATAACCTACCATCTCCGGCGGGATCTCTGAAGACCGGGCCCAGGTTTTAATCGCTGTCTTGTCGCCGGCTGGAAGCTTGGATATCTTTTTTAACAATTTTTGGTCAACGTAAGGACCTTTTTTAGAACTTCTGGACATAGATTCGCGCCATCATTATCTTTTCTTTGGCCGACGTTGAATAATTAGTTTATCGGACCATTTCTTTCTGTTGCGGGTCTTCCGGCCCCCGGTGATATTCCCCCAGATGTCTTTGGGCCGGCGGGTGCCGCGCCTCTGCCGGCCTTCGCCGCCGCCGTATTTGTGATCTCGGGGATTCATGGCTGTCCCGCGCACCGTTGGCCGGATGCCCAACCACCGGCTGCGGCCGGCTTTGCCGATATTAACCAAACTCCACTCCGGATTGGAAACCCGACCCAAAGAAGCCATAACCTCTCCCGGTACGAGCCGCACTTCTTTTGATGAAAGACGCAACTGGGTGTAACCGCCCTCCTGTCCTAAAACATCGGCATAACTGCCGGCCGAGCGGGCCAGCCGGCCGCCGCCGCCGGGCCGCGTCTCAACATTATAAACCTGATAGCCGATGGGAATGCGCTTCAGCGGCAGACGATTGCCGGTTTTAAGCGGCGCCTGCGCTGCCGTTATAATTTCGTCACCCGGCTTTAAATCCTTGGCGGCTAAAACATAGCGTCTTTCGCCGTCGCGGTAGACGACTAAGGCAATAAAGGCGGTGCGATAAGGGTCATACTCAATCGCCTCCACCCGACCGGGTACATCCAACTTATCCTGCCGGAAATCCAAGAGGCGGTATAGTTTTTTGGCGCCGCCGCCCTGATGGCGGACGGTAATCACCCCCCGGCTGTTGCGGCCGGCGGCTGTTTTTAATTTGACCGTCAGGGACTTAAACGGTTCGCTCTTCGTCAAAACGGAATAATCAACCGTGGTCATTTGTCTTCTTGATGGAGTTACCGGTTTATACTGTTTCATAAATTTTAATGGGGGAGCACATCCAATTTCTGTCCCGGCTTTAAGGTGACAATCGCTTTTTTATATCCCGGCTTCACTCCCGCCGTTCTCCCGAGCCGGCGCCGCTTTGACGGCAAATTGACGATATTAACTCTTGTCACTCTGACTCTGTAAATCGCCTCAATCGCTTTTTTAATCTCCGGCCGGACGGCGTTTTTCTTCACCAGAAAAACATACTTGCCCAGACCGCTTAAATCATGGGCTTTTTCAGTGATGATGGGATTTTTGATGATAAACTTATTAACCACCGTCTAAAGAACATAGCACAAAAGCTGGGGATAAATCAATTTGACAACCAAGACAGACCGGATTATAATCCTCATCAGTTCCTTTAGAAGGCCCTTTCTCGGCGATCCCCGCGGATTGCTAGGCTGCACGACCTCCCGGCAACTCGTGGTTGCCGGGAGATTTAACTTTTGGGGATTCGACAAATCCTTTGATGGATTTTGTTTTGAGAGGCGCTGTCTTCTTCTCTCAAACCAGATAGTTAGTGTCGCGCCGGATGGATTATGGAAATAAGCAGCCTACCATCCGGCGCTTTTTATTGCGGGAATTATCTTATGGCCTCTACCGCTTCTTTTTCTATAAAGATATTTTTATGCTTGAGAAGCTCGTAGACATTTAAAGAATCCGGCGCCAAGGCGGCTGCCTTGGGTAAATTGGCCGCCGCTCTAAAGACCAGCTTGCCGGATTTCCCCGGCACCACCAAGGTGCTCTGGGGCAACCACTTTAATTCTCTGGTCTTGCCGCCGGCAACAGTCAGCGAGTCAAAAATTTTTACCTCGTCTTCAGCCAGCTTTTTAGACAAAACGGAATGAATTGCCTGCCGCCTCATTTTTTTGTTTATTTTTTTGGCGTAAATTTTTTCTTTAGTCGGACCAAAGGTGACGCCCCCGCCCCGCCAAAGCGGCGAGCGAATGGAGCCGTGCCGCGCCCGGCCGGTGCCTTTCTGCCGCCACGGCTTTTTGCCGCCGCCCCGGACTTCACCCCGGCCTTTGGTATGAGCCAGCGGCTGACGGCGATTGGCCAGTTGCGCCAAAAGCGCCTGATGAACAAGATCGGGATTCCAGCGAACACCGAAAATCTTCTCGGATAAATCAATCTCTCCGATCTTTTCCTCTTTTATATTGTACAGCGCGGCTTTCATGCCTGAATTTCTATTTTCCCGCCGCGGTTTCCGGGAACAGCCCCCCTAAGCAGCAGCTCTTTGCTCTCCGGCCTTACTTCCACCACCTCCAGATTTTTCACCGTTACTCTTTCTCCACCCATCCGGCCCGGCATCCGCCGGCCCGGCACAACCCGCTGGGGAGCGGTGGAGCCGATTGAACCCGGGGCGCGCTGGCGATTTTTCTGACCGTGGGTCTTAGGCCCGCCGTGAAAGCCGTGCCTTTTGACCACTCCCTGAAAACCCTTGCCTTTGGAGACACCGCTGACTTTAACTTTTGTGCCGTCTTTAAAAATGGCCCAATCCGGACTGTCTTTAATCTGAATCACTGTTACTGGCGTCACCTCTTCATTCTTCCAGATCTGGGTCATATGAAGCTTTCTGCCAATTAGTTTCATAACAAAAGAATATAAATATCAACGATAACCAATTATTGTGATTAAAGCAAATAAATTAAATAATGTGAGACGAGGACAGGGCTTGGGTCATAAACAATTGTCAATGGGAAATGCGCCCTAATCAAATATCTACCACTCCTCACGATCGTGAGCGATAGTAGATATTAAAATTTATTAGATAGGGGATTTGGTTTTCCACGATTAACCTAGATCATTTTTATCTCCACGTCCACTCCAGCCGGCAGATTGAGACGAGAGAGTGATTCAACCACCGCAGAGGTTGGGTTTAAAATATCAATCAGCCGTTTATGCACCCGCAGTTCAAACTGTTCCCGGGAGTTTTTGTGAACAAAGGTGGAACGATTAACCGTATAGCGCCGCATTTCGGTAGGCAAAGGAATGGGCCCGATCACCTCGGCTTCCTGCCGCCGGGCGGCCTCAATTATCTGCCGGCAGGAACTATCAATCAGTTTGTGATCGTAGGCCTTGACCCGCAACCGCAATTTTTCTTTTTCAAGTTCCTGCTTTTTGGACATAGGAAGAAACAGCCAATTTACGAATTTTTACGAATATACAAATTTGATAGAGTTTGTTTAACTGTTCGTAATTCGTGCGATAAAAATCATTTGATGATTTTAGTCACCACCCCCGCGCCCACGGTCTTGCCGCCTTCCCGAATGGCAAACCGCTGTTTTTCCTCCAAGGCAACGGGCGCGATCAGTTTAATACTCAAGTTGACGGTATCGCCGGGCATCACCATTTCCATCCCTTGGGGCAAAATGACATCGCCGGTGACATCAGTGGTGCGCAGATAAAACTGGGGCTTGTAGCCCTTGAAAAAGGGCGTGTGGCGGCCGCCTTCTTCTTTGCTTAGAACATAGACCTCGGCGTCAAACTCCGTATGAGGAGTGATGCTTCCCGGTTTGGCCACCACCTGACCGCGCTCCACTTCTTCTTTTTTGATACCGCGCAGTAAAACCCCGACATTGTCGCCGGCCCGACCTTCATCCAAAAGCTTATTAAACATCTCAATGCCGGTAACAACCGTTTTCTGCGTCGGTTTGAGGCCAATTATTTCCACCTCTTCGTTAATCTTCAACAAACCCCGCTCTGCCCGGCCGGTAACCACCGTCCCCCGGCCCTCAATGGCAAAGACGTCCTCAATGGGCATCAAAAACGGTTTGTCCGTTTCCCGCACCGGTTCTGGAATGTAACTGTCTAAGGCCGCCACTAAGTCCAGAATCGGTTTGGCGTCCGGCTCGTCGGCTGATTTGACCGTAAGCGCTTTAGTGGCTGAACCGCGGATAATGGGTGTCTGGTCTCCGGGAAACTCGTATTTTTTGAGCAGTTCCCGCACCTCGGATTCCACCAAATCAATCAACTCCGGATCGTCCACCAAATCCACTTTATTCAAAAAAACGATCATCGCCGGTACGCCTACCTGCCGCGCCAAAAGAATATGCTCCCGCGTCTGGGGCATCGGGCCGTCGGCGGCGGAAACCACAAGCACCGCGCCGTCCATCTGGGCGGCGCCGGTAATCATATTTTTGATGTAGTCGGCGTGGCCGGGCGCGTCAATGTGGGCGTAGTGCCGCTTCTCGGACTCATATTCCGAATGATGAAGAGCAATGGTAATACCCCGGGCCTTTTCTTCCGGGGCATTGTCAATGTCTTCAACTTTCTCTTCTTTTTTGGTTAATCCTTTAAGATAAAGGACGTGGGTAATGGCCGCGGTCAAAGAAGTCTTACCGTGATCCACGTGACCAATGGTGCCCACATTGACATGGGGCTTAGTTCTTTCAAACTTAGCTTTTTCTGCCATAGATAATAGTGCTTTTAATTATAAGCCGGGGGCGGCTTGTCTGTCAACGACTCTGCCGCAAGCCGGTGTAAGTCAGATAACCGGCGACGACCACGGCCGCCCAGCTCAACCACATCGGCACTGACCAACCGCCGATCATCGCCTCCCAGCCGTAGACGATCCGCAAAAGATGAAGGACGGCGATTACGGAAAAAATAATACAGACCGTTAAAAAATAAGTTGTCTGTTTCATGAATCAATTATAATTTCCCGTTTGACCTTTGGCAAGACCTGAATTGACCGCGCTCTCGCGGTTTTTTGGCACGGCTCTTAAAATTTCAGATAATCATTCCAATATTGATAGAGGGCTTTGGTGGCCAGAAGATCGCCGGCGTTGTATCGGGCGATCTCCAAAAATTTCCGCTCCCGAAAAAGCCGGCCCACATCCTCGCCGCTCACGCCGCCGGCTTTGGGACTTTCTATGCCAAAAGCCCGGGTCCAAAGATGGAGATTGCCTTTTTTGCGGACGGCGCCGTAGAAAGTGAACTGGTCCAGAAGATCAATATGAAGCGCGCCCCACTTTTGATTGCCTAAATAGCGATTGGACATCAAATCCTTGGTTGGTTTAATCTCGTGGATGGCCGAGCGAATCATCAAAAAGGGCCCGTCAAAACCCCGGCCGTTGAAAGTGATAAATTCCCGACAATCGTTCGCCACCCGCCAGAAATTGGCGAGCATCTCTTTTTCAGTCATCGGCTTGAACTGGATATTGTCTTCTTCAAAGGACTCAATTTTCTCGCCCGGGGCCTGAAAATAGACGGCGCCTTTCATCATCTCCGAATCTAACATGCCAATCGTCACAATCTCACCGGTGAGCGGTGAAAAACCGAGGCCGTTTTTTAATTCTTCCAAGGCCGTTTTATATCCCTCTTCGCTTTCGGATTCTTTTTTTATCCACCGCGTCAGCACTTCCTGCGTCGTTTTATCCAACGTCTCAAAATCTTCACCCACGGTCTCTATGTCAAAAATAAGGCGGCGATCAGTCATTTTTTTCTAATTCCAATGCCGCCGAATTGATGCAGTACCGTTTGCCTGTCGGTTGCGGGCCGTCGTCAAAAACATGGCCAAGATGGGAGCCGCATTTCAGGCAGACCGCTTCAGCGCGGGTCAAACCGTGACTCCGGTCTTCTTTGGACCGAACGCTGTCTTCTTTCATCGGTTCAAAAAAACTGGGCCAGCCGCTCTGGGAATCAAACTTGGCTTCCGAAGAAAAAAGTCCGGCGCCGCAGGCGGCGCAACGATAAACACCCCTGTCTTTTGTCAAATAATATTTTCCGGAAAAAGGCGGCTCGGTGCCCCGCTCGCGCAGAATATGGTATTGCTCCGGGGTTAATTTTTGCTTAAGTTCTTCTTCGGTCATTTCTGTTTTCTGACTACGGCCGGCTCTAACCTTTGAGCAACATGCCAAGGACGCCAGCGATTTTTCTGAACCGAGAGTGTCTTTTGAGCGATAAACTTACTGGGTGTCCGATAGGCCGTTTTGCCTTTTTTGGCCCGCTTTGAGGAATAATTTTTCATACGGCTTATTTCTTCTTCCCCTCAATAATCAACTGCGCGATATTTCCCGGCACCACCGCGTAGTGATCAAACTCCATTGTAAAAGAACCTCTTCCCTGAGTCATGGAACGGAGTTTGGTGGCGTAGCCGAACATTTCGGCCAAGGGCACTTTGGCGTCAACTGTTTTGACATTGACGCGGTCGCCCAAGGCCTCAATTTTGCCCCGTTTGGAATTGATGTCGCCGGTGGCGTCCCCTAAAAATTCCTGCGGGACGATCACTTGCAGTTTCATAATCGGTTCAATCAAGGCCGGTTTGGCTCTTTTGGCCGCCTCCTGCAGGGCAATGGAGCCGGCGATTTTGAAAGCGAATTCCGACGAGTCCACTTCGTGAAAAGAGCCGTCATAGAGAGTGGCCTCAAAATCGGTTAGGGTATAGCCGGCGACAATACCTTTGTCCGCCGCTTCCTTGATCCCCTTTTCCACCGCCGGAATAAATTCCTGCGGAATGGCGCCGCCTTTAATGTCATCCACAAAAACAAAGCCCCGGCCCCGTTCCAAGGGCTGGATCCTCAACCGGACATGGCCGTATTGCCCCCGGCCGCCGGACTGCCGGATGTATTTTCCCTCGGCCTCGGAACCGGCGGTAATCGTTTCCCGATAAGCCACTTGCGGCCGGCCAACATTGGCCTCCACCTTAAACTCTCTTTTCATCCGGTCAACAATGATTTCCAAGTGGAGCTCGCCCATGCCGGAGATAATCGTCTCGCCGGTCTCCTTGTCCCCGGATACTCTGAAAGTCGGGTCCTCCTCGGCCAGCCGGCGCAGAGCCAGACCCATCTTTTCCTGATCGGCTTTGGTTTTTGGTTCAATGCGGACGCCGATCACCGGTTCCGGAAAAGTAATTTTTTCCAGGACTATCGGTTTTTCCGGATCAGAAAGGGTGTCGCCGGTGGTGGTGTCCTTCAATCCCACGAGGCCCCCGATTTCGCCGGCGTAAATCTCTTCCACCTCTTCTCTTTGATCGGCGTGAATTCTCAAAATCCGTCCCACCCGCTCCTCGTGACTCTTCCCGGAATTCAAAATATAACTGCCTCGGGCCAGCTTCCCGGAATAAACTCTGAAGAAAGTCAATGTCCCCACAAAGGGATCGGCGACGATCTTAAAAGCCAGCGCCGCGAATGGTTCATCGTCCTTCGCCCGCCGCAAAATTTCCTCACCGCTTTTGGGATCAATGCCTTTTACCGGAGGAATATCCACCGGCGACGGCAGATAATCCACCACCGCGTCCAAAATAAACTGGACGCCCTTATTTTTTAAAGCCGAGCCGGCCAAAACCGGAATAATTTTACCGGCGATAACCGCCCGCCGCAAAGCTTTCTTCCATTCCGCCAAAGGAATTTCCTGATGTTCCAGATATCTGTGAAGCAAGTCATCATCTTCTTCGGCGATTTTCTCCAAAAGATCGTGGCGCCTTTTTTCCGCTTCCGCTTTTAATTCTCCGGGAATCTCTTTTTCAACAATTTGTTCTCCGGAATCGCCTTCAAATTCGTAGGTCTTCATCAAAAGCAAATCAATCAGGCCGCGGAAACCGCCCTCTATCCCAATCGGAAACTGCAAAGGAAAGGCGTTGGGATTTAAACGCTCTCTGATTGCGACGAGACAGTTTTCAAAATTCGCTCCCATCCTGTCCAGTTTATTCACAAAGCAAATCCGGGGCACGCCGTACTCATCGGCATAGCGCCAGTTGGTTTCGGACTGCGGCTCCACGCCGGCCACCCCGTCAAAAACCACCACCGCCCCGTCCAAAACCCGCAAAGACCTTTTGACCTCCGCCGTAAAATCAATATGCCCCGGCGTATCAATTAAATTGATCCGGTGCTCCTGATTTTTGTCGTCCGGGGAATAGGTGGGCGTCCAGAAACAGGTGGTGGCGGCGGCGGTGATGGTAATGCCCCGCTCCCGTTCTTGTGCCATCCAATCCAGGACGGTTGTGCCTTCATGCACCTCGCCGATTTTGTAAGCGACGCCGGTATAAAAAAGAATCCGCTCGGAAACGGTGGTTTTACCGGCATCAATGTGAGCGATAATTCCTATATTACGAACTTTTTCTATAGGGTATTTACGGAGCATGACTACCAAGAAAAGTGAGCAAAGGCGCGATTGGCTTCAGCCATTTTATGGGTGTTTTGTTTTTTGCGAATGGCTTCGCCTTCATTCTTTGAAGCCGCCAACAGCTCCTCGGCGAGCTTTACGGCTATCGGCTTGCCTTTACGGGAACGGGCGGCGGCAATAAGCCAACGAGCGGCCAGCATAAATTTTCGTTCGGGCCGCACCTCCCGCGGCACCTGATAGTTGGCGCCGCCGACGCGCCGAGAAACAACCTCCACCAAGGGGGAGACGTTCTCCAGCGCTTTTTCAAAAATTTTAACCGGCTCCTGACCGTTTTGTTTTTGAATAAGATCAAAACAACTATACAAAACTTTTTCGGCGATGGTTTTTTTGCCCTCTTCCATCAAATAGTTA
>Ga0213870_1001628_pt1 | contig 10015 bp, 17 predicted proteins | sample WICALVC2017_Meta_FD_160119 | JGI IMG/M metagenome (GOLD analysis project Ga0213870, IMG submission 160119) | Freshwater microbial communities from subterranean cave lake in Wind Cave National Park, South Dakota, United States - WICALVC2017 | ecosystem: Environmental > Aquatic > Deep subsurface >... | reverse complement strand
CGTGAGAGTCATGGCGAACTCGGGACATCTCCTTGGTTGTGGATGTAGCTTATGCAGGCCAACTGGGAAACCCTTACCTAAGCGGACCATCCCCGCGAAGGCAACATTTCGGCCTACACTGAAGGGCCACGACCCCAAACCACCTATCCCCCGCCACAAGAAAGGTAACCCAGAGTGTGGCTGCTCCCTTTGTCAGTTACTAAGGAGCGCTAGTGGCTTGCGCTCGGACCACAGCTAGGCCACCTAGGAGTTGGCGAGTATGATACAATACACCCATGCTGAAATCCGTCGCTTCGCTCAGATGTGGCGAATCCCAGAGGAGAAGGCAGAAGGAATGGCCCGCGCTGGGGTCCTAGACCCCAAAAAGATAAACAACGGCCCCGGTCCGGAGTTCCCCGAGGGCGGTATCCGCTTTAAGGACGCCTGCGAGAAGTACGAACTACCGAAAAGCACCCTTTCAGAGGCAGTAAGCCGACACACCGTGCTTACTCTGGAACGCCGTAGCTGGAAATACTTGATCTTGGACGAAGCGAGTGTTGCAGCATTCGCCAAAACCCTTGGCAAGTCGGCTTAATGGCATCAACCCCAACACGTCAATATCTACACCAACTCGCTCACCCTGAACAGGGCAAGGTCAAACCTGTCTTGTATGCCACCTTGAAAGCAGGACGGTTAATCAAGCCCTCTTTTTGTACGGCTTGTTTAGCGGAAGATCGTCCAATCGAGGCACACCATCCGGATTATCGGTTTCCGCTGATGGTTCTCTGGCTCTGCCATAGTTGTCATCAACTGGTACATACCAATGCTCTGAGTCCAGACAGGATTGAGCAATCCCGATCATACCTAGAACTCAAAAGGACTGGGGCACTTGCCCCAAATCAACAGCGGCATGCCCGGAAATGTGCATTCTGTCATGGCCCTCAGCCACACAACCGTATAACTTTAGTCGAACAACGTCACGACCTCTGGAATAACACGGAGCACACAAGCCAACGCAGACACAGTAGAACCTATTGCGATAAATGCGATCCCCGAGCCAACAGGTGGGCAGTAAACTTTCCACGCAACCTCAATACATACTTTGGGACTCGTGGTCAACGCCCCTCAAATTTTCAAGTAGTCAAAGTACCGCTACCCATTCCTTCGCACGCAGTCACCGCATTGCCGACGACCTGATCATCCTCATAAACATTGGATGACGAACCATCTTGACAATGGTTCGTCATCATGCTAGGCTTTCCCCCGTGGAGTGGGGGAGCAGCCCAGACCCGAGCCCCCGCCACCAGCGGGGGCTTTTCCGTTTTAAGCTAGCCGACGAGGTAGTAGCAGATGTTACCCCATCCAATTGCGGCCATGTTCCCGATGCTGTCTCAAGATGATTTAAGCGATTTGGCTGAAGACATTAAAGTTCGGGGCCTCCTGTATCCCATCGTGCTGAACAAGGAAGGGCAGATTCTCGATGGTCGCAACCGGCTGAAAGCCTGCGAAATAGCAGGAGTCGAGCCAACATTCTCAACCTATGAAGGGAATGACCCAACCGGATATATCTTTGCAACTAATATCAACCGCCGCCACCTTACCAAGGGGCAGCAGGCCATGATTCTGGTGAAGGCGGAAAATTCGTCCGTTTCGGACGCATATCGCCGCACGAAATACTGCACTCGTTCGTCTATGGCCCAACAGAATAGTATCAGTGCAACTCGGTTGAAGATAGCACAGCTTGTTCTTGACCACGCTCCGGAGTTTGTGGACACGGTTATCTCCGGCATGGTGTCGTTAGACGCAGCCTACCGGACGGCCAAAGAACGGAAGGACGCTGCCGAGGACCGGAGCCAGCGAATCGAAGCCTTGAAACGACACTTTGGGGATATGGCCGCCAGAGTAGAGGCCGAGGAGATGACTTTCGAGGAGGCATTGGCCGAAGCTGCTGAACGGCAGCACCAAGAGGCCCTAGACGCCGAGGAGCGCAAACGGCAACAGAAGGACATCAGTACCAGTTTGGCGCGAAGCATCCAGTGGCTAGCAGTCTCATTGAAGTATCCGGCGGGACGTGCCTCCATTCGCAACCTATTCGACCAGAAGAGCTCCGAAGTCAACTTTGAAGTCACTCTAGACACTCTCCAAGAGGCTCAGGCAGGATTGAAATCTTTTGTGGAGGAATGGGATGACAACCACAAGCACAGTTAACCTTGACCGTTTGCTCAAAGCCGCTGGCAGTACAGCATACAGATCGGAAGCGGAACGGCTTGCCACCGAGGGAATTCCGGCAACAAAAGACCGACTTGTACCCATAGCACATGAGGCTATTGTAGCTGAATACGCACGTTTGGTGGCACAACACGCGATTACCGAAACATCCATTCGAGACGCTCATCTGGACAAGCTAGCACTCGACTTGGACGCGGCGATAACACTGCACGGTGACCGGACAATCACAAAGTATCTGACTGGGCAACTCGCTTTTGACACATTGCTCACAGATGCCCTCTTACCGCTGGAAGACACGAGGGAGAGAGTGCGCTATGGAATGTTCGGGGTGGATGAACACTTACGATACGACCAACAGAAATTTAGCAATGTAAACAAGGTTAATGCTTCCTATGCCATATGGCGACAATATCTCTTCAACCTCGTCGTGCCTGTATTGCAACGCACGGGGTTGACCGTGGAACGTGCTAGGCGGCAAGGCAACCTACCAGACAGCCTCTTGCACCTTGACCAACCAAACGGAGCCGATGGCACAGAAATAGACATCTCCGCCCAAGAAGACCCGTAAGACTGTATTATCGCTCCGTTTCTCTTGGCACGGAGGCTTCCATGACCAACCTTGGCCGGCACCACATCACCATCAACCAGGAGACCGGGTGGCCAGCCGACACCGGTTGCGAGGTGTCGCCTCTTTGCGTGGAATGCCCGCTCCCGCAATGCAGATACGACGATCCGATCTGGTACATCGCTTGGCGACGGCGGCAGCGGGCCCATCGAGTCAAGGCACGGATGCAAGACCTGGAGACGGCTCACATGAAAGTCCGGGCGGTGGAGATCGCCTCCGAGGAGTTCGGGTTTGATGTGCGGACTGTTTACCGCCTCCTAAGGCTGGAGGAGACTCCATGAGGCTTCGGCTGTGCTACCTTGGATGCCGCTACCATCGGCCACCAGGTAAAGATGGACGGCTCAAGAAGCGGTCCTGCCCAGCCCGCCGCTTTGCCTACCAGGTTGCGAAAGCTGGCTACCCGGTTCGTCAGAACCGAGGCATGGTAGAGACGGATGCGCCGACGGATTTGCTCAACCGTATCCTGGCTAAACTTGCAACCAGCCCCCAAGCCCAAGGACCGGGGCAGGAGAGAAGCGATGGCAGAACCAAGGATAACCACGCACTGTCAAGAGCCACCCACAGCGGTCTACTGCAACGACCCAGACCCGATATTATGCCAATGTTGCAGGGGGGCTGGGGAACATGGCGGCAACGCAGTCGGCTACGGAGCCTATGACTGCCAAACGTGCTACGGCACTGGGATATGGGTTGTAGACGGACCTCTCCCCGCCGAACCAGAGAGTTTCCGCCATGAGTTGGATGAGCTGGGGCCGGATACCTACCAGCTTAGCAGGAGATAGCCGCAGGCCCAAGGGCCGGGGCGGAGGAGAGGAGGTACGGCGATGACCAATCGAAGCAAGGCCAATCCCTGGAAAGCCTACGACGAGGCGGTAGCCCAGAGCTTGAAAGCCTACGTCGAGATGCTAGCCCAATCTCAGCAACTCTACGACGCGGCGGTAGCCCAGGCCCGGAAAGCCTACATCGAGGCGGTATCCCAGGCCCAAGGGCCGGGGCAGAGGAGTAAAAGCATGGCCATCCCAAAAGTGGAAAAGGTAACTGTAAAACTTGACTGCCTACATTGTGGTGTAACCCACCAATTAGAGTTGGTGCTCGACTCGGTATACGGGATCACTTGGAATAAACTAACCGGCGCTGGCAAGTCATCCGCTGTGTACGGAATGACCGTAGACCACAACCCCCCGGCCTATGGGCCAAGGTAGAGGAGAATATTATGCCAGTGCGTAAATATGGCGAGTGGGAGGCCAACCCAACACGATGTATCCAAGAAGTGAAAGTTTTCACGGGCTCGTCCCCCTTCCAATGTTCTCGAAAGCGAGGAAAGGGCAAGGATGGTCTCTACTGCGCGCAGCATGCTAAAAAGCATCCCGCAATAGAAGGCCACCCCCAAGCCCGGTAGCCGGAGCAGAGGAGGGAAAGATAACATGGAGAGTATTCATCTGACCGAGACGGCGTTCCGCCAGCTGGTACGGGACCCAACCTGTATGGAGCGCCAGGAGCCAGACCCGTTCCTCCGGCGCATCGCCCAGTTATACAGGCCCGTCAGGGCACGTAGGTCCCTAGACACCGATGAGCCCCGAAGATGGGCCAAGGCTGGGGCCACGCTTAGTCCGGGCATCGTGTTCATTGCCATTAGCAACGACAGGTATTGGAGGAGCTTGGAATGACCACCGACGCCCGCCGATGGAACGCTTGCGCACGATGTAACAAGTTGTTGCGCCACTTTGACGAGTATTTCCAGGAACAGTGCCAGCAACACGACCAGAGCCACGTCATGACCTGGGAAAACCGCTTACGCCCCCCGTGGGGCACACAAGACAAGTTGGAGGAGGAGAAGATATGACACTCGCAACACGCAATACCGAAGCCCCAGCAGAGCTAATGGAACAGGTGGTTATTGGAGGTGATTTAGCCTCCCTCACCCCAGCGCAACGGGTGAACTACTACAAGATGGTTTGTGAATCGTTGGGACTGAATCCGCTGACGGCCCCATTCGCCTACATCAAACTGAATAACAAGCTGACGCTCTACGCCAAACGGGACTGCACCGACCAGCTACGGGCGCTCCATCACGTTTCAACGACCATCACCAGCCGAGAGGTCGTCAACGAGGTATACGTTGTTGGAGCCAGAGCAACCACGCCGGAGGGACGCTGCGATGAGTCCATTGGCGCGGTTCCCATAGCCAACCTTAAAGGTGAGTTCCTAGCCAATTCTTACATGAAGGCTGAGACCAAGGCCAAGCGGCGTGTCACCCTAAGCATCGTTGGCTTGGGCTGGCTGGACGAAACGGAGGTTGGCTCCATAGCCGACGCTGAGACCGTGGAAGTTGACCTATCAACCGGCCAGGTTAAAGAACCACGCCCTAGCAAGCGGTCGTTGCCCCGCCCGCAAGCGACACCCATGGCACAGCCAAAGCCGGTAGAGGCACCCCCTAGCACCGCCTTGACCTTGGAACAACTGCAAGCCTTGGTGGAGAAGGATATGCCGTGGTCCCACTTTGAACTGAATGTCCTCCGGGCGTCCTGGGCAGTGTTCACCCAACGCGGTGGCACCCCCTCAATCGCAATGAACAAGTGGAAGGATTGGATGGCCCAGCAGGCAGCAAAAGGAGAGAAGCCATGACAATCACCCCTAAGACCCTGGACCTACTGCCCCAGTACCGGAACGGGGCGGTGATCCGCCCCGGCGCAATCAAGGGTAAAGGCGGCAACCCGCACAGCTACCTAATCAACGGGGAGAAGTATGCGAGGGTGACAACGGCGCTCGGTATCTTAGCGAAACCCGCCCTGGAGGGCTGGGCGAAGCGTCTCACGCTGGACAAGGTGCGGGAGGTCTTGATGGACCCCGATGTGCAGGGCGAGCTTGAACGGCTGGCGACCGAGGGCAACCACCACGAACTGTATGAGGGCTGGGTTGACCGGATGATAGCTACCGCTAAACATGCCAGCGACCAGGCCCGCGACGACGCTGCCGACCGGGGAACCAACATCCACCAGGAGATTGCCCATGTGCTGGCAGACCCTCCATGGTGCTTTGGGGAGGATTACCCCCCAACGGTATATTGGGCCTTGACCTGGCTCCGCGAGGCCGGTATTACCGTGGCCCGCACTGAAATGACCGTGTGGGACGATACCACGATGGTTGCCGGAACTTTTGACGGCGCCGGTTGGGAACGAGACGGCAGCTTGGTTGTGTGGGACTGGAAGACAGGGGGAGGTCCCTACTTCGAGCACGCCCTACAACTGGGGGTCTATGCCCGGATGCTCGAACACATGACCGGCCAAGTCGTGCAAAGCGCTTACATCGTCAAGTTAATGGACGACCACTACTCCGAGCATCGAGTCGAACGGTTAACCGAGAGCGCCCAGATGTACGATGCCGCCAGGCAGCTGCACCACGCCAGTAAGGAGGAGTGGTGGGAGTAGCCGGTTGACAGCCATGCTCGAAAGAAGGTAAGACGGAGTTCTTAGCCGCTCTCGACAGGCCGCTGGGGTGGCTACTGACAGCAACCATCCGTCGAGACAGCGGCTTGAAAGGGGCGGCTTTAACTTTGAGTATCAAAGTAATGAATTGGGTATGGGAACACTCTAGCCACAAAGAAGGTAGCCTACTGGTGCTTCTAGCTATTGCTGACATTGCCGACGATGAAGGTAAGGCATGGCCCAGCATAGCCAGGATTGCTGCCAAAGCAAGGTTGTCTGAACGCCAGACTCAATACGTTATTCGCAAACTCCAAAGGTCAGGGGAATTGACGGTTGAACCCGGCGGCGGGCGGCATCATACGAATGTCTTTTGGGTCACCCTTGGAAAGGGTGCGGAAACTGCACCGTTGGAACCGGAAACGATGCAGTCTACTGCATCTTTAGAAAGGGTGCAGTTTGAAAAGGGTGCAGTTGGCGACATAGAAAGGGTGCAGTTTAGCGCAGAAAAGGGTGCAATAGCTATTGCACCCGAACCGTCAATAGAACCATCAATAGAACCGTCATTACTTAATATAGGCCAAAATGATGATTTCCCTGAATGGTTCAAAACTTTAAGCCAAGACCCACGATGGCACGGGAAAGACCCGGTAAGGTACATCAAGTCTATAGAGCAGGCATATTCCAACATCAACCTCGACTTGGAAGCCCATAACGCCTACGAATGGCTCCAAAGTTCAAAAGGCCAAAAAAAGAAAGTGCTGCGAGGATTCTGGATTAACTGGTTGAAAAACTCACAGAAAGGCGGCAGGAACAACAATGGAAAGCCTGAAGATAATTCTGTCGAGGCTGAGCTTGAGGAGTGGAGACGCATCGCAGTTGATGTCAACCAACGACAAGCTGACGCCGCTGCCCGCCGAGCCGCCAATGTGCCCCAACTGTAAGGGAACCGGCACGGTCTGGCTTCGATCCCGTTGGCCTAATGGAACACCTGGGGGCACCGCCGAATATCCAACCGAGGACTGTCTATGCGATGCGGGGCAAGCCGCCAAGTTGCGGCGGCAAACAGCCAGATATACCGCTGCTAATTTGCCCCACTCCAACTCGCCCAAAACATTCGATACCTTCAAATTCCATAGAGGTACAGAGCCAGCCTTCTCGATAGCCCAAACCTACGCTGAAAACCCCTACGATATCCCGATTCTCACCCTTTCCGGTAATCCCGGCTGTGGTAAGAGCCACTTACTGGAAGCCATAGGCCGGCGGGCGCTTGAGCGAGGACTCGTGGTGCGGTATACGGTGGGGGCCTCGTTACTGGACGAACTTCGGGCATCATACGATCCTGACAGCCCCGACCGATTCCAGGACGTTTTCGACCGCTATGACCGGGCAGACCTACTGTTACTAGATGACCCTGGCGTGGAGGCCGCAACACCCTGGGCAATGGAGAAGCTATTTACCCTGGTCAATAATCGTTGCATGAACCGTAGGGCTTTGGCGATAGCAACTAACCTGAATCAACGAACCATGCGCAACCACCTGGGACCCCGTACCGCTGACAGGATTTGGGATACTGGGTCAGGGCTGGCAACGGTGGCGGTCATCACGGCGGGCAGTTATCGGACCGAAAGACATTGCAAAGAGTCTTAGAAAGGGGAACAAGTAATTAGGGCTGAGTGGCGGAAGAATAGACGCCTACGGAGGGGCACGCTCCGTGTAAGACGCAGACCTACGTTAGCAACAATGCAATCGTTAGGTCGTTGGAGGGGTACAGCGAATTGCAACGCCAAGGCCACCATCCCAGGGGAAATCCGTCAAGCCTGTATAGGCTGTAGAACGGTGTCGGCCCTGGGCCAGCCTAAGTTGGGAGAAACGTGCGGAGTCGAAAGACGTGTTACCTCAGACCAGGTGAGGGTGAGCGCTCCTGCCCCTGGGCGCCAGGGAGTAGCAAGGTTAAACCGCACGGAGCCCTGGGCCAGCCCAATAAGGAGATAAGATGGCAGACATCCTAACACCGGAGCAGGTGGCCGGCATCGAGCGTCAGCTTTTTTGGGCGCTCTCTTTCAAGCATCGCAAACCACTAGAACAGTTACGGGATAGCCACGAAGCTCTGCGGGAGCAACTGGCTGGGGCCCAGACCGCTCTCCGGCGCCTTATTGAGGCTGTAGACAGTGGTGCTCTTGTCCTTAGTCACGGTGGTGCTCGGTGTGGCTATCGCAGCTATACAGACTTGGAGAGTGCGGCCAACCACGCACGGGCGATTTTGAAGGAGAAATCATGACCACGGTCGAACGACCATCTGTGTAAGAATCCTAGCTGTGTAAATCCCGACCATTTAGAGCCGGTGACTATGCGAGTTAATATCCTGCGCGGAGATAGTTCGGCTGCAAGACGTGCAAGAGTAACGCAATGTCTACGAGGCCACCTGTACGACCTCTTCAATACCTTGGTAGATAAATATGGTGGTCGTCGTTGCCGACGTTGCCACAATATCAGGAACAACGAACATAACAAGCGGAAACCCCTAACAACGAGGGTCATATGACTGCGACTCTGGCAGACCTTTTAGTCTATTGCGCGGGGGCCACCGTGCCATGTTCTCACTTGAACGATGATGGCAAGCCGTGGCCTGAAAAGCTCCCCGATAATGGCGAATACCGCTGCTATATGTGTGTAGACCAGCCAACGCCAGGCCGCATCTTTTTCTTCCCTGACACGATGCGGCTGCCGTGCCAATGTAGGGTTGAAAACCCATACTTCTCCTGTCCATCCTGTTTGCGGAACCCAGGCGTCCAACACAGTTCACCGAACATCTGTGACCGTTGCAGTGGTCGTCTTTGGGTGCCAACCCCCGACCCCTACGCTTGGCATAACGCAGTTGAAGCAAAGGGTTGGCGTATGACTATCTTCATAGGGAAGCGGTATGGTGCAAAGGGTATAGAAATAGGTTCTTACTGTAGCCCTTCTATCTGGATTGATGGTAGTGACCAGCTTTCCGAGATGACCGCCGTGGAGCGGATGCTTCGACAGAAGCTTGGAGCAGACTATGGTACCCGAATCACCCGAAGCTCCCATAGTGAGAAAAGGCCGGGTCATTTGGGACGAGGAAGCATGCCCGCGGTTTGCCGACGTTGCGGCTACATCTGGCAACCCCGTGTGCCAAGGCCAAAGCGTTGCCCTTATTGTTTGCGGTCGCCGATCTTGGACAGGCGGGAGATTGACTGATGCCAGTGGTAATCGCCTACGAAACCACCGAAGTATCCCCTGAGAAAACCGCCACAGAGATTGAGAAGAGGTTGCAGGAGGCCGGTGTCATCGGAGTGGCTAAAACCTTCGACCAGGGGAAAATAACCGCCATCTATTTTCGTGTGGAGACTCCCGCGGGAGTCCTGCCCTTCCAACTCCCGGTGAATGTCAACGCTGTGTACCAGCTCCTGCTCAACAAGAAAAAGAGCCTTCCGTGATACCAGCATTACGAACTGCCGAGAGACGTTCAGGTAAGCCTCCATGCCCAGGCCGAGCGGACAGCGTGGCGGATCATCCACTGGTGGGTCAAGAGTCAGTTGGCCCTTATTCAAACACAGATGGTCAATATCGAGGAGGTTTTTCTCCCCTACATGCTGGTTGCCAAGGAAACAACGTTTTACCAGCAGTTGCAGGCCAGTGGGTTCAAGTCCTTGGCGGCTCTCATGGAAGGACAGCATGATCACCCAGGCTAACAGGTTGACCACCGAGAGGGACTTCCTCGCCGCCGTGGTGG
>Ga0213870_1001627_pt1 | contig 10015 bp, 7 predicted proteins | sample WICALVC2017_Meta_FD_160119 | JGI IMG/M metagenome (GOLD analysis project Ga0213870, IMG submission 160119) | Freshwater microbial communities from subterranean cave lake in Wind Cave National Park, South Dakota, United States - WICALVC2017 | ecosystem: Environmental > Aquatic > Deep subsurface >... | reverse complement strand
GAGACCCAATATCCGGTTCTGCTCTGGGCGCTGTCAGAAATTGAAAAGATTGTCAGGGGTAGGCCGGATGTCCTCTCAAAGCATATCACGGCCCGCCTTCGCAGCGACGGTTGCCAAATAACTGCTGGCTGGCCCAAGTCCATTCAGGAGTTCATCGGCAACGACTCCTTTAGTCCGGAGTGTTAAATGTCGCCTCACCGCCTGTCGGTGGGGCTTTTTCTTTGCAAGAGAAATAAAAAAAGCGCCGGTCCTCCAAAAAAGGATACGGCGCGATTCCGAACGCGGTATTAAAGTTCAATGTGACAGAAGTACACTATGGACCAGCGCGATGATGCGCGAGCGGTGTTGCTTGAGGTATCAACGACGTCATGCCAGAGGGCTTTACACCTCCCGTTGGTCAGCCGTTCTGCCTTGTCGCCGAAGAAGACAAGCGCAGTGTTCGCTCTGGAATGATGGGGATGCGCTTCATGGGCGATCCGCAGACCCGACCGTTCTTCCATGCCGGCAAGGGTGAGGAAACATTTATCGGTGTGTCCCTTGCCGATAAGATTTTTTCCGTGCGCGCCCGCGAGGTCGTAGGACAGGAGGCGCAAAACACTCATCGCGCTTGCATGGGCGGCCGAGACCCGTTCCGTAAAGCGGTATCCCTCAAGGTGCTGGTCAAGCGCGCTTGCGATCATGCGGCAAGTGCTCGCGCATTGGAGATGAAGTTCTTGCAGCGAGTGATTGAGCCATGCGCGATACGACTCAATGGAAACGCCCTTACGCGCGAGGCGCGGGACGAGGCGGTGGCGATAGTGAAAAAACTCTTTATGGTCGTCGTAGACCCCGTCATCGCGCAGCGCTCCGACCTTGCGTATATAACCGTCATCGGGATCCCCTGCGCCATCCGCATCAACAGTCAAGTCGTCTTTTTCTGCTTGCGGTTTGGTGAGGAGATTTTTCCATCCTTCTATTACGCCCGCAATACGGGCATGAGAGAAGGAGATGGTCGCATGACCATCGTTCAGCAGTTTTTCAACCGCCGCGTGCGTAACGTGCGAGACGCGAGTCGCCATGAAGCGTCCTCCTTCTATAATAATAGACACCAAGAAAGTAAAGAGCAGGTAGAGTTACATCTTAAAGATAGTATTCAGAGATATAGGGCGTCAACTGAAATTTGTGGATAACTGAGAAATCCTTGCCAACGGAGGATGGGTGTGGTATTTTTGCGGCAATGGCGCGATCTGCGGCGCGTATGTCTTTGAATCCTCGGAACGCCCGACTCCTTGCCGCCGGTTTTTTACTGCTGGGGGTATTGCTCGGCATTTTTGACGCGCCGCAGTATTTTGAGAAAATTACCGGTTACCAATTACCGGTTATCAGTAAGTTCCCTTTCCGCCTCGGCCTTGATATCCGGGGCGGCACGCACCTCGTATATCGCGCCGACGCTTCGGCGATTGCATCCGGAGAGCGTCAAGACGCAATGGCGGCTTTGCGCGACGTGATTGAGCGGCGCGTAAATTTATTCGGAGTTGCAGAGCCGGTGGTGCAGGTAGAGCGCAGCGGGTCCGCTTCTGAAGGAGAATGGCGTTTGATTGTAGAACTTGCCGGGGTTAAGGATATCGGAGCGGCGATTCGTCTCATCGGTGAGACGCCGTATCTGGAATTCAAGGAGGAGCGGACGCCGGAAGAGCGGGAAAAAATAATTGAAGCGCAAACGCGCGGAGAACAATTGAATGAAAATCCTGATTTCATGCCGACCGCGCTCACCGGGCGCTTCGTCAAAGGCGCGTCGCTTGATTTTGATGAGACCACATTCCAGCCGCTGGTGGTGCTGGAGCTCACCGATGAGGGTTCCAAAATCTTCGCCGATCTTACCAAAAGGAATATCGGTAAACAAGTCGCGATTTTTCTGGACGGCGCGCCGATTAGCGCGCCGGTGGTGCAGGGAGAGATTACCGGCGGCAGGGCGCAGATAAGCGGCAACTTCACTCCCGCTTCAGCCAAGGAACTTGCCGGGCGCCTGAATGCCGGGGCTTTGCCCGTGCCGATTGCGCTTATCGCCCAGCAATCGGTAGAAGCGGGCTTGGGAGAGGAGTCGCTCAAAGAGAGTATTCAAGCCGCAATCATCGGGTTTGCCGCGGTGGCCGGCTTTATGATTTTATGGTACCGCCTGCCGGGGGTTTTGGCCGTTTTCGCTCTTATTATTTATATTTCCATTGTCATTGCGATTTTCAAGCTTGTACCGGTAACGTTGACGGTAGCCGGCATTGCCGGATTTGTGCTTTCAATCGGGATGGCGGTGGACGCGAACGTTCTTATCTTTGAGCGGATGCGAGAAGAGCTGCGCAAAGGCCGGGGTCTGGAAGAAGCGATCCGCGACGGATTCGGCCGGGCCTGGACATCCATCCGTGACTCCAATGTTTCAAGTTTGATCACCTCGGCGATTCTTTATTGGCTTGGGACGAGCGTGGTGCAGGGGTTTGCATTGACGCTTGGCATAGGGATATTGGCCTCTATGCTCTCGGCAATCGGCATCACGCGGACTTTGCTTGTTGCAGTCCGGACGCCGCGTCTGGAAAAAGCGGGGGCGTTATTTTTGAGCGGTTTTTCACGTTAGGAATATGGATATCATCCGCCGCAAGTTTATATTTCTTGTTTTCTCCGGCGCGCTGGTCCTCGCAAGCATTGCCGCTTTGTCGCTGTGGGGACTCAACCTCGGGATTGATTTTACCGGTGGCTCATTGCTGGAGGTTGAATTTCACGAGAATCGTCCGGCGGCCCGCGAAGTAAAGAGCGCTCTTGCCGCATTGAATATCGGATCAGTCGCGGTTCAGCCGGCTGATACGTGGGGGATGATTCTGCGCTTTCGTCACGTGGACGAGTCGGCGCATCAGAAAATTCTGGAGGTCCTCCGCTCCTACGGCCCTTTGACCGAAAAACGTTTTGATGCGATCGGCCCTTCCATCGGGGCCCAACTCAAACGCCGGGCGGCTTTGGCGATCGCGGCGGCGATAGCCGCGATCGTAATCTACATTGCCTTTGCCTTCCGGCAGGTTTCCAAGCCGGTCTCCTCCTGGAAATACGGGGTCGTCGCGGTCGCCGCCCTGATTCACGATGTTTTGATCCCCACCGGCGTTTTCGCGGCCCTCGGCCGATTCCGCGGGGCCGAGATTGATTCCCTTTTCGTAACGGCTCTCTTGACAATCCTCGGATTCTCGGTGCATGATACGATTGTGGTGTTTGATCGGATCCGCGAGAACCTCCGCAATCTGAAACATCCGGAGCCGTATGGAGAAACCGTCAATCGCAGCGTCAATGATACAATGACCCGTTCAATCCTCACCTCGTTCACCGTTATTCTGGTGCTCGCCGCGATTTTCTTCTTTGGCGGGGTTTCAACCCAATACTTTGCCCTGGCGCTGATCCTGGGGATTATCTTCGGCACCTATTCTTCCATCTTTGTCGCCAGTCCCCTGCTCGTCATCTGGGACTCTTTGACCTATAAGCGATAGTATGGTATATTAAGTATTATAAATCAACTATGAGTATAGAAACGCTTCCATCAACGCCTCCGCAAGCCGCCAAAAATATTCTGCGTATATTGCCGGCCAAGCGCATGCGCGAGGTTTTGGAGCGCCGTTTCGGCTTAAAAGGCGGCGGGCCGGAGACCCTGGAAGAAATAGGCGGTAGCTACAAAATCACCCGCGAGCGGGTGCGCCAGATTGAGGCCGATGCCCTGCGGCGCCTCCGCGCGGCGGCGGTCGGGCAGCTGGACGATTTTTTACTGCCGATTTCTTCCGAGGCAAAGAGGCGGGGCGAGGTTATTGCCGAGAATGATCTTTTTTCTCTGTTCGCGCCCAAGCGCTGGTACCCGCATCTACGGCTTCTGCTCACCGTGTCTCCGCAGTTTCATTTTATTCCGGAGAGCGGCGAGCACCATCCTCATTGGGCGCTTGACCCCGCGAGCGCGTCAAATGTCAAAGAGATTTTGGGCCGGACCGTCGCTCGGGTCTCGGAAAAAGGAGAGCCGGTGGATAAAACGACTCTGTACCGATTTATATCTTTGGAGCAGGGGAATACGCCCGGCGCGTCCCTGCAGAGGCCGGACGCTCCGGACGTTGATGATATCGCCGGCACTCGTCTCGGTATTTCTAAATTGATTGCAGCCAATCCCTACGGCGAATACGGACTCATCTCCTGGCCTACAATTATACCGCGGGGGATCAAAGACAAGGCGCATCTCGTGCTTGCCAAGACCGCCAAGCCCCTGCATTTCCGCGAGGTTGCCGCGGAAATTGATAAAGTCGGCTGGGGGAACAGGAAAAAGGCCCATCCCCAGACCGTGCACAACGAACTTATTAAAGACGGACGGTTTGTCTTGGTCGGCCGCGGACTCTACGCCCTGCGGGAGTGGGGGTATGAGCCGGGCACGGTGCGGGAGGTGCTTGCTTCACTCCTTAAATCCTCGCGTGAGCCGCTGGATCGCGAGGAAATCATCCGGCGCGCGATCGCGAAGCGGGTGGTAAAACCGCAGACGATTCTTTTGAATCTTCAGGACCGCACTCTTTTCAAAAGAACCGAAGACGGGAGATACACCCTCGTATAATCAGATAGTAGAATCAAATGCCCTTTCCCTTCCCTTTTACCTCGTTCTCCGTTCCGGAGCCCTTCGCAATTTTCGGGGAGTGGTTTGCCGCCCAGTGGTGGCTGTGGCTCTTTTTGGCTCTCTTGATTCTTGGGGTCCAGCTTTGGAAAGCGTATATACAGGAGTGCTATAAAAAGGTTACCAACCCCTGGACCATGCTGGAACTGCATTTTCCGCGGGAGGTCAAGCAGTCGCCGCACGCGATGGAGCAGGTATTTTCCCAACTCCATGCGATCCGCAACTCGGCCTCGGATTTTGAAGAGAAGTGGTGGGACGGGGAAGTGCCCTTGTGGTTTTCGTTTGAAGCGGTCAGTTTCGGAGGAGAAATTCACATCTATCTCTTCATCCCGGCGGTTCGGAGAAAGCATATAGAGGCGGCATTTTACGCGGCTTATCCGGATATAGAGTTCACTGAGGTTCAAGAGGATTATATTCATCGCTTGCCCCCGACGGCCTCGGAACTTTACCGGCAGGGATACCGGATGTTCGGGAATGAGCTGATTTTTTCCAAGGATCCGGTTTATCCGATCCGCACCTACCTGGATTTTGAAGCCCCGGTGGAGGAAAAAGAAGTGGATCCGGTCGCGGACCTCCTGGAAACCCTTACGAGCATAAGGCCGGAGGAGCATTTGTGGATGCAGATTCTGGTGCGGCCCAAAGTGGATTCTTTTATAGACCAATTCCGCAAGCGGGGGGATGACGAAATCAATCGGATCAAGGAACGCGGCCGGTTTGCGCGGGGCGCAGCCGGGCAGGTAGTGATTGATCCCAACACCGGTCTGCCGGTTTATACCATTCCGGCTCCGGGCGAAGTTGAAGCCATGCGCTCTATCGGCCGAAAAATAGGAAAGCCGGCTTTTGATGTTGTCATTCGCTATATATATTTGGCACCGCAGGAAATTTTTTCATCGTCCTTCGGCCGGCGCTCCATTTTTGCGGTGATGAATCAGTATGCGACCGAGGACTATAACAAATTCGGGCACAATGTGCATGCCTGGACCCTCGCTAAATTATGGTATTCGCCTTATATTTTTCCCAACCGCCGGGCCGCCGCGCGGAGACAATGGCTGTGGGAAAAATACCGCAGAAGAGAAATGTATCCGGAAAGCGCCGTGTCCACGGTTCTCAAGATTAAATTATTCCACTGGGGGTTTAGGCCGCGCTCTTACCTCGGTCCGGGCAGATTCAATCTTATTTTGAATACCGAGGAGCTCGCAACGGTTTTCCATCCGCCGACGACCCTGGTTCTCACCGGACCTCTGATCAAGCGGGTGGAGGCGCGCAAGGTGGGCCCGCCCGCCGGACTTCCGATTTACGGAGAAGGAGAAGAGCCCCTGCCCGGTATTGAGCCCGGTATCGGGAAGAAAGAGTAACCATGGAGATTTTTATGGACGCGCATCTCCCCGCTTGGGGGGAAAAGCAATGTGGGCAAAAACGCCGAGAGCCGTGCCCAGGGTCAGCGAGAGTATGTATTTGTTGGCGGTATGGATGAAGAGATAATGGAACAGCGACCAGAGCGATAGCGCGGTTACTCCCAAGACCAGCCATCCGAGAAGTTTTACCGGCACCATCCGCCGGCCGTATAGAAGCGCGAACATGCCGAGGGTCGCTCCGAGAGCAAGGAACGGATTAAACCCCTGATAGATTGAAGCATCAGGGAATCCGTTCTGCACGAATCTTCCGACTTGGGCGATAAAGATGATGAGAAAGAGGACCGTTCCGCCCCAGAAGCCGGCCCGCACTGGGGCCCGATATTCTTCGGCGGCGGGCCCTTTTGAAAGGAGGTACGCTCTAAAAAGGACGATTACCGCCATCGCCGGAACAAAAGTCCACACCATAAGTTGAAAGAATCCGCGGAGGAGTTCGGTCATAAATTCACTATAACACAAATGGCGCGAGAAGGGAAAATCCACATCTCCAAATACGGGCCGCCGCCGCCCGAACTGCCGGTCTACCAGCACATAGACCCGCGCGAGGTTTCGTTTATCGGCCGCACCAATTACGAGGCGCCGCTTGAATCCAAGAAATACATTTTCGGGATTAAGCGCCGCGACCGCAGGCGGCATCTCTATATTGTCGGCAAGTCCGGAGTGGGGAAGTCCAAGCTCTTGGAGCTTTTGGTGCGCCAGGACATCGGCTACGGCCACGGGCTATGTTTTATTGACCCGCACGGCGACGTTATAGAATCAATTCTGGATTTTATCCCCGAAGAACGGATTGAAGACGTGGTCTGGATTGATCCTTCGGATAGCGAGTGGCCGGTGTCATTCAACCCTCTACAAAAAGTACCCGCAGAAATGAAGCACCAGATGACGCAGGGTCTCATTGAAGTGATGGAAAAACAATTCGGCGCGAATTGGACTCCGCGCTTGGAGCATGTGTTTCGTTTTACCACCTTGGCCCTGCTTGATTATCCCGAAGCCACGATGCGCGGGATGATTTCAATGCTAACCGACCGGCCGTACCGCCAGAAAGTGATTGAATACATCACCGACGACATGGTGAAGCGGTTCTTTGCCGTGGAATTTGCGGACTGGTCCGAGAAATTTGACACCGACGCGATTATTCCCTTGGTGAATAAACTCGGCCAGTTCCTCTCAATGCCGATGCTGCGCAATATTTTCGCCCAGAAAGAAAATAAGATTGACTTTGACAAGATGATGAATAATCACAGTATTTTCCTGATCAATCTTTCCAAAGGCAAACTCGGCGAAGAAAATTCCAGCTTTTTCGGCTCAATGTTCATCACCAAGATCAAGCAGGCCGGTATGGCGCGGTCCGAGATGCCCGAAGTCGAGCGCAAAGATTTTTATTTATATGTGGACGAGTTTCATAATTTGGTAACGGACTCATTCGTCAATCTTTTTTCCGAAGCCAGAAAGCATGGCGTAGATTTAACCGTAGCGCATCAGTATACGTCGCAGCTCCTGCCTGAGGTGCTGGACACGGTGCTCGGCAATGTCGCGAATATGGTTATTTTTCGCGTGGGCGGCGATGATGCCGCAAAATTGGAGACCGAGATGACCCCGCTCTTCAAGGCCAAGGATATGATCAATCTCGGTATGCAGGAGTTTTATATCAAAGAGACAATTGACGGAGAGACATACGACCCATTTTCCGCCGAGACGCTTAAAGTTCTTCCAGCTCCTCACCCCTCATATAAAGAGCGGATCAAGGAGGTATCGCGCCGCAGATACGCGATGCGCTCCGATGACGTCAAGCGGATGCTGGAGCAAGAGCAGGAGGCGGTTCTGTTCCGGCGCGGCGCGGCTGCAGCCGCGCCGCCTGCAGTCAGGGTGGAGGCCGCGCCGCGCCCAGTACCAGCGCCGGAGCCCAAGTCCGAATCCGGCGGAGCCCCTCCTGAGCCGTTGATCTAACTCTATTGAAGTCCGACTTCAATAGACCGAAATGGAAAATCGCACATGCCAAAATTGCAAACAGGAATTCCGCATCGAGCCGGAGGATTTTGCGTTCTACGAGAAAATCAAAGTCCCGCCGCCGACGTGGTGTCCGGAGTGCCGGATGATCCGGCGGATGGTATTCCGGAATGAGCGGCTGTTGTTTCGCCGCAAAGACGACGCATCAAATAAGGAAATATTCTCGGAATTTCCTGCGTCCACACAGGCAAAGGTCTACGAGAAGGATTACTGGTGGTCCGATGCATGGGACCCGATGGAATACGGCCGCAACTGCGACTTTTCGCGGCCGTTTTTTGAACAGTTCCGGGAATTACTCTACGCGGTTCCATGGCCGAGTCGTAACATTCAGCGGATGACCGATTCCGACTACGCGAATCATGCGGGCGATCTGAAAAACTGCTACCTGTGTTTTAATGCGGGTAGGTCGGAGGATTCCGCCTATCTGGTAGATGGATATGGCCACAAAAATTCTTTTGATATTACAAGTACGATTGGTGCGGAACGCTGTTATGACGGTATGTCGGTGCGGGATTGTTACCAAACGTTTTTTTCATACGCCTGCGAGCAATGCCGGGAAGTGTGGTTGTCGCGCGACTGCATCGGGTGCGCCTTTTGTTTCGGATGCGCCAATTTACGGAATAAGGAATATTATATTTTCAACCGTCCCTATACAAAAGAGCAATACTTTCAAGAACTTACACAGATTCTGCAGGACGGATCATATCAAGCACTCGAAGCGGCGAAGGAACGCGCATATAAGGTCTGGCGGCAGTACCCGTACAAATATATGTTAAGCTGGCATAATAGAGATGCGACCGGGGATTTGATCTCCACGTCCAAGAATGTCAAATCGTGCTTTAACGTCGCTGATGTAGAGGATTCTGCATATTGTCAGGATATAGTATTGGGGGTGCGCGACAGTTATGACTACACCAATTGGGGAGACATGTCAGAGCTTATTTATGAAGCGATGGGTGTGGGAGAAAAATGTCGGAGCGTAAAATTTTCTTTTGATTGCTGGCCGGCAGATCAAGAGGTGGAGTATAGCTACCGTTGTGCGTCCTCGCAGGATCTCTTTGGATGCGTCGCGCTCAAGAAAAAATCGTATTGTATTTTCAACAAACAGTATTCAAAAGAGGATTATTTTGCGCTTCGCGAGAAAATAATCCGGCATATGAACGAGATGCCGTATACGGATGCGCAGGGGAGAATATACCGTTACGGCGAATTTTTCCCTCCTGAATTTTCGCCTTTTGCCTACAATGAGACCATCGCCCAAGATTTCTTTCCGCTGAATAAAGAAGCAGCGATTGCCAAAGGATATCTCTGGCGCGAGCCCGAGACGCGGGAATATCAGATTACAGTTGATGCCAAAGACCTCCCGGATCATATCCGCGACGCGCCTGATAATATCGTGAAGGAAATCATCAAATGTCTTTCCTGCGGCAAGGCATACCGGGTAATTCAGATGGAGTTAGATTTCCTACGAAAGATGTCATTACCTCTGCCGCGCCTCTGCCCGAACTGCCGGTACCTTGAGCGGATAAAGCATCGCAACCCGCCGCGATTTTACCGGCGCCGCTGTACCTGCGCCGGCTCGACCTCCGAAAACGGCGTCTATCAGAATCAAGTTAGCCATTTCCACGGCTCCACGCCTTGCCCCAATGAATTTGAAACTAGTTTTGCGCCGGACAGATCGGAGATCGTCTATTGCGAAGAGTGCTACCAAAACGAGGTGGCATAGAACAAAATCCTACAGATCTTTTTCTCATCACTACAATCATTCACGGCCGTAGATTATTTTAGTGAGGGCGTTCTTATGCGTACTACGTTTACCGAGCACATTCTTGCATATTTGCAATTACAGGCGGAAAACGCCGTTGATCTGCTGGATATCATGACTTCCAGCAGGCCGGTTTCGTATCGGAAGGCGCGACGTTCACTATTGTACGGCCCGCCGGAATTC
>Ga0213870_1001626_pt1 | contig 10017 bp, 8 predicted proteins | sample WICALVC2017_Meta_FD_160119 | JGI IMG/M metagenome (GOLD analysis project Ga0213870, IMG submission 160119) | Freshwater microbial communities from subterranean cave lake in Wind Cave National Park, South Dakota, United States - WICALVC2017 | ecosystem: Environmental > Aquatic > Deep subsurface >... | reverse complement strand
GGAAGACCAGCCAGGAGAGTGCCTTGAGCCAGCACCGCCGCATAGCCCTTGACCTGGCTCCAGTAGAAGCGGTCGGCGGCAGCCACACCAGGCGACACTCCAGCCAACCCCGCTGTAGGTGGGCTGGCATGAATCAGAACCGCATGGTAGCGGTTGCGGGTGAAGCTCATCTCTGACGCCGTTGTCAGTGCGACCTGGATTGATTCGCCCGCCGCCAGGTTGACTGTCAGTACGCCGCTGGCTACCGAATCGGCGTGGGCCGCTTCCACTGTGTTTGCCCGGCGAATGCGTTCTGTGTAGCCCTCACCAACCTCATCATTATGGTGAACGGCGCCTTCGGCGTAGATGTCGTCGGCAGCGGCCGTTGTAACTAGTGTTGCGCTTACCGCCACCGCACCGATGGCCCGCACCACATCCGCGGGCCTGTTGGTGTGTCCCGCCAGAGGAACAACGCTCTGATAGAGGTTGCCCGCTACCTCGACTGTACCGTCGTTCAGGGCGAAGCGGTATTCTCGCCCGTCAGGCAGGATCAGGACTTCGCCCAAAGGGAAACGACCTAAGTTAGCGTTTCCCGCATTGGCGAAGGTATCGTCCTGGCTTCCGAAGGGGCCGAAAAAGGTTCTTGGCATGGTATTTTCCTCCTACGCCTCGTTTAGCTCCAATTCCTCTACTGCTGATAGGAGATAAGCTGTCTTTTTACACGGCAGCTTTTCTCGCAGCCCACCGCGCCTTTGAGGTAGCGCCTAGCCTGGTCGCCGCCTCTTTCTGTGCTGGTGTCCTTTCCTTTTTGGTAGGCTCGGGCGCCTGCCTCGGGTTCAGCAAGAGATTGGTCAACTCGTCAACGCGCTTTTCCAGGTCGGCGGTCTTGGTGGACTTCCTCATTTCCTCCGCCTCCCGGTATGAGGCATATTCGCCACGATGCTTGTACCGGCCATGCAAGAGCATAGCTTCCAGGGTCGGAAAGCCCCAAACACCCTTTCTGATACAGGTTGGCAAGAAGCAATCGACCCCGTTATTTACCTCTTTAGGATAAGGCACATCCTCATATCTGAGGTAATAGAGCCGGATCACTTGGCCCTTGTTTCTGCCGACGTTGCACTGCGTACAACTGTTCCGAATACATTTTGGGCAGGCAGGGACTTTGAATCCAGCCTCCCCACAACAGCGGCAATACTTTTTCCTCAGATATTCTCGCCCGCCGTCATGCCGTGTGCCTTTAGGATTCCAGGCAACCGCAAGGAGGCTTGAAGTGCCGTCATATCTCCAGGCTTGCCTGGCCACCGCTCTACCCTTTGAGACTCGGTTCCCCCCAGGGCCTCCGTTTCTGCGGCTACTGGCCCGGAGATCATCAACTGGGACCGGTGCATCCAGAACACCATCCAGGCTCTCGGCCTCCAGGTCCACTTCATGGTCTTGTAGTAATGTGACCATCGTTAAATCCTTGCTAAAACCTTCAGTCCAGGCTCACTGGTGGGCATATAGCGCAACCCCACCGGCAAATACAACCGTACCGTCTTCTTCGGCTTCGGGGCCTCCGACGGGTTCTTGCGGTAGTACCGGATCGTGTTATTGCGCCGCTCCCTCAGCATGGCGCACATCTCAGCAATCTCCCCGCAGCTACGCCGCTGTACAAAGGGCTTCTGCCGCTTGGTCTCAAGAATGTATTGCACTTCATCAAGAGATGTTTCCATTCCACCAATGACCAGGACTGCCACCCTGCCACTCGCCCCTCTTTCTATCTCCCTGGGTCCAAAACTCTTGGTCTTTTCCAGCTTGTCCTCAGTGCGGGACTTCTTGATGAGCGTAGTAACCGTGCCACCCCCAGGAGCAATACCCTGATACAGGCTGTACACCTTCTCGTTCGGGTCAGGCCGAAATTTTGGGGCGAAGTAGTCCATCAGTTACTCACCGAGACGGGCACGAAGTAGGCGGACTTCTTCCTCAAGCTCCAGAATACGTCTCTCTCCATGGCTATGGTTATGTTGTGACCGCGGCATGGCCTCAAGGTTTTCAAGTCGGTTATCATCCTTGACATGGTTCTTGTGATGGACGACGTAACCTTTCGGTAGTGGCCCATTGGCCACTTCCCAGACCAGAATGTGCTCTGGGTGGTAACGTCGTCCCTTCCTGGCTTCTGGGGCAACCAAGATATAGACGTAGCCATCGCGGTCAATGGAACGTCCATCCTTCCAATGCACGCTATTTTCACGGCTATGGGTCTGGGCAAAGGCTTCTGCTGCACAACGCCTGCATCGTTCAGAAGCTCTGCTAACTTCTTGTCCACAGTCGATACAAACGCCCAAATGCATCTGTTCAAATTTTTGTCCTCGAAGCATAGCCGCTCTACGCTTACATGTAGGAGAGCAGGTTGTGGCATCCGAACGCATCGCCAGAAAGTCAGCACCGCAGACTTTGCAATGGGCCACAGACAGGGCCTCTCGTACTCGTGGCCCTCTGGCAATTCTCTGCGTTTCCTCATATCGCTTGACCGCGAGATTAGTCCGTAGTTGCCCACATCTATCGCACCATCTACGAGTTGAACGCTTAGCCTCAACTTCAACCCCGCACCCCTGGCATAGTATTGTTGCCATACCATCCTCCTATCCTGGTGATAAGAAGATGGTAACATACTAACGCTTTGCCTGTCAAGACGTCGGGGTCAGCTAGTAGGGGAAACATTATCGTGATCCCACTCGCGCCCTAGTCCATCTAAGAGCTCCACAAATCCGTAGTCCATGACGGCGACCAGCTCGTAGTTACGCATGGACTTATCGGAGTCGTCCACCTCCACCTCCATCGGCATGAACTCATACATCATCCCGGCGTTCTTGTGCCACACCCCGGAGCGCACGTCATTGGTCGAAGTCACCAGATTGCTGGAGATTTTGATGGCCGTGCCAAAGTACACTGCGGCGGGGCCATAGCGTGCCAGAGTTCGTTCCGCGACACTCGGCGGAGTGGCCGTCATGGGCGAGTGGGAGTCCCCGCTGCCCGTGGGGAATAACTGCTGAGCGATGTCATGCCAGCCTGCGGGCGATATCACACAGCTTACTCCCGACATCATCTGATCGCTGACCGGTTCGGTTGCGCCCCGTAGTTGGGCTTGGGCCGCGCTGAGGCTTCCAATGACTGCGGCGGCCCCATCCAGCCCTACCACGATGCCAAAACCGTCAACCAGCGTCGCCATATCTTGTTCCTTCTTGACTCCCATGGCATCGGCAATGGCCTTACCCACGTCCCGCAGGAAAGAAGCCTTGTTTGGCAGGGTACGCAGCCCCTTCTTGCTGAACTCTACCGCCACGCCCACCTCAGTAGCCGAGACCGGCACATTGCTATCAACCAAAGTCTCGGTGGTCATGTCCACGCCTTCGGTCAGACCAAAGGCCGTGACACCGGGCAGCTTTGGCGAGTTAAAGGTATCGTCCATCCCCTGACGACCAAGTTCACGGCTAAACGAACCTGAGATGGCCGGTGTTGCGTCTTTAAGAGTCAGCCGCAAAGCACCAATGACCTTCTCCTGTATATTGGTGATCTCGGCGGTCGTTGTGATTGCCATCTTCTACTCCTATCGCTCCATGGACTTACGGTATGCCGCATCGTGGGGATTGGCCGCACCAGGGTGTTGGGTCTCGTAGTCGAACCACAGCTTGTCGATGTTGTCGGGCGTAAGGGCCACGTTGCTTGCCCTACTGCCATTGCCTGAATCTACTTTCTGAGCCGGAACACGGCCTTTCTCCAGCGCCGCTATCCGCTGTTCCAGCAGTATCCTCTGGGCGATTTCCTCCATGTGTTCCACGCTGTTGCCACTCATCAAGAGAGCAGGGGATACCTTGTACTTCCGCCCCGCATCCTCCGCCGCTGCCTGCCTATCCCGCTCGTTCTGTTGCTGCGCCATCGCCTGCTTGCCGGTGGCATAATGCCGCTTGGCAATCCGTAGGGCATCTTGAGCCGACTGTCCAAGGGCTACTTCCTCGTCATAAACGGCCTGAGACGACCTCACGAGTGTCGTCTCAGTAATCTCCGCTTCCCTCGCGGCTTTCACCTGTGCCAACTCGCGGCGGAGCGAGTCCAGTTCGGCTTGCGCTGTGAGGATAGAAGGCTCTGGGGTAGCTGGCTCTGGGAGGACCGCAGGCTGGGGAACAGGAGCGGTGGTAGGTTCAGGCGTGATTACAGGCCGTTCGACGGCCTGGACAAGTTGCTCGGTGATAACTTGTTCCGTAGTTGGAATCGCCCCATCAGTTGCAGTAGCCGGTGTAACCATCTCCCCTCTCTAATCAGACAAACAAAAAGCGCTCCGACTTGACGTCGGAGCGCACTTTCATCCCTTGGGGTGTAATCTTTGGTTCTACTCTAAGAGTTTCCTGTCCCTTTTGTCAAGTGGCCAAATATCGCCCAATACCTTTCCTATCTCTCCATCAAACCGGACAACCATCTTACACCGTGGGCATGTTGTTATATAAATGCCTTTATTGAACTCGCCCAGCTTCTTCCCGCAACCGATATTGGGACACAGCAAAACTGTTGGATTATTGATCGCTGTCATCTTAGTCTTTAAGTGCCCGAATCGGGAGAAACTCCCCTGGGGTGAAACCATCAAGTCCTCGGCGACGCTTCTCTTCAAGTTCTTTGCGCCTCTTTTTTCGCTGCTCCGCCAAAAACGTCTCTCTCCTACGTTGTTCCGATGTGCGCCGATTAATCTCCCGATCGCGGACTTGCTCCCGTGCCCCCTCCGGCAAGTCTTTGTAATCCCTGTTATAGCGCTCATGGGCAATATCGTTGCGTCTGCGTTCAACGTCCCGTAGTTCTCCTACCGGTGTCGTGAGACCGTACCGAAATCCACCCAAAGCCCCAGGTGCAGCCGCCTCTTGCCTGATTCGCCTGATTTGGGATTCAAAGACATCCCGCTCTGTAACTGGACCAGTGCGAAGCCCGGCGCCGAACTCCACGCCAGCCGGAGCGAGACTCCGCCCTTCTGGTTCCTCACCAGATTCCAGATAAGCCTGCAACGCAAATGGAAAGGCACTCGTCCCAAGATGCTTTGCCAGGTCCGGTAGGTCGTCAACACGTTCATAGGGCAAAATATCCGCTGGCCTACCACCGGATAGTTGAGTAACGACCGCTTCGGCTGTGCCGCCCCCAACCGTCAGCCCAGGCGCTCCGCGTGATGCATAGAACTGCAAGAATGGATTCTCATACCAGTTAAACTCTACAGCACTTTCCAGTGGCCTACCGCCCGGAGCTAGGGTTGAAATCAGTCCAGCCGTAGCTTGCAAGATAGCCCTTATCTGACCTCCAATCCCGTACCACTGCCCGTTGATTTCGTGGGAGTAGAAACGTTTGCCTGACAAAGGATTGAGTCCGGTGCCGATTTCCTCCCAGGTCTTGCCCAAAGCCAGCCCGCTGATCACATAGATGCCCGTAGCCCCACCAACCCACTTGCCCAGAGTCATCAATGACCGCTTGCCTTGGGGTGTAGTCGGGCGCACGGCATCAGCAAACAACGCTACCGTAGAGCGCAAGAAACGTGGTGAAAACGCCAGCCACATCCCCTCCACAGCTCGCTGATTGGGGCCGACTCCCAAGGCCCTTGAGTCCAGCCCGCCGACAAGATTCCTGATGTATTGGGCCAGTTCCGCTTCGCTGCCTTTCCATGTGGGCTCCAACGATTCCCACACCAAGGCCCGGCTATAGCCCAGCCCTGTGTTATAGGAAGCCTGGAAACGGCCAACGCTCTGCTGGGCCACTGCCCTGGCGCCACGCCGCACCTTGCGGGCAAACTGCCCAATCACATTATTTTCTGGTATCCATTCCAGAGGAGCGAGAAAAGGGATACCATGCCCTGCCTCAACCGCACGAAAGAACTCAGGGTCCCCAATCGGTACGCCATATTTGGCCATCTTCTGATAGGTGGGCAGGTGGTCCCGTACCAGCTTCGCCTGTACCACAGGATTCAAGAAGGCTTGTTCATGCCGCAGCACCATACGGCCCCATGCCACCGGATTATCCGCCAGCACCGCTTGACCCTGTATGCCCGGCATGGCGAAGTCGCCCACCGACCCCAAGAACCGGGTGAGGTCAGCGCCCTGTTCCATCATGCGGGCAACAACATTCACATTCCTCTGCTGGGTTATCGCTTCGATCCCTCTCTGAAGTTGTTCTCCCTCCTCCCGTGGATAATAGCGATTGCGCCACATCCGAATCGGGATTTCATCCGGCTGGTATGCCCCAAAAAGACGGCCAGGAGCAACCTCTTTCCGCCGGGCCGACTCCATGGCACGGCTGTACTGGAGCTTGGCGGTATTCCTTATATTACGGGTGGCTTCCAATTCGACCTTGGCTTGCTGAATCTGTCGCTGCAATACTACACGTTCCGGGCCACGGGCTGTCCGTAAGACCAGCGCCGCCTTGCCCACTTCGCCAGTTTCACGGCCACCAATTTGCAGGCCCCTCATCTGACGTTGCAACGCCCGCAGACGGTTGGCAACTTCGACTCCAGCCCGCACCGCATCATCATGGCGCTGTATAACCTGGGGATCAACTCCTTCCAAGAGTTCTCTGGGTGTAATGGATCTCACCAAAGTATTGCTACTCAGTTGTTCGTCGATAATCTCCTTGTACATGGCTCGCAGATGGACTTCCAGTGTAGCCCGTGGGTCAGCATCGTATCGTACCCCTTTGGCGAAGCCATCTGCCGCCTCTTCATAAGCTCTCTGAAGTTTCGGCAACGAAGGCCGTTCAAGCTCCATACCCCGAATCCCCTTTACTTGCCGGGGAACATAGAACCAGCCTTCCTTATTCATCCCAAGAGGACGCAGTCCATTCTCCACCCGGTATTCCTCAGCCTCTCGCACCACAGCAAGGAAGTCGTCAACGTAGCTGCGTTCTGCGGACGTTAAGGCAAACTGCTGGGGGCGACTGAAAACGTCCTGCCAGGGTATGCCAGTCCTGCCCCATAGGCCCGTCTCTGGATGAATCTTTAAGGGTAATCGCCCTAGCAGTGCGGTAGCATGAGTGTCCAGAGCAGCCGCAAGAGCGGTCTTGGTCAGTTCCTCGGCGGCAATCCGCTGCCGTGCATAAGCTGTCACCAGACGCCCTGCCCAGGTGTTTTGCCGGATGGCCGGATTGATGCCGCTGCGACCAAGAAGGCCCCGCAACACTGGATTATCACTGCCAACAGATTCCATTGCAATCATGTTGTAGTCAGACCGCAGGTCGCCAACGAAGCGCCGCCCTGCCCCGGCTGGTTGCTCCGCCGCCGTAATTAACGTCGGTGGCGGCGGTACACGCCCACCACTATCAACTCTTGCCTCCGGCACTATGCGGGTTGGTGCCGGACCCACCGGCCCTGGGAGACTTCCAATCGGCTCGGCGGGCAACTCCGCTTCTAGCCGAGCTACTTCCTGCTGCGCTTGCCTGAATTGCTCCCGTGCCTGCGCTACCTGTTGGCGCTTCGGAATAATGGGCCGACCTTCAGCACTAGCGGTACGCCGTGCAGCGTCAAACTCCGCCCGTTCCGCAGTCCCAAACTTCGGTGCTCTGATCCCAGGCGCTCTAGTAACCTCCAGGTTAGCCTGAGCCTCATCCAACCGCACCCGAGCTTGTTCCAATGGACTCTGTTGGGCCACCTCAGCTTCACGAGTACGGAGAAAGTCCGCCACGTCAGCATCCGTTATTGCTCTCGCAGGCGGCGGGCCTGCTGGCGGGATGGCGGCAGCAGGTGGTGGCGGTGCAGCCTGGGCCGCCGCCTCCGGCAACGCCCCCTGCCCCTCTCTAACCCGCGCCCGCGTCCCTGCCTGCCTCGCCATCTCCTCGGCATCTATTAAAGGAACAGGCTCGGTTGCGCCAATCCTACCGCCAATCTCCAGTGTGCCCTGGGATGGAGGCCCGCCAGGGATGTCCAGGGTGGACTGGATTGCACTGACCTGGGGCTGGGGTTCTCCATGAATACGAGTCGCTTGTGCTGCCAAGTCTGGGTATTCCCCGAGGACTTCAGAAGGAACGGGCTTACCATCGACAAGAGCATTACGCACCACGCCTCTATGTGTCTGCCCAACCCTAACAAGTTCCTCTTCCAACGCCCTACCGGTCAATCGAGGCATATTAGCTGCGCGCCATTGGCGGGCACTGTCTATATACTCGGCAAGAGGCATCTGCCATGGTTCTTTTCCAGCCGCCGCCGCAGTCCGCAGCGGCCTGGTAATGGGCACCGCCTGCCGTGCCGCCGCTGCGCCACGGGCTGCGGCTCTACCGCCCACGCTAACACCCCGACCAACGCCCCTTGCCGCTGCTGTCGGCACTCCAGTCCCCACCAAATTCGCCGGGTCAAACAACGCCTGACCCGCGATTTGCACTCCCAACGGTCGAGATTCCTGACGCTCAATTAACTCATTAAAGCCCAGGGGTGGTAAAGGCGGACGTTCTGGTCCGCCGGGCGGCAATCTCATGCCAGTAGGGTCAATGAAGGGATTGAAGATTTCAGCTAGAGCTTTAGCCGGTGTCCCTAATATCAGTTCTGGAGGAATTAAAGCAGCCCGCCCTAGCCCAGCAAAGGGGTTTATTGGTCTGCGGCTAGGGCCAAACTGCATCTCCTCCTCGGAAACGTCTACCGGGGAGGGCAGAATGGTGGGATGGGGGCGTCTACGCCGGCGAGCCTCCCATTCCTCATAGTCCTTCACAGTAATAGGCGTGGCGGCGGAAGCTGGAGGTGAAGCTTCCGCCGCCACGCGTCGGGGTTGGGGCGCTGCTGGCTGCGCCCCTCGCCGCCTCAGCCACTCATCGTACTCTTCTTCAGTAATTAAACCAGTGGTCATTGACGCCGGTCGTAGTAAGGGTTCAGGAATCGAGTCCGAGGCGCCAGGTCACTGAAACCCAGATTGCGCTGTTCAAAAGGAACCTGTTGACGATACCATGCGTCGAAATCAAACCCACCAACAAAATCGTTGAAGCTGCCCTGGGGCAATACACCCGCCCGTGCCTGCCGCCCTAGACGCCCCAGGTACTGACTGTAAATATCGGAGAATTGATTTTGGGAAAAGCTGCGCTGTCGCCCAGAGCCGCGGGGACCTCCAAACCTGTCTCCATAGCTGAAGAAGGCCGCCCTACGCCCTGGCTCATCCTGTTCCAGCAGGTCCAGATAAGGGTTGAAGGTTGTCATACGTTTACCACCTAACGGAATCTAAAGTTCCTGTCTTTCGTAAAATAAGGCAAGAACGGTGTACGGCTAGGGTCATTCGCTAAACTATACTGCCGGAAGGCTCTTTCGGCCCCACTCTTGAAGGCAGGTTGTAGTGAGCTCGGCACCCCCTGCAGGACACTCTCTAGCGCCAGATTATATTGCCAGTTGGGATCATTCAATAGTTTGTCGCGTAGCGCCTGAGATATATCTGTATCGCCCTCCCCACTGAGCAAGTCCGAGGCTTTTTGTACGGCGGCTCTATAGTCAGTCGGGCTAGGACCCGCAAAGGAACCTTGTGCCGCTAGATATTCAGCAAACGGATTGGTGAGAGAACCACCAAGCCCTTCCTGTATCTCGTTAATATCGCTGGCTCTCCCAAATCGCTCTCGGCCAATGCTCTCAGCTCCGGCCTGGAAAGCTGGCGCAAGATATGGTGTGACGCCTTCAGATACCAGGTTGAACTGCTCCTTCGGAGAACGAAACAGATTTTTTCGATACTTGGCAGCAGGTTGAAACTCAGGCGGGGGCGCTGCCAACAAACCGCCCACACGCTCCAATTGCTTCTGAAAAAATGGACGGTTTATCGGACCAGCCTGTTGGGGTAAATATTGACGGAAAAGGGCATCGCCTCCAATATCCCCCAGTGCTTGACCAATTTCAAAGGAGCTGCTATAGGGCTTGAACTCACGCTTACGCTGTTCTTCTACCAAGCCAGCAGCCCGAGGAAGCCCCGCAAGATAATCACCGAACAGCTCTTTTCGTCCCGCCTCCGAGGCCGAGAACTCTAGTTCACGCCGGGCAGGAAAGCCCAGCTCCGGTCCTAGCGGCTCCGGCACCCGTGT
>Ga0213870_1001625_pt1 | contig 10017 bp, 10 predicted proteins | sample WICALVC2017_Meta_FD_160119 | JGI IMG/M metagenome (GOLD analysis project Ga0213870, IMG submission 160119) | Freshwater microbial communities from subterranean cave lake in Wind Cave National Park, South Dakota, United States - WICALVC2017 | ecosystem: Environmental > Aquatic > Deep subsurface >... | reverse complement strand
TTGTAGGCGTCAGGGCAATCATCTTACCAGGGATATTAGTGGGAGAATCTGCTGCTGTTGCTGCCGGAGCATTAGTAATATCTGATGTTCCGGCCTTTACCTTAGTAGGCGGTTTACCGGCAAAGGTAATAAAAAAGTTGAAAGAAAAAACAAAATGAAACTGACTCCAGTCAGAAATAAATTTTTAGTTTTTGGAAAGCCTCATTTCGATGGAGATGAGATTAAAGAGGTGATTGATACTATTAAATCTGGTTGGTGGGGGACAGGACCAAAGGCTGAATTATTCGAAAATAAATTTAAAAAATATATAGGAAGTAAATACGCGCTTGCAGTTAACTCAGCAACAGCAGGCCTTCATTTAGCATTAAAAGTTTTAGGAGTTGGTCCTGGTGATGAGGTAATAACTACGCCTCTTACTTTTTGCTCAACAGTTAATGTAATTATTCATTGTGGAGCAAAACCAGTCTTTGCTGATGTTGACATAAAAAGTTGGAATATTGACCCAAATCAAATAAGAAAAAAAATTACAAAGAGAACGAAAGTAATCTTGCCTGTTCACCTACATGGAAGGCCATGCAACATGGATGAAATAATGCGAATTGCAAAAAATACAGACTATATATTGTCGAAGACGCTGCCCATGCAGCTGAAGCTTGGTATAAGCGAAAGAAGATTGGGAATATTGGCGATCTTACTGTTTTTTCTTTTTACGTTACCAAAAATCTCGCTACTGGTGAGGGAGGAATGATTACAAGTAATAATAAACAATGGATAGATAAAATGAGAGTTTTAAGTCTTCATGGTCTTTCTCACGATGCCTACAAACGATATTCTGTTAAACATTATCGAAGCTACGAATGCTTAATTCCTGGTTTTAAATATAACATGATGGATATTCAAGCCTCTCTTGGACTGCCTCAATTAGCTCGACTAGAAAAGAATGCCAAGATTAGAAAAAAATATTGGCAGATGTATAATGATGCATTTAGGGGAATACCAGAGATAACCCTTCCTTCCGAAGAGGAAAAGGATACCTATCACGCACGTCATTTATATGCCATCCTACTATCTCTTGAAAATTTAAAGATTGATAGAGATAAGTTTATTGACAAACTGATAAAAAATAACATTGGCAGTGGCGTGCATTTTAATCCGGTTCACCTCCATAAGTACTATCGGCAAACCTTCAGTTTTAAAAAAGGAGATTTTCCTAATGCTGAGTTTATCGGTGAAAGAATCATTTCCTTGCCTTTGGGTGCTAATTTGACCGTTAGGGATGTTCAAGACGTAATTATGGCGGTAAAAAAAATCCTAGAATTTAACAAGAAAAAAATGACTCTTAAATCTAGAGGCTTTTCAGTTCCAAAAGATTTCTCTTGGAGAACCCAAGAACAGTCCTGAATGTCCCCTTGTCTTTTTCAGAAACTTTTTTCACTATTTCATTTAATAATTCCTGATGTTTCATTGCTGCTTTTTCAAGCTTGTTAAATAAAGGCTTGCTTGGTTTTTTATTTATATCCTTGTACATAAAAACTAATAGTGTATATTCGTTTTCCCCTTTTAAAGCAGTTTCCTTTGCTAGTTCAATCATGTCCTTATCAACAAGCATGCGAGCCATGACCAATCTTTTGTCAGCCAAAAGAAGATGGTATTGCGCTTTTTTCGTGGGATCACTAATTAAAAATGTGGCGATTTTGTCCCTTAATACTTTTAATTTATATAAAGGGTGATCGGGTAAAATACCAGGGTAAGGAAGGTCATATTTTACAGAAGGTGAAGACTGTGCAAGTGAGTTTCCTGTAAAAAAAATAAAAACCAAAATTGCTACTAAAATTAAGATTTTTGTCACAAGAATAATTGTAACACAGCCCTTAAATTGTTGCAAATCGAGGCTACAATTAGTATAATCAATTACGAATGAAGAAAATTAAACCACTGGTATCTGTCGTAATGCCTGCGCATAACGCTCAAAAATATATTAGCGGTGCTATTGAAAGTATTTTAAGGTAAATGACTATGCCAATGGTTATTTTATTGATAAAACTGGTAATTTTCAAGTACGCATTACACATAAGCCCTTTTATACAATGAATCTTTCTTTGTATGTCAGCATTTTAGCCTTTTTTGTAATTATGACCGTTATTCTTTTGTACAGTTTGTTCTAAGATTATCATGAAACAGGATTCATTAAAAAAAAAGCTCAAAAATCTGAAAGTAGTTATTGTAGCTCACGAATTTAATGTACATGGGGGATTAGCAGACAATTTAAAAGAATTTTTTCTTAAAAATAATGTATCTGCACTTTTATTTATCTCTCATCCACTTCTTGACGAAAAAGAATGGCATAAAAATACTTCAAGGTATTATTACTATAAAAATAGTACATTAAAACAGGCAAAAACTGCATTTCACTATCGCCTTCCAGATGTGTTTTTGTATGGTAAAGATATACTGCTTACTATTTATTGGTCAGTAACAAAGAGTAGAATTTATGACCTTTTTATCGGATACGACCCACTAAATGCGTTGGCAGGACTAATCCTCCAAAAAGTGGGTATTGTTAAAAAAGTTATTTATTATTCTATAGATTATTTTCCTCAAAGATTTGAAAATAAAATGATAAACAGCATATATCATATGATTGATAAACTTTGTGTTAGATTTTCCGATGAAACATGGAATGTTGGATCTCGTATGGAACTTGCCCGGGAGAAATATAATAATATGGATAGAAGGATATACAATAGACAGTATTATACTCCGATTGGAGTATGGTATAACGAAATAAAACGCAAGCCATTTGAAAAAATTAATAAGAAAAAAATTTTGTATGCTGGGCATCTAGCGCCTCACATGGGCGTTGAGCTTATCATTCGAGCACTGCCAGAAATTATAAAAAAAGTACCAAATGTAGACATAGAAGTCATTGGGATGGGCGAATCAGAAGGAGAAATTAAAGAGCTAGCCAAAAAATTGGGCGTCTATGATCGTATTATGTTTTTTGACTGGATAGGAGATAGAAAAACATTCGAAAAGCATCTGGTTGATTCAGCGATTGGCCTTGCACCTTTTCTTACAAATTCTCAAGATGATAAAGTTAAAAACGCAGACCCTGGGAAAATAAAAGATTATATGAATGCTGGAATGATCGTTGTTACAACCAAAACTCTTTCTACATATAGGGATTTAGAGAAAGCAAAGGTTGGTGTTATTATTGATTACGATCCTAATCAGCTGTCTTATGCTGTTTTAAAACTTCTTAATAATGATCGCTTACTTGCCGAATATCGCGCAAATGCGCTATCTTATGTTAAGCAATTTGATTGGAATTTATTGTTTGGAAAAAATCTTAAGAGATTGTTTAGTAAGACAGAATGAATATTGCGATAACTGGTGGACATGGATTTTTGGGAAGATATGTTGTTGACCTTCTGAGAAGAGAAGGATTTAGTCCAATATTGTTTGATCGCACAAGGCACAATTTACTACAACCTAAAACTCTAAAAGATTTTGTTTTGAAAAAAGATGTTATTATTCATCTGGCCGCTGTAAACAGAGGGACGGATAACGAAATTATGAATATTAACGCTCAAGGAACAAAGGGACTTCTTGATGCAATTTCAACATACGGTTCAGGATCAAAACTTATTTTTGCTTCTACGTTTCAGGTGTATGTCAAAGGTAGTATATACGGCAATTCAAAAAAACAAGCAGAAGAGTACATTAATGATTTCGCAAAAAAGTACGGAATAAAATCAATAATCCTTCGAATTGCAAATATCTATGGCCCAGGTTGCAAGCCATATTACAATTCTGTTATTGCCACATTTGTTCATAGAATAAAACAAGGGAAGCCCTTGGTAATTAATGGAGATGGAACGCAGAAGAGAGATTATATATACGTTTTAGACGCTGCAAAAGCAATTGTTCAGTCAATATTTTATGAGCCAGAAACAGTTGAATACTTTGATATTTGTTCGGGAAAACAAATAATGCTTAATACTATTGTAGAATACTTAAGGAAACTTTCAAAAAAAAACATCGAAGTTGTGTATAATAAAGAAGTAAAATCATATAACTTAGGGATTGAAAAAAACTATAAAAAGGCGGAAAACATTATGGGTTGGCGTCCAACAATAACGCTTAAGGAGGGACTAAAAGAAACTTTAAATAGAGCTTTATGAAGATTAAAGTAAAAAAACTTGAAGTTAAAAAAGACCATAGAGGATGGCTTGCTGAAATTGTCGAAGGAAAGGACGTTGGAATAAAAGATTTCGGTTTAATTCTTGTAACTACTGCAAAACCAGGGCAAACAAAAGGAGGACATTATCACAAAAGAAAAACAGAATGGTACTGTGTTTTGAGAGGAAAAGGTTTGTTAACTTTAGTTGATAACAAATCAAATGAAAAAACAGAAATGGAGGTTGGTGAGGGGAATATGGTCCTTGTGAAAATTGCTCCCTTGATAACACATGCGATTAAAAATATTGGAACAGACGAGCTTTACCTTCTTTCCTACATCGATGAGGCATTTGACAAGGCAGATCCAGACACATACTAACAAAAGAGTGATATAATACAGGGCAGTTGTTTTTATGGTTGATAAATTCAAAGAGAGAATAAAAGGAAGTACAATTCTTATCACAGGCGGTACAGGTTCGTTTGGTAATAGCGTTGTTAAAACTCTTATTGAATACAGTCCTAAACGGATTGTAATTTTTAGTCGAGATGAGACGAAACAATTCTTTATGCGAAACTCTTACGATAATCCTATTTTGAGGTTTGTCATTGGAGACGTACGGGATAAAGAAAGTGTTGATGCAGTAACAAATGGAATTGACTACATTTTCCATGCGGCAGCACTTAAGCAAGTACCAAGTTGCGAGTTTTTTCCTATGGAGGCAGTTAAAACAAACATTCTTGGCACATTCAATGTGATTCAGTCAGCACTAGAAAATCGAGTGAAAAGAGTGGTTGTTTTAAGTACAGATAAAGCAGCTTATCCAATTAACGCTATGGGAATGAGCAAAGCATTAATGGAGAAAGTAATGATTGCTGCTTCAAGAAATATCGTTGATTCTAAAAAATTTCATACTATTCTTTGCGGGGTGAGGTACGGAAATGTTTTATATTCACGAGGGTCTGTTTTGCCATATTTTGTTGAACAGGCTCTGAGAAATAAGCGTTTGTTGGTTACGAATCCAGAAATGACACGGTTTTTACTTCCCTTATCAACTGCAGTTGATTTGGTTTTGTATGCACTTTCTGAAGGGGAAAATGGTTATATGTATGTCAGAAAGTCTCCTGCTTGTACAATCGGAACGCTTGCGGATGCGGTACGAGATATTTTTGATAGTAAAGAGAAATATAAAGAGGTAGGTGTTAGAGCTGGAGAGAAGATGCATGAAACGCTTGTATCGAAAGAAGAAATGAGTAGAGCAACAGATATAGGAAATTATTACAAAATTCGTCCGGAAAGCCAAGGATTAGAATATAATCGTTATTTTTTTGAAGGAAACAAAATAGATGTAAATAAAGTTCAGCCGTATACTTCAGAAAATACAAAGCGGCTTAATCTTGAAAAAACCTCTAAACTCCTACTTAATCTACCAGAAATACAAGAATTGTTAAAACCAAAAAACAATGAGAAGTGACCAAAAATTAAAAGTGATGACCATTGTTGGAACAAGGCCCGAACTAATAAGGCTTAGTTGCGTTATTCCAAAGATGGATGAGTATTTTGATCATATTTTTGTTTATACAAAACAAAGTTATGATTACGAATTAAGCGATATTTTTTTTGAAGAGTTGAGCCTTCGAAAACCAAACCACCTTTTAGACGTAAAGTCGGAAACCCTAGGAGGACAGATAGCTAATATTATTGAACAGACAGAAAGCGTTTTTATTAAAGAAAAACCAGATGCTGTTTTAATATTGGGCGATACAAATACTTCATTGTCGGCCATTAATGCTAAGAGATTAAAGATTCCTATTTTCCATATGGAGGCAGGAAATCGTGCTTTTGATTGGAATGTTCCTGAAGAGGTCAATAGGAGAATTGTTGATCACATTAGCGATTACAATCTGTGTTATACAGAACACGCAAGGCGTTATCTTATCGCCGAAGGATTAGATCCTCAAACAATTTTTGTAACAGGGTCTCCTTTTACCGAAGTATTTTCTCGCTTTAGAGAAAAAATAGACTCTTCCAAGATTTTGGATGATTTGAAGGTTTCACGAGATCGATTTTTTTTGGTTAGCATGCACAGAGAAGAAAATGTTGACAATAAGGAGCATTTGGCTGAACTTTTTTCTTCTCTTGATTTTTTAGCCAAAAAACATGAACTGCCAATTATTGTTTCTCTTCACCCTAGGACAAAAAAACGACTTGAGGAAGCAAAAATAAAAGTTAATAGGCTAATAAAATTCTCTAAACCCTTTGGTTATTTTGAATATTGCAAATTACAACAGAATGCTTTATGTGTTTTGTCTGATAGTGGATCTATTCAGGAAGAGTCAGCTATTCAGCGATTCTTTGCAGTACAAATAAGAAAAAGCACGGAAAGACCAGAGGCTTTTGATACGGGATCAATTGTACTCGTAGGGCTTAACAAACATACAATTAGCAATGCAGTAAAAATGGTAATTTCTCTGAAAGATAATGGAGAGGAAATAGTGATTCATCCAAACTACCAAGATACTAATATTTCTACAAAAGTAGTAAAACTTATCATGGGCATAGTCGGAATAAGAAAGTATCACCAAAAATGACTACTTATCAGTATAAGTTGACCTCCAGTTTCATCATATGCATTGTGGATAATTGATTATTGCTTCATGAAGAAACAAATTTACATACTAGGTATTTATACAGGTCATAATGCAACTGCAAGTCTTCTCAAAGACGGTGAGATTATTGCTTGTGTGAGCGAGGAGCGTTTTAATGGAGTTAAAAATTATATTGGATACCCAAAGAAAAGTATCGAGTGGTGTTTGGATTTTGCAAAAATTACACCAAGAGATTTGGCTATTGTTGCATTTCCGTCTACTTTTGGCGCACCGATTTTTGTATCTGATGAAACAAAAAAGACCGTAAGTATTATACTTCTTGCTTTTTTCTATCAAATTGCAGGTAGAGTTAGAAAATTGTGGGGAAAACTAGTTTTTCTATACCCTAAAATACGAAGGATTGGTAGTTTTTGCTATATGGTAGCAGCAAAGACGATGGGACAGTATGTTCTCATAAAGGAGAAACAAAATATTGCAAAGGACATTGGTGTTTCGGTTGAAAAAATTATCACATTTGATCATCACCTTTCTCACGCAGCCACTGCTTACTATGCTTCTCCATTTAGTCGAGAAAAAGCTCTTGTTTTAACCCTTGATGCCGAGGGAAATTTGGTTTGTTCTACAGTACATGTTTTTCAAAAAGATTCGAACAAAAAGTTAGCCTCAACATCTCGAGAAAATTCTCTTGGCTGGATGTATTTGTACCTTACAAAATATTTAGGTATGAAGCCTGGGGAACATGAATATAAAGTAATGGGATTGGCACCGTACGCAAAAATAAAAGATGTACAAAAGGTTTTTGAAAAGATCAAAGATATTATTATTCTTGATCCAAAAAATAAACTTAAATTTTATGCAAGATTTAATATGCAAGATATGTACGAATATCTGAAAAAAAATATGGAAGGAGTTCGCTTTGACATTGTTGCCGGTGCATTTCAAAAACTTTTAGAAGACAGAATTGTTGAGTGGGTAACGTATGCAATACAAAGAACAAAGATAGCAACAATTATTTGTTCGGGGGGTGTTTTTATGAACGTAAAAGCGAATCAAAAAGTTTCTCTTATTCCACAGGTCAAGAGAGCATACTTTATGCCAAGCGCTGGGGACGAGTCAGTTGGAATAGGCGCTTGTTATGTTGCTTACATAGATTTGTTACACAGTCAAAATAGAAGACCAGAGCCAAAGTCAATAAAAGACTTGTATCTTGGTCCATCATTTTCAAATGCAGATGTTGAGCAATTTTTAAAAAAAGGAAAATATGAAAAAAAGTACACTATTAATAAAATTGATAATATCGAAAAAGAAATTGCACAGCTTTTGGCCCATGGGAAAGTGGTTGGAAGAGTGAATGGTCGGATGGAATGGGGAGCAAGGTCTTTAGGTAATCGCTCAATACTTGCAGATCCAAGTAACATTGACGCTGTTTTTGTTATTAACAAGCAAATGAAGGATAGAGATTTTTGGATGCCCTTTGCGCCAACAATAATGCTAGAGAGAATGCATGATTATTGTGTAAATCCCAAAAATATTGCCGCTTACTACATGATACTAAGTTTTGACTCAACTTCTTTGGCTAGGAAAGAACTTAGGGCTGCCTTGCATCCTTATGACTTTACTCTTAGACCACAGATTTTAGAAGAGGCTTGGAATCCAAAGTATTATAAACTTATTAAGGAATTTGAAAAATTAACCGGTATCGGAGGAGTTTTAAATACATCTTTTAACCTTCATGGAATGCCAGTTGTCTTAGGGCCAAAAGAAGCAATGTATGCGTTTGAGCATTCGGGTCTTGAATATGTAGCGCTTGAAAATTTTCTCATCAGCAAATGAATAAAACGTGTCCTTTGGTCAGTATCATTGTAACTACTTATAACGAAGGTAAAATTATTTCTAAGTGCCTGTCGCGAATTAGGAATCAAACTTATCCTCAAAGTAAAATAGAAATTATCTTAGTAGACGATGATTCTACAGATAAAACAGTAGAGATTGCGAAGGAGTTTAATGCACGAGTTGTTAGAAGTGGTTTTAGAAATATTGAGAGAGCAAAAAGTATTGGACTTGAAAATGCAAAAGGCGAGCTTATATTATTACTAGACGCCGATGTATTTTTAGTTCCTATGGATTATATCGAAAAAACAGTTAGTATTTTTTTGCACTACCCAAGAGTTGCTGCTGCACAAACTGTACGGTGGTCGTATAGTAGAAAAGATCACATGATTAATCGTTACTGTAATCTTTTTGGTATCAATAATCCGCTAGTCATGTTTCTTGGGAAACGGGGAACGTTAATGGCGACAGAAAAAGCGTGGTTCGATAAGAGAGTTGTAATAGAGAAAGGAGATTATTTTGAGATTGTAGAATTTGATGAAAAGAATTTGCCTACACTTGGATCTCACGGCTATATGGTTCGTAAAACCGCAATTACTAATACTTCGTGGAAACCATTTTTTTTCCATTTAGATACTACACTTGAAATGGTGAAGCAAGGAATGAATCAGTTTGCGCTCACGACACTTGCCGTACAACATGATTACGTACATTCTTTTTGGGAATATCATAAAAAAGCATACAGGAACATATATTTATTTTTTAAGTATAGAGAATATAGGGTTTATGATTACAACATAAGTCGGATAAGGCTTCTTGGGGCGCTTTTTCTCATGGTCACTTTGGTAATTCCTTTATATCAAAGCTTTGTGGGATATGTAAAGAAAGCCGATCTTGCTTGGTTTCTTCACCCAATTCTTTGCGTTACTGTTCCTGTTGTTTATTTTTATGTTTATGTACTGTGGAACATTGAACGTTTATTTAAAAAAACGGGGGTATAGCGTTAAGTAATTGTATTTCTTTGCGAGCATATAAGCATTATCTCCATACTTTTTGTAGTTATTAATCATTGTTTCAATTGAAGCAATAAGTGCTTTTTTGTCTCCGTAAGGTACAATAATTCCTGCATTGTGACTCATAACTTCTTTTGCGAAAGAGATTACGTTTGTTGTTATCGTTGGGACTCCTTGGCTTAGATAATATTTTATTTTGGAAGGATCCGTCCAGTAAGAAACATTCTTTTCGCCTGGCATATAAAGAGCAAGTCCTACTCTCCATTTACTAACAATTTTTTGCAATTTACTTTCATCTTCTATGAATCCGTAAAATCTTACTGACTTTCCAAACTCTTTCGCTCGATTTTTAAAATATTCTTCGTCTGGTCCAGAACCAACTATC
>Ga0213870_1001624_pt1 | contig 10018 bp, 10 predicted proteins | sample WICALVC2017_Meta_FD_160119 | JGI IMG/M metagenome (GOLD analysis project Ga0213870, IMG submission 160119) | Freshwater microbial communities from subterranean cave lake in Wind Cave National Park, South Dakota, United States - WICALVC2017 | ecosystem: Environmental > Aquatic > Deep subsurface >... | reverse complement strand
CCTCGTTTTGATTCAATAGAGGTACTATATCTACGGCCCTAGGATGCTCTACAACCTCCCGAATTATAGTTCCAAGGGGGCGGGACTGCATGGTGTCCTTTCTAACGGAGAACAAGTTTCCCTCAAAAATCCGTTCGGACGTCAAGATCCGCTCTTTCAAGCCGTCCGGGCTAGTGGCCGTTCGCCCGGATTAAAGTGTGCTTGACTGTTACGTACGAGCAGGCAATTTTTCCTGTTTTTCGGTAATCTAATTGTCAGTATTGAAAAACTTTGGACATCTCGCACGCTAACACATGCGCAATACTTCGTAGCTTTAGACTAACCCATTTGACCACGTCACAAATTAATAAGGGGAACACAGAGTCGCACTCGGCGAGATGATTGTCTTCCAGGCAGAGTCAGGGAAGGAGCGAGTCAAAGACTGACATTTACCTAAAAGCCCTACCCCTTAGGAACCTCGAAGAGATTGACAAGGTTAAGGGAGACGTCTCAGGCAAGATGATAATCATATTGAGGGTTACTCCTCTAGCTCAGAAGAGCGTTGAGGAGCTGAAAAGGGCCGTTGAGGATCTTTACGAGTTCGCAACCTCGACTGGTGGTGATATCGCTCGACTTGGGGAGGAGAGGATAGTTATCACCCCTCCCGGGGTCAAAATCTGGCGAGGTTTGCTCTAGTATATTTTGATGGCTTCCCGAACGTCGGGCTGAAGTGTAGGAATTCTGAAAAGTCGCGATATCATATAGCTTACATTCTCCACTTTCCTTCTTTCTCCGTGGTTGACTATAACCTGCTGGAGCTTCGGTCTAATTCGCCCGACATATCTGATAATCTGATTATAGTCGCTGTGGCCACTGAACCCCTCGACCTTCTCAACCTTGCATTTAATATCAATGATTTTGATCTTTCCATTTTCTGCCATCATGCTCGCCTGTCTTGCTCCGTCCAGAATTCTTCGACCCAGAGTGCCATTTATTTGGTATGAGACGAAGACGATCTTGTTCTTCTCGTTCGGTGCAAGTTCCTGGAAGTACTGAATGACTGGACCACCCTCAAGCATCCCAGAAGTAGCCACAATAATCGCCGGTCCTTCGCGAAGGGCTTCATGACGACTCTCGGGATGCTCAATAACTGTGAAATAATCGGAAACGAACGGGTTTTCATCGGTTTCCAAAATCCTGCTCCTTAGCTCCCTCGCGAGATAATCTGCGAAACTGATATGTATGGCGGTAGCCTCTGAGATCATTCCCTCGACGAAGATGGGGGTTTCGATGAGTTTTCCCTGGCGCATGTATTGATCCAATACGAGAATGATTTCCTGTGCTCTTCCAACTGCAGGGACAGGAATCAGGACCTTGCCCCCTTCAGATATCGTCTGATTCATCGTATTAACAAAATTCAGTTCAACCTCTTCCCTGGGGGGCATGATGTCCTCCTTCGCCCCGTAGGTGCTTTCTGTGATCAGGGTTTCTACTCGAGGGTAATTCCAAACTGCACTTTCAAAAAGCTGAGTTGTTCCGAATTTGTAATCTCCCGTGTATACGATATTGTGTTCTCCCTCACCAATATGCAGATGTACCGTGGCTGAACCGAGTATGTGACCTGCGTTACTGAGCACGACCTTCACATCTGGAGACACATCAGTAACAAGCCCATACGGAAGAGGAATTGTGTGTCCGATGACTTCGCGCACATCTCTCATCTCATAGAGGAGATTTGCACCCTCCATCGAGGCGATCTTGATGGAATCCATGTGTAACATGGTCATCAAAGGGAGGGTTGGCTCGGTGCAGTACACGGGACCATCATAGCCGTACTTGAACAAGGCAGGCAAGAACCCCGTGTGGTCAAGGTGGGCATGACTAATTATGACAGCGTCAAGTTCATCAAGGCTTAACCCAGTCCAGTCAATTCTCGGGTAGGCGTCTCTAGGATTGCGAGCTCCAGGATGGATCCCGCAGTCTAGGAGGATCTTGCTTTCTGCTGTCCCTATTAGCATAGCCGAGCGCCCCACCTGTCTGAAACCTCCAAGCGTTAACATGGTGACCTCGCTTTCGCTACTAATTTTTGGGCGAAAGATTCTTTCACCTATGTCTCTGTAGAATCTTTCTCTCTCGTCAGAAGATGTCTTCAGAGTGAAGTAGATGTTCTGGATGCTAGCAGCGTTTACGTGGGGAGCTTTCCTAACCTTCACTCTCCATCCAGTCGCAGCTGTAATGTTGACCACATCAAAGCCCCCCTCCAGAGTTAGTACTTGGGGTCTCTTGGCCTCCAGCAACACCTCTCCGAGACATTCGTCGAAAAACATGTTGACAACTTCCGCGTCCTTTGGAAGGAGATTTGCAATGATCTCCCTAGCTTCGCCCTCCTCTCTCCGAACCGCCTTTTCGGTCCTTATCACGACTCTCCTCTTGACCGTGTTTACGATATCAGCGATGATGTAGTTGTTCTGCTGCAGGAAGGTGGGGTTCTTCGTGTAAAGCGCTATTCTTGGCCCCTCATACTCGACTCTCGTAATTTGTGCTTCCGCGGGGATACTCTGAAGGATGGTACCCGTGATTGTAGCAGGAGTGCCAGTGTTGTGCCTCTGTGACAAGTCAGCTTCTCCCAGAGACCTGGGAAAGTAAGCGGTTCTTCTCTTCCTGAGTCAACTCCGAATAGCCATTCCTTGTGATTGAGGCGACATCGAAGCTATCGCCTGTTCCAGCGTTCCTACTCATTGCGGCCCTCACAGCTTTTACGACGATGAGTATGCCCTTAGATATCGGAATGCCTTCATTGAATTCGCTCTCCAGTATCCCGTATGCAACGGGGGAGCCGCTGCCAGTTGAAACGAATTTCTCCTGTGTCAAAGTGCCGAAGAGGTCGATGTTGAATACTGATGCCCCAGCCTCATCATATCCGCCGACTAGGACATCAGCGATGTATGGGAATAGCCTAGAGGAAAAGAGGACGTTTGACGTCAGCCTAGCAGCCGACTTGACCGGGATCAGCGCCCTCCTCTCGAGCTTATACAGACCTGAAAAATACTTTAGCGTGTCAACGACGTTCTGCGCATCTGCTACCGCGCCAGCGATTGTCATCGCCAGATGGTTGTCTATTTGGTAGATCTTTTTCCCATGCTTGTGAGCTATGAATAATGACCCGGCTAATACTCTGGTGTCTGTCGCAAATACGACACCGTCTTGGCACACTATTCCGACGGTCGTTGTACCCGAATACACCATAGAGCGAGTTCGAAAATCAGACAACGTTATCAGCCCTACCCGCTTGTCAGCAGGGCGTAGCTGTTCGTTCTGGGTTAGCCGCCGATACTTCTTTTATTAAGCTTTTACACACATTCAGGAGTCGAAATAACTTGCAACGCCACCTGATGGAGCTACCCAGCAGGGTGCTCGTAGGGGAGGGCGTTCTAGCCGAGCTGGGGTCGCTATTGCGTGAGCTAGATATGTTGAGGAATCCATTGGTGGTTTCCGGAGAAACGATCAAGCAAAGACTACAGACTCAGATACAAAGCACTCTCAATAGTTCGTCTTTAGCCAACTTTTGGATCACGGTTAATTCTGCGACTTTGGACGAGGTCATGAGAGTCGAGAAGGAAGCGAATTCAATGTCCGCGAAGCTGCTCGTCGGCGTCGGTGGCGGAAAGTCAGTTGATGTCGCCAAGCTGGCAGCCTTCAGGGTTGGGATACCGTATATTAGCGTGCCAACGAGCGCCTCCCATGATGGTATCTCTAGCCCTTTTGCCTCGATCAAAGGATTAGACAAGCCTTACTCCTTCGTTGCGAAACCTCCCAGCGGCATCCTTGCAGACATCGACCTTATCGCTGCCGCGCCCCACAGATTGCTAGCGAGTGGATGTGGGGATCTCATCGCAAAGGTGACAGCAGTGCGAGATTGGGAACTGGCTCACAAAGTCGTTCAGGAGTACTTTGGCAAGTACGCGGCAAGTTTAGCAGAACTAAGCGCTAAGGTGGTGATGGCGGTCTCAGCTGACCTCGGGCAAGGCAACAAGAACCGAGTTCGTGATGTTGTCGAGGCATTGATAAGCGCCGGAGTCGCCGCCGGAATAGCCGGGAGTAGCAGACCTTGCAGCGGTTCAGAACACCTGTTCAGCCACGCCTTGGATTTCGTGGCGCCGGGAAAGGGTTTGCATGGAGAAAAATGTGGAATTGGGACCATCATGATGGCAAAGCTTCACGGAATTGACTGGGATAATATCAGGCAATCCTTGGAGAACGTGGACGCCCCTACTAGGGCATCAGAAATTGGGGCCAGAGACGAGGAGATCGCCGAAGCGCTTGTTAGGGCACCTTCCATAAGGCCTGACAGATACACCATACTCAATGAGGCTAAACTAGATCGAGGGTCAGCTCTTGAGTTGGCGAGAGCAACTGGAGTGATTTAGGAAACCGTGGTTTGTTGGGCGGGCGCCTCAGGCGCTTGTTGTTCCGCGCTAGGCACCTGCGCCTCTGGTGCGGGTTGTTCCGGGCTGGGTACCTTAGTCTCCGTCGGCTTAGGCCCCTCGTAGCTTTCGATGAAGCGAGTTCTGCCTACACTCTTCACAAATTTGAAGATGTCGTTGGCGATGGCCTTCTTGAGTATCTGAAGCCCTTCGGTCAGGTAATATTCGCTCGGCAGCTCGATATTCGCGGTCGAGTCTTCAATCGCTATCTTCAACTTTTCCTCCTCGACCGGAAGTCTCCTTTTTATCAGAGCAGAAATCTTTTCCAAATCCGTCTCAATGTTTTTCACGATCTCCATGTCATAAATGAGTGTCTTCCCCGCGTATCGGTGGTTGAAATCCACCTGAGCTCTCCCTGATCCCACGAACCTGACTATCCCGATTTTGTTCTCTACCTCAACCTCATCTCCTACCTTTAGTTCCGGGCCTTTTTCGCCAAACCTCCTGATGGGTATCATCTTTAGCTTGTTAGGTTCCCTGACTCCGAATCCTTTGTCCGGAGGCACTTCAACGGTCAGCTTCTGGCCGACTTCAGCGGCTGAGATGGCCTCGTCTACTCCCTTGAGGACCCAGCCTTCCCCGACGGCTACTAGGCGAGGCTCGTATTTTTTGGTTGGATCATGAACCCCAAGTTTCTTTGCTTCCTCCTCCTGGGTGGTTTCGATGACCTCACCAGTATCTTTGATTCGTGCAGTATAATTTACTAGAACAAGTGAACCGGACTCAAGGGCCACGGGTATCAAATGAAGCCGACGCGGACGCCATAAAATAGCTTTCGCGCTAGAGTCCTTTCAATTTTTCTTCCGCTGCACCGAGTGCTGCTTCCTTCGGATTTTCGAAGCCTAGCATGCTCAATGCAGAGGATATCGCAGCCAGCGTCGAGAGCACATGCTCCCGGTTTACTTGACCCATACACCCAACTCTGAAGAGCTTGTCGCTAAGCTCAGCAAAACCACCCGCCACTGAAATTCCGAATTTTTCGTCCAAGGTTTCGCGAAATTGTTTGCCGCTAACGTTCTCAGGCTGCTCCACCGCAATGACCGTCGTGGATCTCACTTGTCTCTTCGCGAATAGCTGTAGGCCCAATATTTCAAAGGCTTCGTAAAGCGCATCTGAGCATCTCTTATGTCTCACAATCCGGTTCGCCAGACCCTCTTCAAAGATCATGTTAATCGCTTCATCAAGAGCGTAGAAGAGTGGTAGACACGGTGTGAAGGGCGTCTCCTTCCTCTCTAGGTACCTAAGGTAGCGGGAAATGTCGAAGTAGAGACTAGAACGTCGATTCTCTTCAATTGACTTCCTCGCCCTTCTGCCAATCGAAAGGAGGGCTAAGCCCGGGGGTGCGGCCAGGCACTTCTGACTACCGGTTATGCAGATATCAACTCCATAGTGATCTACCGGTAGTTCGTCACCAGCAAAGTTCGAAATGGCGTCAACTACGAAGAACGCTCCGTTTGCCGAGGCAATTTCGCCTGCCTGCTTAAGTTGTCTAAAGGCAACTCCTGTCGAGGTTTCGTTATAGACAACAAACAGCGCCTTTGCATCCTTGTTCCTCCTGAAAGTGTCCTCGATCTCCGCAATAGAGGGAGCATCGCCGTACGCGGCTGCGACCCTTACTGCGCTTCCTCCGGCGAACTCTAGCAGGTCAGCAAGTCTCTCGCTGAACTCTCCGAAAACGGGCACGACAGCTTTATCACCGGGTCTAATCAGATTTTGGACAGCCGCTTCCACTCCCCCAGTGCCCGATGACGAAAGAATTACAACATCGCCCTCTGTCGTGAAAAGCTTCTTCGCTTTCTCAATAAGCTGCTCGTAGAATCTGTGGAACTCGGCTCCTCTGTGGTTGATTATTGGTCTCGAAAGTGCCTCCATCACCCGTGGCGACACATTTGTAGGTCCAGGTAGCATCAGTAGCTTCTCCATCAGTGCTCAATCACCAAAGCCCAAACACTAGGTCTCTCGAGCAATTTGGCGAAGTCTTTCTACTCCTCTGAGCTCGTCGATAATTCTTGCTACAGCTGGGGGCACCTTTTTTCGCCAGGCTTTTCCCCCTATCATCTCCGCGCGTATCTGCGTAGCCGAGTACATTTCCCGTCTTAGGTATGGAACTTCCACGACCTTTGTAGCTCTCTCTCTAAAGAGGCGAAGGGTGAGCTTATCATTCGAGAACACTACATCGAATCGAGGGACAAGAGTCATGAGGTAGTCTACCCAGGCCGAATGGACTCGCGTGTCTGGGACCGGAATGAGCAGCCAACGCCTGCAATCTATTCCTTCTTCTTCAAGGGTGGATTTGATCATTGTGATCCTTTCCGAGGCCGTAAAGGGGTTATCAGGCTCATGACTTTTCTGGGCACTTCCTACAGCTATGAATAGGGGGTCTACCTTAGTCAAGGCGAATTTTGCCGCAGCCAAGTGTCCAAGATGAAACGGCTGGAAGCGCCCCACTAAGAGACCGCTAGCCAAAAAACGCTTTTCCTCAGAGCCCCGCTTCGCAATTGTGTATTTAAGGTGGTCAGCGGGGAAGTCTGAGAAATCACATTTTGAGTTCCACTGAGTACACTAGAGTCGACGGATCGTTTGGGGAAGGGGGCGGACAGATACTTAGGACGAGCGCGGCGCTATCTGCTGTCCTTCAGAGACCGGTTGAAATTACATCCATCCGGGCAAAGAGGCCAAATCCGGGTCTTAGACCTCAACACGTAGCCGTACTCAGAGCCATTGCAGCACTTTGTAACGGAGAGGTGGAGAATCTCGAGGCCGGGTCAACGACGATAAGGTTTCTCCCAGGAAAAGTCCGCTCAACAAACTTGAGCCTTGACGTTGGATCAGCTGGAAGTATCACACTCCTTCTGCAGCCTGTTATTCTGATCTCTTCGTTGAGCGGAGCGGATTTTGTAGTGGAGTTGAAGGGGGGTACCGACGTTAAGTGGAGTCCGACGTTAGATTATTTTCGCAAAGTGGTTCTTCCGGCCTTCAAACTTCTAGGAGTAGAAGTCTCTATGGAAGTTCGGAGGCGGGGATATTATCCGGAGGGAGGGGGCTTCGTAGAGACCAGAATAAAGGGCGCACCTCAGGTTCGACCATTCCACCTCTTAGCTTCACCAACGGTTTCGCCATCAATTATGAGCGTATGCTCCAATCTCCCGAAGCATGTTGCTGAAAGGCAGTTAGCAACTGCTCTAAGTATAATGTCGGATCACGGGATCAAAGTCGAAGAGAGTCATGTTTCGGTTGATGACGCGGCCTCGCCTGGTTCTTCCATAGCCATATACTCAGTAGGTCCTTCCGGCCCGTTCATCGGAGCTGACTCTGTAGGAGAGAGGGGAAAGCCAGCTGAAGAAGTTGGAAGAGAAGCGGCTGACCTTTTTGTCAGAGAGTTTCAATCCGGAGCCCCTGTGGATTTTCACCTTGCCGACATGGTCGTCGGTATGCTGGCTCTAGCCGAAGGTGAATCAGCATATAGAACGTCGGCGGTAACAGAGCATCTCAGAACTAATTTACACATTTGTCAGTTACTGGTGGGATGCCAATCCAAGATCGAAGAAAATACTGATGGAACAGCTACCGTAAGAATCTGGGGCGTAGGAGAGAAACCCTAATTTACTGTGTCAACCCGAGGCTGCGCAGTCGAGTTTGCTACCAGAAGCCTATATTCCAGGAGCTACAGTGGTTGGAATCGTATTCAAAGACGGAGTAGTTCTTGGGGCTGAAAAGAGGGTCTCGTACGGCAGATTCGTGGTAAGTAGATCCGGGAAGAAGGTCTTCAAGATTACAGATTCCGTTGGAGCAGCTGCTGCCGGCATGATATCCGATATGCAGGTCCTCATTCGCGAAATTACTTCATACGTCAGGATAAGGGAGCTGGAGTTGAAGCGGCCGGTTCCGCCAAATTCTGTGGCGAAGCTCATGTCGGTTCTCCTTTTCGAGAGACGGTTCGCTCCGCTTCTGACTCAGATCATACTCGGAGGCGTTAACGGCAAACCCTCCGTGTACGTACTTGACCCCCTAGGATCAGTGATTCCGGATGAATATGCTGCTGTTGGTTCGGGCGCGGAGATTGCCATTGGATTAGTTGAGGCTAACTTCTCGCCCGGCATGACTGAAAAGCAAGCCAAGGAGTTGGTGGTGAAAGCCATCAAGTCCGCAATTCAGCGGGACGCTGGGAGCGGCGACGGGGCAGATGTCTTGGTCATCTCGAAGAACGGGGCAAAGGAAGAGACGCTCAGCTTCTAGTGCCCATCAGATTAGTCACGAGAAATTAGGGCTAGGCCGGAAATACGTCTTTCATATGCCAGATCCCGAATCCGGCCACGGTTTCGGGTGTCTCCACGTGTTCATACCATTTCTTGGATGTCCCTATTTTTGATCTGAGTTTCCAAGACAAACTTTTGGGCTCTTCGTCTATCCTTTGCAGTAGCCTCTCGATTCTCATAACCAGTTCGGCCCTCTCTACCTGAGGAATCTCTGATGGGTGGATTCCAACTTTTGGTCCCATCTGATCCAAGTCTTCAGTTATTCTTCTGATCTTCTTCAGGTTGCCTGTCACAGTGTACCAGAAGCCCCAGTCCTGAGCTAGCAGTCTGGCAATGAAATCTTCATTGATACTGTTTTCATCATGTTGGGTTACTTCGTGCGCCTTGAGAAGTAGAAAGCAGTCCTTCAGATCCTTCTCGCTAAATGCCTCCCACATCTGGAGCTTTTCTAAAAGCAGGTCTGACACAGGGATAGTCGGGCTGTCTAGCTGAAGTCTCGCCCGGAAGTCGAGCGGATGATTTGCTACTAGCAACTTGTCTAGAAGCACATCGATGTAGAACCAGCCTTTGGGATGGAAGTAAATTTGTCTCTGTGACGCAGCTGATGATAACGTTGTCCTTCTTTTGATGTAACCGAGGTCTGTCACAAACAGTTTTACGATTAAGTCCTTCTGCTTCATGTATGCTGCAAAATCGAGGTCGGAGTACTCTTGGCCCCCTGACGCTCCTACTCTCCCAAGTCTCTTGGCGAAATCACGATAATCCGCGCTATGGAACGCTATCCCCATGCCTCCCATAATCCTGAGCGTTATCCCTTTCTCGTTGGCATGTTTAACAATTCCGCGTGCTTCTTCAAAGAAGACTTCGGTGGGGACCAGACCCTTCCATTCTGCCGGAAGGTCTCTTATGACATATTCAGCGCCTTCCGTGGAAACCATCTAGTATGTATGACTACGGGAAGAGAATAATATTGATTTTCTCGCGCGAGAATCCAAATTACCTTGAAGAGAATAATTAGCTAAGTTGTGACCCTTCAGTCACCATTTCCTTGCGTCCCCTTCCAAGAGTCCGCTGCCTAGATGTATCCTATCTATGTGCCTGGAAAGTTCTTCCTTGTCTCGGAAGCCCGAGCTGCAGTAGGGGCACCGGAGAAGCTTATCTTCCCCCTTCTGCTTAGACATTCCTTCAGTTCTCATTCGCGAAGCTAGCTTAAATTCCTTCGCAGCATGTTAGAGTGCATTGCCACCAAAGTAAGTTCTTTAGACCATTGGACATCGATGGGAACGGCTGTTAAAATAC
>Ga0213870_1001623_pt1 | contig 10019 bp, 6 predicted proteins | sample WICALVC2017_Meta_FD_160119 | JGI IMG/M metagenome (GOLD analysis project Ga0213870, IMG submission 160119) | Freshwater microbial communities from subterranean cave lake in Wind Cave National Park, South Dakota, United States - WICALVC2017 | ecosystem: Environmental > Aquatic > Deep subsurface >... | reverse complement strand
AGCATTCTTAATCTTTAATCCCCGTTTTAGCCGTTCGTTTGACAATGCGATCGCATTATGATTTGATATATCTAGAATGGGAAAACTTCTAAGAATCAGAGACATTTTGCTGTTGACCCTTGCTGGAATTGGAGATGTTGCCCATGAGATTAAAGATCCAATGCAAATTATGGGCAAAAGTTATGAAGCAATGTATGGTTTTATCCCAAACCGCTACAAGCGCAGCAATTTTTTACAGACGGTTCGAAGAACTCTTAAGACTGGGAATATAGAAAAGGTAATAAAAAATGGTGAGGTTTATTTACGTTTAACCTCAAGAGGTACGAAAAACCTACACAGAGATTTTCCCATATTAAATCTTACAAAAAAATGGGACAAACGTTGGGTTATAGTGGTTTTTGACATTTCAGAAAAATCAAAGTCTATCCGAAATAACCTTCGCAATAAACTAAAAAGTCTTGGGTTTGGCATGCTACAGAAGTCTATCTGGATTAGCCCTTTGTCGATAACAGAAGATATGAGAGAATTTATAGATTCAATTGGCCTTTCAGAATACGTTTTTGTTATGGAAGTTTCAGGTTTTATACTCGGCGATCCCAAAGAGCTTGCAAGAAGGGTATGGAATTTAGATAGCTTAGAAAAAGAGTTTATGGATCTTAAATTAAGGATTGAGCAGATAAATCAGCTAGTCAGAATCGAAAGCGATCGCATCAAGAAACGTGAGGCTAAAACGGGAAAAGAGCATTATCAATCTTTAAGAAAAAAGAGGGAAGCAATGAGGGAGAAGCTTGAGTTTATGGTTCGGTTTCCACCATTGCCCTATGAGCTTCTGCCAAAGGGACTACGTGATCTAAATTTACGGAGTAATTAACGCAGCTTATCAAGAATTTCTCCTAAACGTTTTATTTCCTCTCCGTACCTTGACCAATCTCCTTCTCTTTGAGCCCTTATGGCCGCTTCATAAGACTGCACAGCTTGTTTTGTGAGGCTTTCTTTACTTGTATCGATTGGGATTTCGGCAATAGGTGTATCTTTGAATGGTCGAGTTTCTCCTGCAGCAGTACCAAAGATTTTAGCAAGCCCTTCCTCTAGAGTTTCCTCCATAGCGATTTTGTTTTGGTAAGCAACAATTACTCGTTTAAGTTCCGGAATCTTTCCAGCTTCTGCTTTAAGATAAAGTGGCCTGACATACACAAGAGATTCTTCAATTGGGATAACCAGTAGTGGCCCTTGAATTACTTGAGAGCCGCGTTGGTCCCATAAAGATATTTGTCTCGCTATTTCTGCGTCTTGGTTAATTCTCCCAATTATTTGTTTAGGGCCAAACACTAACTTATCTTTAGGGAAGTGATATACGACTAGCTTGCCGTACTCTTTGTCGTCGTTTCTAGCAACCATCCATGCAGAGAGGTTGTCTTTGGCTTTTGGGGTGAATGGAAGCATTAGGATAAACTCTTCGATCTTTTCTACAGGGAGCTTCATAATCATGTGCCGGGGAGTCATTGTGACTTCGGCAATAGATGGTATTTCCCACTGATCCTCTTTATTGTAAAAAATTTGGGGATCATCCATGTGGTAGGTGGTGTAGATTGCGGTTTGCAGAGTAAAAATATCTTCTGGGTAGCGAAGATGAGAAATTAAATTCTTAGGCATATCAGAAAGTTTTTGGAAAGTTTTGGGGAAAATCTTAGCATAGGTTTTAATAATCGGATCGTTTGGATCGGATAGATAGAAACTAACTTTTCCGTTGTAAGCATCAACTACCGCTTTGACAGAATTTCTAATATAATTTACCTGCCCACCATTTAATGAAAGCGGTTGGGAGTAAGGATATTGATTGGTCGATGTATAAGCGTCAAGGATCCAATACAGTTTGCCATTGGCAATCACAAGATACGGGTCTTGGTCTAGGGTGAGAAAAGGTGTAATTTTTCCTACTCTTTCTTGAATGTTTCGGAAATATTGGATGCGGCTTTGACTGGTAATGTCACTTGATAAAAATAATTTAAGAGAAGCGAACTTTGCGGAATAGAATAGGCGTCTAAGAAAGGAATTAATTTCAACTCCACCCAGACCTTTGTATGTAGCATATACATTCTCCTCCCCTTTTGGGTAGTCGAATTCTTTGGATTTTGTTTTGACAACGACATAGTCGTTAAGAATTTCTCCGTAGTAAATCTCTGGACGTTCAACAGATAATTCCTTAACTTCGGATTTAGGCGGTAAGTCTTTGACAAATAGTACTGGCAATCCCTCCGGAGTAACTTGATTTACAGGTCCGGCAGCAACCCCAAATCCATGAGTAAACGTTAGTCGTTCGTTAATCCAATTTTTATTTGGTAGACTATCAGATGCTAATTCTCTAGGAGAAAGCATAATTTGACGTATTTCATTGTTAATACTATAACGATCGTTATCTACAGAAGCGAATTCGTAGTAAGTTCTTATCTCCTGAATTTGAGAAAAAGTGGAAAGAAGTGGATCTCTGTCCCAAAGCCTAACATTTTTGACTGTAATATTATTGGCTGCGATGTCCGCAGCTGTAATTGGTTTATCCGCGGCAATATTGCGTTCTTCCACTTTGTCCAGACCATAAGCTTTTCGAGTAGCTTCGATATTGTGTTTGATAAATGGTGTTTCTTTAACGAGTTCATTGGGGGCAACGATAAGTTTCTGAAAAACAGAAGGGATAATTGTAGATGCAAAGCCGATTATAACAGTCAAAGAAATTGCACCAAGAAGAGGAAATAATTTTCCGCTAATTCCATAAAACAACGCTAAGATTGCGGCTAGTCCATAGGCAAAAACAGATATACGAAGGATTGGTATCATGACATTAGCATCGGTAAATGCTGCGCCAAATACAGGTCCGCTTTGGTTGGTAAGCAAATTATAGAGGGAAAGATGGGCGCTTATGGCAATAGTTGCAAGAAAAAGAAATAATAGAAAGCCAATGTGGAACGTTGCTTTATGATTCGAAAATTTATTTTTTGAATGCGTTTCATGCAGTTTTTTTGGCATTCCTGTTAATTTGGATAAGTCAAATTTAGGAAAAAGACTTGATAGGTTGAGCTTGCCTTGCAGAATGTAGATGAGGGCGCAACTGATAAGCGACAGCAGAATAACGATTTTTATAAGGCCAAGCCCCAAAGAATAAACAGGGAGGGAAAACACGTAAAAGGATACGTCTTGTCTAAATATCGGGTCAACTTGGCCAAACGGTACTCTTGATAGGAACTTTAAGACGTCGTGCCAGCTGCTAGAAGCAACAAGACCAATAAAAAAGGAGATGATTATCGTAACGATTATACCGAGTTTTCCAACTATCCGGTTATTGAGAGTTAGGGGTTGACTGGTACCAATTAGGGCTTCAGGGATACTTACCATCCAGGGTATTTTCGAACGGATGGCAAAAGATAGGTTAGTAAGAAGAAAGACTCCTGCAAGAAGTCCTGCTGCAGCCCCCACGATGATTTTGGCGATGAGAGATTTAATAAATATTTCGGTAAACCCTACTTCAGAGTACCACCACCAATCAGTAACAAGAGAAACTATGCTTCCGAAAAAGATAAGAAAGGCAATCGCTATTCCAATTAATGTCACGGAAAAAGCTTTGGATATTCCCATAGTTTATACTTATACTATATTAGCATTTAATTTTCAACCTACATCGCCCGATCAGGAGTATCCCTTTTTGAATTAAATAAAATCAAAAGAAGCGAAATAAAAGGAATAGCAAGCAAAGCTCCTACGATTCCTAAAAGTTCACTACCAATTATAACGCCAATGATTATAGCTACTGGATGAAGACCGACTGCTTTTTGCATAATACGAGGAACAAGTAAATTATTTTCAATAGTTTGAACAAAAAAATAAAATACAGTAACAATAAGCGCAGAATTAAACGACGTATTTAATGCTACGATAATTGCAGGAATTGCAGAAATAATAGGTCCTATCGTTGGAATTATCTCTAAAATTCCCGCTATCAATGCAAGAGGCAGGGCAAATTCTATGCCCAAAAGAGTAAGTCCGATCCACGTTATTACTCCAATGAATAAAGAGAGGATTATTTGTCCCCGAAACCATCCTCCCAACTTTTCTTCTATTTGAGACGTTATAAGTAAAACCCCTTTTTGGTTTTGTATTGGAAATAAATTAACCAGATATTTTTTAATGCGATCATGATCAAGGAGCAGATAGAAACTTACAACAAATATAGTAAGGGTAGAAAATACTCCTCCAAACACCTTGCTTGTTAAGGCAAATGCGTTTTGGCTAATTAGTCCAATTTCAGAGCCAAAAAAAGACCCTAACCGTGACGCATCAATCTGTATGCCCAAAACGCGAGCGGCTTGGTCGAGATACCGTGGGAAAATAACAAATAAGGACTGAATTTGCGATGCAAAAAAAGGGATTAAAGGGATCACCAAAGAGGTAAAAAGGGCAAAGACGATTAAATAAGGAATTACAACAGATAAAATCCTTGGCACCCTTCTTTTTCGTAAAGCGTCTACAAACGGAAGAAATGCAGCCATAATAATGTAAGATATAAAGATGGCGATAAGAATGCCTTTTATTTTGAGCACAAATAGCGCAATGACTATAATAACAAGAGAGAATACAACCTGGTTTCTTAAAAAATAACTAATCAGCCGATTGTTCATAAGTCTAATTATACTTCATTTAATTAAAACTTACCACTATTCTTGGCCCCTATTGATTTTGGCACCCAAAAGTGGTACAATCTGTATCAATTATGGGAATTGAAGGCGGAGGAGGTTTTGAAAGTTTCGATAGAAGACGATCACCTGAGAATCGTTATAGAAGAGGAATTGAAGCACGTGGTAATCATTCCCCAGAGGCTGCTGCTGAAAGAGAAAATTATTGGTTAGCAGATATGGGTGTTACTCCTGAGACGTTAGAGCGAATGAGAGAATTTCCTGCACATAAGGGATCTAGTACAGAATACCTTGTGTATATGCTTTTATTAGGTAAACTTGTAGAGCAGGGTGCAGAATGGGATCCACAAAGAAGAACTCGTGTACGCAATTTAGTAGGTGTTCTTAGGGCTTATGGATTTCCTAATATGACTGAACAAGAACAAGGTTCTCTTATAGAATTATCACAAGCAACGACATTTGACATGAGATCTTTGGAATATGAGGTTACTCCAGATACTGTTCCTGATGTTCAATGGATTTGGGGAACATTTGGACTTCAAGTTCCACAACATACAATGATTCAAGAAATTTTGGAAATACCACCTGCTGCAAGACCTCAACCTAGGCATCCCCGAAGGATAGAATAATTCTATAACATTTAGAACATTAAGATATTCAGAATGATTTGGGGACAAGATTTGAGATTTGGGGATGAGATTTGGGGACGGGGATGAGATTTGGGGACGGTCCTGAGAAGGGTTGATATGGCAATCCAAGAAATGCATAATTTAAATTAATAAAAAAACATATATTTAGGGCTATTTAAAAATTAAAAGGATGAATAAATGCTATGTTGATTCTAGATTGCTACGACAATTAGTCTGAGGACAGTCCCCAACCGTGTTCCCAACTATGGGAACCGTGGTCTTCGCTCGAACAGAAGCTTGTGTTCGGAAGCTTGAAGAATATGGGGTTTTCCATTACAATACTTCTATGTTTAAACCTGTTTCTCCAAAAGTCGATTTTCCAAAATTGGAAGAAGAAATACTGAAATATTGGTACGAAAAAGGAATTGTTAAGAAATATCTTGAGAAAAATAAATCTTCAAAAAAACAATTCTCTTTTTTGGATGGTCCCATTACTGCTAATAATCCAATGGGAGTGCATCATGCTTGGGGAAGAACGTATAAAGATATTTGGCGACGATTTTTTAATATGCGTGGCTATCGTCAGCAGTTTAAAAATGGTTTTGATTGTCAAGGGCTGTGGGTAGAAGTAGAAGTAGAAAAAGAATTGGGAATTAGGAATAAAAAGGACATAGAAAATTTAGTTGCAGGGGACAAAAAAGCAAGTATTGCAAAATTTGTTGAGCTTTGTAAGGAAAGAGTACGCAAGTTTAGCGCTATTCAAACAGAACAGAGCAAGCGGCTCGGCTACTTCATGGACTGGGATAATTCGTATTACACAATGTCGGATGAAAACAATTATTGGATTTGGCATTTTCTTAAAACTTGCTACGAAAAAGGATGGATTTATAAAGGTCGGGATAGTGTTCCATGGTGTCCAAGATGCGAAACAGCAATATCACAACATGAAATGTTAACTGAGGATTATAAAGAACTTACGCATGATACTGTTTTCGTAAAACTACCAATAATCACAAAGGGGTGGGAAAATACATATCTTCTTGTTTGGACTACAACGCCATGGACAGTGCCGGCAAATGTAGCCGTGGGAATTAATACAAAGTATGACTATGGAATTTGGAACGATAGAATTACAGGTGAGAAATTTATTTTTCTTTTATACGGGGAAGAACAAAAGCCACCAACACGTATACGTCAAAAAGATAACGCTATAGTTTCTTTACAACAATGGGTGATGGATAACACCAAACGCAATATTCAGCCTACAGGGAAAATAATCTCTATTAGAGAGTTGTTAAATTTAAAGTATAAAGCTCCCTTTGATGAATTAGAGAGAGTAAGAAAATCTGAACAAGAAAATCCAGAGACTTTTCATTCAGTTATTGATGCATCTGAAGTAGTTTCTGATATTGAAGGAACTGGTTTACTTCATGTTGCCCCAGGCGCAGGGCAAGAAGATTATAAATTGGGACTAAAAGAACACTTATCAGTTATATCCGTTATTGCAGATAACGCTGATTATCTCGATGGTTTAAGTGAATTTTCCGGGAAAAATGCTAAAAAACATCCAGATATTATTATCAGCTACTTAAAAGAAAAAGATAATAGTAAGTATTTTCTCAAATCAATGAGATTTACTCATCGTTACCCAGCATGCTGGCGATGCAAAACAGAGTTAGTCTGGAGAGTTACAGATGAATGGTATATTGCTATGGATAAGAAAGACAAAAGTGGGAAGACGTATAGAGAACAAATGGCAGAGGTTACAAAAAAGATTAATTGGCTTCCTTCATGGGGATTGGAAAGAGAGTTGGATTGGTTGAAGAATATGCACGATTGGCTTATTAGTAAAAAAAATCGATATTGGGGATTAGCATTACCAGTATACGAATGCAAGAAGTGCGGAAACTTCGAAGTTTTGGGAAATAAAGAAGAATTAAAAAAAAGAGCTGCAGAGGGATGGGAGAGATTTGAAGGAAAAAGTCCACACAAACCTTTTATTGATGAGGTAAAAATAAAATGTAATAAGTGTGAGGAGGTTGTTTCCAGGGTTGATGATGTTGGCAATGTATGGCTCGATGCTGGTATAGTACCATTTTCAACTATGCCCCCTGATTGGTTTCCTGCTGATTTTATTACAGAAAGTTTTCCAGGACAATTTAAAAATTGGTTCTACTCTCTTATTGCAATGAGTACAGCTTTAAAAAATACAAATTCTTTTAAAACGGTTTTGGGTTTTGCATCAGTAAGGGATGAGAAGGGAGAAGAGATGCATAAATCAAAAGGAAATGCAATTGAGTTTAATGAGGCGGCCCAAAAAATAGGAGCAGATGTAATGAGATGGTTATACGCAACTCAAAATCCGGAAGTAAATTTGAATTTTGGATATGGGCCGGCAAGTGATGTCAAAAGAAGATTTTACTTAATTTTGTGGAATTGTTATAAGTTTTTTATAGATTACGCAAGTCTTAGCAATTGGGACTGCAAATTAAAGAGTGGAGAATTGTCGGTTTTAGATAAGTGGATTTTAGCAAGCTTAACAAAGTTAGTTTTGTTAGCGAATAAGAGATTAGAGAAATATGATGCAGCAGCTGCCTCTCAGGCAATTGAGAATTTTATAGTTAAAGATTTTTCGACTTGGTATATTCGAAGGTCACGGGAAAGGGTAAGTCTGTCTGCTAGAAAAGAAGATCGTAATACTGGATTTGCGGTAATTTATGGTGTATTGGTTACTTTAACTAAGCTACTGGCGCCTTTTACTCCTTTTATCGCTGAGGAAATATTTAAAAATCTAACAGGCGAGGAATCAGTTCATTTACAAGAATATCCAAAAGGAGATAAAAGCCTGCTTGATAAAAAATTACTTTCGGATATGGAGACGGTTCGGAAAATCGTTGAGCTAGGGCATGCAAAAAGGAAAGAGTTAGGGATTAAAGTGAGACAACCGCTTGCGGAATTTTCAATTTTCAATTTTCAATTTTCAATTAATGATGAATTGGTAGATTTAATTAAGGATGAATTGAATGTAAAAGAGGTTGAATTTAAGGAAGGGAAAGGGGAACTATCGGTTCAGTTTGATACAAATATCACTCAGGAATTAAAGGACGAGGGACTAGCTCGAGAAATTATTCGAAGTATTCAGGAGGAGCGGAAAAAACTTGGCACAAAACTCGATGAGAAAGTTGATGTTGCTTTAGACTATTGGCCAACAGAGTTTGAGGAGGAAATCAGGAGGAAATCGTTGGTGCAAAACCTTAAGAAAGGAAAGGGTTTTAAGGTTACGCGCATCACGTAAAACGTGACAAGTATGAATAAGAGTTTTTTTGCAAGTCTAGATTGGGGTCTAATAGCCCCGGTTTTTGTATTGGTTGCTTTGAGTCTGGCAACAATCTTTTCTATTAACATTACATTATTTAAAAATCAATTAATTTTCTTAAGTCTTTCGATTTTTGTTTTTTTGTTTTTTTCTCAAATTGATTATAAAATTGTTCAGCGTTACGGCTCTCCTATCTATGTTGGTTCAATTATTTTGCTTCTGTTAGTTTTAGTTTTTGGTTTTGAAAGCAGAGGTGCTGTTAGATGGTTTGATATTTTTGGATTTAGAGTTCAGTTTTCGGAACTTATTAAACCATTTCTTGCTATTTCTTTTTCCTGTTTTCTTATAAGAAACGAAGACAATTCACTTAAAAATTCCTTACTGTCAATTTGTTTAATGCTAGCTATTGCGATTTTAATTTTTTTACAGCCAGATTTAGGAAATGCATTGATTTACATTATAGTAACAGTTTTGACTCTTGTATTTTTTGGATTCCCTTTGCGCTTGTTTTTTGTAAGCGCTGTCTTATTTATCGCAAGTCTGCCTATTGCCTGGGGATTTTTGCATCAATACCAAAAACAGAGAATTCTGACCTTCTTGCATCCAACAGATCCACTAGGGTTTTCTTACAACGCTATTCAGTCAAGTATTGCAATTGGGGCTGGAATGTTGTTAGGGAAAGGATTTGGCCAAGGTACTCAATCGAGTTTAAAGTTTTTACCTGAGCGGTACACTGATTTTATTTTCGCAACACTTACAGAAGAGTTAGGTTTTATTGGTGCAGTTGTTGTTCTTTTATGTTTTGCATTTATACTCTTTAGGATTTATTTAATTTTGTCTAAATCAGAAGATCCATTTTGTAAAATATTTCTAAGTGTTGCTTTTTTTCTTATTCTTTCACAATTTTTTATAAATATAGCTATGAATGCAGGATTTCTTCCAATTGTTGGCATTTCTTTGCCTTTTGTTTCGTATGGGGGAAGTTCGCTTTTGTCTAATTTTATCTTACTTGGTTTGGTCTCTTCGGTTGGAAGAAGTGTAGTTTCTCGTAATGTCTTGGAAATTCGGTGAGAGTTTGGTATAATTGGTAAATCATAATCATATGAATTACGCAGTTGTGAGGATAGGCGGAAAGCAATATAAGGTTTCAAAAGGGGATATTCTCGAGGTTGACAAACAGGCTGTGAAACCAAACGAGCAAGTCGTTTTTGATGATGTGTTGCTTTTTGCATCAAACGGAATAACCAAAATAGGAAACCCAAGAGTTTCTGACGTTAAGGTTAAGGCAAAAGTTTTGGAGCAGAAAAAAGGAAAGAAAATTAGAGTTGCCAAATTTAAGGCTAAAGTTAGATATAGACGAGTTATGGGCTTTCGACCTTCTTTAACTAGACT
>Ga0213870_1001622_pt1 | contig 10021 bp, 8 predicted proteins | sample WICALVC2017_Meta_FD_160119 | JGI IMG/M metagenome (GOLD analysis project Ga0213870, IMG submission 160119) | Freshwater microbial communities from subterranean cave lake in Wind Cave National Park, South Dakota, United States - WICALVC2017 | ecosystem: Environmental > Aquatic > Deep subsurface >... | reverse complement strand
AATTTATACAGCAGACCTATCGTACTATGCAGGGCAAATTGCCGCAAGAAGAAAGCCCCGCTTTTCAGCGGGACTTTAGTTAGATTGGACTACGGAGACGGAGAGATTATAAATAACTGACTCTCGCGGTTTTTTCATATTACCTCCTCTTGGGAAAATTTTATATTTATATTATAAACCCTATAGAAATTAAAGTCAAGGGTGGGCTAAAATTCAAGGGGTATACCCACCTGCTTGACATATTGATAGATACGCGCTACTAATATCCTCACTGTTGGATTACTGCCAACAGCTTTTAATTTGTAATTTATAAATATTTACCTCGCATCTTTAATATTAACGGCTGTACTTATAGCGCCAAAAACAGCTCAAGAATCGCAAAATTCCCCTTATTATTCACCGAGCGGCTCCGAATATACCCATGCTCTTCAGGCGCCGCGAACTCCGTTTTTAACCCTGCAGGAATACGCAGAAATCGTCGCCCAAGAAACAAAAATAAACCCCTATAAATTCAAAGGGCTTATTGCGTGCGAATCGCGCTGGAAAGAGGAAGCAAAAGGAGATAATGGAAATTCTCTGGGTGTTCTGCAATTCAAAGAAGAAACCTTTCGGCATTTTGCCAGAAAATACGGCCTCTCGGGATTCGAATGGCAGAATTCGCATCAGCAAATAGATCTTGCGGCGATGATGATTAAAGACGGCTATTTATTCCATTGGAAAAATTGCGCCAAACGCGTAGATTGGTTTTAAACTGAGTGAAGTGAGTGAAGTCCGATTTCACTCAAATCATTGTTTTTGATTTATAGTGATTAAGTAAAAACTCCGCGAGTTTTTCTCCTCCCAGTTCTCCATTTTGATATTCAATGAAATAATCTCCTTTTACGCGGTTAGGATCCACAGTAACCCCCAATCCGTTTTCCAGCATTTCTTTATCGTTATGATTGTTGCCGCTGGTCATAATTTGTTTTTCGGGAATCCCTAAATATTGCGCTATCTTGATTATCCCTTGGCCTTTGCTAGTTTTTTTACTGCCGATATCATAACCTTCGTTGGTCCAAAGGCAATAAAGTTCTTCATTTTTATCTATTTCTTTCACTAGATTGCAGATCTCTTCCATCTCATCGCAATGAACCGTAACAATAAACATTTTTGGTTCGAAACCGCGGATTCTTTTGTCCATCTTCATCATTTGTTTTATACTCTCTTTAATGTCTCTTAATTTCAGGAAATAATCATTGCCGTAGGAAGGATGAGTAATTTTGCCGTCAATCCAGGTTAAGTTGCCATTCTCCGCCTGCAAGATTATATTATCGTCAAAAATCTCATTAACCAGACTTTTTAAATAAAGCAAATTGCGGCCCGATGAAAAATTCAATCTTAAGTATTTTCTTAACTCTTTGAGATCTTCAATAAAATGTCGGGAAAGTTGTTTTGATTTCATGTATAATTCAGTTCCGTCTTCGTTTTCTTTTAATTCGGTGCCGACCGGTATAATAACCCCATCAATATCAAAGGTAACAACTTTTATTTGCGATAATTCTTGAAGCGCGATCTCTTTTAAATTTTTCATATAAATAAGTGTAAGAAATTAATTTATAAAATATAAAAATGTCTCTTAAAATCGGCATTGTTGGTTTGCCAAACGTAGGCAAATCTACATTATTTAACGCCTTAACCAAGAAAAAGGTTGATATTTCTAATTATCCTTTTTGCACCATCGAGCCGAATGTAGGGATAGTGCCGGTGCCGGATCAACGGTTGAGCGAACTTGCCCGATTGAGCCGTTCCAAAAAAGTAATACCGGCAGTAGTCGAATTCGTGGATATCGCCGGTTTAGTTAAAGGCGCGGCCGAAGGTGAAGGACTGGGCAATAAATTTTTGTCTCATATTAAAGAAGTTGACGCTATTGCCGAGGTGGTGCGGGTTTTTGAAGATAAAGAAATAACCCATGTTTCCGGCTCGCCCGATCAAATTTCCGACATCGAAGTACTTGAATACGAACTGATTTTAAAAGATTTGGAAACAGTTTCTAAACGTATTGAGTCAATTGAGCGCGATGTGCGTGCGCACAAAAAGGGCGCGGAAGATGAAATGGTTTTATTGGAAAAAACAAAATCTGAACTTGAATCCGGTCATTTGCTATTGAAGTCTCACTTTAATAGTGATGGTAATTTGCGGCTGCTTACTGAAAAACCGATTATCTATCTTTTTAATATATCAGAAAAACAGCTGCAAAACCATTGGCAACCTGATGTTTCTATAAAAAATAAGCTTGGTACAGCGTCTTGGGTTAATATTTCAGCCAAAATTGAATCAGAACTTTCGGAACTCGGCGAAGAAGAGAAAAAAGAATATCTCAAAACTTTCGGGCTTGAAGAAAGCGGCCTTGATCAGTTAATACGCGAGAGTTACAAAACTCTTGGATTAATAACTTTTTTCACCACCGGTGAAGACGAAACCCGGGCTTGGACCGTTCCCCAAGGTTCTGCCGCTCCGCGGGCGGGCCGCGCCATCCATTCGGATTTTGAAGAAAAATTAATCCGCGCGGAAGTGATTCAGTGGCAAAAACTGATTGCCGCCCAATCGTTGGGCGAGCCTCGCTCAAAAGGGCGGGAGGCCGGTTCTTGGAGCCGTGCTCGCGAACTGGGATGGCTGCGCACCGAAGGAAAAGAATATCTGGTTAGAGACGGAGATGTGATAGAGTTCAAAATTTAGCTCTATTTTTGGCTGTCTCAAATCAATTTATAAATATCCCCCGCCCCCATAACCAAAATTATATCTCCCGTCCGGGCCTCGGCCGTAATAAATTCCCGCGCTTTTTTTAGCGAAAAGAAATGGCGGGCATCTTTGCCTCTGAATATAAGCTCTTTAGCTAGTCTGGACGAATTAATCTTTTTTTTGGCGGATATTGTTTCGCGGCCTGCCGCGTCATAAACCGGCAGGAGACAAACGCGATCAGCATGATCAAAGGCGGTGATAAAATCATCCCATAAATAAGAAAGGCGTTGACGTTGATGTGGTTGATATACGCACCAGATGCGGCGGAAAGGAAAACGGCTGCGCGCGGCATTGATAGTCGCTTTAATTTCTCGCGGATGATGGCCATAATCGTTAAAAAGATAAGCGCCGTTGATATATCCTTTTAATTCAAATCTTCGCCAGCAGCCGTTAAAACAGGAGAAAATTCGCATTATATTGGGTTCGTGAATCCCCAACAATCTTGCGGTTTTAAGCGCGGCGAGCGCATTAGATACGTTATGTTCTCCGGGAATCCTGATAATCCGGCGGATAAATTCCGCTTCCCGATCATAGGTTGAATACCATGTTACTTTTTTGCCGAATTTACCGGCAATTTTTTTAAGGCGAGGGTCATCGGCATTGACTATGATCGCGCCATCCCGCGGCACTTTCGAAAGATACTCCGTAAAAGTTTCTTCCACCGCTTCTATAGTTTTATAAGTATCAAGGTGTTCCGCGTCAATGTTGGTTACCACGGCAAGATAAGGATGGTAGTTAAGAAATGATTTATTCCACTCATCGGCTTCCAGAACCAGATATGGTCCATATCCTTTACGGAAATTCGAATTGCCGAATTCTTTTATTTTTGTTCCCACGATAACCGTAGGATCGCAGTAACCCTCGCGAAGTATGAGAGCGATAAGAGCAGTGGTAGTACTTTTGCCATGCGCTCCGGAAATGGTTATGGTTTTATATTTTTTGGTAAGCTCACCCACCGCTTCCGCGTAACTGCTGATTTTAATTTTTCTTTTTTGAGCTTCCCGCAGTTCCGGATTTGTAAAAGAAGCGGCGGCGGTATACACCGATTTTTTTGTGCCGGCGGGCAGGTTTAGCGCCGCATGTTTTCCTATAAATATTTTTGCCCCCGACTTTTTCAGTTCTTCAGTAATTTCTGAAGAGCTTAAATCAGACCCGCTGACATTATGTCCCTGGCTTAAATAATATTTCGCAAGCGCCGATGCTCCGATACCGCCGATGCCTGTAAAATGTATATTCATATAGATGCATTATACATTATTCTCCATTTTTTTTCACAAAATATTGGAATTGATCGCCTTTTTCCTCAAAGTTTTTCCATAAAGTGTAGCTTGGCGAAGCGCAAGACAAAAGGCATATTGCGCCGGCGGGACTATGGGCATAGACAAATTTTACAGCTTCTTCCATGCTGGCGGTTTGGAAAATTCGCGGCATTTTTACGAATCTTGATCCCGCAAGATATATTTCTTGTTTAATTCTTTCTCCGCTATCCGGAAATAAAATCAAATTAGGAATTTTACCTTTAAAAACCTCTTCTGCCAATTTTGAAAAATTATACCCTCGGTCCTGTCCGCCGAGGATCAAAGTGTCGATAAAAAGAAAAGATTTTATAGCTGCAATGGTTGATTCCGGAGTAGTGGAGATCGCGTCGTCATAAAAAATAATTCCTTTATATTCTCCCACATATTCTAATCGGTGCGGCAATGGTTTAAAATTGTGTACCGCGTGCTCCATTATATCAACGGGGATTTTCAAAATCTTTCCAACCGTAAGAGCGGCGCGGACATTATCGAGGTTGTGTTGACCCAAAAGCGGCACAATATCTTTGGAAAAAGGCAAGTCCTCCACGAAAGGTGTCACCTTTACTTTTGGCTTTACTGTTTCGGCAAATTTCGCAAGCTCCAAAAAATCCTGATTATATACAAAATGGTCTTCGGGCCGCGCTTGAGAAATAATTCCAGTCTTTGCCCTCCAATATTCCTCTATTCCTCCGTGATAATCCATGTGATCCGGAAAAAAATTTATCCACAAGGAAATATGCGGCGAATATCTAATATCATCCAATTGATAACTGGATAACTCAACAACATATATTTTTTCCGGAGAATTATCATGGAGCAGGGTTTGCAGCATGGGCCTGCCGATATTACCGATCAACTCCGCGGTTAAACCGGCTTCCTTAAGGATCATGTAAATTAAGGAAGAGATGGTGCTTTTGCCTTTGGAGCCGGTGATGCCGATAATTTTTCCTTTGGCGTTGGCAAAAAAAATATTGGTCGCGGTTGTGTAGGATTTAGTAATCAATTTCTTGATAATTCCGGGGGAGCGTATAATCAAGTCGTAATCTTTTTGTTTCTCAAGATAGCCGGAGTCGAGTTTTTGGTCAGCGATGCCTATTTCTACTTCCGGCAAAAAATGGCTTAAAAAATTAAGCGTATTTTTTCCTTCCCTGCCAAATCCGAGAAGTAAGATTTTTTTATATTGTTTAAGCTCTTCCAGAGTCATATTAACTGCCATCGCCAGACATAGAGGCGAAACCTCTAAAGTACATTTTAATAACCGGATCATCGTCAAACTCTTTACGTTTGGCGATTATCTGGAATGCCTTTTTTGTCTCTTGCGGCGTTCCCACGCATTCAAAAGGTTTATGGTTTTTAAATCCCAGAAGTTCTTTATAAACCGGTATAAGGGTTTTATCCGCCAGCATATTTTTGTCAAAGATTTTTATCACTTCATTTTTCTCAAGATATGCCGATAATGCCGCGAAAACAAAGGCGCATTTAGGGCATCTCCCGCACCATCTTCCACTATTGAAGTCGGACTTCGATAGGCGGAAGTTCGTGTTGCAGCTTGAAAAAACATTGAAATACTGTGGATATTTGCTGAACATTTTTACGATTTCAATCTCCCCGTAAGGCCGCAGTAATGAATAATAAATAATATCGGGGGTGATGAATTTGTAAACATACTTTTGAAACAAATCCTCAAATTCGGCTGATTTGCTCCATTGATGATTTATCATACCCCCGAGGTATTTTATGTTTCCGTAATTGGCGCTTTTTTCGTTTGCGGCCACTATCTGCTTATAATCATATAAGCAGGCGGCAAGAAGGCCCGTAAAAGCGTATATGGCCGAAACCGGCACATGGCCATTATATGCTCCGCCGGCATTAAGCTGCGGAAGTTTGGGGTCAAGTATCCGCTTAATAAAAATTATGTCTCTATTCAAAAGCTCGCCAACTTTTTTCTGAAGCGGTACGGGATTTAGGATAAACAGATCAAACGTTTTCTTTTTTTTCTTCAATAATTCTCCCGCCACAATAGAATCCTTCCCGCCGCCGAGCATAAGTAAAGAGCGGCCTTTACGAAAAATCCGTACCGGCTTCGGTTTTTCGCTTACGGAAAACGGAAATCGCACCAAACCCCTAAAATCAATTTTATTTTTATAAAAAAATTCTCCGAGCCCTTTAGTATAAACAGTATTCCAAAAATCGGCTTGAGGTTTAGAAAGCCGAAAAGGCAATATCTCGATTGAGCTGGGGCAAAAAAGTTTCCAGTAACTTATGCCTAAAATCAAAAAAAGATTATCTAAAACCGTCCGTAATACGGGCGCGGAAGAAGAAATTACCGCCGGTAAGAATAGTTTTTCGATAAAGCGGTATATTTTTTCAGGAGTTTGCAGAAGATAATAAAATTTTATTTCCTTTTCTTTCAGGTCAAAATGATACTTTTCGAAGATAAATTTTTTCTCGTTGGCTCCCATATTTGTATGAGAGCATATTTTTAGATATATTTCAAGACAACCCCATTTCTTGTTCCCAAATATCTTCCTTTTTCCACCGCTACTTTTCCGTTTACGATTACCCATTCGATACCCGCGGAATAGCGAAAAGGATTTAGATAATTGGCGCGGTCATGAAAAAGACGCGGATCAAACATCGTCAAATCCGCTAAATTCCCTTTTAAAAGCGTTCCTCGGCGCATTAATCCGACTTTGGCCGCGGGACCGGAAGTAATTTTTTTAATTGCCTCGGCGGGAGAAAGAATTTTAAGATCGTTGACATAACGATGCCAGAAATGGGGAAAAGCGCCGAAGGAACGAGGATGAACAAGGTCTCCCAAATGTATGGCGTCTTGGGAAAATCCCGCGCCGTCCGAAGCAACAAAAGAATTGTTATTTTTTATTTCCAAGATTGTGTTTTTAGAAGACAAGGTGCGGCCGATGATAGATACCCGGCCGTCGTTGGCGCGAATGGTTTCGAGCATCGCTTCTTCATTTGAGATTCCCCCTTCTTGCGCGATTTCATCAAGAGTATGTCCCACAATACTTTTTATCTTTGCCGAGGTAACAAGAATTTTATCATAATGCAAAGTGTAAGAGCGGAGCGCTTCAATAATCTTTTTACGCTCCGCCGGATCGTCAATTTTTTTAAAAAGCTCCTTGAATCCTCCTTCCCTTGCAAAGCCCGGAATTAAAAGGTAAAGAAGAGAACCGGTGGTATGATAAGGAGAAACATCAAAGTTTATATCTACGCCGGAATTCTTGGCATTATCAATAAGTTCAAGAGTTTTTTCGAGCGATGGCCATGATTTTTTTCCAATTGCTTTTAGGTGGCTGATTTGAACCGGTACTCCGGTTTCGCGTCCTATGCGGATTACTTCATTGACGCTTGCTAAAATCTCCGTGCCTTCCGAGCGCAAATGTATTTTAATAATTCCTCCGGTCTCTTTAAGCACTCCGGCAATCTCAATAATTTCCTCGGTAGTGGATACTTTCTCATGACCATAAGCAAGGCCCATGGAAAGTCCGAATGCGCCTTCGCTGATTCCATTGCGAAGCAATAATTTAACTTTTTCTCGTTCTTCGATATCAAGCAGTCGTATTTTATCGCCCGCGACTCCACGCCGCAGTGTTCCATAACCGATTAGAGTGCCGAAATTAACTGCCGGACGGCGCGCGTCTACGTTTTTCAGAAACTCTCCAACTCCGGCCCAATTTATATTAATCTCGGCCGGATCCGCCCATTTTCTAATTGCTTGGATTGCGGCGGGCGAACCAAGAGGAGCCAGCGACGCACCGCAGTTTCCGCCAATAATAGTAGTAATGCCTTGCATAAGCAAAGACTCTAATGCCGGATATTTAAATAAGGTAAGATGCGTATCGGAATGATTGGTAATATCCACAAATCCGGGAGCGACATATTTTCCCGATGCATCGATAATCAAATCAGCGCTCTGGTTTCCCAAAATGCCGATTGCTGAAATTTTATCTCCTTTAATCCCGATATCCGCAAATATTATCGGATTGTCAGTGCCATCGATTATAGAGCCAGATTTGATTAAAATGTCATAGGCCATAAAGATTAAGTATTTAAAGTATATACTTTATGAAGTTTTTTGTAAAAAGGCGGGTCTTTCAGCCCGCCTGATAATTTCCTTTTCTTTTTACCTATGATTTTTCCATTCGACCAGTACCCTTCGTAATGATTTTGAAACTATTCCAAAATCATTGCAAAGATTTACGAAAGAAAAAGGCCACTCTGTATCTTCAGCCAAGACCCATGCTTCCTCTTCTAGAAATTCATGAGTATTATGGAGTGCGGGATAAGCCGCGTCTTTCCAGTATTCATGAAGTCCATTCATAAAGACAGCAAACTTCAATGTGGCTTCGGCCGAGGCTTTCCCACCAAGCAGTTTATCGGACATAAACTGTCCCCAAGGTAACAAGTAAATGAAAAACGGATTACGAATTTCTATCCCAGTTTCTATTGATTCTTTTTCTTCCATTATTATTCCCTCCTCCAATAATGTCTAATAACTTCTTTGGCGCATTGCTTACAGCTGTCAAACGATTTAACCAAATTTTGATAAAGCTTGATGGCTTTCTCCTGCCGTTGCTGTACAGATGGTTTCAGTATGTCCAAAAAATTTATTTCATCCCGTTTCTTATTAAATGCGTATTTCATAATGCATCGACGCAGTGGTATATAGTCTTTCCAATTAAACAAAGGGTGAAGGGAGTCTTTTTCATGTTGCATTGCTGATTTAAAAATTTTTGAAATAACTGTGCATCTAAATGCTTCTTGTGTTTCAACTGGTATATCGCCAGAGATTTCAACGGCATTTAGAAAATCAATTAATTTTATCTTGACGTCATGAGGAAAATCAATCTTAAAATAAGCATGATCGTATAATGATTTCACTCCATCACAATAATATTTTCCTAACATCTCAAGCGTATCTTCGTCTCCTGCGAAAACGGCTTTCATTATGTGATCGTGGAGATCGTTTTCAAGTTGACTGAGTACGCCCGGGAAAATTATTTCAATCTCTCGAGCCATGGATAACTGTACTTTTCGCAATTCCTTCGGATCTATATGCCTCTCATGGAGCCACCCTCTGCGAGCTGCAATATCATACACGTAAGAAGAAAACTCCTCTTTCATTGCAATCCTACCCTCAATTTTACGAGATATAGTGCTTGGTTTATAATAAACAATAAGTAAACATTTGTCAACCACGCCCTATCAGAGCAATCGCCACACCTATAATTGCAGTAACCACGCTTATAACCCAGAATCTCATTGTAACTTTATACGATGGCCATCCTTTAGCTTCAAAATGATGATGGATGGGGGCAATTAAAAATATTTTTTTCCCTCTCCAGCGTTTGGAGGCAAACTGGATTATGACTGATACGACTTCCACCATCAGCAAAAAACCGATTATAGGCAGAGCAAAAATAGAATCCGTAAGGAAAGCGACTACGGTTAACGAGGTAGTCAAACCCAAAACTCCCGACTCTCCCATGTAAAAACGTGCTGGCGGGATATTCCACCAAAGAAAAGCAAGCAGCGCTCCGAGAACAACTCCGCTAAAGGCGGCGATATCTATTTGCCCCCGGAAAAAGGCAATACCCCCGTATGCGGCAAAAGTCGCTCCGAAAACCCCACCGGCCAAACCATCCAATCCGTCTACCACGCCGGAGGAAAAAAGAAGAATCATAACCAAAATAAAAAGCGGAATATACCATCCGTCAATAAAAAGATCGCCGTATCCGGGAATATAAATTGTCTGCCAGCCGAGTTTAAAATAAAACCACCACGCTCCGGCAAGAGCTATTAAAAATACAATCAGGAGACGATGGCGAAATTTAATGCCGCCGGCAACATAGCCGCCTTTACGCCACACTTGCAGAAAATCGTCTGCCAAACCCAAAAGAGAGGCGGCAAACAGAGTAAAAAGA
>Ga0213870_1001621_pt1 | contig 10023 bp, 9 predicted proteins | sample WICALVC2017_Meta_FD_160119 | JGI IMG/M metagenome (GOLD analysis project Ga0213870, IMG submission 160119) | Freshwater microbial communities from subterranean cave lake in Wind Cave National Park, South Dakota, United States - WICALVC2017 | ecosystem: Environmental > Aquatic > Deep subsurface >... | reverse complement strand
GCGCACCGCCGCGTGTGCGCGGTACCCTGAGGGGAATCCGGTCCCGTTGCGCCGGAACTCCCGGCTCAGGGTTCCCGGATCGCGGCCGAGACGCTGGGCGATCTCTCGCAGGGTCTCCCCAGCGGCGAGGCCACGGCTGATTTCTTCACGCTCGTTCTCTGTGAGGTGGGTGTACGACATGGCAACACGTTACGGCTGAGGCGCCGTGCGTGTTGCACTTGGATCTTGGACTCAGAGCTAAAATATTTTAGAATCGCTATTGCGCGGTGAATCTTTCCTATCAATGAAGCATTATCGGGGTTCTGAAGTAGTGGACTGAAATCCTCCCCTAGGATGGTGCGTAACTCAGCTACGTATGTTTATCTTTCTTCTTCTTTCATAAAGTTTCAGGAGAATGCTCTATAAAGCAACGACGAAAAAAGATCGTCAATCTCAACCATGGATCGTTTCTGCCTTTCTTTTTGTGCCTCAATTTCTTTTACCTTCTCGGCAAATTGATTTTGTAGAGCAACTGGGGGCACTGATATAAGAAGATTCTTAATAATTGTAGAATTCCATCCCTCCATAATTGCTCCTTTCGCAACATTCTTTGTCTGATGCCGTATATTAACGTCGTAAAGAAACGACCCCCAAAGATAAACAGGATTGACTCGTTTATGATCGGGCGTAATAACACAAAGATGCTTTGTGCTCATGCTTTCTGGCAAATCTGCTGGAGCTACGCACGCGCGCCCCACGGTTCCCATGATTGTTACCAAAACATCACCTGGGTATACTCGAAACCTTTTAAATTTATTGTATTTTTCTATTGGTAAAAATCTTGGTTTGGCCCATTGAAACCTATTAGTGACTACATTATCTATGCCTAGTACCGGGATTCCTTCATCAGTAAATTCCGAATGGCGTAACTGGCTTCCGAATGGACCTGTACGAACAGATGTTTTATTTGCCACAACATCCACTATTTTTTTCTTAGGCCAATCTCCTTCCTTGGACAAGCCCATATAAAGCGCGGGAACTATCTCATCAATTATTTGATTCGCTTCAGCGCGTTTCTTTTTAAGACGTTCCACTTCTTCCAATAGAACTACCACACGCTCCTGCTCGGCAAGATCAGGATTACCTTTTCTATCAACTGGCAAAGGTATTTGTAAATTTTGAACATAACTACGCGATAGATGCCTCAATCCGGCCCCTTTAAAACCTCTCTCTAGTACATTCTTGTGGCCAAGAAGATAATAGTATACGAATTTTGCCAGCACATTATTATTAGCCGGAGCAAGCACAAAGACATCTGTACTGGTAGAGAAATTGATTGCGTGATGTACGCTCGCAGCACCTCCCGTGCCTAATATAATCGAATTTTCTGTATAATCCGCTTTGTCCAACCATTTCGTTTGCTGCTGACTAGATGTAAAAAACTGGTAACGGCCAGACGGTAAACCATCACCGGCCTTGCGGCGTGATTTTGGGAGGAACCTGAAGATTTCTCCGAGTATGAATTCTCGTGTCTGCTTCGCTTCTTTCTTCATGGCCGTATTACGACCTTAGATACTCTTAGCGTGGGGGTGTGAAGATTGGTGTTATCCCTAACCCGCAAAGTGATAATCTTCTTTCCAGGGGCAAGTGCGACATCAAAAACATCCGATTCTTGGATTTGATATTCGCGAGCAAAGTGTTCTGCGATTTTCTTCTTTAATGCTTCCTTATTTTTCTCCTTGGTCTGGAAAAACAGGTGATTACTCTCCCACTGTGCATTGACTTCACCAAGGCGCTCTTCTTCGTTATCAAACGGCTCGTCAATATCAATACGAAAGAGACTCCTTTTATATAGAAAATACTTAGTACAAACATTTACAGCGATTGCACCGCTAAGCCGATGCGGATATTGCACATTACTTGGCAATGGAAACTGATTTGGATAGCGCTCAGCCTGATCAAAAGGAGCAGGATGAGCGGTGTCGCTATATTTTGACCTGTCGTCCCAACATTTCTTGATTTTTTCCTTTTCATCATCAGATAAACCGATTCTTATAGCGGCTTCATCGAGTCGTTTTTCAAATGCCCTCTTGTTCGATAACGTATTGATAATGATCTCCATTGATTTTATATAGTCTAGTGCGATTTTCTCCGGACTATCATTTACAAAACGTCCTATTGAGGATCGATAGAGATATTTAACCGCACGCTCAAGAATTGCGTCGTTGAAATAAAAAATATCCTTAAGGAATTTTTTTGTTTCTGGATGTCTCCACGCACCTAATTCTGGTCTATCGGGCAAGTAAATATATCCGCTCTCGAATTTAAAATCAATTTGGGATTCGTTCCCGTTTTCATCAAGAGCGTAGATTTTATTCACTTGATACAAGTACGGTATTAAACTTCGGTCTCTGCTGAATTTATTTTTAAAGTCCTCCGAATAAGCAATACTAAGAAACCGACAAATCCGGTCTACGCGTCTAATGGCGCCCCCTAGCGCGGCCCTTGGGTCGTCTTCTTTAACATCACAAATCAACGCATATTCTGATTTGATGCGGACGGGGTCGATATAAGGAAGAAACGTGGCATAAGATTCCTGATCGTTAACTTCCGAAAAAGTACTCTGAATAGGAGAAAAGTTTCTCTGTGTCTGCTCCGCAAAAGCAATATTTTTTATTTGCCATTCGAAAAAATCTCCTGGTTCAATAATCTCTCCGATTATAAGAGCATATATCCTATAATTTGGTCCCTCATAATTATAAGTCATAGCTTTTTTTCAACCCCTCCAACCCCTCCGCGATTTGTTTCTCCAGTGCTATCACCTCACCGATAATTTCACTTGGGTGGCGGTGTTCAATCTTTTCCGTTTTCTGTGGTTTGTACAGTGAGGCGGTAAGAATGTAATCCTCGGCAACTACTTGTTCACGCGCGGCAAACCAACTATGTGGACCCTTCTTCTTTTTTTCGTATGCCGCGGGTAAATCTTTCAGATTGTTATGCTCATCATCGGGCTGGCGCTTGTCATCGAGTGTAAAGCCGTCGCCGGTAACCTCGTAAAACCACACTTTGTCGGTTTTCCCGCCTTTGGTATAGAAAATGATCGCTGTCTTGACTCCGGCGTATGGCTTGAAAACGCCTGATGGCAAGCTAACTACCGCGTTTATGTGACAAGTATCCATAAGAAGTTCGCGCATTTTCTTGTGCGCGCCGGTAGAGCCGAATAATACTCCCTCAGGCACAATCACGGCCGATCGGCCGCCATCCGCCAAGTGGTCGTACATGTACTTTAGAAAAAGAAGCTCTGTTTTGGTGGTATTGAGTCCAATATCTTCTTGAATGGCTTCGCGGTTAATATTTCCTGAAAAGGGAGGATTTGCCAGAACGAGATCGTACTTTTGCTTCCTCTCTTCCGATAGGGTTAGGGGATCAAAATTGATGACATTCGATTGAGACAAATCGTGCAAATATAAATTCATCACGGCTACCTTGATCATGTCTGCGTCGTTGTCATAGCCAGTAATAGCTTTGCTGCGCAGGAATTCGTGTTGCGCTTGTGTGAGCTTGTCTCCAGTGGCATGGCCTCGGGCAAGTTCTTCTTTGCTGGTGTTCGTTCGCAAGATATGTTTGTAGGCTTCAATCAAGAAACCAGCCGTGCCGCAGGCCGGATCAAGAATGAGATCGGATGGTTTCGGATTGACCATTTCCACCATGGTCTTAATAATGTGGCGCGGCGTGCGGAATTGACCATTTGTGCCAGAGACGGCAATGCGATTGAGTAGATACTCATACATATCACCCTTTACGTCCGTGTCGTACTTTTCTGTGTTGTTGAAATCCATGCCGTCGATGATGCTCACAACCGACTTCAGCGTAGGACGATTGTATATCTTGAGATGCGCCTGCCGGAAAAGCGTCTTACCGGTTTTGGAGAGGTTGGGTAGTTCATGCAAACGCTCAAAGACTTCTGATAGTGTGTTGTAAAGCTCATCACCGGAAAGACGGCTCAGTACGCGCCAGCCGAACTTACTGATTTTGCCATTGAAAATGCTCGTATATTTTTTGCTGGATAGTGATGCAAGTTTTTCTTGCTGCTCATCAAGCTCGGTCAGCGATTTCAAAAACATTAAATAGCTGATCTGCTCAACGGCGGTCATCGGGTTGTTCACACCGCCCGCAAAGAGCTCATCCATGATGCGGTCGACTTTTTGCTTGAGATCCGAGTTAATGAATTGAAGTGCCATACGTTTATTTAAGACAATGTTATAGCTGGGCTGTTGCGCACCGCCTCAAAGACCGGTTGGATTTTATCGCTGAAGCGCGAGAGGTATGCGCGTGTTCCACCAAATTGCGTGAATGGCGGCTGATCCAGAAAAGCGTATTCTCCTTGTTCAAATTGCGTGATGAGTTTTGGACTCTGGCTGAGTTGATTAACCAGCACTTTGAGCAACCGGGATTGTTCCAAGTCAAGATTATGCTCCACGCGGATGCTCTCAACGATTTCTAACAATTGCTCTTCTTGGGTTGGCAGCTTTTCAACTCCCAGGCCGGCGCGAACATAGTCCATCAAGTCGGCAAACACGTGATAAGCGCGAGAAAGATTACGTTCGTTGAAGTATTCCTTTGGTCTATCGAACACGTTCACCTTGAAGTACTCCGTGATCTCTTCGTCCGCTGCGTTGGATTTGATTTTTCCCTCAAAGTGAGGATTTTCCGTAATGACACCCTTTAAAGCTCTCTCCCACTTGGTTATGTAGCTCAGGCGGTCAACCTTTTCTCCTTCTGGTCCAACCTCAATAATTTCCGATAATGCTAATTCATCAGCGCCCTCGTACCTTTTTGCTTTGGCGGCCGGAGGAGTGATGATTGGCTCCTCGCCATCAACTGGGGTTACTTCAGCTCCTTTATCCGTAGATGCTGGTAAGGAAGCATCGTAGTCATATTCTTCCTCAAAGTATTGAACAACCTCACAAAAATCATGAACGAGAAATTCTTTTTTCTCGGTGCCATCAGGAAAAGTATATTTGCGCGTACCCCGTCCTTTAATCTGGATATAAGTGGTCGGTGAAGCAACGGGACGAGCCAACACAATATTAAGAATTTCCGGGCAATCAAAGCCCGTGGTGAGCATATCAACACTCACGGCAACTCGGGGGTAGAAATTTTCGTCTTTGCGGAATTGCTTGGCCAAATCAGATGCGTCTCGAACACGGGAAGTAATGACTTCCGCGAATTTCCCATCATGTTCCGGGGTGAGCCGATTTAGTTCCTGGGCTAATGCCACGGCATGATTCTGCGAGACAGCAAAAAAGATTGTTTTACCGATTGTGCCTTCGGGGGTTTTCAGCGCGTTCGCCAAAAACTGACGGCAGATTAGCTCGTTGCGTTTGGGGATCAGCACCTTCTTTTCCAGTTGGGAGATGCGATAGGTGTAATCCTCGCCGTCGATTTCAATCTTCCAACCTTCTTCCGACACTGCTTCTTTGGTGATGATCGACACCATACGAGCAATTTTAGGTGGTGTGAGGTACCCATCTCTCACTCCATCTTGGATGGTATAGCGATACGTTGGCGTGCTGATATCACACCCGAAATATTTATAGGTATCTCGCACAAATCGGTATTCCAGCTTCAAGGGATCATCATCAAGCAGCTTCCCGGCATCCACGTTTTTCAGGTAATCGTTGGGCGTGGCGGTTAGCCCGATACGCACGGCTTGGAAGTACTCAACCACCTGACGAGGAAGCTCGCCGTAGATGGAGCGGTGCGCCTCGTCGTTGAAAACAAGATCAAAGTAGCCGGGCGTAAAGTCTTCCTTGAAATGAATATTGAGGCTTTGGATCGTGGCCACAACAATATTCGCTCCGCCAAACACGGCATGCTGATGCGGCTTATATCGTACCGCCTTATATTGATCTCGAAAGGCAACTTGAAAAGCGTCTAAGGCTTGCCTTGCTAGCTCAATCCTATCCACAATGAAAAGTACGCGTTCTGCCTGATGGGCTTTTAAGAAGCGATCAATGATCGCGGCAGCGAGTCTGGTCTTACCCGTGCCGGTAGCCATTTCAAGAAGAAATGACTGTTTCCCTTCATCGAATTCTTTCGCAATAATGTCCGAAGCGTCTTTCTGATATGGTCTGTCAGAGATATTCGTATTGTGCGGGATAGATGACAGTGGCTTTCTCGACAGTTTTAAGTCGTGGCGCCGCTGTAAATCCTGCGGCGAGATGAAGCGTTCGATCGGCACCGCATCGCCCTCCTCAAGATCCCAAAAATAGAGCTGTTCCGAATTAGCCATGAACACATAGCGACAACCGTTGGCCTCGGCGTACCCTCGAGCCTGGTTTTTCGCCGTATATGGATCAATGGAATCTTTCTTGGCTTCAACCAACGCGAGGTTCCGACCCCCACGATCGCGAAGCAGGTAGTCCATAAAGCCGGCTTCCGAATGCTGTTCAGTCAGCACGTTTTTATTGGGTCCCTCTAATATCCAGCCAGCATCTTGCAGTTTTCGATTGATAACAATACGAGCGTCCTGCTCGGTAAACATCTTGCTATCGCGACTGTCTTCTTTCTTATTATTTCCTTTTGCCATATGTGCTGACCAATTTGAGTACCTGGCTTTTCCGATAGCGTCTGTCGCCACGTTTTCCAAACCTGATCGCCTTGAAAAATCCGCTATTGTCCCACTTGCGTAGGGTATTGGGATGACAGTTAAGAAGCTCGCATGCTTCTTGCAGGGTTATGATTTCGTCGTTTTTTCGGCTCGCCATAGACTTTACATAACTTAACATGGTAATTTTGGGGCTGTAAAGGGATTTAAGGGGGTTTTTGAGGGCCTAGAGTTATCTACAGCTAGGCGTCCAGGACGCTCTGGACTCCTTTCGGGGGTAGCGGCATTCCTTTGGCTGTATGAAGACCGCCATTCAACCAACCGTACCTTCACCCACCCCACCGCTTTCTGGACTTCCTGTGAAGTATGTGCTGTACGCTCGGAAGAGCACGGAGAGCGAGGAACGGCAGGTGCTGTCCGTTGAAAGTCAGGTAAAAGAAATGCTTGAGCTTGCCGCCAAGGAAGGACTGGACGTCGTTGATATCCGCCGGGAAGCCCATTCCGCGAAAGCAACAGGGCAGCGGCCCGTGCTCAATGAGCTTCTTGGCGATATTCGGAATGGGCAGTACAACGGCATCCTCACGTGGGCACCGGATCGGCTCTCCCGGAACGCCGGCGATCTCGGTGCTGTCGTCGATCTCATGGACGAGAAGTTGCTGATCGAAATTCGGACATATGGCCAGCGATTCACAAACTCCCCGAGCGAGAAGTTCTTGCTCATGATCCTCGGTTCGCAAGCAAAACTCGAAAACGATAATCGTGGGGTGAATGTCAAACGGGGTCTCCGAACCCGCGTGGAGATGGGTCTCTGGCCGAACCTTGCGCCGCTCGGGTATCTCAACCCGAAGACCGTGGACGGGAAAGGACGGATCACGGTGGACCCCATCCGGGCACCCATTGTCCGACAGATGTTCGAGAAGGTGGGGTATGAACAGAAGAGTGGTCGGGACATTTATCACTGGCTCCGGTTCGAGCTCAACTTCCATACTCGAGGGAACAAACACCTTACCTTGAGCGGCATCTACCGGATGCTCGACAACCCTTTCTATCACGGGGTCTTCGAGTATCCGCGAGAGAGCGGAAAGTGGTACCAGGGGAAGCACGAACCGCTCATTACGCAGGAGCTCTATCAGAAAGCCCGAGCACAGCTGAAACGGGATCAGATCACTCGGGAAAACCGAGAGTTTGCCTTCACAACGATATTTGTGTGTGGAATGTGTGGTTCGGGTGTCTCGGCTCAAGAGAAGTACAAGCCGCTCAAGAACGGGACAACAGCAAAGTATATATACTACGGCTGCACTCGGGCACGAGATCGATTCTGCCGAAATACCTATATCCGAGAGGAAGCTTTGATTAAAGAACTGCTCAAAATTATCGACAAGGTAGATATTAATGAACTGGGCATGCGGCACAAGCTGGAGGATGAACTAAAAAGATTTACTAAGTTTCAATCTGTATTGGGCAATACAAAGAATAATACAATCCTCACTGAGATTAATATTCGCAACTATGCGAAGTATCTATTAAACGAAAGTAGTATCACTGAAAAGCGTGAGCTACTGGGTAACCTCAAAGGAAAAATAAAATACCAAGATCGAAAACTCTTACTTATCGAATTTTAAGGACATTTTTTACTACTTGTTCTCAAATTCCGCTTCTAGCCATTTATAGGCTTCATCAATATTTTCTTCAGGAAATTTGCCAGCGTTAATTTCCCAAATTAACCAATCTGAAATTTTCTCTACATCTCGTCCTAGGAGGTCAACAAAGCAGTTAACTGAATTTCCATTTTTCTCAAAAACAGGTTTATTGCTTTCCTTTATTCGCTGCATAACTTCTCCATATGCAAGTTCTTCGTTCTCATTCGTTTGAAAAGTGACTACCACATACCCATGATTTGGCAGAATTCGATGGGAAAGATGGTTTCTGATATCGCTATAAACTTTTGGATAATCAGTTTCGTCGATCCCAAAATTCTGCGGACAATTGGGATCTGATAAAAGCCGCTTAAACGCATCGGTTTCGTTGACTTGGTCTTGCCGTTTTACAAAGAAGTACTGCTGGGTATTTTTGTCCATTTGACGATAAACTTCCTTTGCGTCTTGAATTTCTTCCAAGTTAGGTATTTTCCAGTAACCGCTTAGTAATACATACATTTTTGCTAAGTAGCTAAGCGCAGAAAATAAGCCCAAGGCAATTAAGAGGTTTCCGCCGCCAAGCCCTTCTCCTATATAGAAAGTTCTTTCTACCCTTACTTTTAGAAAAGTATTTGAATCAAAGACCAGGGATTTCGCGTGCTGGATATGTTGAATTACCGACTCTTTCTTACTCATCTAGATCTTTCAATTGGTCGGTAGCTCTTGAGCCTTCTTAAATCTTTCACTACTCATCATTTCTGCCTTGAGTTTATTGTTTTGCTCAACCAAGCTCTGAAATCTAGTTAAGAAGTCATCCACAAACTGAATTGCCTTGTGCTTTTGGTTAACTCCATAAAAAAGATCAAGAAGTCCCATGGCCATATTGGCAATCCACCATAGATGTCCTTTGACGTGATGATCATCCTCGAAATCAAAGAAGGGTGTGTGAAATCCTTCCTCCATAGATACAAACTTGAAATGTTGGAAGGCATACGCAAAGTTGGCATGTGCAAAAGATCCATTGATTAAGTCCTTCATTTTTTTTCAGTTCGTCAGACTTTACCTTAAACTCTTGGTCAAACCAGGTATTTCGTGCATTTAGGAGCCTGTCAGGTATTTCAATCACACCACTTTTATCTTCGCAAAATTTGTCTTTCTCCTTAAAAGCCATTGCATAGGCTGCCCATGCCCCAGCCTCAATCACTTGGCGTAAATCCATCCCAGCCTGAACACTGTGCAATCGAACAGTGGAGAGTAAGGCAAGAGTATGATGTTTTTTAACCGATGAGAGATATGCCAAAAACATAAATTTTTCCGGATCATCAACCGACTTGATAAAGTTATTTAGGAGCGTGTTGAATGCAGAAGCGTGGGCAAAATATTCCCCGTAACGATCGCTCGCAGTTAGGAACATCTCTCGTTCACTGTCGATAATATCTCCCATTGTTTTTTGTTTGAATTCCATAGGTATATGGGTTGCACGATACTTACTTGTCTTGGCGGAGAGGGCGGGATTCGAACCCGCGAGACCCTTTCGGGTCTACGGCATTTCCAGTGCCGTCTGATCGGCCACTCCAGCACCTCTCCCACGCGCTCGCCCAGTATACGGCGCACGGAGCGCCTTGACAACCTTCGGGAGATTGCTAGTATTACTTTGTAATAAATCTTCCGGAGAACGCCATGGCAAACAGCACTCGCAACTCACGCGTGGTTTCGATTTCCCTTCCCCGACCGGCCGGTGAGGAGCTCGACCGCCTCGCCCGCGAGTGGGAGCTCTCGCGCAGCGCACTGCTGAGA
>Ga0213870_1001620_pt1 | contig 10023 bp, 9 predicted proteins | sample WICALVC2017_Meta_FD_160119 | JGI IMG/M metagenome (GOLD analysis project Ga0213870, IMG submission 160119) | Freshwater microbial communities from subterranean cave lake in Wind Cave National Park, South Dakota, United States - WICALVC2017 | ecosystem: Environmental > Aquatic > Deep subsurface >... | reverse complement strand
TGTATGGAAAGAAAATATGATCCTGCTTTTATCAAAGCCATTAAAAAAGCCGATGTAAGAATACGAAAAAGTTTTAAACAAAAAATTGCAATTTTTGCCAAAGATCCATTTAATCCCCAGCTGAATAGCCATCCACTAAAAAGGGAGTATCAAGGATATAGAAGTATTGATATTACAGCAGACTGGCGGGCTCTGTATAAAGAAATACGTGTTGGCGAAGAAATAGTTGCTTATTTTGTGTTACTTGGAACTCATGAACATTTGTATGGATAAATAAACATTTAACTATCATCAACGGCCGTGTGATATAGTTAAATGGCTAAAAATAGATAAATTTTTAGGAAGCAGGCACAGAGTTAATTATCTTAACTATTCCATTATCCGCGTCTACTTCAACCATATCTCCAGTTTTTAGAATTTCAGTTGCGTTTTTAGTGCCTACTATACAAGGTATACCGAATTCTCTTGAAATAATTGCTGCATGCGAAGTAATACCGCCTAAATTTGTAACAATCGCGCTACACTTTTTTATTACAGGCATAAAGTCTGGCGATGTCATAAAGGTTACTAGAACTTCACCATCCTTTAGCTTATTATTTTCGCTTGCACTCAATAGTATCCTTACTTTACCCTTAGCTTTTCCTTTAGATGCACAATTGCCTTTAACTATTTGTGTTTGACGGTTAAGTTTCGGAGATAGCTTTTTTTCCCATGCTCTCGCATTTTTTCCAATTAAAATTAATGGTTTTTTTGTTTTTTCCTTCCAAACAACAAAACATGATTGTCTTCTTTTTTTGACAAACCCTTGTAAGATTTTGCCATTTAGAACATTTTGTATATCTGAAGGAAAAGTATCTCTCATTGTTTCTAAGTTTATATTTCCTCTTCTGCCAATTTCTTTAAGCAATATTTCCAAAAAATGCAGATATATTAAAATATTTCTTTTTCTTTCATCCTGATAAGTAGCAAAGTTTTTTAGCAGCTCAATGAGTCTTAGTGTTTTGTCATTTATGTTTAACCGCTTGGAATTTATTAAAGAGTTTATTTTTTTACTCTGTTTAATATCTTTTAATTTTTGTTTTACGACTGCTTTCGATAAAACTTTAGTTTGTGAGTAATTGTTGTCGATCCAGTAATATTTTTTTATAAAACTTTCTATGTTTTTCGTTTGCCAAAGATAATTTTCCGCTTCTTTGATGTAGGATATTTTTGTAGGGGTGGTTAGATTGCTTATCTGATTATCGTTTAAAGACGTATTGGTATTTTTTAACTCTATCTCTGCTTGCATGGCAAGGGGTTCTTGGATTGCGCCAATACCGTAGTAATTAATAAAAGATTCATGAAGTTTGTAATACAAATCAGCAAGTGATTCGTTTGATAACTTAGATAATTTACTTTTACCTATTTCTTGCTCCACTTTAATTAAAAGGTTTAATCTTGTAGTTGCTTCATTGACCATCTGTTTCTCTTTTTTGGGGTCTTTGTAAATTTTTAGTAATTTTGCGCCTAATTCGTAAAATTCATTTTCCTTAACGCACCAAGTGACAATACCGTTTTTGAAAACTAAAATAGTGGTAGGGAAGCCATGGCCGCTAAATTTCTCAAGCGGTTGCATGGAGCCCTCAAGGGTTGGGAAAAGCAAGTGAATAGCGGCTTCACGTTCCCATCTAAACCATTCATCTTTCATATCGGAAGTATACCAGTTTTATCTGAAAACATCATTTTGAGGCAGTCCAAGTTTTCCTCTAACCTTTTTTATCCTTTTTACATATTCTTTGAAAATATGATCGGGTTTATGGATTCGATAAGATCCTTCGGCTCCTTTATACAATGAACAGTCAAAAACATCAGCATCTTTTACAAGTTCTATATAAGGATCATTTGAATAAATTTCCTTTTCGCTGTGATGCGCAACTGCCTGTGTAATTGTTACTGTTTCATCTTTTGAGAAACCACCAATATCTTTTAAAATTTTTTCAGCAATAAGTGAGCCTAAATTTGCATGATTTTTATATGTTCCATGTACAATAACGTAAATATCATGCAGTGTTGCAGCAGTATCTGCAATTTCAACATTGAGCTTTCTTTTTTGAGCTAAAATTCTAGCAATTTGAGTACAGCCTGATGCATGTTTTAATTCAAATATTATGGAGTCTTCTCTTTGATTGTTTGGTACTTTTGATGAAAGGATAAGCTCTATAACTTTTCTTTCAACCTTTTCAAATCGCGTTAAATCATTACCTTTATAGTGATGGAAGTCTTTTAATTTATTTTTCATATATTAATTATTAAATACAACCACATGGGATTTAAGAAATTCTGTATTAAATGTTTCTAAGAAACCTAAACGTCCAAGAAGTGCAGGGACTTCGTTGTTATCAAAGAAAGCTAGGAGAATATCTCTTTCAAGGGGTCCGATTTGTGCTCTGATTTTCTTTTTACAAAAGTAAATAGTCTGTTCTCCTCCTACTCCAAATGTTATGTCCTTAACACAATCTCGTTCCAGTGAAATTCTTAATTTTTCTGAAAAGTGGTGAGGAATTATAGTATAGTCTGCCCCAGTATCCACTACCATCCATACATCGACAGATTTATCTACACGTGGCGATCTAAGAGTAACTTTGGCAATTGGTCTGTAAATATGGCCAAAAATTCCTTTGCCTCCATCTTCGAAGCGAAACTTTACATCCATAATATCAGGGATCTTGCTTTGGGCAAGTAGGCGACTTCAGGAGTGATCTTAGGATGAGTTCTTTCAAGTTTTCTTAGTATTTCAGCCGCACCTTCACCGGTTTTGGCACTATATACTTTGCCTGCAGCAAGAATAACATGTTTTCCTCGATAGCGAGGATTTTTGAATATATCCATCATGGAAATTTTGGTTTTCGTTTTCATAATATCGAAATTAGTATAACACACTCTAGTTGTTTATGCACAAACATAAGTTCAAAAGGTAATTGCCAACCTTATTTAACTTTATGCAACGGCCGTTGAAGGATATTACATTAGATTATGAGTTCAAATCGGTACAAAAGGAGCCAGACAATAAAATTAATAGTGGGTTTTGCGAAAACGCGAGGATGGTCTTCCTTGGAAAGGGCGAGACCTACCAAAACCTATCCCCCGTTCTCTTCTAAACTGCCTAGATAAAGGATGGTCTGATTCGGGTCCTCTAGTGTTAGTACTAGTGGGAGTAATAGTCCTAGAAGGTCTTTGATTACGCTCTTCTTCTGAAAGCATAGAAAGATTTATCCTTCCCTGCTCATCTACTTCGACAACCCTAACATTAATCTTTTGGCCAATTGTTACCACATCGCTTGGGTTTTTAACAAATCCAGTTGACATTTGAGACACATGCACCATTCCCTCTTTTCCTGGAAGAAATTCAACAAATGCGCCAAAAGGAAGAATCCGCTTAACCTCTCCTTCAAAACTTTCTCCAACCGTAATTTCTCGCGTTATCCCCTTTATCCATTCTAATGCTTTGTCAACAGCATCTTTAGAAGTTCCAGATACTGTTATCAAACCATCATCGTCAACATCAACAGCTGCACCGGTTTGGGCAATTATGTTTTTAATTACTCTTCCCCCCGGCCCGATCACATCGCCTATCTGTTCAACAGATATACGAATTTGCTCTATCTTTGGAGCGTACTCTGATACGCCCGGCCGGGATGTGGAAATAACATTTTTTATTTTATCTAAGATAAACAATCTTGCTTTCTTTGCTCGTTCGAAAACTTCTTCAATTTGGTTTAATGTCAATCCCAAAATTTTAACATCAAGTTGAATTGCAGTAATACCACTATCAGTTCCTGCGACTTTAAAATCCATATCTCCAGAAAAATCCTCAAGGCCTAAAATATCCGTTAAAATTACGTATTTATCGTTATCAGACACCATTCCCATTGCGATTCCCGCAACAGGCTTTTCGATTGGAACTCCAGCATCCATTAACGCAAGCGTTGAGCCACAAGTCGACGCCATAGAAGTTGAGCCATTGGAAGACAATATTTCAGAAACAACCCGAATAGTATAGGGAAATTTGTCTTGTTTAGGAATGACTACATCTAAAGCTTTTTCTGCCAATGCGCCATGGCCAATTTCGCGTCTTGATGGAACTCCAATTCTCCCAGTTTCTCCTAGAGAATATGGAGGCATTGAATAGTGATGAATATATCTCTTCGATTCCTCGCCTTCAGCGGACTCTATTAATTGTTCAAGACGCGGTGAACCAAGAGTAACAACAGTTAAAGCCTGTGTATCTCCTCTTTGAAAAAGAGCAGATCCATGTGTTCTTGGTAATATAGAAACTTGACAAGAAATGGGTCTTAATTCATCTATTCCTCTCCCATCAGGTCTTTTTCCCTTGGATAGGGTATTTTCTCTTATAGCCTTAAACAGGATAGATTCTACTGCTTTTGCAACAAGTTTTTTGTCTATTCCAGAATCAGGCATTACTACCTGCTCGTCTTGAAAAATTTTATCTATAAGATCTTCTGATCCTCCTCCAGATTCTTTGCCAATCCTTTTTTCAATAAGTCCCAAGATATCTTCTTTGTATGATTTTTCAACCCTTTGCAGAAGCTCTTTTAGTCTTACATCTTCTGAGACTTTTTCTTTTTTCGCTCCAACCTTTTCTACGAAATCCTCTATAAAAGTAATAATTTTTTTATTTTCATCTTGAGCTCTTTTGATAGCTTCTAAAAAAGCCGCTTCTGGTACTTGTAATGCCCCTGCTTCTATCATTAAAACCTTTTCTTTTAAGCTTGAGACCACTAAATCTAACTCCGAGAATTCAGATTCGGCAATACCAGGGTTAATCAAAAATTCAGAATTACCGCTATTTTTCTCTTTGACAAAACCAACTCTTACAGCGCCAATTGGTCCTTTCCATGGAACCTTAGATATACTAAGTGCCGCCGAGGTTGCAATAATTGAAAGAACATCCGGTTCATTCTCTCCATCCACAGATAAAACCGTAATCATTATTTGAACCTCTTTTTTGTAATCTTTTGGGAAGAGAGGTCTTATGGAGCGATCAATAAGCCGAGCTGTTAATATAGCATCGTCAGAGGGTCTTCCTTCTCTTTTAACCCAGCGACTCCCCTTAATTCTTCCTCCTGCATATAATCTTTCGATGTACTCAACGGTTAAAGGAAAATAATCAATTTCTTCTCTAAGAACCCCCTCAACAACCGTTACCAAAACCATGGTATCGCCAAGCCTGGCAAGAACAGAGGATGTAGCAAGTTTTGCAAGTTCTCCTGTTTCAAGAATTAATGTTTTTCCACCTATTTCCAAAGAGGTGCTTGTTTTTTTAGTCATTTTTTATCCCTACTTTTTTCTCAATCGTTGAGGAGCGTTTTTTGTTCACTTTTGCTAAAAAATTAATAAGCCTTCTTCTTTTTGCAATCATAGACAAAAGCCCACGCCTGCTGTGTGTATCGTGAGGGTGATCTTTTAAGTGTTCTGTTAGACGATTAACCCTTTCTGTTAGAAGTGCAATTTGTACCTCTGGGCTTCCAGTGTCGCCTTTTACAGTTTGAAACTGTTTTATAACATCTAGTTTTTGTTTTGTGCTAAGCGGCATAATAAAATAAATTAAAAATTAAAAGTGAAAAATTAAAAATTATCGATTAAAACTGAGGTTATTTAATTTTAAATTTTGAATTGTAATTTTGAACTTTTAACTTTAAACTTTTAACTTAAGAAGTATTATAGCAGTTTATTAAATCCCTTTCAATGGTCAATTATATCATTTAGGGTTAATAGGCTCAGCATTTATTTTTGGATGATGTGTGTTAGTAGTTCCGTGCTCCCACAAGTAGTCCCTAAACCCTCTCCAGACTATTTCAAACTTCATGGCTTTTTCATCAAATTCCATCTTGAGGCTACCAGGGGAATCTCCTTGTATTACTATTGGACCGCCGGGAATTGATTCTTTAAGACTTTCAGTGAGCTCATCGGGCAATTCAAATGCCAATTCTGGATATCTCCAATATTGTCCTTGGATCTGAGGATGCTCAAAAGTATAAAATGGCTTGTGATTCCAATAATACCTATCTGTAACTTTCACTCTTGCAAACTCTCCACCAATATCAAATAGTCGCATAGGTGCCTCGTTAACTCGGTGTCTCGATATATTGGTCAACTGAATAATTGTTTCAACCTCATCTCCAATATTATATTTAAACTCTGGAAGGCCTCTTGATTCGCATTTTTGAGCATTCCCTAATTTGGTATAAACTCTATCGCAATGTTCACATTGATATTTTGAGGGCTGAGGTATTTCCTTAACCATAGTTTAAATATTCTTATTATATCGCGGTTGAGCCTTTGTAGATTTTGGGTGCGAGCCAATCATCTGGAGGATTTTCGTCTTTCTTTTTCTCTTCTTGCTTTTGCCAAGTTTGACTTGGTCTTGGCCCAGTCAGACTGGGCTTTTGCCAAGTTTGAGGAAGTCTGACTTCCTGACTTGGTTTGTTTTTTTTAGGTAGGGTAGTTGGGAAAAAGGGAGAAATATCTTCTGTCGCATCAAGGGTTTTTCTTCTTGCGCCTTGTTTCATAAGCATTGCTGCTGTTTCAAACGCTAATGGAGAGGTTCCTGGATTTTGGAAGTTATCGGTTGCCGAAGTTATGCCAGACAAAAGATTTGACGCTGTGTCGATATCAACTTTTAGCCCTAAGGAGGATATAAGAGAAGCAACGTTTTCGGAAACTGAAGAAAGATCTTTGGAAACCAAGACTATGTCACCGAAACCTTGATTATCAGACTTATTATCAATATTAATCAGTGTTGTATCTTTTAAATTTTCAGGATCAAAGACTTTTCCTAGGTCTGAAAGCCTTGGGGTTCCAACTACAAAAATAACGTTTGGACCAGTCCCGTTTCTTTTAAATTGTATGTCTCTTTCGTCAAAAGATAATCCTTCCTTACCTGCTTTTACAATAATATTTATGAATCCATCCTCGCGAGTATAAGAAATTTTTTCTATATCTCCTCTGTCTGGAAAAGAAACCACTAAGTCCGCTGAGTCGCCATTAAGAGATGTTTGTACTTTATCTATGCCAACTAAGGATGAAAGTTCAACAAGCGGTTCGGTTGGACAGGCAATAGATACTGTTTTGCCCGATTGTGTTAAGGTCAAATATAAAGCAAGTGATGCTGCCATTTCGTCAATGCCTGGGTTTTTGCCAACAGCAATAGAGATTTTCTCATTTTTGTCCAATAATGTTCTTATTTTATCTAAAGCAATATTATCCATATCACCCTCGACATACTAGCATATCTCCTATAGTAAAGTCAAGGAAAGGGGAGAGTGTTACGCCTGCGTCGTGTCCCTTTTCGACTTTAGAAACAGGATTTTTACCAATCCTCATTGATGAAATTCGGCTTTCTCCTATAATTTCGTCCTTTCGCATGAGTGTTACCTTATCTCCCCTTGCAACCCTTCCATCCTGTACAGTAATTCCTAGCACTTTTGTTTTCTCAAACGGAAAAGAAGCAAGCACTTTTGCTTTGCCAAAAATCTCCTCCTCAACCTTCAACTTTTTTCCAGCTACAACGTCGTTTATCTCATCTATAAGCTCATAAATTATGTTGTAGTTTTTGAACAGCACCTTTTCAACTGAGCATAATTTTGTGATGTCTGATCTAACTTTTGTGTTAAATCCAATTACAATCGCACCAATAGACTTAGCAAGCAAGACATCAGCAGGTGAGACCTCACCTGTTTTTTGTAAGCTTACATTAACTTCTTTAGGCAGAGCATTGATAATTGCCTCAAGAGAACCAAGCGTATCAGCGCAAAGAACAATAGAGATAACATTTTCCTTAAGGCTTAACTTTGGGAAAGCTGGGGCAGAAGAGGTCGCAAGCGTTGGGAGGAGAGGTTTTGGTTTAAATGTTATATCTGACTTTTTGTAAACGGTACTTCCTATTTCTGGAACTTTTTCAAATCCCAAAATCTCAACAGCATCTCCAACTGTTGCATTTTTTAAATACACTCCCTTGTCGTCTATAATTGTTCTAATACGTCCCGTTTCTCCATTAGCAGATATTTTATCCGCAACAGATATAGAACCATTTTTTATAACAATTGTTGCTTTGGGCCCAGATCTTTGATCAAGTTTTGATTCGATTACAATCGCTTTAAATTTTTCGTTTTCTGAGGGAGCGGGACTTTTTCCTTTTACCTCAAAAACTAGCAATATAAGCTCTAATAGTTCTTTTATATTAGTATTGGTTTTTGCCGAAACCTCAATGATTGGAATATCTCCTCCCAAGCCTTCCAGCAAAATCCCCTCTTTTAATAATTGTTGTTTAATTTTTCCCGTATTCTTATTAGGAAGATCTGACTTGGTCAAAACCAAGTCAGACTTGGTCAAAACAACAATAATGGGAATTTTTGTTTCTTTTAAAAGAGAAATGCTTTCTTTTGTTTGCGGCATTATGCCATCAACTGCGGAGATTATCAAAAGTCCAATGTCTGAGGTTAGCGTACCACGACCTCGCATTTTAGCAAATGCCTCGTGTCCTGGGGTATCTATAAATGTAATCTGTCTTTTGATTCCCTCATGAAGAAGCTCTAATTTAGAGGCTCCAATCGCTTGGGTTATACCACCATGTTCTTTTTGGGCAATATTGGTTTTTCTGATTGCATCCAAAAGAGTAGTCTTTCCATGGTCAACGTGACCTAATACGGCGACAACGGGAGGATAAAAATGGGATGTTTGCATAGAATATTTTGCCCCTGTGTTTTTCTTAACCATACATTAATAATTTTAAATTCGATCCGCCAGCTGGCGGATTCAATGAAATTTAAATATTTAAAATTAAATAAATAAAAATTCATTTAAAAATGAAAATTTTAAATTAAAAATTTATTTTTTGCTTTCCTCTTTCTTTTTGGATTTTCTTTTGGTAGTTTTCTTTACTGTGCTTACTGTTTTTTCTTCTCTTGTAACCACTGAGTCGCTGAGTTTCGTTGAAGCACTGAGCTTCTGTGCTTCAATTTCTTTCTGTGTTTCAGTGGTTGCAGTCTTCTTATCAGTTTCTTCAATAGCTTCTTCCTTTTCCTCGGGCCCTATCTCAATTCTAAAACCGGAAAGTTTTGAGGCCAGACGAACATTTTGTCCGTCCTTACCAATGGTAAGTGAAAGCTCTTCTTTTGGAACCGACACGAAAGCTACTTTTGTTTCATTGTCAATTTTTTCAGCCGTAACATTTTTAGCAGGAGAGAGCGCTTCTACAATGTAGGTTTTTGGGTCTTCCTGCCATTGAATAATGTCTATTTTCTCAAGGTTGCCAAATTCTTGAATCACAGCTTGAATCCTAACCCCTTTTTGGCCAACACAGCTTCCTACTGGATCTATTCCTTTTTGATTGGAGTAAACTGCAACTTTGCTGCGCGTACCGCTTTCTCTTGCGATGTCTTTTATGACAACGCTTCCCATGCGAATTTCTGGTACTTCTCTACTGAATAGTCCTTTGAGTAGTCCTGCGTTGGATCTAGATACTATGATTTCTTGTCCTTTTAATCCCTCCCTAATCTCGAGGATATAAACAGTTAGCCTTTGATTTAAATTGTATCTTTCATTCGGTATTTGTTCTTGGGTTGGCATTAGAGCTTCTGTTTTGCCAATATCAACAATTACATTAGGTCCTGCAAAGCGTAAAACTCTGCCGTTTACAATAGTTCCAATTCTAAGTTTATAGTCTGCAAAAATTGCTTCCTTTTCTCTTTCTCTTATTTTTTGAAGGATTACTTGTCTTGCGGTCTGCGCCGCAATTCTTCCAAAACCTGGAGGTGTAACGTCTTTATCACTATGGAATATACGCGCTTCTCCTGTATTTTTATCCAAAGTTGTAGAATAATCTGTAATTTCTACGCCTGGATGATCTTTCTTGTATGCAGCAAGAATGGCATTTTTTACGGTTTCTAACACAATAGAAACATCAACGCCTCTTTCGTTGGCAACTTGATTAAGTGCTAATGCAAATTCGCTTCTTTGTACCGC
>Ga0213870_1001619_pt1 | contig 10027 bp, 16 predicted proteins | sample WICALVC2017_Meta_FD_160119 | JGI IMG/M metagenome (GOLD analysis project Ga0213870, IMG submission 160119) | Freshwater microbial communities from subterranean cave lake in Wind Cave National Park, South Dakota, United States - WICALVC2017 | ecosystem: Environmental > Aquatic > Deep subsurface >... | reverse complement strand
TTCCTTCCACCAGGAATACAACACCGAAGTGCACCTTGCCGACATCATTGCTGTCGTCGTTGATGAATCCTATAGGCTTCGGGTTGAACCTTCCTTTGTAATCGACTTCTTCATAAAATTCGCGCTGTAGTGCTTTTTCTAAAATCTGCTCAGCATTGCCGTCTTCCTGCCTTATATGACCGCCTATTCCAATGCTGTGTAAATTATGCAGTCGTTTTTCGTTTCCCTTTTCCAAGCGTTTCATAAGAAAGATTTTCGATCCATGAAGAAAAACTATATACGGGACAACCTGTTTCAGTTCAAAATCATTTTCAACTTTATCTCTATCACGGAAAAAAGCATGCTTCTTTATGCTATCCAGTATGCGCTCATTTCCTTCGTAAGGCAGAAATCCCTGAAAATCTTTTTTCAGCAGGTGCTTTCTTTGAACGACCATGATTTTTTCTTTTTCCATGAAATCACTTGGTATCCGGGAAGAATACTTTCCTGATCCTTCTCTGCCTTCTTCTCAGATAAAAAAGCTTTCTTTTTCCTTCGATTTCCATCGTATTGTGAAGCGAATCAGCCATCTTTATTATTAGAGCTTCCTTTGACCGTATTTTGTCATATGGAGTGTAGTTGTTGCTAAGTTCCTTGACAATTTTCGTAACACGTTTTCCGAACAACTTTTGCAGTTCTTCTGGCTTCACGCCGCAGTCCTCAATGACGTCATGAAGCACAGCGGCACACAGGACGTCTTCGTCTTTTGTTATCCTTCTTACGAGATTCATGACAGCGTAGGGGTGTTTTATGTAAGGGGTGCTGCCAAAAATCCTCTTCTGCCCCTTGTGCTTTTCCTTCGCAAACTCGATGGCTTTCTGCAGTTTTTTCATGTTACTCCTCTTTTGGTCAAACTTTCCTTTTTTGATGAAACTTTTTCTAAAAGGGCTGAATGGGTCGGGACGGATTTGAACCGTCGACCTCCACCTTGTAAGGGTGGCGTCATAACCACTAGACCACCGACCCTAAAATACCTTTTCGCCTAATTCTACGTCTTCATCGGGTTTTAACAAGACAATTCTCTTGCCTTTCTGCAGTCCAAGCACAAGGCATTCAGACATAAAATTTTTAATCTGTCGTGGTGGAAAATTTACAACAGCCACAACTTGCCTGTCAAGCAATTCTTCCTTTTTGTACGACTCGCGCAGCCCTGCGCCGCTTTGTTTTATTCCAAATTTGCCGAAATCTATTGTAAGCTTGTATAAAGGCTTTCTTGCCTCGAAAAAATCCTGAACATCAATGATTCTGCCGGCACGTATTTCCACTTTGTTGAAGTCATCTATGGTTATTTTCATTTTATCATCTTCCTTATTTTCTCAGCTTTTTCAATCCATTCAGAAGCCATGACAAAAGAAAATGTCTTATTTTTTATATTCTTTAAAGAAGCCCATTCATACGCTAGGTGCTCATAGCTTAGCTTTACATTGCGTTCAAGCTCAGCAAAATATATGATTCCCACCCTTGTTTTGCCGTCAGAAAATTTCACAATGTCAACGTCAACAAGATAAAAATCTTCTAGGGAAATCCCTGTCTCTTCCTTAACTTCGCGCATTATCGCTTCGCGAAGTGTTTCTCCTGTATGGACTTTTCCGCCAGGCAGGTCCCATGTACCTTGCTTTTCACCGTATTTTTCTGATGCTTGTAAAAGAAGGACTTTTCTAGCCTTGTTGAAAATCACGACCTTCTGGAAAACGCCCTCCGGAACGAAATATTTGTTCATATTAATCATTAAAATGGAGGGTTTTATCTAAATGATGAAATTCGTTTTCGTAATAATCTAGAGCGTCTTCGATAATAGATAAATCCTTGGCTTTGCTATTAGGATTTGAGAAGAATTCTTTAATAAACTCCGCTGCCTCGTCGATATTCTCAACAACTTTATCGCAAGTAAATTTTACAAAAGGATGAACCCAGTTCTTGAATGTCTTGCCCATAATCTTCTTTTCTTCTTTATTAAAGCGACCGCCTTTAGGCGCAATTCCGATTAACGGTTTTTTATAATACTTTGCAATAAGCATTTCTTGGGATGCGCCTATGCCTACATCATCTGTCAGATTAACTATAACTAAGTCAGCGTTTTTAATCATGAAAGAATCTCGACCAACAACAAACTTTGCATTATTGTCATCAAAATCAAACCCCTCATGGTATTTTGATGGATCTAAAGCAATAATATGAAAACCACTTTTTTCAGTTAGTTTTTTACATAAATCTTCTCGCCAATCATGACCTTCTTTGTCCCTTTCCACTATAATGCCTGCTATGTAAGACTTGATCTTTTTCATTCTATCACCTTAACCTCATGCCTCAGTAATTTTTCCGCTTTTTTGCTTTCATAATAAAATTTCCCGTGAAATTTCTTACCCTGAAACATCAGCGGCATCCATATTTTATCGTCTTCCCACATCTCACCGTAAGGTATTTTATTTAGAGAAACCCATTTTGGCTCTGCTTCTTTTGTTTCTTTTTCAATACCGTCATAATCTTCTGCGATAAAAACATGGACGTGCCAGTCAATTTTGCTTTCTTGCCCGAAAAAGAACTCTAATTCACCCACCTTTTTCGGATTGTCCGGAACGATGCCTATTTCTTCATAAACCTCGCGGGCTGCTGCCTCAGCTATGCTCTCACCTTCATCAACCTTGCCGCCCGGCCCGTTCCACTTTCCTGCACCGAGCCCGCGCTTCTTCTTTATCAGCAGTATTTTGTCATCCTTGATAACGTAACACAAAGTTGCTGTTGTCATATCACACCCTCAAGCCATTTTAACACCACAGCGCTTAATTCCTTTTCCTTGCCTTCGAAGCTGTGATTAGCGTTCTTGATTATCAAAGACGTAAACTTTTTGGAATTTGTTTTGCTTTCCAGAATTCTAAGGTGTTCCTTTATAGGCTTTGTAGCGTGCTGGTCATTTGAGCCAAAAACAGCAAGAATAGGAACAGTTATTTTTGAAAAGGCAGTCATTTTGGAATCGTAATTGAAAAGCTGAGCTTCTGCATTTCTTAGATCAGCGTAACTGAGAAATCTTTTAGCAGTATAACCCCAGAATTCTTTTTTCAAGTCATCCTTATTTTTCAGTTTTATTGCATTTTTTACAAGCTTGCTAAAATTCTTTCTTGCCCTTTTTCTTGCTATGTTATGATCATCGACAGCCCCTAGCAAAATTAGCGCTTTAACATTTTTGTCCTTGGTTTTGTACTGGTAATACGTTATCTTCTGGCATCCTGTGCTGCTGCCCTGCAGGATTATGTTTTTGTAACCCAACCGGCGCATTGCATTTATTGCACCTTTTATATCATGAATACAGTCAGTAAATCTTTCCTTTGCTGTGCCAAAATATAGACTCTTTTCGCTTCCTTTTTTGTCAAAGCGAAAAACCACTCCTAGGCCTCGGTTCCCTGCAAAGAATATATCAAACTTTGAGTTTTTCAGCGCCTTTACAAAAAAATCTTGATGGTTCATTGAGAAGAAATCTCCTGTCATGCCGAAAACATCTATGATTAGTTTATCTGTATTCTTTCCAGACCGAAAAAGAAGCCCTTGTAACTCCAAGCCGTCTGACGCGTAGAACTTCACCAATTCCGTTTTCATGATTTTTGTCATTCAATCAGGCCTCGCGTGGTAACCTCCTGCATCAAGCCTTCTGTTAACTTTTTCGAATTTATCTAGCAAAGTTTTCTCAGGGTCAACATCCAATTCTTTGAGAAGCAAAAAGGCGAACCCTATTACATCCGCAACCTCTTCTGCAACGTCTTTTTTCGATAAGCCTGGGTCTCCACGCTTTATCTTCTTCAGCGTATCCAGAACCTCGCCCGATTCGCCAGCCATCGCAATAGCGTAATACTCCCAGTCAAAGACTTTCTTTTTTTCGTGTTTCAAGTCACGGTCATAAATAATCTTCGCGAATTCGTTTATGTGCATAGTTAATCCTCCTCACAATTCATGAGCGCTGGGAGAGGGAATTTCAGGCCATTCCTTATTTTCTTTGGAAAGCGCTTTCTTTTCTAAAGAAAGGGCCGTTTGAACCCTCGCGGGCTTTCGCCCACAGGTTGCTTGCAACGTACTTTCCGTTAACGCTTTTGCACGTTTACTTTATGCAAAAGGGTTATAGCAAACCTGCGCCGTAACCAGATTTCCAAACCCTTTATTTTTCCGTAAACGCTTTTTCTGCAGAAACCAAAGGTTTCTGAGATCTCAAAGAACCTATGGTTCTTTGCAGATGAACGTTTACTTGTTCAAAAAGGGTTTCTTGGCTATCCCAGCAAAAGAGCAGAACCTACGGTTCTCTCTCTTTACTCTCATTCCCTTTTGAAAATTTATAAAGAAAGTTTGTGTAACGATTTTTAAGCAAAAACTTCGCAACATCTTTAAATTCATGCTCGGCGTATAATAATAACATATTATGGTCTAGAAAGAATTGAGACCAAATGGAATTTCCGAAGGAAATTCAAGCTGTTTCAATTCTTGGTAGGTGATATTATGGCCATAAACGTCCGAAGCTATTCTGATTTGACAAGAAAAGATGTTTTCACTGATAAAGGCATTTATGCTGGCAAAGTTGTGGATGTGGGATTGGATTTAGAGCGCTTTAGGGTACGCTCGCTTGTTGTGGACGCTGTGCGCGGCTCATTCCTTGCAAACCTTGTGGGCGAGAAGAAAGGCGTTGTGGTACCTTTCACAATGGTAAAAAGCGTCGGCGACATCGTGATTATAAAGCACATACAGCCGGCTCTGGAAGAAGGGCAAGCTGAAGAAACAGCAACAGCAAGGATGTAACTTTTTCTTTTAAATAAATTTATACAAAAATAAAATTAAATGACAATACAAAGTTCTATCGATTATACGAAACTTGATGCATACGATATAGCAGTTTTATTCTTAAGAATGTGGACTTATTTATCGCTAAAGAAAAGGGTAGATTCTAAAACAGCATATAGAATGGCAACAGAAGCGACATTAGAGGATTTGCTCAGAGTAAAAGAAGAATGGATGCGAGAAAAGAGAAATGAATTTGACGCCAGATATAGAAAAGTCAGAGCTATTTTCGAAGAATCTAGTAGTGTAGAAAGACTCGTAGAATCACCTGCGATGAGAGATAGCAGAGCTTATCGTGAATGGGTAGAACTTAGATCACGCCCGCCAACTGTATAAAACGGGCTTAATTCTTTCCGCCTTAATAGCCTTTTTAATTCCGTAATTGGTATAAATTACTATTAAGACGAAGTGCTGTTTGGTTTCGACATTGTGTCTTAACCGATAGTTCGAAAGGATGAAAACTGAACGGCATTTTCTGCCTAGAATATATTTACGGGATAGTTATGCTCGCCTCGTCATTCGAACTGCTGAAAAATCATGAAATACCTGTTGCTGCTTATGGTACAGCAAAAAACTTTCAGGAAGCGACACTGATTGCAGCAAACATAGGCTTCCCTTTGGTATTGAAAATTGATAGCGACGAGATTTTGCACAAAACGGACGTTGGCGGCGTAAAAATTGTTTATAACGAGGGTTCTTTTGAAAAGGCCTTCAGGGAATTGTTTGCTCTTGGCAGAAACAACACAAGGAATTTCTCTGTTGTTGTGCAGGAGCTTGTGAATGGATACGAAGCTATCCTGGGCGCAAAGCAGGACGAGCAGTTCGGCAAGGTTCTTATGTTCGGCACAGGCGGCATTTACACACAAATCGTGAAAGACGTTACATTCCGCCTTGTTCCTTTAGAACGGAACGACGCGGTAGAAATGGTGCAAGAAACAAGCGTCAGCAGGATCCTTAATTACAGGGGCAATAAAATATCCTTGCAGGATCTGGCAGACGTTATTTTGAAGGTCTCTGAGATGGTTGAAAAAGAGGGTATGAAAGAATTGGACATTAATCCGCTCTTTCTGGGCGAGAAAATCGTAGCTGCCGACGCAAGGGTGCTTTATTAAGGTGGAAAGTTAGGTTAGTTCTCGCCTGACATCATGGTTCTGATTTGGCAAAAATTTATCGTTTTTCGCCCCAATTATCATCACCCTTTTAATAAATTAGTTATCAAAATACATAGGATGACTAATTTTGTCTTGTATGGAAGGGGAGGTCATGGAGTTGAAACTGCTGCACGCATCCTAGGCAATGCTTTGTTTGCCAGCGGTCAGCAGGTTCAGGATTTCGTGATTTCTGGCATGGAGCTCCGAGGCTTCCCTGTTTCCGGCTATGTAAAGGCAGAGAAGACAGCTATCTTATCAAAAGATACGCCGAAGGCAGATTTCCTGCTTATTTTTGATTTGACACTGCCCTATGACCGCTTATTGAAAGAATGCAATGAAAAAGCGATGGTGATATTCAATTCAAAGGATCACATTAAAAACCCGTTTCTAAAAAAACAAAGCCTCAAAACCTACTTTGTCAATGCTAACGAGATTTCGTATAATTATCTGCGAACTGTGATGCCCAATACCGCTATGCTTGGCGCTTTGACAAAATTATACAACAAAATCACAATGAAAAGCCTGAAGAATTCAATCCAGCAGCTGTCGATGCAGCACGAGAACCTGCAAGCCTTCGAACATGGCTTCAGAAGCGTGAAAAGAAATTAAGGTGAAGAGAAAAAGAAATAAGGCTCCAAATTGGCGTAAAATTTTCGGCCTTAACATTATTTCCGCTTTAGAAATTAGTGGGTGGTTCAGATGAAATCCGAGGAAGAAATGAAATATGAGGCGAAGGCGCCTGTAGGCGATGTCCCTGATAAACCAGATGTGGCGAAATGGCGTAAATTCACGCCGAAAATTGACCTGAAAACATGCACGAAGGATTACAGCTGCGTTGTTTTGTGCCCGCACAATGCCTTTGAGATAAGAAAGGACGGATTACCACAGATAGATTACGACCGCTGCACTGGCTGCCTTATATGCCTGCGCGTATGCCCTGTATCAGCAATCTTCGAGGAGAAAGAATTATGACTGCTAAAACTGAACGGACTGGAATTCAAAAAATAAGGCAAGACGCAGCAGGAAAGCGCCGAAGCCAGTTCTTTCCGCTTTGGTTGAAGGTGTCTGAATGAGTCAATTACTTAGTTATTACGAGTCAGCAGCTTACGGAGCTTTCCTTGCAGGTGTGGAATCCGTACCATCGCTGCCTGCGCCTTTGGCTGTAAATGCTATAGATGCTTTAAAAAAAATCCATAAATGCGATTTTATTGACGTTAACTCGCAAAGCTCGCTGCTTGCTTATGCAATGGCTGCAACAATAGCAGAGAAAAGAACTTTTATCGCAACCTCAAATATTAACGCGCTGGAGGAGGTCCACAAGGCTTCATTCATGCGCCTGCCCTTGGTCGCTGTTAACTTTTCACGCTCTTTAGGGACACTCACCATAAAAACCGACCTGAGTGGTGTCTTTGCCCTGCGCGACGCTGGCTGGCTGCTGTTTCTTTGCGAATCTGTACAGGAAGTGATGGACAGCATTATAATGGCTTACAGAATAGCAGAGGACAACAAAGTTTTGCTGCCTACCATCGTGAATATTGATGGCATTGCAAATATGCGCGAGATTGTTAATGTTCCTAACAAGAAAATAATTGATAATTTTCTGCCAAAACTGCGGCTGCCGAAAAAGCTCAAAGATAATGCGGCATTCGGTTCACCTGTGCTCGATGAATACCAAGAATTCAGGGAGCAGCAGCAACTGGCAATGAAAAACGCCGCAAAGCTTGTGAAAGCTACGGGCGAAAAATGGTATGAAAAGTTTAAACGCTCTTTTGGCTTGGTTGAGCATTACTTTTTGGCTGATGCTGAATATGCTTTCGTAACCGCTGGCTTCTATTCCTCAACAGCAAAAGCAGCAATAAACAAGCTACGCCAGCAAGGCGAAAAAGTAGGACTGCTGCGCCTACGGGTTGTGAGGCCATGGCCTTATGAAGATGTTTTTGATGCTTTGAAAAATTTAAAGAAGGTAGCCGTTATCGATAGAGGCGTTTCGCTGGGTGCTACGGGATTTATGCACAATGAACTTCGCTCCTCGCATTCTTTCTGTTCCTCTTTTATTTCTTACAAACCGCTAAGCGAGAAAGATTTCTTGGATATTTTTCAAAGGCTAAAGAAACAAGAAAAGCCCGAAACTGTCTGGCTATGATCGTGCACATAAACGAAGTCGGTTTCTTTCAAACGTTTTTTTGACTAAACAGAAAGGTTCCTTTTGTTGATCATTTAAAGTTAAGAACAAGCAATTACAAAATAATTACGATATCATGGGCATAAAAATTAATACTGTGTTGGTAATTCTGTTTGTTGTTTTTATTAATCTGTACCTTATCATGCTTGCTCAAGGCGTTGAACTGTTCTCATGGGCTTATTCTAAAATATACCCACCGCTTGCTGACTTTGCGAAGCGCGCTGGCCTTGATGATCCATTAATACAAATACTGACTGTAATACTGATTCTAACTATGCTTCTTGCTGTTGTTCTTTCTAAGCTGGGCAAGGAATAAAAGAATATAAACATGCTTGTCTAATAGAAAAGCGGCAATGAAGAGACTGTCCCAGTTTGATGCGAAAGCGATGATTTTCACGGGTAGCTCCTGAGCCGTTTTTACTGATAAAGCCAAAGACAGCCCTTCTTTCTGATTATTATCCCCGATTCCATTATTGCTATTTATAACATCATGCAATAGAATAATCATGCGCCGCGGCAAGGAATTTTATGACAAAAATTACCAAAAAGTCATTGAAATGCACGAACAAGGACTTGGTGTAAAGGAAATTGCAGCGAAGCTTAACATTTCTTATTCCGCTGTTTATCATTGGGTCAAAGGCTTGCGAAAGCCTGCTGCTGGCAACGTTACAGAATTCCTTTCCTATCTCAAAGAAAAGGGCCCTATGCCTGTTGCAGAAATGAAAGAAAAATTCCCAAAACATAACGAATTATTTCTGATAAGCGGCAAAAGAGGTGAGCCGATAAGGCGCTACATTCTGGACCGAAGGCTCGAAGAATACGCTACGTGGTACTTTCTCGAAGGGCAGGAACAGCTTTTGAAAGAAAGGATAAACAAGATGTTTGATGCCATAAAGCGCTTAACCGAAAAAATGAAAGGCGTTTGATAACATGAAACTTGATAAATTTATCTGCCTTTCGACATCTATGCTTTTGCGTCTTAGTTCTGCTGCCTTTTTATCTTTTCTTTGCTAAAAAACAGTTCATGGTGGAGGAAGAAAGCAAAGGGTTAACTTTTGCTCCGCAACTTCTGCGCGACGTTTTTGGCGTCGGCACATCGTGCCCTGGGTGCGGCGAGCAGATAGGTTTGAAGATTTCCCTGCAGGTTCTTGGCAAATGCGTCTTGGTTAACAGCGATGGAAGCATGGCATTGCTTGCGAAATATCCGAAAACATCTTTTAACGTACCCTACGTTAACTGCGGCTTGAACGCAGCAGCAACTGCTTCTGCATTGTCGCGTTATTCATCAAACGTTATTCTTGTCTACGCAGGCGATGCTGCTACGCTTATGCATCTTGATTCCCTTATCGCAGCAGCGTATCATGGCGACAATTTCATTTATGTGTGTTATAATAACAAGGGATTTGGAAGCGTCGATCATTCATACAGGCAAGAAAAAAGCATCGCTTCTAGCATTGCTCTGCATGCTGTTTACACTGCTACAGCTAGCATTGCTTATCCGGAAGATTTTGTAACAAAGCTGAGAAAAGCAGCAGCTTTGCAGGGCGTGAAATTCATAGAGATATTAACGCCTTGTCCGGCAACATGGAAATTCGACCCTTCCATAACTATAGAAGTCGCCCGCCTCGCTGTTGAGAGCGGCGTGTGGCCTTTATACGAAGTGGAAAATAAGAAGGTTGTGTTAACAAAACGTCCTTCGCGTCTCGAGCCAATAGACCGCTACCTATCATTGCAAAAAAGGTTTTCATTTACTGACGAAGAAAAAAATGTTATTCAGGAAACTGCGAAAAGAAATTATAAACTACTTTCAGAAGGCAAACTAGCATAAGACGAAGATTTA
>Ga0213870_1001618_pt1 | contig 10027 bp, 4 predicted proteins | sample WICALVC2017_Meta_FD_160119 | JGI IMG/M metagenome (GOLD analysis project Ga0213870, IMG submission 160119) | Freshwater microbial communities from subterranean cave lake in Wind Cave National Park, South Dakota, United States - WICALVC2017 | ecosystem: Environmental > Aquatic > Deep subsurface >... | reverse complement strand
ACCTTATGGGGTAACTAGACTGTCAGGTTTGACTGTAAGTGTAGTTGATACTAAAGGCAACACTCTACAGCCTTATTTCATAGCAATTCATAATTCCGACTTGTCAACGGTAAAATACGTATTTTTAAAGAGTAGCTTTACATTCAGCATACCTGCCGGCAATTATATTGCTCATGCATTGGGTGATTCAAGCAATAGAACACTAAACTATATATTAACCGGGAATACAACTGTAGCATCAGGCACTACTACTTCATTGACGTTGGGATTGAATGGAACTAGAACGACAAATGTAACTGCAAAAGACACAAGAAACAATTCTTTAGATTTGTATATGTGGCAGTATCTTCTCAAGGAGAGAAAAGGAATAAAGAGTTTTTCAACAGGTGTAGGATTTTTCGGGTTTGGTTTTCCTGGCGACAGGATTGTTCGTGCAACCGACACGACGAATGAAACATTGGATGAAATAAACATATCGTTATCCTACATAGGTTATCCCACTAGAAACAACACCTTTAACGTCCCCGAATATACTTGGGCAAGCGAAACCTACAATACTGCGAATGAACTTTATTTCATGGGTTGGATTCTAAATGGAATAAGCAGCAGTACACCATCGATACTGAATTATACTGCTAGTAGCTTGGGAACTCTGAACTACACATACAACTGGCCTGGTCATGACCCCAATCAAGGCGCATCTGACGCAGGATTTGCTTATAGTGCCATCAATTTCTGGACATCACCCGCGTCGTCATTTGCGTTTGCTTTATGGGAACAAATAGCAGTTCCATTGAATAGGATATTTTATGTCAATGATGCAACATGGGGCTTCTGGCACTACATACACCCAAATTATTTGAGGTTTTCATACTGGTTTGATGAGTTCATTGCCGCAGCAAATCAGTACGAGCATGACATTCAATATAAAAAAATATGGCCAATAGGAACTCGTGTGACTGGGGGAAGCAACAGAGATCTTTATTTCGGGACTACGCCATATCTGCCAACGCACTTCCAGAATACTAACACAACAATCAAAGTTAGGGATAATTTCCTAACTGGCTTCAATAACGAAACCTATGTTTTCAAAAACATTGATAACACGTTGGGTGTAAGAGCACCTAGATTTGAGATATACAAAAACGGTGTTTTGGATTCCAATACCACCTCATGGGGAGCTTTTTCTTTTGCCGGTGGTAACGGCAAATATATTGTTAACATAACCGTTCCTTCATATTACCCGATTCAAAATGAAACAAACATCGTAGCTAATTTTACAATGCCAGCAAGTGATGTAAACCCACCAAAAATTACATATCTAAACATATCACCGCGCTTTATAGTAAACGAAAACCTTGGATTTCAATTCAACATTACAGACGACTTTGGCATTTCTGCAGTAAGCGCTTATTACAGTTATGATAGTGGCGGTTGGAACTCCATTAGCTTAACCAACATTAGTCAAAATTACACCGGAAGTTTCAACATCACAAATGCAACTGCGACAAGAGTAAACATAAGAATATCGGCAAACGATACGTCAGACAACCGGATAAACTATACGTTCACGCCTTTGTCGATGCTGGGTAGAAATATTAGTTTTACATTCACATCTAGTAAAAGCACAGCGAATCTTGGGAATACTCTAACGTTTACTGGCACTGCAAAGGATGAAACTGCTAACATAGGCATATATCTCGCAAAAGTTTACTATAATGTTAATGACACCTCATATGATCGTGATAGGACTGCTTCTAGTGGTACAATAGGAGCATTTGATACTAAATGGATAGTGCCATCCAATTACCAAACTACACGAGCAACGTTTTCTGTTAATTTCACTGGCACAGGTGTTTACTTGCCTGGAAACAAAACACTAGCAATCACCATCAATGTCACAGGCGCAGGACCTGGAGTTTCAAATATTGTAATTTCACCAATCTCCCCAGATGTAAACGACAACGTCACAATCAATTCGACTTGGAGCAACGCAAACACAGTACTTTTCGAATCCAACTTTACAAATTCTTTTGCAAATTACACCCCCATCCAAAACGGAAGTGTTTACAGATTTACCATAGGCTCAGGGAATTTTTCACTTAACAATGTAATCGGCTATAGATTCCATGCAAACGATTCAAGTAATGTATTTAGCTCTTCCACATTGCAAACTTTCACAATCCAAGCCATAGCAACAAACATTACCGCAGGCCAAACATTATTGGAAACAAACACAACTACCAGCCTATTTTGTGATTACATGGAAGTTGGAAACGGTGATGTGACGGGTGCAACAGTGCAGGTCGAGATAAACAGCACCAACAGCACGATGAATTATAATAGCACTAGCGGAAGATACGAATATGCATATAATACAATTGGTGACTCCACAGGAACTAAAAATTGGAAGTGTTACGCTAACAAGACAAACTACACGTCAAAAATTGCTTCAAGTTCTTTCTCTATACGAGCTGAGGCAACTATACCAACGTATTCCAATGTTGCCAGAACATCAGACCCTATATATAACGATATGAATGTGATGCTTAACACAAGCTGGCAGAACAACGCTAATCTGACTATTGTTATATTTTCTTCAAACTATAGTGGCAGTTGGGTGAACTATACTATAACACAGGATGCGCCTGTTACAACAGGAGTCTATAACGCCACATATACCATACTCTCAGGCAATTTTTCAAGTAATCAAGTAGTAGGTTGGAAATATTTTGCTGCCGATGCCTCAGATAACTGGAACTATATAATGCCGATTCAGACGTTTACCGTAGAGAACAGAGTACCATTAATTAATTTTACAAATAATCAAACCGACAAAGGGTGGGGCGAGCAGTGGACTTTCAAAGTGAATGTCTCAGATCCTGATGCGGATACATTAAATGTGAGTTTGTGGTCAAAACCAGTTGGCGGGAATTATGTGGTAGAAGAAACACAATCTGTCAACCTCTCCAATTCAAGCACAGTCAATATTACTTTTATTGGCAGATATTTCAATTCATCTAATGTCGGTACAACCACGATGAAGTTCAATGTCACAGATTCTAAAGGTGGGAATAACGAGAGTTCTGAAATAAATGTTACGGTAGAAAAAGATGATGTTACTATCACAATAAACAGAGGCAGCAATGGAACGATAGAAAGATTCGGCAAGGATAACATAACACTCGGCATTCAAATAAACGATACAGACAAGAGTGAGTTGGTGAATACTAGTGCAAAGATTTACATCACGCGTGACAATGTAGTGCCTTATGACGTGATACAGGATTGCACATCAAGCAATGGTAATTGCAGTGTTAATCTTGATCCTGATACAACATACGATGTCGGCATCCAATATTTTATCGGAGGAACTTTAGAAGCAGATTTGGCGTATAAAGCGGTCAATTCTTCACAAGTCAATTTTACCGTATTGGGAAGATTGTTTGTACTTGTTAATAGCCCGTATGGTGGATTTAATGAAACTGAATTTATTTACCTGAATGGTACTGTGTTTACCGACCAAACAAGTCCTAATGACCCCAATCCAACTTCAGTAAGCGCTGACAGCATTAATTTGGAATACAGAAAAGGCATAGGCACATCTGAATGGACATCGTGTACGCCAGTTAACGAAACTACAGGCATACATGGCAATTATTATTTCTGTGTTATTAATGCAACACAACACAACCTAACATTTGGATTTTATAGTATAAGATATTCCGCAACTAAAGCAAACTTCACCGATGGCAACACAACTAACACTTACCAATTCTGGATATTCAAGATAATTAAATACAATCAAATACACAACTTCACTGCGAATTTTGAACATAGGATAAACACTACTGAGATGAACATTTCATTGAGAATACGTCCAAATGCAACTACCAACAATGTGCAAGTGAATATAACATTCAACTCCAGCAATCCCGCTCCTGTTAACTTAAGCGTGCAGGAATTGGGCAAGTATTATTCTATAAACGTCAGCGACATATTGAGAAACAATCTTACTTACACGACAATAGAAGTCAATTATACGGATGACGAGATCAACAAGTCAGGTGTTGAGGAGAGTTCTTTAAGACTTTACAGGTTTAACGGAACTAATTGGACAGCTTACAATAACCAGAGCAGCGATTACCAGGGAGGTGTGAATACGGAGTTGAATTATGTCTGGGGCAATGTTACTGGCTTCAGTGATTTTGGAGTTGGTGGGACAAAAGCCAACAAGCAGGCCTGTACATCCAATTCAGAATGCAATTCAGGAAATTGTGCAGCAGACTACGATGGTGAAGGAAGTTGGTGCGCACCATCAGGATATTGTGCTAGCAATTACAATGTCTCGTATACAAATGGCTATATTTTATGTTCGGATTCATCAACTAAGCAAACGTGCAGTTCTGGTATTTGGACATCTCAAGCTTGTAGTGCAGGATGCTCTGCTGGAGCTTGTCTTGTTTCATCTTCATCATCTTCAACTGGAGGCGGTGGAGGTGGTGCAGCAGGCGGCGCTATATCAGAAAAAAGAGAAAAAGCAGTCGTAGAGAAAATATCGCATCCAGTTGACAACTTGTTGCAACCAAAAACACTTAAGGCAATTGTGGCATCGAATGAAGAAATTAAAGATGCAATGGAGAAAGTATTCGGGGAATTGACAGACAAAGACTTGGAGCAATTGGCGACTTCTACAGCTAGTGTTGTTAGTGATATATCAGCACCGTCAAGGACATTGACTACAGGCACAAGAACATCTACACTGTCTCTATCATTCAAGTACTCTGGTAAAGAGCCTGTGAAGAACTTTGCAATATATGATACTGTTCCGAAAGCATTTGCAAATAGCACAGACGATATTACAGTCGGTGCACCAGGCGCAGCAATTGAAATAATCAGGAAAGACCCGGTTTACCTAATAAGCTACACCCAACTAAATCCAGAAAAAACTGTAGAAGTTAATTATACGATAAACAAAAATGTTGACAAAACTGTGATAGAATCAGTTCCTTCGCCAATTATTCTGGCTGGAGAAGTTAAAGAAGAAATAATTTGCATACAAGTGATTACTCCTGCTGTTAATCCTGCAACTAACGAGTGCAGAGAGTTTCCAACGCCATGCGACGTTCCTCAAGGCTGGGTTAAGGTAGACAGTTGCCCAGCTGTAAGTGAACCAGATAAGTATAATCAATTAATTATTGGGATAATTGCAGCTGTTGCGATTGCAGGTTTGGTAATTTACATTAAATCCAAGAAGAAAGCAATTCCAATAAAAAAACGTGTTATCAGAAGAAGAAAATCCAAGAAAAGTTCGAGCAAGTCATTTGTTTTCAGGAGCTAGAAGGTCTGAACTTCATTAACTCTACGCCAGCCTCTGCCAATAATTTCTTGCCCAAATCATCGGGGTACTCTTCATTTACGATTACTTTTTTTATGCCGGCATTAATGATCATCTTGGCACACAATGTGCAAGGTACAAACGTTGTGTATAATACAGTGTCTTTAGTGCCACTACCGTGCAATGCAGCCTGAACTATGGCATTCTCTTCGGCATGGCAGCATGCACAGTTCGACAAGTCTTTACCAGACTCTACAGTCCCGTTAATCCTGTTCGCGCATCTGGCGCATCCGCCTTCATTGCAGTGTTTAGTGCCTTTGGGAGTTCCGTTGTAACCTGTGGCTATTACACGATTGTCTTTCACCAAAACCACGCCGCATTGTCTAGTTAGGCATGTGGACCTCTTTTTAGCAACATGCGCCATTTCCATGAAATATTCGTCCCAACTTGGTCTAGCCATAGAAAATTTATTGACGATTCAGATATATAAATCGATTCAGAATTTTAAATCAGTTAAGGCTTGGATTCTTCCTTTAAAAGATTTTTTATTTCACTGCTACTTTTACCAAAATATTTCTCAAAATCAGGCGTAGTGCTTACCAATTTTGTCCTGCTATATTTTTCTGTTTTAACCAAACCTTTCTTTTCCAAGTCCGCTATATAACCATAGGCTTTATTTCCTTGATATCTAACGATGACAGACTGCTTGACAGGTTGCTTGACGGCAACTATAGACAAAGTCCTCATCATACCATCAGACAAATCTGAGAATGGTGCCAATTTCGCGACATTATCCCTGTATTCTGGCTTTACCCTGAACTCATAACCCTCAGGAGTTTCTATCAAGTCTATGCCCCTATCGCTTCTTTTCAAATCTTCCTGTATCTCCTCCATAAGATCTTTTATTTCTGCTTGAGAGCCTATGCCAACTATGCTGGATAGTCTTTGCAGGCTTAGCGGTTTGTCAGAAACGAATAGAGCAGCCTCCAGCAAAGCTTTCTTATTCATAATTAATAAATTACCTTTTCTAGTTGATTAGTTTTTATCGCAGTTTTGATTTCTTGAGCAATTCTTCTTCCTGTAGACAGGGCAGAATCCCCGTAAGCGTAAACGGCATAGGGCGAACCGGATGGATACAGATTGGTTCCAGCAACAATCCTGCAGGATATTTCAAATGTGATGTACTTCATTTCTGGTGTGAAGAATGTTTCTAGGCAAAAGGGGCCAACCATTCCTGGCGGGAATAGTTTTACGGAAGCTTTGACAGCTTTATCAGACAAGTCAAAAATCTTCGGCAATTGCGATTCTCTTGCAATCAAGGGTGTGTTTCCAGCAACTCTATAGCTTGGCATGATTCCAATCTCCCTCATCTCACTTGGATTTAAGCCGGTTCTGTGCAAGTCGTCTATGTTGGTTTCATCCCTCCTGTCAATTCCCATCAGAGTTACTCCACCCAGCATTTTACCATTTGAATTTATCCTCCATCCGTCGTTTGACAATGGTGAGAAGAAAAAGTGATGGTAGTATCTGCTCCCGGGTATGTAGTGTTGAATGGTGATTGATTTTATATCGGCTTTTGATAAAACTTTCAATTTCACCAGCTTTTCTATTTCCTCGTCAATCTGCTCTGCAGACCTAATTTTGAAGAATCCTTTGCCTCCCTTTGCCCCACCAAACTTGACAAAGTAGAGTTTCCCCTGTTCAACTTCATTTCTTGTATATTCCTTAGGCATTTCCAACCCAGCATTTTTCTCCAGCCACTCCCTCTGTTTTTTCCTGTCAGACTCCCATTCTAGGCTTTTTCTGTTGCCGAACATTGGGACTGAAAACTTATTCAACAGACTATCGGCACCTATGTATTCTACAAATGAACCATGTGGAACGATTATGACATTTCTCCTTACTAATTCTTCTTGGAATTTTTCATCAGCTATGTCTTTCCAACTGCTTACTTTTAGGAATTCGTCTGGAGCGGATGATTGGAATGCCTCGTAGGTTTTTTTCTGACTATCGCTATTGCATATACCCAAAGTTCTGAAGCCTTCCTGTTTTGCGCCATGGAATATCTGTAAAGCTGAATGGGAACAAATTGTAGCTATTGTAATTTTATCCTTGTTGAATTTTCCCAAGGTCTCTTTGATTTCTTCTTTCGTTATCATGTCACAACATCCTCTATAGCATTATTTTTTATAGCATGTTTTATTTCGAGCATGGGGAAGTCCATTGCCGCTTCTACCCTTTGCATATTGAATTGATTTAATAAGTTTGAATATTTTAAAGTAAGTCTGCGCATTTCTGGTGAAGTTGGTCCAACAGCAGGTGCTCCTGGAACTCTGGGACTTACATCAAACACAAAAAATTCCAGTTTATTTCCATCGTAAGCTAAAGCTCCTTGCAAAGCAAACAAGCCAAAGATTCCTGGTGGGAATTCTTTTTCACAAACTCTTCTAAACTTTTCTGCAGCCTCGTATACCAATGGTTTTTGTGATTCTCTCATTGTTAACCCAGAATGCCCAACTTCTTCATTTACTATAGGAACATCTAACGCCAATTGTTCTTTTGCGGGTAATGATAAAATGCCATGCAAATTGGTTTGTTTTCTTTCATCAAATCCGAGAAAATCAAAATCTCCAACATTCTTTGATGCCCAGCCATGGAAGTTTGCATTGAATTTCTGTCCCAAGACAAATTCCTCTATTCTTGCTTTTTCCAAGTCATTCTCGTCAATAACATCTTTCGCTATTAATTCTTTAGACTTCTTTTCAAATTCCTCAGCTGAATGACAATAAAAGAAAGCCCGTTCATTTGGCCTATGCTTTTGTTGGACTTTTACTATAACTAATCTATCTATCTCAGCTGGCGAATTGAATTTTTTGGGGATTCTAATACCAGCCTTCTCTAACAGCCAATACTGATTTTTGGTTTCATTCCTCTCTTCCGTTCTTAATATAAAGCGATTGCCGTATATTGGAACTTTGAAAGAATTTTCTATAGCATCATAACCAACATAAACAGAAAAAGAACGGTTAGGAATAAAAATTGTATTCAGTTTCCTCAGCTTTTCTTGTATTACTTCATCTGCAATATCAGAGAATTTCTCTAGCACTATTATATTGTCAAATAAATGTTTGTTGTGTTTAGCATATAGTTCGTACCTACCCTTTTGGCATATTACTGCAGTAGGAAAACCAAAGGCTTTTGCAGCAATTCCAACCTCCTCAGCAGAATGGGAACCCAAAACACCTATTGTTACATCTTTAATGTAATTTTCAGTTATTTCTTGAATTTCTTTCCTTTCCAGCATATTTTATTTTATCATCATAATTTATTAAGCTTTCAGTTTATTCACTACGATTTCAACTTGCTTGATTGCATCACCTAAATAATTCTTAGGATTCAAGTGCCACTCTAACTCACTTTCGGTAAAGTATTTCAAAATATCGTTATTTATCAGAACTTCTTTCAAACTTTTACCAGTTTTAATAACTTCGAATGAACAATTTCTTAAGAATTCATAAGCTTCTTGTCTAGGCATACCTTTTTTAACCAAACCACTCATCACATTTTCAGTCATTATCAAACCTTTGGTTAGTTCTAAATTCTTTCTGATGTTGTCATAATTAAATTCTAGGCCACTCAATATCTGAGACATTTGTTTCAGCATGTAATCTAAAAGAATGAAAGCCTCTGCATAAATTATCCTTTCTGGGGCTGAGTTGGTTAAATCTCGTTCATGCTCTAAAGAAATGTTTTCCATAGCAGGGTATACGAATGATTTAATTATTCTCGCTAAGCCACATATCCTCTCTGACTTGTGTGGGTTGCGCTTGTGAGGCATGGCTGATGAGCCAACTTGTCTAATTTTAACAGGTTCCATCACTTCTGCTATTTCAGTTCTCTGAAGATTTCTGATTTCTTTTGCCATTTTATCCAATGTTGCAGCGGTTAATGCCAACTTGGTTATCAGTTCCGCATGCCTGTCTCTTTGAACAACCTGAGTGGAAATTAATACTGGTTCTAGATTCAATTCTTGCATCACTAGTCTATGGATTTCTTCTGCCTTTTCACCATGACTAGCTCCAGTCCCAACAGCTCCTGTCATTTTTCCAACTAAGACTCGCCTTTTTACATCATTTAATCTCTCTAAATGTCTTTGTATTTCAACAGCCCATAGTGCGAATTTCATTCCATATGTTGTTGGTAATGCGTGTTGTCCATGCGTTCTAGCTACACAAATTGTTTCTTTATGAGCATTAGCAAGATTTAGTGAAACATTTTTCAATTCGTTCAAATCATTTTCTATTATCTTTATTGCAGCCCTGAGTTGCAGTGATAATGCCGTGTCTTCTATATCGTAAGAAGTAGCCCCTAGATGGACGTAATTCTTAGCCTCGCCTTCGCAAACCTCTGTTAGAGCTTCTACCATCGCCATTAAATCGTGCTGTATCTCTTCTTCTATCGCTTTTACTCTGTCTAATTTCACAAAATTCAGATTGGCTTTCTTTTCTATATCCTGTGCAACTGATTGGGAAATATTGCCTAAATTGGCATGGACTTTTGCTAAGGTCGCTTCTACTTTCAACCATGTTTCCAGCTTGTTTTCTTCAGTCCATATTTTCTTCATTTCAGGGTAGAAATAGCGATATTCTATGGGATGGACAGCCATGATATTCACAGGGTAAATATAGA
>Ga0213870_1001617_pt1 | contig 10029 bp, 11 predicted proteins | sample WICALVC2017_Meta_FD_160119 | JGI IMG/M metagenome (GOLD analysis project Ga0213870, IMG submission 160119) | Freshwater microbial communities from subterranean cave lake in Wind Cave National Park, South Dakota, United States - WICALVC2017 | ecosystem: Environmental > Aquatic > Deep subsurface >... | reverse complement strand
TCTTTCAACTGAGAAGACGAACGTGATAATAGCTTGCTCGAGGCTGGACTTTAATAGCCTAACGAGTGGATCATCGAAACTGAGAGCGTTCTCGAACAACAATTTGCTCTTGAAGGCCAACCTCTCGGTCGAACGTTTCAACGGGTGAAGAACTTGGTTAAGATTGGTGTAGTTGGGACTGGAGGTTGGGGCAAAAACCATCTGAGAGTTCTGAAGGAACTGGAAGCGCTTCAGTGCTTCTGCGACCTCGATGAAGATAGGGTGAAGACTTATCGACTCCAATACGAAGTGCAGGGCTACCTATCACTCGATCAGATGTTGAGGGACGAACAGCTCGACGCGGTTACTGTATGCACTCCGGCAACTACGCACTATGGAGTTGCGGTGGAAGCTATCAACGCTGGTTTAGACGTATTCATCGAGAAACCATTCACTGCCAGTTCTCTTCAGGCGGAGGAACTAGTCGAGCTAGCTGAGAAAAAGAAAGTAATGCTTGCCGCAGGATACATCGAGAGGTTTAATCCAGCCGTCATGCGGCTGAAAGAGATACTGAAGAACGGGAGACTTGGAGAACCTTTGCTACTTGAATTTCACAGGGAGAATAGATGGGTCGGGAGCGTGAGGGATGTCGGGATCATCTCTGACACATCCGTCCATGATATCGATACCGCGCGCTGGGTATTCGAGGACGAGCCCAACATAGTGTTCGCGAGAACGGGTAGAGTGGTGAGCGATCACGAAGACTTTGCAACAATAATCCTAGGATTTAACGATCAGAAGACTGCTTTCATCGCATCCAATTGGGTCACACCTAAGAGGGTCAGGCAGTTTATCACAGTCTGCACAGGAGGAATAATCACAATCGATTTCATTACACAGGAAGTTAGGATAGATGAAGCATCAGGGACCTCAGTCCCAAGAGGAACACGAGAAGAACCCCTGATGCTGGAGCTAAAGTCATTTGTAGAATCTGTCAGCTCTAGGAAGCCACCTCTAGTGACCGGCGCGGATGCTCTGAAGACGGCCAAAATAGCTGAGGCTGCATTGGCTTCGAGCAAGACTGGATCGCCGATCTACCTTGACCTGTAGGTGAAGGAAACGAGGAGAAGACTTCTCGAAATCTTGGCATGTCCAATGGATAAGCATCATCCGCTAGAGCTGTATGAGTTAATCACCAAAGGTGATGTAATCGTGGAAGGGGCGCTGGCCTGCACCGAATGTGGCAGGTACTATCCGATAATGGATGAAATTCCGATCATGCTCCCTGACGATCTTAGGAAGGAAAAGGAGGAGGTAGAATTTCTAAAAAAGTGGGAGGACAAATTGCCTCAGAAGATTGTTTTTGACGGGAGACCGTTTCGCGTGGAAAGGTCAGCTGCTTGACCTAACCCTAATGTAGCCCTGATAGAGGAAGACTAGGATCAGAAGCTCTTGAAGTGGCCTAAAGCTATAGATGAGCACAAGCCAAGCAAGCCTGCTGTCCCAAACGGCTTCGGCATATTCTACGTTCTCGCCAGCGTTCTGTATCTATTCATCCTCAGCGCGTTGCAAATCAACACGCTGGCCTCGTTGGCTTTGGCGTCATGTCTGCTTTTCGGAGGACTGCTCGGTCTATTCGATGATCTAGTGGATCTGAGATGGCGATACAAGGCGGTTCTCCCACTGGTGGCTAGCCTGCCACTGGTGGCTCTTAGGTTGGGCAACACGACAGTGGCGACATACTTCTTTGGGAAGGTGGACTTCGGCGTCTACTACTTCCTGATCATCATCCCACTCGTTGTAGCGGTTGCGACGAATACTGTGAACATGCTCGGCGGATTAAATGGTCTGGAGACCATCGGTTCCCTGATAGTGCTTCTTGGGTTAACTGCTGCTTCAGGTCAGATAACACTTCTCCTGTTGCCACTCTTGAGCTTGGCTTTACTTGCGTTCTATAATTTCCGTGGCAGAATTTTTGTGGGAAATGTAGGGTCGTTTGCGTTCGGAATTACAGCTCCTGCGTACGCAATAATCATGAATATCGAGCAGGCTCTAGCGATTTCGCTGATCCCTTACATAATCAACTCTGTTCTTACCCTCTTCTCAGCCATAATTTTGAAAGAGATGGCTAGGACGATTCTAACGACGGATGGAAAGCTGTACTCAACTCATATCAGGAGTCTTCGCACGCTGGTCTTGCATAACAGACCTATGTCGGAGAGAAAATGCGTCGCCCTAATCTGTTTGATGATAGCGTTATCATCTTTCTTAGCCGCTTTTGCGAGATAGTTTGGTTGTTTGGAATCTAGTTCGCACTTCTAGCATGCTGTTAAGGCTTTTAAGGGGAGACCAAAAATAAAGGCCCCTCGTAGGGATCTTAGAGCAGTTGAAGATTAAGGAATTAAGGGATGGGATGAGAAGAGTAGACAGCGAAGGTACGATATCCGAAATCTCTGAGCCCAGAGACGTAACACTCAGATCCGGTGGGCAAGCTAGAGTGGCCGACTGCAATCTACAAGATGACTCCGGCTCAATCAAGCTTACTTTATGGGATGATCAGATCGATAAGGTTGAGGTCGGGTCCTTTGTGAGGATTGAGAATGGATACACCAACAGCTTTAGGGGCGAGGTCCGTTTGAACGTGGGCAGATACGGCAGGCTAGTCACTGAACAAAAGTAAAGTCACACTTCAACCCTTCACCCTAGATCTCGAAGATTCTCTCGTCGGACGGCTTTATTGACCTGAACTTCAGGTAGAGCAGGATATCGTAGATAATTTTGAGTCCGCCTCCTAGGAGAAATGGCGAAGACAACGCTGCAGATTGAAGTAGACTACCGGTGATCGAGGGGGATATGGCTTGCGTCACATTTCTTGAAACATTGGTCACGCTCGTTGCAAGTGCTCGTTCCTCCGGCTTCATTATTGCAACCACATAAGATTGTCTCGTCGGCACGTCCATCTGAGACAAAGACATCCTAGCCAGATAGATTCCTATCGCTGCACTTTGATTCGGCGCAAAGGGCACGAGCATAAGGAGCACATTGGACGGTAGATGGGTGAACACCATGGTGTTAATCAGACCTACTTTATCCGCGAGTCTACCAGCCACTAGAAAGGAGGTAGCGGTTAGTATACTCGATGCGAAAAAAATGTTAGACAGTTCAGCCAGGGGTGTTCCAAACCTGATAAGAAACCAGTACGCTACTAGACTCTGAAGCACGAAGCCCCCGGCAAAGGAATCCAGACCGAATAGTGCAGCCAGATTGGCTATGATACCCCCTGCAGGACGCACTCGAGATTCATCCGTAGGAGAGACTTTGTGAGATAGCTCGACCGAGCTACTAAGAAGTAGGTAAACCGCAACGCTTCCTGCTGCAGCTACAGAGTACAGGATGAACATTATCCTGAAAGCTGAAACCTGGTCAAAGCCTAACCCTCCCATGAGAAAATCTGTTAGTCTGCTAAAGAGGGCGCCAGCGGACGCAGCTAGACCTCCCACTACGCTATACAAAGCGAAAGCAGTATTCCTCTTCCTGCTGTCACATGTCTGTGGTATGATTGCCTGCTCCATGGACAGAAATGGCCCTACTTCAGTGCCAGTGACGTTAATTGTGCCTACAAGCGCAGCTAGCAACAGGAGTATGTAGTTCTCAGTTACCGCGAAGACCACACCAGCCAAAACCATCAGAACGCCAAGCAGAGTTAGCGTCCTTCTGCGTCCAATCTTATCGCCTATGAAGCCGACCGCGACGGTGAATAACGCTCCACCTAGAAGTGATACAGTGAGAAGAAGACCGATTCTTACGTCGTCAAATCGCAACAGCCGGAGGTAAATTGCGATGATGATGCTAACAAAACCATATGCAAATGTTCTGAGGGTCCTCGAAGCGAGTAGTAGCTTTCCATCCTGACTTAGCCAGTTGAGCATGGAGAGTCAGGGTTGAGAAGTGCTGCCAGAACCTGCCACCCTCATCTTGCAGTATGCATAGAGCGCATCGTATACTGGGAATTGTCGCTCCATGTTTTCGTAGTCGTCCTTGGAGATCAGCCTGAAGCCCTCAGCGATCGCTTCGAGACCCAACGACTCCTTAGCTAGATTATAATCATGAATGTCCGCACCTCTAACAATTTTCGCAGCTTCAAGTAGCGCTGGATCAGTTAGGCGGTACTTCTCTATTATAGCGTCGAAGGTACACTTCCCTTCATGATGACCCAGCTCTACTCCTTTAACATCGAATGGTGTTGCCCCTTCTGTTTGAGCCAGCTCAATCACTTTCTCAGGTTGAACGAAAATAAATTTCGCTTCAGGATCAACGAACTTAAGGATTAGCCACGGACATGCTATTCTATCGACCTTTGCCCTTTGTCGAGTAATCCACTTCAAAGCAAATTCAGGGCAAGTCTTGGTCATATAAGAAAGCTCATTAAAGAGAGCCACGAGACAGATTTTGAAGGATTACCTCTTAGGCTAACTTACTGCCTTGCTCATCTCTTTGACTAAGGCGATTACCGTTTGCGGATCGGCTCTCCCTCTCACCTGACTCATTACGAGCCCAACAGTCTTCTCTGTGCTGGCTCGTTCTTTCTTTAGTACTCTGGATATGATCTGACGCAACTCCGGCTCGGATAGTAATCCCAAGGAAGACCTCTTTACCACCACCTCGATTCTTTCCTTCGGTTCCTCTGCTGCCGCTCTCAAGATCTCTGGAATAGCTTCCTTGACTATCTTCTTCTCCGCGAGGAGCTTGAACATCCCCTCAAAATGTTCATCAGTCAGATTCTCGATTTTCACTCCAAACCTCTTCTCAAGGTCCTTTAAGGTGGAGAGAAAGGTGCTTGCAACCACAGATGGCTCGACATCTATGGAGCTAACGATCCTTTCGAATAAGCTAAGGTAGTCTGAGCGGAGGATCTGCTTGGCGAGCTGATCAGAGAGCTTCAACTCTCTGGCGAATCTTTCCAACTTCCTCGTCCAGGGCTCGGGTAATTCACGTCTGATTCGATTTACATAGTCCTTTTCCAAGAATATGGGGAGAAGGTCTGTTTCTGGATACATTCTGGCTGAACCGGGGAGTGGTCGAAGAAACTCAGACCCGCCGTCAGGTCTGACCGCCCTTGTTTCATGCTTGACCTTATCCAGCGTTAGTTGCCTCTCCACCTCGGTGCGTATCACCTTGGAAAGCATACCGAGATCTTGTACGCCTTTGAGTTCCACCCTTCCTTCAGGTCTAACGCTGATGTTTATGTCCTGCCTAATGGTGCCGATACCCCTCCGTACCTTACCTGTGGACTTGGCGATGATGCCTATCGTATAGGCAATCTCTTGCACATCCTCTGGTGAAAAACCCCCGAGAATACCGGTTCCTATCTCTACAAGAGGTACCCCAAGTCGGTTCAGTCGGTACGTTACTACTCCATCTTCCTCTTTTACAATTCCAGCAGCATCTTCCTCAAGCGTGACGTAGCTTATTGGTACTTTCGAATCCTTGAACGAGATGTAACCGCTAGTGCCTACTACCATCGTTCTCTGGAAGCCAGCGGTATTGCTGCCGTCTATGACGGTCTTCCTCATAACGTAGACCTCGGCGGGAATATCGGAATTCAGCAGCATCGCAATCTGGAGAGCGATTTCGAGGGCCTCAGGGTTAACGGGATGTGGAGGCTCTTCATCCAAGTCTACCAAACACGTTTCAGTTCTGAAGACTTGGTAGTGAAACACTCGATTCCTAAGGAACTCGTATTGGACAGCTACGTCGATTTCACCGAGTTCACTGGCTACCGGATGCTGTTTTCTGATGACTACTGCGGCTGGCTCTTTTTCAGACATGGCTGTAGAGCAACCGCAGAACAGTTTGCGTTTTGTATCGAGCTGAATGTGAATTTCAAGGCCACACTTGAAGACCTGATGCCGCTCTTGCCCTTCCGCAGTCGTACGAGGCGTCATTTTCGCTACGCTAAGTAAGCCTCGTTAATAGTCCGCTCTGAAATCTCGCCAGCTACGTTAGTCATCATCATTTCTTTGATTTCATCCATATCGGTCGTGTGGCCAAGAACCCACATCAGCTTGACATACGCCGTTTCAGGTAGCCAGTCCGCTCCGTCGCCGATTATCCCTGCGCCCTTCAATGTCCGTCCGCTAGCGTATACATTCAGATTCAACCTACCGTACAGGGTTTGTGGGGCAAAAACCACGGGAATACCAGACTTGATGAGATTCTCCAAGGCTTCAAGAATGCTCACTCCAATCGGATCGTTGTAACGATTTGTATGCACGTGTCCTAGACCAGTTGCTACTACTACCAAACCGTCAATCTTGTTGGCTAGTCTGTCAATTATTTCGGGACGCAGGTTCGGGTGTTCGTAAAGCATCAGGACATTCGGATTAATTTTAGTGTCAAGGTAGAATTCTCCTCGTCCGCGTTTGTGGAAATCGTTTCTAAGATAATCTATCCTCTTTTCCCGATACCAAACCTTCGCAAAGGGAAGCACGTTTATGCTTCTGAAAGCATCTCTCCTAGAAGTATGCATCTTTCTGCATTTTGTTCCCTGATGGACATAACAGAATTCGTCGCCCTCTTCTCCATGCATACAGATGCTTACTTCTGCTATGTCTGAGTTGCATGCCGTCAGTACGGAGCAGACCAAATTGACGTAATTGTCACTGCTCCCCCTGTCACTGCTCCTTTGTGACCCGACCATAACGATGGGAACGGGGGGATTTCTTAGCATGAAGTTCAGAGCGGAAGATGTGTAGCACATGGTGTCTGTACCATGCGTAACTATCACCCCGTTCACTGCACTTCGAATTTCTTTCTGAATTTCTTCACAAAGAATCTTCCAGTGTTCAGCCGTGATATCATTCGAGAAGAGATCAAAAATCTTCCTGCCATCAACATTTGCCAGCTCCTTCAGCTCAGGAACTGCAAGCACTAGGTCCTGAGGAGAGAAAGCAGGGTAGACTGAGCCCAGCAAGTATTCAACTCTGCTTCCTATCGTGCCTCCACTACCCAAAATTGTTACAGACGGTTTTTTCGGGTCCTTTTCAGGCAGGTTTGCAGCTGGGGCAAATTCTACAGCCTTGCCCTTCCTCAGAACTTCGATTCTGGTCCCTTCTTCGTATTCAACCCCGACATTGTAACCACTTGCAACCTTTAACGTAATAGTGGAAGGGCTGCTCAGAGTGGTCTTTGGCATGAATACGCCTTCAAAGGTTACGCCCCGCTTTGTGATTCTGACCTGATCACCCGTCTCTGCTCCCCTCTTAGATAACTCAGATTTCAGCTGAGAGCTGTACATTCGGGTATGGACAGTAGTTTATTGACTTAAAAAGTCGATTTGAAACTATCGAGCGTTATGTGAGACGATTAAACCCCACGTCTCTATTCTGGCTGCTCGCATTCATTAAGTCGCGCAACATGATCAACACTACTTTTTGATTGAATTACGGTTTACAGGAAGAAAGAGTCTTTAAGTGATCCAGATTAAAGCCGAGAAGATGCTCTGATGGAGACCATCGGGCGTCTGCCAGTTAACACCCTTTTGACAGACGCTCTCACGGTCGTACCTAGCACTTCCGTCTCTAAGACCATAGGCCTGTTAAGGGATTCAGGCCTCTACGAAGCATTCATTCTAGTAGCTGGCAGGGTCGGGATGATTACTATGAGAGATATTATGAGGGTGTCTAAGATCGAGGAGACGAAGAATTCTACGATAATGAACTACGTACCAACTCTTTCCACCAAATCAACTCTGGGTGAGGCGGCGAGAATCATGACAGAGTATAGGATCAGATCTCTTCCCCTGCTTGAAGGTAAGGACCTTGCTGGCGCAGTTACATCACTCTCAGCCATTCGTTCGATGCAAAACAGCGCCATGCCTAAGATCAAAGCGAGGAATCTGATGACGGCAGAACCCATCGTGCTCGAGCAGGATGACAGCGTGACGAAAGCCAAGAGCGTGATGATTCGGAGGAGAATAGATCACCTCCCAGTACTCAACGATAAGAAGCTCTCCGGAGTCATTACATCGACTCATATCGTATTCAATATGCTTCCCGCCATGTCCGTCGAAAGGGGAGCGTTAGGGGCTGAAAAGCAAGTCAGGTTTGACTATGACGTAAGTCGTCTAATGGAACCCAACGTTGTCACTTCAGACGTCAATGAAGATCTGGGTCAAATCATAGGCAAAATTGTAAGGCTAGCCTCAACGTATTCGGTGGTTACAGTTTGGGACGAGGTTCAGGGAATCATCACCCATAGGGATATTGTGAAACTCATGGCTGAGGAGGAAAAGGAGGCAGGAATACCCGCCTACATAATCGGTCTCCCCCAAGATCCATTTGAAGCGGAAGCTGCTAAGGACAAGTTTCGGAGAGTTGTGAAGCTTCTGAAGAAGGGTTTCCCAGATGTTCAAGAAGCAAGGTCGGTAATCAAGGTGAAGGAGAGGGGACAGCGAAGGAGATACGAAGTCAAAGTGGCTCTGAGCACGCCATACAGGAACTATGCATACTCGCAAGTCGGGTGGGATCTTCCTTCAATCTATGATGAGGTATCTAACAAGATTAAGAGGCTGCTAGCTGAAAAGCCTTCAAAGAGACGGCACGAATCCGTGGATCGGCATATCAAGCATCAGACATGAGAAAGATGTAATGAAGCAAGTCGAGAGATGTCCAAAATGCTCCTCACGGCTAATCCTAAATGAAAAGCTCACTAAGAGGTACGTTGAAAGTACAACTCTGAAAGTTTCTTTATACTACTGCGGCAGTTGTGTGGACGAGATCTATTTTCTCCATGAAGGAAAGCTGTTCACTTCGGGAGAATGGAAATCAAGAACCCAGTCATTAAAGGGGACTTAGTGGTTTGCCGGTGTGCATGATCCCGATGAACTTTTCTTCCTGAACAGGATAAATAAAGGTCAGGTTATTTTAGTTCGAATGATCTCCCCGAGTATCTTCCAAATTATTGTGCTCGCTGACTTAGTAGTTATCCTCGTTGCCATTATTGTTTTCTGGATCATAATCTCGTTACCCATCTATTTCTCGGCCAAAGTCGTTACTGGCGGCAAAGCCTCTCTAGGTGCAGCGATGGGTGCAACTGTTGCCGGTCCTATAGTCTATGTCCTGACGTTTACCGCAACTTCATTCCTCTTTAGGGCTTTCTTGGGAGGAGGCTTAGGACTGGTAGCTCTCATATTCGCCTTCCTCGCGTGGCTTGCTGTCTACAAGACGGCCTTCCAGACAGGGTGGCTAGGAGCCTTAGCGATCACCATTATTGCCGTGCTAATTTACGTAGTGCTAGCGGTCATTCTGACCAGCTTCTTCGAGTCGTTTCCTGGTCGCTTTCTTAATCCGCTTTCCCCTCATGGTGGGAGATAGTTTCCGGAAACCACTTCCGTTTATTACATCGCTATCCCGACCGACTGATAGAATCGTTTCACAACACTGAAGACTCTATCAAAATTTTGCAAGATGTATTGGTATTTTTCTCGTCTGCCACTCTCAGCAAGTTTCTCGCATTTTGTAATGTATTGCTTTGCTTCGTCGGCGCGAGAACGATAAAATGAGATGCGCGCCAAAGTTTCGTAGTTTACCCTCGCCATAATGGAGTCAGAGTTTTCCTCGAAGGAATTGGCCCTCTTGATTAGGGTATCTTCTCCACCAAGCTGGGGTATCTGTCTTGAGGGCTCTAGCATTATGACGAACATCGCCGCATCGAGCAGTTGGCTATCTGAGTCACACAGAGTTTTCAGTAGGTCATTGGTATTATGAGAGACTTCGGCTGCCACTCCTTTATGAGCATCTTCGAATTTCATTTATAATGTTGCTAAGTTACGCTGCGGAACCAGTGATACGTACAATCTCTTTTGCTCCCCGTCTCGCTCTCCGTTTTCAAGAGAGGCAAATCGAAGTACAATCAGGAAGAGAAACCTCGACCGAAACTACTCCAGCTATCCTCATCATAATGTTGCGCCCATTCCGGGAAAAAAATAAGAAAATTGAACGAATTTTTTCTGCGTAATTACTCTATGACGACATGTTCGTGCCGCTGGGT
>Ga0213870_1001616_pt1 | contig 10034 bp, 9 predicted proteins | sample WICALVC2017_Meta_FD_160119 | JGI IMG/M metagenome (GOLD analysis project Ga0213870, IMG submission 160119) | Freshwater microbial communities from subterranean cave lake in Wind Cave National Park, South Dakota, United States - WICALVC2017 | ecosystem: Environmental > Aquatic > Deep subsurface >... | reverse complement strand
CGTCTTTGGCTCAATTGCCATTGAGATAACCGGCTCTGGAAAATGCATGACTTCCAACAAAATCGGTTTATCTTCAACACAAAGTGTATCGCCCGTCAGTGTCCCCTTCAACCCGACCGCCGCCGCAATTTCGCCCGCATAAACCTCTTTAATCTCCTCCCGCTTATCGGCATGCATCTTCAAAATCCGCCCGATCCGCTCCCTTGAATCACGCGTAGCGTTATAAACATAAGAACCTGCCTGAAGCACGCCGGAATAGACCCTAAAATAGGTTAACTGCCCCACAAATGGATCAGTCATGATTTTAAACGCAAGCGCAGAAAACGGCTCTGAGTCATCGGTCTTCCGAACTAAATCTTTCCCACTGACCATATCCACGCCTTTTACTGGAGGCACATCCAGCGGAGAGGGAAGAAGTGCAATAACCGCGTCCAAAAGGAGTTGCACCCCTTTATTCTTGAAGGATGACCCACACAATACTGGAACGATCTTCTGGGACAAGGTTCCTTTCCTCAAAGCAGACCGAATCAGATCATTCGAAATAGTCTGGCCATTTAAGTACTTCTCCATAAGATCGTCGTCGCAATCAGACAAGGCCTCAATCATCTTATCGCGATACTCTGCTGCTAAATCTTTCAAATCATCTGGAACATCTGTCACAACATACTTTGCGCCCAACGACTCATCATCAAAATAGTATGCCTTCATCTCAACAAGATCAACCGGCCCGCGAAACTCCCCTTCCTTTCCAATCGGTATCTGAATCGGAACCGGACGCGCCCCAAGACGATCCACCATCGTCTGAACACTCGCGTAAAAATCAGCACCCGTCCGATCCATCTTGTTCATGTAGGCAATACGTGGAATGTTGTAGCGGTCAGCCTGTCGCCAGACCGTTTCAGATTGCGGCTCGACCCCCTGAACAGAATCAAAGACAGCAACAGCGCCATCCAAAACACGCAATGAACGCTCCACTTCAATCGTAAAATCAACATGGCCTGGTGTATCAATGATATTGATGCGATGTTCTTTCCAGTAACAAGTGATTGCGGCAGAGGTAATCGTAATGCCGCGTTCTTTCTCCTGCGCCATCCAGTCCATTACGGTATTACCTTCATCAACATTGCCGATGCGGTGCGTTTCACCTGTGTAGTACAAGAGACGTTCAGTCGTCGTGGTCTTTCCCGCGTCAATATGGGCACATATGCCGATATTTCTCGTTTTATCTAGCGATTTATCTCTTGCCATCTACAAACCTAAAAACAAAAAGAGGTGAAGGATATCCCCCCACCTCTGCATCCGTGTAAACTAAAAATTAAAAACGATAATGCGCAAAGGCTTTATTGGCCTCTGCCATTCTGTGCGTATCTTCTCTTTTTTTGACTGCACCCCCGGTATTATTGGAAGCGTCAAGAATCTCTGCAGCCAACTTCTCCCGCATGCTTTTTCCAGCACGCTGCTTCGCATATAAAATAAGCCAACGAAGTCCCAAGGTAATTCTTCTATCGGAACGAACTTCAATGGGAACCTGATAGGATGCGCCCCCAACCCTGCGTGATTTCACTTCAACAGACGGCTTAATCCGGTCTATCGCAACCTTAAAAACCTCAAGCGGATCTGTCCCGCTTTTTTGTTTAATCAGGTCAAAGGCCCCATAGCATATCCCCTCTGCAATAGCACGCTTTCCTTGACGGGTCACAATACCCACCATCTTTGACACCAGCTTGCTATTAAACTGCGCATCAGGCGCTACCTCTTTTTTTATAAAAAGCCGACGTCGAGACATAATAAACCTATCGTAATTACTCCTTTGCGGCCTTGGGCGCTTTCGCGCCATACTTAGACCGACTTCGTTTCCGATTCGCAACACCCACAGCATCAAGTGTGCCACGAATCGTATGATAACGAACCCCCGGCAAATCCTTAACCTTCCCCCCACGAACTAAAACAATGGAATGTTCCTGAAGATTATGTCCAACACCCGGAATATAGGAAGTAACCTCCATGCCGTTTGTGAGACGAACACGCGCTACTTTACGCAAGGCGGAGTTTGGCTTCTTGGGTGTCGTTGTGTAAACGCGAATGCAAACCCCCCGCTTCTGCGGATTTTGCCGCAGGGCAGGCGTCCTTGTCTTCGTAACCGGCCTTGATCTCCCCTTCCGAACCAACTGATTAATCGTGGGCATCTTAATTCCTTCGATGATAGCATCCAAATTGAGCGCAACTTTTCAATTCTATCGGAGAGAGCCCAACGATGTCAAGCAAAAATTTATTGCTGATTGCTTGTTGCGGCTATAAAAACTATGTTAGCCTCACACAAATGACAATAAAAACCGCTCCCCCATTAGTCGGTCTCTGGCATCTTGCGCTCAAGGTTCAAAACCTCGCACGGTCCCGTATCTTCTATCAGGACATTCTTGGAATGGAAGTGGTCTGGGAACCCGATGATGACAATCTTTACTTGAGTCTTGGAAAAGACAATTTAGCACTGCATCAGATACCGCATGGCGTGTCGTTGATTCAAGAAGGGGCACATCCTCTGGATCACTTTGGCTTTATCGTTGCGAATAAAGGGGGGGTAGACCAAATGGCAGTTAAGCTTGCGCAAGCAAGCGTTCTCATCGTAAAGCCTGTTCGTCTGCATCGGGATGGGAGCTATTCATTTTATGTAAAAGACCCAGACGGCAATCTCATTCAGTTCCTATATGATCCCCATCTCTCCCAAAATTTATAATTCACTTGAGCCTCTTGCAAAAGAACTCAAAGAAGTTACTGTGGGATAGCGGAATCTGATTTAGATTCCCCGAAAGTTGAGAAGCGGTAAATACCTCGCCTTGGGTACTGCGGCGAAAAATGTCCCAAGGCGCGGGCCTTTTTCCTTTCCAAAAAGCAGATGATAAATAATCTTGAAAAAGTCGCGCTGAAGTAGCGCTAAATCTGTATCGGGCGGCTGACCCGTCTTGGGAATTTCATAAACATGATGTGTGGTCTCCTCCAAAGTACACTGCTTTTTTTCAAGAAAATTATGAAGGAATATAATCCAATTTTTTTGTATTGGGGTTATCGTATTAAAATAATCGTCGTCTCGTTTTTCCAGTAGCATCAGACGTTGTTCGGGGGCGTATTCGGAAAGCCAATGCTCTGCCTTTTCAAGCCGCTCTTTAAAAAGTTCTTTCTGGCATGGGGTTCCCATGCGGTCGAAGACCAATTCCAACGCGTCATGATTTCCTTGTACAATCCCGCAAAAACCCGCAAGCTGTTTGAATGCGACTGGGTGCGGGGCACGGCCAAGAATGCGGGAGAGCGCGATATCCCGTTCTACTGGCGTCTTGCTGTTTGCGCGATCAAACTCATCGTAAACACGATAGATGCCGTCATCTAACACGAGATCAAAGGCCTTGTTCGGCGGCATTTTTGCGAAGACTGATAGCAAGACCTCTGGCTGGTAAACCTTCAGCGCGTCAGCCGGAGTTAATAAAACCCCCGACGACCCGCTCATTTTGCCTGTTAGCCCTTTAAGACCGATAAACTCATACGGTTGAAAAATAGGGGGGCGATAATGAAAGATATCTTTTGCAATCTCGCTAGAGACATTGAAACTTCCTCCTGCCGTAGCGTGATCCTTTCCTCCCGGTTCAAAGACCACCTTTTCATGGCGCCAACGCATAGCCCAGTCCACCTTCCACGGCAGTTTTATATTTTTTGCAATTTTTGAGTTTTGCTTGCCGTCATGCTTACATTCGGTACAGTGGTAGGAGATGTTCCCCTCGGATGATGCTACGATGCGAGTGGTATCTTTTCCGCAGTGCTCACAGTAGAGGATGATTGGGTAATAGCCCCCTCTTTCTTCAGCCGATCCTGCTTGCGTTCTAAATTTTTGTAATATGTCGTAAATAGCATGTCGTGCCGACACGGCTTCCATAATGGCGTCACAATAGGCGCCGTCTTCATATAGTTTGGTTTGATTCAGAAATTCGATTTGAATCCCCATTTCTAAAAGCGAGGTTTCAAATTCTATCTGGTAATGTGCGGCATAAGAGGGACAACAATTAAATGGATCGGGAACTTTGGAAAGCGGCTTTCCTATAAATTCAGTGAAATGCTCCGGTATATTGATTGGGACCTTCCGAAAGCGATCAAAGTTGTCCCAGGAATGAATGAACCGAACGGGAACACCTCTCTCTTTAAGAGCCTTTCCGACAAACCAGATCGTGACAATATCGCGCAGGTTCCCCACATGGACAGGGCCAGAGGGGCTAATACCGGATGCACAAGTCAGAGGTGCATTTCCTATTTGCAGTTTAAGAATTCGTTCTGCTGTTTTATCGGCCCAATGTGTCATAGCGGGAAGAGCATAGTTAGTGACTGAACGGAAACCCTATTTTTTAATTAATGATTAAGCAGGGGGCTAGGGTTTTCGGTAAAACGATAAAACAAACCGAACGCCTCTACAACTGAATTGGCTTCACCGAAAGGACATTTGGGATTGTTCGAATCTCTTTGAGCAGAGATTCCGAAGCGGCCACATCAATACCCACAACAGAGATCGCCAATCCGCCAGATTGTTCCCGCCCTAACTGCATTCGGGAGATATTAATCTGATTCTTGGCAAGAAGCTGGCCTAAATCGCCAATGACTCCCGGCTTATCGTTATTGTGAATGTAGAGCATATTCCCTTCTGGAATAATCTCTAATGCCACGCCATCAACCTCAATAAATCTAGGCTCCGTCTTGTGAAAAACAGATCCAGAAACAACCTTTTCTCCAGACGAAGTCGTAACGCGCATCGTCAGCAGAGAGGCAAAATTTCCCGCATTGGCAGACTTGGTCTCTTTGACCTCAATGCCGCGTTCCTTGGCAATCGCCGGTGCATTCACATAATTCACTGTCTCCTCTAGAATCGGAGCCAGTAGACCCTTTAAGGCTGCAACATGCATGGGGGCAGACTGTAACTCTGCCGCTTCACCATGGTACTCAACATGAATTGCGGTAATCCCGCTATCAATCGTTTGGCCAATAAACGAGCCAATCCTTTCAGCCAAAAGCACATAAGGCTGTATCTTTGGAATAAGGTCTAACGAGATTGAAGGCAGATTCACTGCGTAACGCACCACGTTATTCACCAAATAATCAACAACCTGATCCGCAATCGCGAGCGCAACATTTTCTTGCGCCTCCAGTGTCGCGGCACCCAAATGGGGTGTGCAAATAAAATTCTCTAGCTTTAAAAGCGGATGGTTTGGGTCTACCGGTTCTTTTTCAAAAACGTCCGAGGCAGAAGCGGCGACTTTTCCAGAGGTCAAGGCAGACAGTAATGCCGCCTCATCCACAATCCCGCCACGCGCGCAATTGATGATCCGAACACCGTCTTTCATTTTTGAAATCGCTTCGGCATTGATCAGATATTTTGTCTCCGCAGTCATTGGCGTATGCAGTGTGATAATATCTGATTGTGCGTAAAGCGTTGCCAGATCGACGAGTTTCACCCCCATTTTCTCGGCATTCTCGGGCGATAGATAGGTATCATAAGCAATCACCTTCATCCCTGCCCCTTGCGCCAACCGCGCCACCCAGCTTCCAATCTGACCTAATCCAATAATGCCCAGCGTTTTATCAAAAAGCTCAATCCCCATGAACTTGTTTTTTTCCCATTTGCCCGATTTCACTGAAGCGTTTGCTTGCGGGGTCTGACGCGCCATTGAGAAGATCAGGGCGAAGGTATGTTCTGCCGTCGTAATGGTATTTCCGCCGGGCGTATTCATGACCACAATGCCGCGCTTTGTGGCGGCAGGAAGATCAACATTGTCCAACCCAGACCCCGCTCGACCAATCACTTTCAAGCTCTTTGCGGCCGCAATGACTTCTTTCGTAACCTTCGTGCCGCTTCGGATGACCAAGCCGTCGTATTGACCAATCTCTTGAATAAGCTCCGCTGGCGTTAGCTTCGTTTTAATATCAACCTCAAGCCCAGCCTTCTTCAGAATGGTTACCCCTTGTTCAGAAAGGGAATCGCTAATCAATACTTTCATTCTTTTGACTCCTCAAGTAGTTTATTTTTTAAGCAATATCTCTTGGGCAATTCCTACACCCGTTCCCAATTTCAAAGGATGCCCCATCCCTTTTAACACCATCTCTATTGCAGAGACAGCAATGATAACGTCAAACGTATCAATGTATCCCATGTTGGCAATCCGAAAGACCTTCCCTTTGAGTTGATCCTGACCGCCAGCGGCAGTAATGCCGTATTTTACGCGGAGGTCTTTGTAAATCTGCTGGCCATCGTATCCTTCTGGTGCTTCTATAGCGGTCACAGAATCACTAGGACACTTCTTCGGAAAGAGGTTTAGGCCAATCCCTTTCATCGCCTCGCGTGTTGCAAGAGCCAATTTGCCACAACGGGCGAAAACGTTTTGTAGACCCTCTTCTTTCATCATCTTCAGGGACTGATCCAGCCCGACAACGAGAGAAACCGCGGAGGTAAAAGCAGTTTGGTTTTTAGAAAGCGCGTCTCGTTCTTTTTTGAAGTTAAAATAAAACCTCGGGTTTTTCGCAGTTTCCCCTTGTGCCCAAGCCTTGTTGGATACGGAGACAAACGCAAGCCCCGGCGGCAATGCCAACGCCTTTTGTGACCCGGTCACCATAATATCGATTCCCCACTCATCGGTTCGAATATCAAATACACCGAGGGCAGAGACTGCGTCCACAATCATTAAGCAGTTTGGGTATTCTTTAATGATTTCTCCAATCTCTCGGATCGGGTGCGCTACGCCGGTCGATGTTTCGGAGGCCGTCGTAAAGACCCCTTTTATGGTTGGATCCTTTTCCAATGCGGCTTTAATTTGTGCGGGGTCAACGGCATGGCCCCATTCAACCTTAATCTCCTCTGCTACGACACCATACGCCTTGCAAAGCTTTGTCCATCGTTCCCCAAATTTTCCGCCATTCACAGTGATTACCTTATCGCCGGGGGAGAAGAAATTAGAAACCGATCCTTCCATTCCGCCCGTGCCAGAAGAGACAAGAATCAGGACATCGTTAGCGGTTTGATAAATCCACTGCAACTCTTTTTTAACCCGATCCAGCAGGGTCACAAATTCAGGGGCGCGATGATGCAAGATCGGTTGTGCCATTGCTAAAAGCACTTCGGGAGAAACTTGTGTCGGCCCTGGGGCCAAAAGATATCTTTTCATTAAAGCTCCTTGAATGTTATAAAAGTTTTGAGATAGGATCGTACCATAACCATCCAAAAATGGTCAAGGAAAGAGATTTAGCTTTTTTCAAAGTACTGCGGAAAACCTAAAAAACGGAATCAATGCCAAACAGAGATCAATCCTTCATCCTCCTACCAATCAACCCATCAACCGACCAACGGCCTCCGCCTGCAACCATTAAGGCGACACCCATGCCAATCATAAGAAGATGATACTCAAACCCTTCCCCTGCCTGTTTGCCAAACCAATTCATGAAAAATCCGTTTGGCCAGTGAACCAATCCGATTGCCCCCATCATAATACAAAAAATGCCAAAGGCGGCAAACCGAGTCAGAAAGCCCACGATCAACCCCAGAGCACCAAACGACTCGCCCATGATGACCAGAAATGCGATCAGCCAAGGCATGCCATGTTGGGTAAAAGATCCTATGGTCCCTGAAAATCCGTATCCCCCGAATAGGCCCAACAGTTTTTGTGCCCCATGGGGAAGCATCACCAGTCCTAATACAACACGAATAATTAAACCCGTCCACGCGTCATCTGTACCAAAAAACATCTTCAATAATCTCTTCATTTTTTTCTCCTTTTTGTGTTTGTTATTACTATTATTCCCACGGGTATGACCTTATACAAAATTATAACTTAGCCGTAGACGAACGCGCCCTCTTTCCTAAAATATAAGCCATATAATCTTTCAAAAGGGTCTCGATCTCCCGAATAAGCAGAACGGTCGGGGAGTAACGGTGGGCAGACTTAAAATCGCTTTTAGAAACGGTTTGTAAAAAGGTCAACGCCCCCAAAGAAATAGAAATATACGGGGCAATTGCACATTGAGGGCAAATAACGCCTCCATCTTGATGTGAAAAAAGGCGTGACGACGTCTGCGAAGGGTGGATATTTCCGGTTACCTCAATGGCGCTGTTGCAACGTACACATTGATCCCATCTGGGTTGATAACCGCTTTCCGCAATGAGATAGGCCATAAATAAAATTGTGGAAAGATATCTATTGACGCCTGTTTCCATGAGTTCCAATCCCTCTTTCAAAAGATAGTATAGGCCCGGATGCGGTTGTTCTTCGGGCGTTATGCGTAAGAGAAGCCGAACCATTTCCGTGCCACGTTCAATCGGCTCCCACGCTTCCCTTAACTTACGAAAAGAATAAAGAATATCGGCTTGACTGATACGAGATAGCTTGTTGTTTGGCTTTTCAAATAGAACGAGATGGCAGTGGGTAAACGGCTCTAGCGATGCCCCAAATCGATTCTTAAATCGCCGCGCCCCTTTGGCCACGCCTGCAATCTTTCCGCGTGTTAATGAAAAAAATGTAATCAGCTTGTCCTCTTCGCCTAAACGAAGCGACGAAAGAACAATAGCCTCTGTAGTAAGAAGTGGCATTTTTACCCGTTACGATTTATATTTTTCTGCGGCCTACATGTAGAGATGCAGGCCCAGAAAGAACCAATATTTCCTTTTTCATCTTAGAAATACGCTTGATCTCTGCTTCCCGTTTAAGAGCACCAGAGAGATTCGGCTGGGTTTCTGCGTAAGATAGCACAACAGGTTGCCGACCCCGTGTGTATTTTGCACCGCGACCATTCGCTCCATTGTGCTCTGCTACACGCCGCACGACATCACGGGCAATGCCTGTATATAGTGTCCCGTCCACACAACGGACAATATAGACCTGCCAAACTTTCTTTGCGGTGTTCGTCCCGACCCCCCTCACCCGCTCTTTTAATTATTCCTATGCAGCTAAAAGCGCAGCGGTTATTTTAAGAAGCGTTTGTTTGGCATCACCAAAGACCATCATTGTGTTGGGCCTAACAAATAATTCGTTATCAATCCCAGCAAAACCCGGATTCATACTCCGCTTTAATACCATCACCAATTTGGAACTTTCTACATCCAGAATCGGCATGCCGTAAATAGGACTGGCTGTATTGGTCTTGGCCGCAGGGTTGACCACATCATTTGCGCCAATCACCAAAGAAACGTCGGTGTCGGCAAACTCTGGATTAATATCGTCCATATCAATCAGTTTGTCATAAGGAATATCGGCTTCGGCCAAAAGGACGTTCATGTGTCCGGGCATTCGGCCTGCGACTGGATGAATCGCATATTTAACCGTCGTCCCATTTTTCTCCAAGATTGCTGCCAACTCCCGCACGGTGTGTTGCGCCTGCGCGACGGCCATTCCATAGCCCGGAATAACAATAACGGACTTGGCCGCTTTAAAAATATTTGCGGCTTCTTCTGGAGACCCACTTCGAACAGTCGGTTTTTCTACAGGCATGGCACCCGTTGGGATTGCCGCTACAACCTGTCCAAAGGCGCCAAAGAGCACATTGGAAAAAGACCGATTCATTGCTTTACACATCAATAGCGCTAAAATAAAACCAGACCCACCGTCTAACGCCCCGCATATAATCAGCACCATATTGTTGAGGGCAAATCCAGAAGCAGAAGCGGCAAGACCTGCGTAAGAATTAAGAAGACAGATGACCACCGGCATATCTGCTCCGCCAATCGGTAGCACCACCAACACGCCAAGCACAAAACTTAAAGCCAGAAGGAGATTGAAGATGCCGGTAGAGGCTGGCGAACTGATCAGAGACAAGATCAATAATATTGCAAGGACAATGGCTCCGACCGTGATAATGTTCTGCCTTGGGAACGTCATAGGCCGGCCAGGCAACAACTCCTGAAGTTTTCCAAATGCCATCAGACTTCCTGTAAATGTCACCGCTCCCAAAAAAACTTCAAATCCAATCGTGCCCATTTGGACGCCGGTTAACTGGCCCGCGTGGCGGTAATACTCCAC